>CEQK01071154.1_pt1 | contig 12667 bp, 10 predicted proteins | sample 531051 | NCBI WGS metagenome assembly CEQK01 (sample SAMEA2621229, study PRJEB7988) | marine metagenome | biome: marine biome (ENVO:00000447); feature: deep chlorophyll maximum layer (ENVO:xxxxxxxx); material: "saline water (ENVO:00002010), including plankton (ENVO:xxxxxxxx)" | depth 150 m
GATCGTGGGATCGCGCATCCTGCCCTTCGACGACCGTGAAGCGGCCCGCGCCGCCCTGGCGGGAGAGGGTTGAGGCCATGGGTATGACGAAAGCCCCTTACGTGCTGTGGAACGCCGGTGCCGCCGCCGCCGCGACGGAAGGCGATGCCGTCGGCGAATGGCAGGCCACGGGCGTGTCGATCGATACCCGCAGCCTCAATCCCGGCGACCTGTTCGTCGCCATCAAGGGGGTTGCCTCTGACGGTCATGACCATGCCCAGGTGGCATTGGATAAGGGTGCGGCCGGCGTGGTCGTGCGTCGCGATTTTTCCGGCCTGTCCAAGGATGCCCCCGGCGTTCGGGTCGACGACACCACGCAGGCCCTGGAAGGCCTGGGTCGCGCCGCTCGGGACCGGTCGCGGGCCAAGGTCTGCGCCGTCACCGGCAGCGTCGGCAAGACCGGCAGCAAGGACGCCCTGGCCATGATCCTGGAACGCGGGGGCGAGGTTCATGCATCGAAGGGAAATCTGAACAACCATTGGGGCCTGCCCCTCAGCCTGGCCCGCATGCCGATCGAGGCGACCTCCGCCGTGTTCGAAATGGGGATGAACCATCCGGGGGAAATCCGCCCGCTGTCGCAGATGGCGCGCCCCCATGTCGCCCTGATCACCACGGTCGAGCTGGTCCACAGCGAATACTTCCGGTCGGTGGAGGAAATCGCCGACGCCAAGGCGGAAATTTTCGACGGCCTGGTCGCGGGCGGCACGGCCGTGCTCAACCGCGATAATCCCATGTTCGACCGTCTATCCGCCGCCGCCCGTAATGCCGGGGCAGGGCAGATCATATCCTTCGGTCTGCACGACGGAGCCGACGTGCGGGTGACCGAAACCCGCCCGGACGCGCTGGGCACCGGCGTGCTGGCCGACGTCGCCGGAACGGAATTGCGCTACCGCGTCGGTGTGCCGGGCCGCCACTGGGTTCTCAACACGCTGGGCGTCCTCGCCGCCGCCAAGGCCATGGGGGCGGATCCAGTCGTGGCCGCCGCCATGCTGGCGCGTCTGGCGCCGCCCAAGGGCCGGGGCAATCGCCTGGCCATTCCATTTGCAGGAGGGGAATTGACCCTGATCGACGAAAGCTACAACGCCAGCCCCGTCGCCGTGACCGCGGCCATCGAGGTTCTGGGCATGAGCGAGCCGGCCAAGGGCGGGCGGCGCATCGCCGTGCTGGGCGACATGCTGGAGCTGGGTGACGCGTCCGACGATATGCACCGCGCGTTGGCGGCCCCTCTGGCCCAGCGCCGCATCGACACCGTGTTCACCGCCGGTCCCGGCATGGGCAATCTGTTCGATGAATTGCCCCGTGAAATGCGCGGCGGCCATGCGGAAACCTCCGACAAGTTGGCGCCTCTGGTTGCCTCGGCCGTGCGGCCCGGCGACGTGATCCTGGTCAAGGGATCATTCGGATCGCGCATGGGGGCCGTGGTCGATGCGCTGACGGCGTTGGCTGATAACCATTCGGATCATGAACACGGCAACGGCGGCCGCGGCCGCGCCGTCAACGGGGAATAGGGGACAGACGATGCTGTATGAAATCCTGTTCCCCATGGCCGGTGAGTTCGCGGTGCTCAACGTGTTCCGCTACCTGACCTTCCGCACGGGCGGCGCCGTCATCACCGCCCTGATCATCAGCTTCATGGTCGGCCCGGTGCTGATCGAGGTGCTGAAGGCGAAGCAGAAAGGCGGTCAGCCGATCCGCGACGACGGCCCGGAAAGCCATCTGATCACCAAGCAGGGCACCCCGACCATGGGCGGGCTTTTGATCCTGGTTGCCTCGGTCGTAGCGACCCTGTTGTGGATGGACTTGGCAAGCGGCTTCGTGTGGACGGCATTGGGCGTGACCATCGGTTACGGCGTGATCGGCTTCCTCGACGACTACCTGAAGGTCAGCAAGCGCAATTCCAAGGGCCTGCCCGGCAAACTGAAACTGATTCTGCAGATTTCCATCGCGGGGGTCGCCGCGTTCTGGGTCTCGGCACATCTGCCGGATCCCCTGGCGACCACCCTGGCGCTGCCGTTCTTCAAGAACGTGCTGGTCGACCTGGGCTGGATGTTCATCGTGTTCGCCTGTTTCGTCATGGTCGGCTCGAGCAATTCCGTGAACCTGACCGACGGCCTGGACGGGCTTGCCATCGTGCCGGTGATGATCGCCGCCGGGGTGTTCGCGCTGATCGCCTATCTGGTCGGCAACACCGTGTTCGCCAACTATCTGCAACTCCACTACGTGCCCGGGTCGGGCGAGCTGGCCGTGTTCATGGGCTCCCTGGTGGGGGCGGCGCTTGGCTTCCTTTGGTACAACGCGCCGCCGGCCAAGGTCTTCATGGGCGATACGGGATCCTTGGCGTTGGGGGGGGCCCTCGGCGCCGTCGCCGTCATCACCAAACACGAACTGGTGCTGGCCATCGTCGGCGGCCTGTTCGTGCTGGAAACCGTGTCCGTCATCGTGCAGGTGATTTCGTTCAAGCTGACCGGCCGCCGCGTGTTTCGCATGGCGCCCCTGCACCATCATTTCGAACAGAAGGGATGGGCCGAGGCCACCATCGTCATCCGCTTCTGGATCATCGCGACCATCCTGGCCCTCGCGGGCCTCGCCACTCTGAAACTGCGGTGAGGGGGCGATGATCGACGTCTTCTATTTCTACAAGATGCCGGTCGCGGTCCTCGGCCTCGGCCGTTCGGGCTTGGCGACCTGCAAGGCGCTGATCGACAGCGACGCCGAGGTTTGGGCCTGGGACGACAACGAAGACAGCCGTCAGCGCGCCCGCGAGATGGATATCCCCCTGGTCGATCTCTACACCTGCAATTGGCGGGAGGTGACGACCCTGGTGCTCAGCCCCGGTATTCCGTTCCACTATCCCGAGCCGCACCCCGTCGTGAACCTGGCCAAGGCCGCCGGTTGCGAGGTCGTCAGCGATATCGAACTTCTGGCCCGCGCTCAGCGCGACGCCGCTTACATCGGCATCACCGGGACCAACGGCAAATCGACCACCACGTCGCTGGTCGGCCACATCATGCAGCTGGCCGGCCGCGAAGCGGATATCGGCGGCAACCTTGGCCCTCCCGCTCTGTCCCTTGAGTCGCTGGGCGAGGGCGGCACCTACATTCTCGAGATGTCGTCCTATCAGCTCGACCTGACGGTCTCCATCACCTGGGACATCGCGGTGCTGCTGAACATCAGCCCCGATCATCTGGACCGGCACGGCGACATGGACGGCTACGTCGCGGCCAAGCGTCAGATTTTCCACCGCCAGACCGAACCCAAGTCGGCGATCATCGGCGTCGACGACAAATACTGCGAAGCGATCTACGAAGATTTGGCCGACGCGGGCGAGCAGGTTGTGGTGCCGATTTCGGGCGAACGGCGGATCCATGGCGGCGTCTACGTGGTCAACGGCATTCTGGTCGACGACATGGACGGCCAGGAAGTGCCGGTCACGGACCTCAAGGACATTCCCGCCCTGCAGGGCCCGCACAATTGGCAGAACGCGGCGGCGGCCTATGCCGCCTGCCGGCGCGCCGGGGTCGAGGGCCGGGTCATCATGGCCTGTCTGCAAAGCTTCCCCGGTCTGGTCCACCGCCAGGAACCGGTCGAAGTCGTCGACGGCGTTGCTTTCATCAACGATTCCAAGGCGACCAATGCCGCCGCCGCCGCCAAGGCGCTGGTCTGCTACGACACGATCTATTGGATTGCCGGCGGCCGCCCCAAGGAAGGCGGCATCACGGGGCTTGCCGAGTATTTCCCGCGGATCAAACACGCCTATCTGGTCGGCGAGGCGGCGCTGGGCTTCGGTCAGACGCTGGACGGCAAGGTGCCCTTCACCATTTCCGGCGAGGTCAAGAAGGCGGTCGGCCAGGCATTTGCCCAGGCCAAAAAGGATAAGGCGGAGAAACCCGTGGTCCTGCTGTCGCCGGCCTGCGCGTCGTTCGACCAGTTCGCCAGCTTCGAGGACCGGGGCGACGCCTTCAAGGATGCGGTCGAGGCGCTGCCCGGCAAGCATCTCGACCCGACCGAAGCGCCCGATGCATTCAGGGCCGACATCGCGGGGGAGGCCGTCTAGATGAGCACCCTTGCCCGCACCGACAATTCGATCCTGGCCCGCTGGTGGTGGACGGTCGACCGTTGGAACCTTGCCGCCGTCGCCGTGCTGGCCATGACCGGCGCGGTGCTGGCCCTGGCGGCCTCACCGCCGGTGGCATTGCGCCTGGGGCTGGATACCTACTATTTCGCAAGCCGTCAGGTGCTGTATCTGGGGATCGGCCTGTTCGTCGTTGTCTGCGCGTCGCTGCTGTCGCCCAAGGGCGTGCGGCGTCTCGCCATGGCCGTGCTGGCCGGGTCCATGATGCTGATGGTGGCGGTGCTGGCCGTGGGGCCGGAAATCAAAGGGGCGACGCGCTGGCTCAGCTTCGGCGCGATGTCCTTGCAGCCGTCGGAATTCGTCAAGCCGGCCCTTGCCGTGACCGCCGCCTGGTTCTTCGCCCAAGCCCGGCTGCAGGAAGGATACCCCGGAAATCTGGTTGCCACGGGCCTGTTCCTGATGGTCGCCGCCTTATTGCTGATGCAGCCGGACGTGGGCATGACCATGGTGGTCGCCGCCGTCTGGGCCGTGCAGTTCTTCCTGGCGGGCCTGCCCATCGTCATGGTCATGGGCATCGGTCTGGCCTTCCTGATGGCCAGCGTCGGCGCCTACTTCACCTTTGGCCACGTGCGCGCCCGGGTCGATCGCTTCTTCGATCCCTCGGCGGGCGAAGGCTATCAGGTCATGCGCTCGCTCGACGCTTTCCACAACGGCGGCCTGACCGGACGCGGCCCGGGCGAAGGCCGGGTCAAGGAAGTGCTGCCCGACGCCCATACGGATTTCATCTTCGCCGTCGCCGGCGAGGAATTCGGCATGCTGGTCTGCGTCGCCATCGTCGGCCTGTTCGCTTTCGTGGTGATCCGCGGCCTGTCGCGCGCCTACAAGGACGACAACCTGTTCGTGCTGCTGGCCTCGGCCGGTCTGCTGGTTCAGTTCGCGGTCCAGGCCATGATCAATCTGGCCTCGACCCTGCACTTGATCCCACCTAAGGGCATGACCCTGCCGTTCGTGTCCTACGGCGGGTCGTCGACGGTCGCCATCGCGCTCGGCTTCGGCATGATGCTGGCGCTGACCCGCCTGCGCCCGGGTGAAGGGGGGGTGAGATGACGGACAAGATGACTGGTCATCTGGCCGTTCTCGCCGCCGGCGGCACCGGCGGGCATGTGTTCCCGGCGGAAGCCCTGGCGGCCGAATTGGGGGCCCGTGGCTACCGTCTGGCGCTGATCACCGACCGCCGGGGTGGCGGCTTCGGCGGCGCCTTGGCCGATCTGGAAACCCATCATATCCGGGCCGGCGGCATCGCCGGCAAGCGCTTCACGGCGCGCCTGGAAAGCGTGTTCGAACTGGGCCTCGGCATGTTGCAGGCCCGCAAACTTTTGGCGAAACTGAAGCCTGATGCGGTCATCGGCTTCGGCGGCTATGCCTCCGTGCCGACCATGATGGCGGCGACCTGGGCCGGGCTGGCCACGGCGATCCATGAACAGAACGCGGTGCTTGGCCGCGCCAACCGCCTTTTGGCGACGCGGGTCCGGCGCATCGCAACCTCCATCGACGGCACGCAGATGGTGCCGGAGGCGGCCAAATCGAAGATCCACCTGACCGGCATGCCGGTGCGCCCCACCGTGCTGGCGGCGCGGGATACGGCCTATGACGAGATCACCGACCGCGGGCCGCTCAACCTGCTGGTCACCGGCGGCTCGCAAGGGGCGCGGGTGCTGTCCGATGTGGTGCCGGCGGCGCTGGCGTCGTTGCCGGAAGGCCTGAAGAAGCGCTTGAACGTGACCCAGCAATGCCGGGCCGAGGATCTGGAACGTGTCGGCGCCGTTTATGCTCAGGCCGGGATCAAAGCCGACCTGAACAACTTCTTCGACGATGTTCCCCGTCGCCTTGCGGCGGCGCATCTGCTGATCGCGCGGGCCGGGGCCTCCACCGTCGCCGAAATGACGGCCATCGGCCGTCCGGCGATCCTGGTGCCTTATCCCCATGCCATCGACAACCATCAGTTCGCCAATGCTCAGGCCGTCGACGAGGCCGGGGCCGGCTGGCTGATGGCCGAAGATGTGTTTACGGCCGAACGTCTGGCCGGTCGGTTGACCAGCCTGTTCGAAAGCCCGCGTCATCTGGTCCATGCGGCCCGCGCGTCGCGGCGTATCGGGCGACCCGACGCGGCCCATGCCCTGGCCGACATGGTGGCGGACATGATGCCCAACGGACATTCCGGCGAAGGGAGGCAGGCGGCATGAGAGCGCTTCCCCTCGACATCGGTTTGCTGCACTTCGTCGGTATCGGCGGCATCGGCATGAGCGGCATCGCCGAGGTGCTGCATTCGCTGGGTTATTCGGTCCAGGGATCGGACATCGCCGACAGCGCCAATGTGAAGCGTCTGCGCGACATGGGCATCGACGTCCATGTCGGCCATGACGCGGGCAACCTGGGATCGGCCCAGGTCGTCGTCGTGTCGTCGGCCGTTAAGCCTGATAATCCCGAGGTTGTGGCCGCGCGCCAGAACCTGATCCCCGTCGTTCGCCGCGCCGAAATGCTGGGTGAGTTGATGCGCCTGAAATGGTCGATTGCGGTGGGCGGCACCCACGGCAAGACCACAACGACTTCCCTGGTGTCCGCCGTGCTGGACGGCGCCGGGCTCGACCCCACGGTCATCAACGGCGGCATCATCAACGCCTATGGTACCAACGCGCGCCTGGGCACCGGCGACTGGCTGGTGGCCGAGGCCGATGAAAGCGACGGCACCTTCCTTAAGCTGCCGTCGACCATCGCCGTGGTCACCAACATCGACCCGGAGCACATGGAACATTACGGCGACTTCGACACCCTGAAGCGCGCCTTCGTGCAGTTCGTGGAAAACATTCCGTTCTACGGCTTCGCGGTGCTGTGCATCGACCATGCCGAGGTCCAGAACCTGATCCCCCGGGTGTCCGACCGCCGCGTCGTGACCTATGGTTTCAGCCCCCAGGCTGATGTGCGCGCCGTCAACATGACGCCGGGTCTGGACGGTATCGCCTTCGACGCCGTGATCCGCGACCGCAAGACCGGCGAGACCCGCGAGATCGCCGACCTGCACTTGCCCATGTACGGTCAGCACAACGTGCAGAACGCCCTGGCAGCCATCGCCATCGCCAACGAAATGATGCTGTCCGACGCCGATGTGGCGCGGGCCTTGGCCAAGTTCGGCGGGGTCAAGCGGCGCTTTACCCGCACGGGCACGGTCGGCGGCATTACCGTGATCGACGACTACGGCCACCATCCGGTGGAAATTTCCGCCGTCCTGGCCGCGGCCCGCGACGCCACCAACGGCAAGGTCATCGCCGTGGTGCAGCCGCACCGCTACTCCCGCCTGCGCGATCTGTTCGAGGACTTCTGTACTTGCTTCAACGACGCCGACGCCGTGATCGTCGCCCCCGTCTATGCGGCGGGCGAAGCCCCCATCGAAGGCATCGACCGGGATTCCCTGATCGAAGGCCTGAAGGTTCACGGCCACCGTAAGGTGATCGCCCTGGAAGCACCCGAGGACCTGGCCCGTATCACCCTCGACCTCGCCAAAAGCGGCGACTTCGTCGTGTGCCTGGGCGCCGGCACGATTACGGCCTGGGCCAACGCCCTGCCGGAACAGATGCAGGAACTGGGCGGCGGGCTGCGCGAAATTCCCGGCGGCAACGGTAAAGGCGGGGAGGTCAGCGCATGATGGCGGTCCGCTACGATACGACGTTGCTTGATCGGCTTGCGCCCGTGCGCGGCCGGTTGACGGCGAATGCTGCCCTGGCGGGCTTTTCCTGGTTCCGCGTCGGCGGCCCGGCCGAGGTCCTGTTCGAGCCGGCGGACGCGGACGATCTTGCCGTCTTCATGGCCAACCTGCCTGCCGACGTGCCGGTCACGGTGATCGGCGTGGCGTCGAACCTTCTGGTCCGTGACGGTGGTGTCGCGGGGGTGGTGATCCGTCTGGGCAAGGCCTTTGCCGAGATTTCCGTCGACGGCGACACGGTCACCGCCGGGGCCGGGGCCATGGACGTCAATGTGGCCCGCGCCGCCCGCGACGCGGGTCTTGCGGGTCTTGAATTCCTGATCGGCATTCCGGGCACGGTGGGCGGTGCCTTGCGCATGAACGCCGGGGCCTACGGCGCCGAAGTTTCCGATATTTTCGCGGCCGCATGGGCAGTGACCGGCAGGGGAGAGGATGCGGCCCTCTCCCCGGCCGACATGGCTTTTGCCTATCGCCACTGCGGCCAGCCCGATGATGTGATCTTTACCCGGGCGACGTTCCGGGGAACGCCCGGCGACGTCGATGCCATTTCAGGGCGCATGGCCGACATCCAGAAGGCGCGCGGCGAAACCCAGCCCGTGAAATCGCGCACGGGTGGATCGACCTTCGCCAATCCGGACGGTCACAAGGCGTGGGAGTTGATCGACGAGGCCGGCTGCCGTGGTCTGACGCGGGGCGGGGCCCAGGTATCGCCCCAGCATTGCAACTTCCTGATCAACACGGGCAACGCCACGGCGGCGGATCTGGAAGGCCTGGGCGAGGAAGTCCGGCGTCGGGTGCTTGAGGAAACCGGGGTTGAGCTGCATTGGGAAATCCGCCGCATCGGCGTGCCGTCCCTGCCTAAGGCACGGGAGGTCACGCCATGACCGGTCATGTCGCCGTACTGATGGGCGGCTGGTCCGCCGAACGCGAGGTCTCTTTGGTGTCGGGTGCGGCCTGCGCCAAGGCCTTGCAGGACGCCGGATATCAGGTCACCACCATCGACGTGCAGCGTGACGTGGGGGCCTTGATCACGCGCCTTTATCCGCGCCCGGACGCCGTGTTCAACGCGCTGCACGGCCGCTTCGGTGAAGACGGCTGCATCCAGGGCCTTTTAGACATCCTGGGCATTCCCTATACCCATTCGGGCGTGCTGGCATCCGCCGTCGCCATGGACAAGCCCATGGCCAAGCGTCTGTTCGAAGCCGAAGGCATTCCCGTCGCCGATCATGTCGTCACCACCATCGAAGCCGCCCGCGCCAAGGAACCCATGGCCCGGCCCTATGTCGCCAAGCCCATGAACGAAGGGTCCAGTGTCGGCGTGCATATCGTGCGTGAAGGTGACAACGAGCCGCCGTTCGAAGGTTCGGGCTGGAGCTATGGCGAGTTGGTGATGATTGAACGCTATATCCCGGGCCGCGAGCTGACCGTCTCGGTCATGGGCGGCAAGGCCCTGGCGGTTACGGAAATTACCACCGGGCGGGGGTTCTACGATTACGACGCCAAATACATCAACGGCGGGTCGATCCATGTGATCCCGGCCGAGGTCGACAAGAGCGTCTATGACCAGGCAATGGACCTGTCCGAACGGGCGTTCAAGGCGATCGGCTGCCGCGGCGTGGCGCGGACCGATTTCCGTTACGACGGCGACACCCTCTACATGCTGGAAATCAATACCCAACCGGGCATGACGCCCACATCCCTGGTGCCGGAACAGGCCGCCCATGCGGGCCTGTCCTTCCAGGACCTGGTCGTCTGGATGGTTGAACAGGCGGAGTGCGATTGATGGCTGAAAAGAAGACCGAAGCGAACGACACCCAGGCGACGGGTCCCCGCCGTTCCCGCAAGCCGGGCGCGCCCAGAAAGCGAGTCCTGCGCGGGCAGGTGAGCCGCGCCGTCGGCATGGGGGCTCTGGTCGCGGTGCTGGCCGGTGCGGGCGGTGGCGGATGGTGGGTGTGGTCCAACGATATCGTGCCGCAGTTGTACGCCAAGGCCCAGACCTGGACGGTCGATCAGACGGCCGAAGTCGGCCTGCGTATCGACGACATCTTCGTGACCGGGCGCTCGCAGACCACGCGCGACGACCTGCTGGCCGCGCTCAAGCTGACCCGGGGGGCGCCGATCTTCGGTTTCGATCCGGACGAGGCCCGTGAGCGGGTCGAGAAGCTGCCCTGGGTCAAGCGCGCGGTGGTCGAACGCATGCTGCCGGGCACGGTGATGCTGCATATCGAGGAACGCTCCCCGCTTGCCCTTTGGCAGAACAAGGGTGTGTTCCATCTGATCGACGATGAAGGCGTGGTGATCCTCAACAAGGGGCTGGAGCGGTTCTCCGACCTGCCCATCGTGGTTGGCCCCGAAGCACCTCGCCATGCCAAGGCGCTTTTGCAAACGCTTCAGGCCGAACCGGATCTGATGAATCAGGTTCGTGCGGCCGTTTGGGTGTCCGGGCGGCGCTGGACCCTGACCCTGGACAACGGCATCGACGTGCAATTGCCCGAGGACGATCCTGGTGGCGCCTGGCTGCGGCTGGCGGAGTACGAACGCCAGCACAAGGTCCTGGACCGCGACGTGGAGGTTCTCGACCTGCGCTTGCCGGACCGCCTGATCGTGCGCAAGGCCGCCAAACCGCGCCCGCCCCGAAAGCCCAAAGGCCAAGAAACGTGAGAATGACCAAGGACCATATGAGACGACGGCCATGAACAAACCATTGGGAAATGCAAAACCGCGCAGCGGACTGATCGCCGCCCTGGACCTGGGCTCTTCCAAGGTCACCTGTGTGATCGCGCGCCTGACCACGGGCGTGTCGAGCAACCAGGTGACGGCGCGGGTCGTCGGCATCGGCCATCAGAAATCCCACGGCCTGAAATCGGGCAGCGTGATCGACCTGGACGCCGCCGAGGCGACCATCCGGGCCACGGTCGAGGTCGCCGAGTCCATGGTCGGCGAGAACATCCACAAGGTCTTCGTCAACCTGTCCTGCGGCAAGCCCAAGTCGAAGCTGGTCGCCCATGAGGCGGAGATCGGCGGTCGTGAGATCGAGGAGGCGGACCTGTACCGCGTGCTGACGGCGGAACAGGTCATCGCCGGCACTCCGGCCGACCGGGAGATGATCCATTCCATCCCCGTCGGTTATTCGGTCGACGACAATCGCGGCGTGCGTGATCCGCGCGGCATGTACGGCGCGCGCCTGGGCGCCAATGTGCATCTGGTGACGGCGCAACGGGGCCCGGTCAAGAACCTGCGTACGGTGATCGACCGCTGCCAGCTTGAGATCGAGGCCATGGTGGCGACGCCCTTCGCCTCCGCCCTGGCCTGCCTTGTCGATGACGAACGGCAACTCGGCACCACCTGTATCGACATCGGCGGCGGTGTCACGTCGCTGGCCATCTTCTGCGACGGCGAACTGGTGCATACGGATGTTATTCCGCTTGGCGGCGGACATATGACCAACGACATCGCGCGCGGCCTGTCGACGCCCCTGGAAAGCGCCGAGCGCATGAAGACGCTGTTCGGCTGCGTCATTCCGTCGCCGTCCGACGATGCGGAAATGATCACGGTGCCGTTGATCGGCGAAGACAAGGAAGCGGCCCAGACGCAGGTGCCGCGATCGGTTCTGGTCGGCATTGTCCGGCCGCGGGCCGAGGAAATCATGGAACTGGTACGCGACCGTCTGGCGGCCAGCGGGTTCGACAAGGCCATCGGCCAGCGCGTGGTGCTGACCGGCGGGGCGAGCCAACTGTCCGGATTGGCGGAACTCGCCGGAGACGTGCTCGGCCGTCAGGTTCGCCTGGCCCGGCCGCGCGGGGTCGAGGGGCTATCGGAAGCGGTTTCGGGGCCGGGGTTCGCAACCTCGGTCGGGTTGATCCGCTATGCCGTGGAAAACCCCTTGGAAGTGGCTGGGGGCGATTTTCAGCCGATCAAGGAACGCAGTAGTGCCTTCGGGCGGTTCGGCCAATGGCTGCGGGAGAATTTCTGAATGAGAAACCAACACCATGTTTTCAACCAATCCCCTGAATGTATCCACGGCGGGTCCGGTCGTAGTTGCATTTATTCAGGCGGCAAGTAATCATCGGAGGCAGAGAAATGACCATTAAAATTACAGTACCGGAAGATCACGACGCGCCCGAATTGAAACCTCGGATCAGCGTGATCGGTGTCGGCGGGGCCGGTGGCAACGCCATCAACAACATGATCGCGGCCAATCTCGAAGGCTGCGACTTCATTGTCGCCAACACGGACGCCCAGGCCATTAAGGGTTCCAAGGCTGATCGCCGTATCCAACTGGGTACGGGCGTGACCAAGGGCTTAGGCGCGGGGTCCAAGCCCGAAGTCGGCAAGGCCGCCGCCGAGGAATCGATCAGCGAAATTCTCGACGAGTTGCATCAGTCCAACATGGTGTTCATCGCCGCCGGCATGGGCGGTGGTACTGGCACCGGGGCGGCACCGGTGATTGCCAAGGCCGCGCGCGAGCACGGCATTCTGACGGTCGGCGTGGTGACCAAGCCTTTCCAGTTCGAAGGCAGCCACCGCATGCGCCTGGCCGAACAGGGCCTGGATGAACTGGCGGGCTATGTCGATACCCTGATCATCATCCCCAACCAGAACCTGTTCCGCGTCGCCAATGAGAAGACGACCTTCGCCGACGCCTTCAAGATGGCGGACGACGTTCTGTATTCGGGCGTGCGCTCGATCACCGACCTGATGGTGATGCCGGGTCTCATCAACCTGGATTTCGCCGACGTGGAGTCGGTCATGCAGGGCATGGGCCGGGCCATGATGGGCACGGGTGAGGCGGCCGGCGA
>CEQK01045775.1_pt1 | contig 12642 bp, 11 predicted proteins | sample 531051 | NCBI WGS metagenome assembly CEQK01 (sample SAMEA2621229, study PRJEB7988) | marine metagenome | biome: marine biome (ENVO:00000447); feature: deep chlorophyll maximum layer (ENVO:xxxxxxxx); material: "saline water (ENVO:00002010), including plankton (ENVO:xxxxxxxx)" | depth 150 m
GATTCTCTATATCTCCGCAAACGGATTTCCCGCCTCGTCCAGCGACGGACGCGGCGCCTTTTCCTTCGAGCATGTTCTGGCACTCGAGGGCGAGGGCGCGAATGTGCGTGCGATCGATTCGGGCTCCGACGACTTCCGGCACGACGAGGTTGGCGGCGTCGCGATCGAGCGCCTGCCCCGGGTGCGCAAACTCCTCCGTAAATTCGATCTGCGGGGCTTGCGCCAATACGCGAACCGTATCCTCGATCTGCGGCGCGGGCCGCACGACACGGTCATCTTCAGCTTCTTTTACATGAAGTACCTGCCCCTGCTGCTGTTGCTCCGGCGGCGGGACGTGATCGTGCTGTTCATCGCGCATGGCGGCGACGTGATGCCGGGCGGCCTGCTGCGCCGGGCGATCAAGCGGTGGATGTTCGACCTTGCCGACCTGGTCACGCCGGTAAGCGATTTCACTGCAACGCTGTTTTCGTGCCTGATCGGCCGCAAGGATCGCGACAACGACAAGATCGTGACCATCGACAATGGCGTGAACTGGAAGAAGCTGGTGCCCTCTTTGCCAGCAGGCGCGATCCGGGAGAGGCTTGGCATCCCTGCCGAGGCATTCGTGGTCCTGAGCGTGTGCAACCTGATCCCGCGCAAGGGGATCGACATGCTGGTCGAGGCGAATCTGGGCCTCCTCGCCCAGGGAGCCGATCTGCACCACGTTATCGTCGGGCGCGGCGAACAGCGCGAGATGCTGGAGACGCACATCGCCAAGGCGGGCCAATCGCACCGGTTTCATTTCGTCGAGCGGGTGGAAAGTTCCGAACTGGCGGACTTCTACGGCACCGCAGACCTGTTCGCGATGATCAGCAAGACCGGCTGGAGCGACAACCGCACCGAAGGCTTCGGCGTGACCTATGCCGAAGCAATGGCGCTGGGCACTCCGGTGCTCGGTGGGGGCGGATGCGGGGCGACCACTCCGGTGAAGCACGGCTTCAACGGCCTGCTGGTCGATCCGCACGCGCATAATGTCGTCGAGCAGATCGCCACAAACGTGCGCCGCTTCATGGAAGACGAGACGCTGCGCGAAACGATAGGTGCCAATGCCAAGTGGTTTTCGACCACCTTCCTCGACTGGTCGATCAACGCGCGCCAGACACTCTCGGCACTGGATCATGCCGCACAACGTCGCAAGATCGCGTCTTGAGTGCCTCGGCGTCACCCGATAGGTGAGCGGACGGGCACCGCTGCCCATCCCTTTCGCATACTATCGGCGTTTGTAGCCGGGAGAATTCCTTGGAAAAAGTCGCGCTCGTCGGTCTTGGCAATCTCGGCTCCCGCCATTTGCAGGGGCTGGTCCACTGCCAGCGCCCGCTGGAAATTAGCCTGCTCGACCCCTCGGAGGCCGCGGTTAACGTCGCCGTCGAACGCTGGGGGGAAGCGGGTGGAAACGACAGCCCGCACCGGATCGCAGACGGCACGGCTGATCGTTACGATATCGCGATCATCGCGACCACTGCCGATCACCGCGCAAAGGCAATCGCATCGCTGATCGACAACGCCTCGGTCGCGCAGTGGCTGGTCGAAAAGCCGCTCGCGCAGAGCCTGGCCGATCTGGATGCGATCGAAGCTTCGATCCAGCAGAAGGCATGGGTCAATCTCGTCCGCCGAGCGATCCCCTGGCATCAGGAAATCGCCGCAGACATCCGCGCGGTTGCAGGGCCGAAGCAGGTCGTCATAAAAGGCGGCGCATGGGGGCTTGCAGGCAACGCGCTGCACTTTTCGGACATGGTCCGCTGGTGGACCGGCAGCGAGCTGGAAAACGTCGAGACCTCGGGCCTCGACGGCGGCTGGCACGAGAGCAAGCGGCCCGGTTATTCAGAGGTCTTCGGCACGCTGGATCTCACATACGCCGATGGCAGCACGCTGCGCCTGATTTCGGACCCCGAACTGGGCCCGCACTCGATCAGGGTCGAAACCCAAGACGGCTCGTTCAGGGTGGAGGAAAAGCAGGGCGTGCTCACGCGGCCTGAAGGGACCACGCTCGATGGCCGCATGGCCTTCCAGAGCGAGCTGACAGGCGGTGTGGTGGGAGCGATCCTCGACCAGGGCACCTGCGCACTTCCCACCCTGCCTGAAATTGCCGCGCTGGAACGGACGCTGCTCCCTGCCATGATCGCGCATCGCGAAGCGCATGGAGGGCCCGTCGGGCGGCTCGATGTCACCTGATCGGTCCAGCACGCCACGCCGTGTAGTCATCCTGACGGGAAGCGAGCTGCGCCACACCTACGTGCGCAAGATCATCGCTGCAGACGAGGGGATCGAGGTCGTCGCCACCTATTGCGAAGGCGTGGAACAGGGCCTTCGCGCGCGGCTGGAAAAGCGCGACCGCTTAGAGTGGATCGAGCGCGCCCATATCGACGCGCGCGATCAGGTGGAGCGCGACTTCTTCGAAGATTACGTCGAGAGTGCAGAGGATTTCTCGCGCCCCAGATATCTGGCCAAGGGCGCGATCAACGATCCCGAGATCGTAGACGAGATCAAGGCGCTCAATCCCGATCTGCTGGTCTGCTACGGTTCCTCGCTCATCAAATCGGACCTGGTCGAGACCTTCGCCGGGCGCTTCCTCAACGTCCATCTCGGCCTGTCGCCGTACTATCGCGGCAGCGGGACCAATGTGTGGGCGCTGATCAACGGCGAGCCGGGCATGGTCGGTGCGACCTTCATGCATATCGACGCTGGGATCGACACTGGGGCGATCATTCACCAGATCCGCGCTCGGCTGGTGGTCGGCGACAGCCCGCATACGATCGGCACGCGGCTGATCAAGGATATGGCGCTGGCCTACGCGCAGCTCATTCGCAATTTCGACGATCTCGCATCGATGGAACAACCCGAAGGCGAAGGTCGGCTCTATCTGCGCAAGGACTTCACCAGCGAAGCCTGCGCCGCGCTCTACGCCCGGTTCGGCGATGGCCTGGTCCAACGTCATCTCAGGAGCACGGGGGAGGAGCTGGTGGATCTGGTCAGCAATCCCGGCATGGAGGCAGGCGCATGAAGGCGATCATGTACCACTATGTCAGGGAGTACGACCCTGACCTGCCAAACTTCCGCTTTCTCGACATCGCGAATTTTCGCAAACAACTCGACCATTTCGAGGCCGAACACGGTTTCGTGACGCACGAGGAATGGACCCGGTACTCACGGGATGGGGACCTGCCCGAACAACCCGGCAAGGTCGTGCTGACCTTCGACGATGCGATGCGGTGCCATTACACCCACGTCTTCCCCGAGCTTCGCCGCCGGAACCTGTGGGGAATTTTCTACGCGCCGGGCAAGCCGTACCGCGAGGCCGATCTGCTCGACGTACACAAGATTCACCTGCTCTGCGGTGCCTTCGATGGCGAACGGTTGCTCGCGATCGCGGATGACATGGTCACGCCCGAGATGGTGCCCGACGCCAAGCGCAAGGAATTTCGCGAACGGACCTATACGCGCCAGATCAACCAGGCCGGGGTATCCGAATTCAAGCGGTTGATGAACTACTTCATCGACTACGAGACCCGCAGCGAGATCCTGCAGCGGATCGCCGAAAAGCTGGGCTTCGGTTTCGAGTCGGAGCGCTTTTACGTCTCGCTTCCCGAACTGGCAGAAATGCGGGACGCAGGCATGGTGATCGGGTCGCATTCGATGTCGCACCCGGTAATGAGCAAGCTGACCGGTCCGGAACAGCGGGCCGAAATTCGCGATTCCTTCGCGGTGCTTTCATCGGTGATCGACCCGGCGGAGCGGACCTATTGCCACCCCTACGGCGGCTTCCATTCCTTCGACGAAAATACGCTCGGCGCACTCGCACAGATGGACGTCGCCTACGCCTTCAATGTAGACCCGCGCGATATCGAGCCTGACGACTGGCTGGCCTCGAAATTCCACCTGCCGCGCTACGACTGCAATATGTTCCCCCACGGCAAGGCGTCCTGACGCCATGCCGCGAGATGATGGCGCCCTGCCGTCAGGCGGCGGCGGCGGCTCCGACGGCTTCCTCGATCGAATCCACCACATAAGCCTGCTGCTCGCGCGTGATCTCGGCGAAGATCGGCAGCGAGAGAATGCGGTTCTGGAGCCGGTATGCGACCGGGAAATCCTCCGGCGAATGGCCGAGGTGGTCGTAGGCGGGCAGGAAGGGCAAAGCGCGCTTGTAGTTGATGACGGTCGGCACGCCGCGCGACTTTAGGTCGGCCGCCAGCCGATCGCGATCCTCGCTCTCGATCACGTAGAGGTGATAGACATGCTCGCGGCCTTCGACCTGGGTCGGGGCCTTCACTGCAGCAACATCCGCCAGCAGCGTATCGTAGCGCGCGGCGGCCGCACGGCGGCGCTCGGTCCACTGCGCCAGGTGGGGAAGCTTCACGCGCAGGATCGCCGCTTGAAGACCGTCGAGGCGCGAGTTGATCCCTTCCATCTGATGGTCGCCCTTGGTCAGGCCGCCATGCCGCGCAAAGGCCGCCATGTGCCGCGCCAGGCTCTCGTCATTGGTGGTGATCGCGCCCGCATCGCCCATCGCGCCGAGATTCTTGCCCGGATAGAAAGACCAGGTGGCGATGGTGCCGAACTGGCCCGCCTTGCTCCCTTCGAAGGTCGCCAGATGGGCCTGCGCGCAATCCTCGATCACCCACAGGTTGTGCTTTTCCGCGATGTCGCAGATCGTCGGCATGTCCGCCATCTGGCCGTAGATATGCACCGGGATGATGCCGACCGTACGCGGTGTGATCTTCTCGGCGATCTTGGCAGCGTCGATGGTCGAGGTCACCGGGTCGATATCGACGAAGACCGGCGTCGCACCATGCTGGCCGATTGTTTCGGAGGTCGAGATCCAGCTCTGCGCCGTGGTGATCACCTCGTCCCCCGGCTTCAGGCCCAGCGCCTTCATCGCAATGTAGAGTGCGTCGGTCCCGTTGGCGCAGGAGACCGTATGCTCGCTGCCCATCAGCGCGGAATATTCCTGTTCGAACGCCTCCACATCGGGCCCGCGCACGAAGCTGCTGGAAGCAATCGTCTTGGCGATGGCCGCGTCGATCCCGTCCTTGAGAGAAAGATACTGCGCGTGAAGATCGACGAAGGGAATCTGCATGATTTCAATCCGGAAATATGGGGGATTTATGAGCGAACGAGGTCGATCCGTTCACCGGCAACGATGGCGTAGGGAGGGGCGAAACCGGGCATGGCGGTCGCGCGGATGGAGCGGTCGATCACGTTGCCGGGCTGCGACAGGTCAATCTGCTTGAGCGCGTCGATTTCCTTGCGATAGCTCATCCGCGGTTCGCCGCGCTCGGCAAAGAGAGTTTCCTGCGGGCGCTTCTCGTATTCGCCTTTGATCAGCGCGGGCAGGCTCGCTGCGAACAGGGCGTTCGCATGCTCCAGCGCCAGGGCGTGCAGCTGGTCCACCCAGATGCCTTCGGGAATGGGAAAGCGGCGTTCGAACAGGATGGAGCCGCTGTCGATACCCTCGTCGAGCTCGTGCAGGGTGACCCCGAACTCCTTGCGATCGTCGAGGATGGCGAGCGAAAACTGGTTGCAGCCGCGATATTCGGGCAGCGGGGCGAAGTGGAGGTTGACTGCGATTTCCCCGGCACGCTCGATGTGGCGCGCTTTGAGAATCTTGTCGTACTGCAGCGAAATCAGGATGTCGCACGCCGGAATGTCGTCAGGCGTGGCGATCAGCGGGATGCCCGCGTCGCTCGCGATCTCGCTCACCCCGCCATCGCGCTGCGAAGCGCCTACACCGATCAGATCGATGTCCAGATCGTCCCTCATTTTCAGAAGGATCTTCAGACCTGCGGCCCCCGGCGCCTTGCCGCCGAGATAGACGACGCGGGTCACGAAACTTCGCCCAGCCGCGAGCTACGCGCCTTGAACCGGATCGGGACTTCCTTGCCGGTCTCGATCGATTCGTACAGCGCGGTGATCAGTTCCAGGCTGCGACGTCCTTCGAGCCCATCGACCAGTGCCGCCTTGTCGTTCTTGAGGCAGTCCACCACGTGTTCGTAATAGGCCTGATGGCCGTAGCCGTAGACATTGGGCGGGTTGACCGAGAATTTCTCGAGCACCTCGTCATCTTCCGGCTGCGGCTCTTCGAAGTCCCACGTGACCATCTTGTTGACCGCGAAGCCGCCGATCACCACGGTACCGCCTTCCCCGAGGATCGACAGCGACCCTTCGAGGTCGCGCGGGCGGACGGCGTTGGTCGCCTCGACGATGCCGAGCGCACCGTTGGCGAATTGCAACGTGGCGATCGCGGTGTCTTCGGCCTCGATATCGACCAGCGCGCGCACCGCGCGGGCGTGCACCGAAACAACATCGCCCATGAACCATTCGAGCAGGTCGACATGGTGGCTCGCCTGGTTGGACAGCACGCCGCCGTCCTGCGCCCAGGTGCCGCGCCAGCTGTCCTGATTGTAATAGCTCTGGTCGCGCCGCCAGCGGACGCGGACCGTGCCGAGCACCAGTTTCCCGAAACGCCCCGCGTCGAGCGCTTCGCGCGCCTTGACCACCGGCACGTTCAAACGGTTCTGCTTGACCACGAACAGCTTCACGCGCGCACGGTCGCAAGCCTCGATCATGGCGTCTGCATCTTCGAGGCGCAGGGCCATCGGCTTTTCGACGACCACATGCTTGCCCGCTTCGGCCGCCATGATCGCATGTTCGGCGTGCATGCCGCTCGGCGTGAGGATGGTGACCACGTCGACCGAGGGATCGGCCAGCATATCCGCATAGTCCGAATAGGACGCAACATTGAACCGGCTCTTGGCCGATTCCAGCTTCTCCGGATTGTTGTCACAGACCGCGACCAGTTCGGCCCCTTCGATCTCGTTACCGCCGAGAAGATCGAGGTGGCGTTTGGAAATCCGCCCACACCCCAGAACACCGAATTTTAGCAAAATAGCCCCCCGTTCAGACCGGCTTGGAAGCGCCGTCCGCTATCCCAATCGCCCACCTTTTGCAACTGCATGGGAACTGCTGCGATGCGAGCTTTTTTGCAGGAAAACCGTCACATCCTCGGCGTGGCGGGATGGCCCGGATGGGGGGCGGCAAGCGCGCCATTGACCGATGACTATCGGGATCGCTAAGCCTCGCGCCTCCTCATGACAGCGAGGCATATCGTGCAATTGGACAACTCACTTTGGCTCGTCGGCAGCGGCGGGATGGCGGCAGCATATGCAAAGGTTCTCCTGGCGCAGGAGCGCGCCTTCGCGGTCATCGGGCGTGGCAGCGCAAGCGCGGAAGCGTTCGAGCAGAACACCGGCGTGTCCGTCCGTCAGGGAGGCCTCTCCGATGCGATTGCGACGCAAGGCGCGCCGGAACGCGCAATCATCGCGACGCCGATCGGCAATCTTGCCGCGCACGCCCGCGAACTGATCGAGGCAGGGACCAAGGCCCTCCTCATCGAAAAGCCTGCCGCGCTTCACTCGTCCGAAATCCGTGACCTTGCGGAAATGGCGGGCAAAGCGGGCGCGGACGTTTTCATCGCCTATAATCGGCGGTTCTTCACCTCGGTCCAGCACGTGAGGCAGATGATCGAAGAGGATGGCGGCCTGCTCAGCTTCACCTTCGACTTTACCGAAATCACCGAGCGCGTCCTTTCGCGCGAACGCCCGGAGGAGGTCCTCTCGCGCTGGCTGCTGGCCAATTCCAGCCATGTGATCGATCTCGCCTTCCATCTTGGGGGAATTCCGAAGGACTGGCAGGCCTTCACGCATGGTTCGCTCGACTGGCATCCATCGGCTGCGGTTTTCACCGGCGCCGGGATCACCGAAAAAGACGCGGCCTTCAGCTACGCCGCGAACTGGTCGGGCCCGGGACGCTGGGGGGTCGAACTGGTCACCGCGAAGCGTCGGCTGATTCTGCGCCCAATGGAGCGGGTCGCCGTGGTCAATGCCGGGTCGATGGATGAAGAGCATCCGGACTTCGACTACAGCCTCGATACCGATTACAAGCCGGGCATCTATTTGCAGACGCAGGCGTTCCTTGCGGGCGATTCCGCCTCGCTGTGTGACGTTTCAGAACAACTCGACATGATGAAAGTCTACGAGACCATCGCAGCCTACCCCGCCAGCTAGCCGAGCATGACGTTGGCGGAGGATGGGTGAAGCCGCCCGCAATGCCCCATCCCTTCGACTGCCGCTTCCCGGCTCACGCGACCGAGCAGAGACCCACTCAAATGACAAAGAAGACCAAGATCTTGCATTTGACGGTGAAGCGTCACCTGACCTCGGGACAGCGCAAGCAATTGTCGAGCGAAGTGCTCAGCGTCGGGAATCTCGAGAACGCAGAGTGGCATTCGCTTGCCTACCATACGACCGAACGCAAGGAACCGTTCGAGAAGAGCATTCCCTTCCCGCTCTCGCTGCCGCTGTTGCGGCCCCTGTTCGCCTGGCTGCTGCTACTGAAGATATCGAAGGACTACGATGCCATTCTCGTGCGGCATATGCCGTTCGATCCGTTCACGATTATCTTCGCGCGTTTCATCAGGAACCGCATGCCGGTGCACCACGCCAAGGCCACCGAAGAACTGCAGATGACCGCCCCCGGAATGCGCGGGAAGATCGCGGCGAAGGTGGAGAGCATCACCGGCCGCTCGTCCGTCCGCCATGCGATGGCCGTGCTCGGCGTGACGCGCGAACTGGGCGAATACGAGTGCGAGCTGTTCGGCATAGACAAGCCGCACTTCCACTACCCCAATGGAATGCATCCCGATGAGGTCGGGCTGGCACCCGACGAGCGCGAGGAAAGCCATTGTCACGTGGTCTTCCTGTGCGGCAAGTTCAGCCCGTGGCAGGGGCTCGACCGTCTGGTCGATGCGGTCGATCAGGCGAGAGAGGCCGCGAAAGGCCTTACCGTCCATCTGATCGGGCAAATCGACGACGAACAGCGCCAGCAGATCGACGATCTCAACCTCTCGGACGTGATCGTCGCGCACGGATTTCTGGAGAGCGAGGATTACCGGCAGTTGCTGGCCAAGGCGGACGTTTCGATCGGGTCGCTCGCGATCGACCGCCGCGGCATGCGCGAGGCGGCCCTGCTGAAAATCAGGGAAATGCTCGCCGCCGGGATTCCCGTGGCATCGGGCCATCCCGATACCGCCATTCCGCTTGATTTTCCGTATCACAGGGTCTTTGAGCCCCTGACGGTCGATGGCCTTCTCGACTTTGCAATGGCAATGAAGCAGGAATCGCGAGAGGAGATCCGCGCCCTATCAATGCCCTACATCGAAAAGTTGAAATCCATGCGTGACCTTGTTGCCTTTCTCGAGGAACGCCGCCTTGTCTGACACGGTCGCCCTCTTGGTTGTCCAACCGAAGCGCGGGCAGCACGCCGGATCCATCTAGCTATCCAGTATTCATCTCCTGCCGCAGATACATTCGCTTCGCCAGGAACGAAGAACCCACGGGAAGAAATCATGCCCAGTCCTAAGAAGCTCTTCAAGAAGATGGCACGCCCCTTCATCCAGAGGGCGACGAAGAACTATCTGAGCAATGCTCAGGTGTTGAAGGGGTTTATCGACGGACAGGGGTTTTTGCTGACTCAGCCCAAGACCGGCACCAACTTCATCGTCAACGTCATCGCGTTCTACAATGCCGAGCTGATCGGCGACCGCGATCTCACTCTCGATGATCGCTATTCGCTTGGGATCGTCCACGGCGGGCACATAGTGAGGGACAGCGGCGGGATAACCGAGGCGCTTAAGTTCCATCGTCGCAGCCAGCAGATGATGATCACCCGCTTCCACGACGATGTGCCGGGCGTGCGGCCCGCGCTGCTGATCGCGACCACGCGCAACGTGCTCGATCAGTTCACGTCGCTCTGGTACTATCAGTACGAAACGCGCGGTATCTCGGTCGACGACGCCATTCCCGAACTGGTGCAGCAATATGTCGCCCGCAACCACGCGCAGGCCGAGATCGCCGGGCGATCCGACAAGGCCCTATTCGTGCGGTACGAAGACCTGATCGAGCGGCCCGAGGAGGCCTTTCAAGCTATCATCACAGCGGCCTACGGAACCTGCCAGATGGACCTTCTGGCGAGGGCGATCGAGCGTTCGAGCACCAAGAACTTCAAGGAGTGGGAGGCCAAGAGAGGCAAACCGGCAATCTCCGAGGAACTGGCCAAAACTCAAAAAAGCTTCATACGCTCGGGCAAGATCGGCGAGGGCGAGGAGTTTTTCAGTGAGGCGCAGAGGGAGCAGATCGCTCGTCTCATGCGCGCAAGCGGCATCTCGCTCGATGGCGATCGCGCCGCGCAGTAACATGCTGCCCCCCCGATCCGACCAGCCGACTTCAGGAGTCGTCACGAGGTGATTACCTATCTCGGCATCTTTCTATTTCTGGCTCTTTTGGCGATGCTGGATACCGAACGCTACGAAGCGCTTAATATAAAAGTCTTCGCCGTGTTGACGTTCCTGCTATTGCTGGTTGGAACGCGCGAGAACGTGGGCTGCGACTATGTCGTTTATGCCTACAAGTACGTAATCAGTGGCCAGCTTCTGGAAGCATCGACTGGCTTATTTGATGGAAATTCGAACGAGATCGGATTTCTTTACCTCAACAATTTCTTCGCGAGCCACGGTTGGGACCTGGTCTGGTTCAACCTGTTCGTGACGCTGATGTTCATTATCGGATTCTTCCTCTACGTCAGGCGGCACCCCGACCCGCTTTTCCTCATCGCAGTGCTCTTCCCCTTCCTCTTCCTCGGCCTGGCAATGTCGGGGGTGCGACAGACCATGGCTTTCGCATTCTTCCTCGCGGGGGTATCCTACCTGCTGAAGAACCGGCCTTTCTCCTACACCGCTTGCATTTTGGTGGGGGCGCTATTCCACACCAGCGTCGTTTTCTTCCTGCCGCTGGCAATTATTCCCTGGGTGGAACGGCAGCGGGTCGGCGCGGCCATCGCCTTCATGATCCTGGTGCCGATCGGCTTCGCGCTCGCGCAAAGCAGGGTGGGCGTCTATTCCGAGCGCTATATCGAAGGCGACACCGAAGCCGCCGGCGCGATCATTCGCGCAGCGGTGATTTCCATACCTGGTTTCGCCTACTTCGCCTGGCCGAAGAAGTTCGTCCTGCAACCGCCGGTCCGCGATCACTTCGTGCGGTATGGGAGCATCCTGGCGGTCTCGATCTTGCCGATCACGCTCTATTCCTCGGTCGCTGGCGAACGGCTCGGCCTGTATATTGCGCCTTTCAGCGCCTCGATTGCCATGCACCTGATCATGACTCTCGAGGGGAATCGCCGCACCCAGGCCAAGCTGATCGCGCTGGGGCTGGTCGGTGGATACCTGTTCGCGTGGCTGTTGCTTTCAGACAAGGCCGACCAGTGTTACATCCCTTACGATTCCACTCTTTTTTCGATCTTTTGACGATGGGAATCGCGTCATCGACCGCGCGGTTTTAGCGACGCGGAACTTCTTTACTTCTGGGGCGGACGCATGGGCATAGTATGTGAAGTCAGACGCTTCGATGCGGACATCAAGGCTGCGTACGAGCGGCTGTTTCCCGATTCGGACACCAAGTCGGATGCCACGCTGGACTGGCGCTTTGCCGACAATGCGCATGGCCGCGCCTACTTCGCGCTGGCGCTCTCGGAAGAGGGGCAGATCGCCGGTATGATCGGCCTTATCCCGACGATCTTCGTGGTTGAGGGGCGCGAGGTTCTGGGCCTGCAAGCGGTCGATACGATCGTTGACCCCGCCTTTCGCGGCAAGGCGCTGTTCGTCCGCATGGGCAAGGCGATCTACGATCACCAGCAGGTCCACCAGGCCGATTTCGTGTGGGGCTTTCCCAACGATCAGGCGGCGCGCGGATGGTTCGGTCGGCTGGGCTGGACGCACATGGGGATGGTGCCCTTCCTCGTGAAGCCGCTGCGCACAGGCTACGTACTGCGCAGGATTTCCGCCGCGCTCGGCAAGATCGACCTGCCGCTGGCGCTGCCCGGCAAGAAGCCCCCACCGCCGAACACGCGCCAGATCACCGAGGTGGGTCCCGAAGCGGACGCGACGCTCAATGCCTTTCATCGCGAAAGCGGCGCGACGCTGCGCCGCGATGCCGCGTGGCTCAACTGGCGCTTGTTCGCGCACCCGACCGCGCAATACCGGACAGTCGCAAGTTTCGATGACCACGGCGCGATGCGGGCGCTGGTCTCCACCATTGTGCTCGAAAAGCATGGCGCGCGCATCTGCTACGTCATGGAAGCAATGGCCGCGACGAAGGACGCTGCCATCTTGCGCAAGCTGATGGGGAGCGAACTGGCCTTCGCGCGCAGGCATGGCGCCGAAGTGGCGCTCGCGTGGTGTTCTTCCACGTCGCAGCTGCGCTCCACTTACGCGCGGGCAGGCTTCCTCCCACTGCCCGAGAAACTGCGGCCAATCGAGATGCACGTCGGTGGCAAGGTGATGGCTGAGAACGTGCCCTCGCGACTGACGAACGAAGACCCGCACTTCCACCTGAGCTACCTCAACTCGGACACCGTCTAGCCATGACGGGCACTTTCATTCTCAGCCTCGATTGCGAGGGCAAATGGGGCGTGGCCGACCACCTGGACGCGGGCAATCACGCCACGCTGACCGATGCGCGGCTGCGCGACGCCTATCGCGCAATCCTCGACGTGCTC
>CEQK01024286.1_pt1 | contig 12628 bp, 16 predicted proteins | sample 531051 | NCBI WGS metagenome assembly CEQK01 (sample SAMEA2621229, study PRJEB7988) | marine metagenome | biome: marine biome (ENVO:00000447); feature: deep chlorophyll maximum layer (ENVO:xxxxxxxx); material: "saline water (ENVO:00002010), including plankton (ENVO:xxxxxxxx)" | depth 150 m
TAGCTACCCGCCAATACTGAGTAGCCGTACTACTCAGTATGGCTACTCATTTTTATAACTTTTTATATATAAAGAGGTGTACTATGAGTAAGACAAAAAAGACTGAAAAGACGGTAGCGGACGCTAGTGCGGGAGAGGCTCTCCAGTACTACGAAAGCGCATTGGGAAGCTTTGGAGATGCTGTTAAAACTATGGCTGAAAAGCATAGGTTATTAGGTAGGCTAATTTTTGCCGATAGATTCGGTGGGAATTTCTTATCTAGCAGTAGCGACAAGCTAGCCAATGTTGTGTTTCCAGAATTGGATAATTTCGAGTTAGAAAAATCCGCTCTGGTGAGCGCATATCGTCAGAACTCTAATTTGGTCGCGGTTGCGAAAGCAAATGGCGAAGAATTAGAAGGAAAAGCTAGAGCAAGGCAGATCGAACTGAAAAGCGCCAAGAAGGCTGTTAATAAGCTTTTTAGAGATTGGTCGGCTATGTTTATGGTAGAGGAAGCCTACATTACGCGGAAGGGCCAGCCATCGGTGAATGGATTTATCGTCCCCACCAACGAGTGGAACCCTGACGTGCAACGTAAAGAGGAAGCATTACGGCAAAAAGATCCTGACGCATTTAATGCCAAAATGGATAAGCTGCAAAAAGCTTCCAAGGCTGAGGAATTGCGCAAGACCGCTATCGACAACATTGTTAAAGATGGTGACGATAGCATCAATAGTTCAATTCGCGGTATCAAGGAAATTGGTACTAAGAAAAACGGACTATGCCATGCGCAAACTGAGTCTAAACTAGTAGCGATTCGAGAATTTGCTAAAAAGCAATTCGATGACCTAGCTAAGGCAACTGCTACGAAGCTATCCTAGTCTTTTAGGCTACTTTGGGAAGGGCGACCGCAAGGTCGCCCGACCTTCTTTTTAGCTAATTGGAGACAACGAAATGAAATTAAAAATAGTATTGAATATAGAAGTAGAATCGCGTGGGGTATTTCTCTACGGATTACATAAACCACCATTCATTAGCGCAAAACATATTCACGCATGGATTTTAGATAATGAACGAGTTGCCGAGGCTGTCCATGAAGCATTTGAGTTTTACAAGAATGATCATGTTACCGCGGAAGTATTCTATCCAGACTGCCCTCTAGCTTCCACAATGTCTTTATCTTCTACACTTTTAAAAGAAAAATAGGGGGATTTTTTAAACTAAGGGCGGCCTTCGGGTCGCCCTTTTTTTTGGCCTAAATTTTATTAGGGAACTGGTAAGGAAAAGCGGAGGGATTCCCTCCGGTTGAAAAGGGGAAAACCCTTGCCAGTTCCCTAAAAGTGCCTATAGGCTAGAAAATCCATGCGCACCCCTGCGCACAGTTTTTTGTACTAAAAAGCGTTGCCCTATTTTCCCTATATTTTACCTTGCCCCTACCCCGTAAAACTATAGCTTATATGAACATCGTTATATACATTAGATTTAGCTCCAGCACCGGGGAGGTAAAGGAGTTCCTGTTAATAATGCAAGGGCATTATTATCAGGAAAGTAAAAGCTGGTCAAGGCTTTATTTGTATTGTCGGTTTTGTGATTTGTATTGTCGGTTTTTCATTTTGCTAAGTTATTGATTTTAAAGTAATGTTCATAATGTTCCTTTTGTCGGTCGATTTTAAAGTAAACATGGCAAAATATTCTCTCTTGAGGGTGTACGCATATGTCTCTTATTATCTATCTCGTATGAAACTTTATATATAGAGACACAAAGCCAACAGACAAAACATTTGTCGGTTTTCTGATTTTCCCAGACATACTAAAAAAGTACCGACAATACCGACAAAATGAACATTACTTATTTATCAGTAACTTACATCAGGGCAAAAACCGACAATACAGATTTATATTGAACAATGTAAAATAAAACAACCTAAAATAGAAAACTTGACTTTTAGGTGTATTTGTGTTATACTATATAGACAAGTGGAAATTTTAACTTTCTATTTCAGGTATTTAATTCTATTTATGTACATGAAATTTTAAACCATGCGCAAGGGTGCGCATGAAATATAAAAACGTGCGCAAGGGTGCGCACATAATTAAAACTTAGTGGAGATTGTAATTATGAGAAAGATAACAAGGGAAACCGCTACCGCTTTTTTAAAAGGTAGAATTTTATATAAAGATAATACCCTAGTCGAAATAGATGGGATGTATCTTTTCGGCAATCGGATAGCTTACTGGAATACTGATTCTTCAGTAGCGATAACTCTGGCCGGACACAATACACAGACAACGAGAGAACGATTAAACGGTTTATTGGAATTGATGAAATCAGACAATCGTATCCATGTTTGGAAAGGAACACCGCGTCTGATAATAAAGAACCCTGAATTTTTAGATGGGTATGGATGGGATATGAATCCCTACGAGGAATACACAATAGAGTATGGGTTTGGTAGCACATCAAGTTACCTTCCTGATGCCTTGAACGAATTGAAACTAGGATAATAAATTTTAAACCATGCGCAAGGGTGCGCACATAATTAAAGAGGTAAATATAATGAGTAATTTAAACAATGTAATAACACTAGGGATTCAAGAAGCTGGACAGTTGATATTGGATTCCATTAAAGCTAACACCAAAATATCGTGGCTTCTCGTAGGGGAACCCGGAATTGCCAAAACATCAATAACCAAATGGGTGCATGAGCAGGTAAAAGATACGCATGGGTATGTATACATCGATTGTCCTAGTACGGACGTAGCTGATGTTGCCGTTCCTATGGTGGATAAAGACAATGGATATTGCACTATGTACCCGAACAAGCTATGGGGACTGCATGAATTTACTCCGAAGATATTCAATCTCGATGAATACTCCAAAGCATCAAAACAAACCAAAGATTGCCTTCACCCACTCTTCAATGAAGACCGCATAGGCTCAATAGAAATACATCCCGATAGTGTTGTGATTGCTACAGGCAACCTGACCTCTGATGGTGTCGGTGATATTCTGGGCGGGCAGACCGTTAACCGTATTGTGGTTATTCATGTACGCAAACCTACACCCGAAGAGTATTGTGCATGGGGCGTTAGCAATGGTCTGAATCCATCAATAATGGCATTCACCCACCACAACCCGAAGGCATTAGGTTCTTACATTGGTATGTCTGATCCTAGTGAGAATGAGTTGATATACCACCCGAAGCGAAATAACAATACAGGTGTCGGGTACATGAGTCCTCGTTCATTGGAGAAAGCTGGAAAAGTACTTGATCTGTTTGAGTCTCTGGACGTTGGTTCTGAAGAGGAAATGCGTGTTAGGGATAAGCAGAAACGTGCGGCACTACAAGGTACTGTCGGTGCGGCAGGGGCGGCAGAGTTGATGGCCTTTCTAGCGTTTGCTGATGAAATACCTTCACCCAGAGAAATCATGGCTGACCCGAAAGGGGCAGTTGTTCCGGCTAAGAATGGTGCGCAAATGATGGTTGCTATATCTGCACTTAGTTGGGCGGGGCGTGAATGGGAGCAAGATGGGGAGGTCGTTGCTACCAAACGACAAACTATGGCTATGTGGTGGGAGTATATGTACAAAGCTCCCAAAGACCCAAGAAATCTGAGCATGGAGACAATCCAAGTATTCAAGCAATTAGTGGAAGCTAGGGCGCAGTCTGGAAGTGTAGAAGATAAAGACATTCTGGATGAAATGTTCTCGCTGAAGCAATACCACAACTATGCGAATGAAAATAAGCATTTAACTCAACGATCATCTTAATACAATAACTTAAATAAGGAGAAGTAATATGCAAGATGCAAGCAACAAAGAGTATGACTATGACTACCGGACGTTGGCAAGTTCGGCTGTATTAACAACATTATCTATAGGTGTTCCTAGTGGACGGCTGTTAGATAGAGAAACATCCCAGAAGATCGCGGAGGAAGCCAAAGCGACTCATGGGGTTCTCAATGCGTACAAGAATATATACAGCAATTCAAAAGAGCTAAAAGCTATAGCTGATTATTCCCAAAAAGTACGTCAACGACACAGGGCAATATCATTGCCTTTCGGAGATGGCGGTATGCGTTTGTTACCAGAAGCTAGACGAGCGGCACATTCTGAGTTGATGTCGGATAGTCTGGTGGAATGGGGAGAACTTAAAGATAAGTTTGAGGAAAAGCTACCTGACTTGCATGATGTCGATAAGGCTAAAGCGATAATGGGGGATCTGTATGATGCCACAAACTACAAGGCTATGTCGGAGGTTATGCAGAAGTTTTCCTTTAACTGGAACTATCTCCCAGTGCCGGATAGTGGTCACTTTATTATTGACAACGCTAATGCGGCGGCGGGAGATTTAATAGATCGGTTTGAGATGCACTCAAAGAACTCCGTCAATATGGCTATGAAGGAAGCGTGGGATATGTTGAAGCGTGAACTGCGTAGGGTGTCCAATAATTGTAGAACTAAAGAACAGCGTGATGATGGTAAGACTAGCCGTTTCGGGCCACAAAACTATGAGAATGCTTTGGACTTAGTGGAAACTTTGAGTAGCTATAATATCACTAACGATCCTAACCTTGAGCAAGCAAGGGAAGAGTTTGAAGAAATACTTAACGATACAAACGATGTCAAGATAAAAAACTCCGATACCGAGAAGGAAAAGGTGAAGGATGGGGTTGATAGTATTCTTGAAAAGTTTGGACTATAGAGGAGAAGAATAATGGAAGAACAAAATAAGGCACAGCATAAGAAATTTCAAGAATGGTTGAACGAATGTCCTGTCAGCATTTTGGAGTACGAAGATTGGGTTGATACCGTAAGGGTTGAATTTCTAATACCTCTTTCTGATAAGGAGAAAGAATAATGGAAGCATTACAACAACGCTTTGGGGCGGCGGAACGCCTACAACGTATGAATTACCAATTCATGAATATACCTAAGTTGGCATTTCTGGCAACGGTGTCTAGCACAGGGAGACTTGAGTTATCATATGAAACGGCTACAGCCGCAACAGATGGTATAAATACTGTATTTAATCCTGATTTTGTACAGTCATTGACCGATAAGGAACTCTTGTTTGTCGGTGTCCATGAGGCATACCACAAGTGCTACAGACATCTTATTGTCTACAAGGATCTTAGGGAGCTTGATGATGTGCTATGTAACATGGCAAACGATTACGTCATTAATTTGGAGATTGTTGACTTAGATCCTAACGAAACCTTTATGGCTTTTCCCAGATATAAGGAGGGGGATAAGAAAGGTAAGCCGATGGGGTTATATGATCCGATGTTTGCAGATCAAGACTCCACAGAAGTCTTCTGGATATTAAAAGAAGAAGATGAGGAGGGTGATGAAGAAGGTGATGATGATGAAGAAGGAGAAGGTGGAGGAGAAGGCGGTTATCCCACAGGCGAGCGTGGTAAAAAACGTAGTAAGAAAATACAACGTAGGCTTGAGGATATCTTTGACGATCATGACTATGATGACAACCTTTCCGATGCGGAATTGGAGGAAGTTAATCAGCAGATTAATGATGCAATCCAACAAGCAAAGATAGTAGCGGGGAAAGTTGGTGGGGAAATACCGAAAGGTATATTAGAGTTATGTGAAGTAAAGGTTTCTTGGGAGGATAAACTCGCACAGTATTGGCAAGTGCAAGTCAAGGGCGAGGGAGCATCATCCTTTCGGAAGTTCAAGCGTAAGTTAATTCCGTCCGATATATTCATGCCCTCTCAATTATCTGAGAAGGCAGGAGATGTGGTTATTATGTCTGATACTTCGGGGAGTATCTCTCAAGAGGAACAAACCGAGATATTATCGCACGTACAGTATATTGCGACTAACTGTATGCCAGAGATAATACATCTGTTGTATTGGGACACGGAAGTTACAGCACATGAAACATATACGGAAGTTGACTATATGACATTGGCTGATAGTACAAAACCTACAGGAGGTGGGGGAACTGACCCAGATGGGTGTATAGAATATTTGAAAAACAAAGTTATACCAACGACTCCCAACGTAGAATGTATTATAATAATAACTGATGGTTATTTTAGTTCTGACGGAAGTGCTTATAGGGAGTTAGGTATCCCAGTGCTTTGGGCAGTTACAGGCGAGTACCCCAACAGGAATTTTAATCCTGAATACGGTGTGCTACTAAACATTGATTAATATAGAGGTAAATATAATGAAAAAGAATCCTAATGCAAAGGTACTTAACGTGAGTGCTGAAGTTGGCTCACAATTAGATAATGTGAAAACATGGTTTAAGGAACAAACCGGAGTGCGAATGGGGTATGGCGATGCGATAAGTTACTTGTATACGCATTGGCAAAAGACTGATCCCGCCAAACAACAGGATGATCCACAACAGATGCAGTTGTTTGGAGAAGGAGAAGGAAATGGGTAAATGGGTAAAAGCCACAGGATTTACGCGAACTGAATATGAATGGGAGGGAGAAATTCCCTCCGATGTTCCAGAAAAAGATTGGTCTGTATGGGTTAGAAAAAATGCAGATTGGCAGGAGTGCCAAGAACAAATTAATCACTATACATTCATTGCAGATGAAGACATTACAGTAGATATATATGAGGAGGAAGATAATGACTGATTTTAATGTAGAAACTGATGTTCCTATGCCGGAGCATCTCGGTAGAGGAAGGCAACCAAAATATCGGTGGGAGAAACTGCAAGTAGGCGATAGCGTTATGCTCCCCAAAAAGAATAGGGATTCTGTGACTTCAAGCTACGACTATTACAGTCGTACCAAAACGAATAACGAAGCCAAATTCATATGTAGGGTGGAACAAGAAAACCAAGAGATGATTCGTGTTTGGCGAATAAAGTAATTTTTAACGATGCGCAGGGGTGCGCACAACATTTTTAAAGAGGTAAACTATCATGGAAATAATCTATGAAGAAGGATTAGAACCTTCTAAATATACAAAAGACATAATTGAGTGTGTCGAGAAAACCCTAAGACCTAATTCAGTTAGAGGGTCGCATAAGGATATTGTTGCACACATAACAGGGGCAAATGACATCCGCACTAAAGTACCTTCGTACACAGAGTTGTGTAAGGAGCGCAATGTAACGGACTTATCTACTAAACACCCTATTCAGACATTGGGTGCGGTTATGCCTAATGTTACTATTCATTGGACTGACGAGACTGTTTTTGTGTCTCCCAGACTAACCCAATTAGTGTCTTTATATTCTAAATATACAGGTAGATATGTAGGTACAATAGGTACGGTTTCTACTGATTGGAAGGCAATGAAATCATATGTATATGATGATTTATATAAAAAGTTTATAGATGCAGGTTATCTGGAAGATATAGCATCTTTTGAAAAATTTGAGCCTTATATGTCAGCCCCTCACGATCCTGACTATGATCCAGATCTAACAGTAATTAATATAACTGCGGAGAATGTTTTTAAGTCTCTTTTTATGAGGGCTTTTCAACACAAGTATTCGGGGTTTTCCACTCCTAAAAAGAACAAGGATATTCTATTTATAGATGCTCCGGTTTTAAAAAGGGATAGAGTCTGTCCTATAGATATAAAGAGTGAGTCATCACACAATCCTTTAATTAATTGGCAGACAACAAGACGTCAAACGCATACCGCTACGATGCGACCTACTAATTCATATCCAAACAGGTCACTTATGGCTAACGGAAAAAATATGATTCGTACATTCGTGCGGGGTTTGGTAAGTGAAGAAAGGTTTCCATCTAGTACCTACCTTGATAGCTTTAGTTTTATGCGGGATACATCTGAATCTGGTGTGCTTATCCCTAGTAAACAGCAAGCAGATTTGGGTATGGGACTCCCAAAGGATTTTTATGAGGACGTAAAGGATATAAGTAGGAGTTCTGCCTCTGTTCTGGTTAATATTCTTGGAGATACGTTTAGAAGAATATTTAGAGAAGCTAGTAGTAGTATGGAAACATTGGAGGAGGACTTTAACAAATGGGTACTGACGCAGACACAATATACAACCGCTATGGAGAGGGGGTTTTGGAATTACGAGAGTCGGATTCAAAAGATAAGGTTCTTTAATAGCCATGTGATTGAGGAATATATTGCAGACAATGAAGAGGCTTCATTTGAATTATTACAAAAGATAGATCGGGCTAACCGCGCTAGTGAGCTATACCATAATTGTAATACTGTATTGGTGTACCTTACCGAAAGAGATGTATGGTATGTCATTACACTCAGTGACCAGTATAAACCTTCTTTTACATTCTTACAGGGGTATAGTAATTTACCAAATAAGTTTAAAGAAAAAGTGCAGTCTCTGGATATGGCAAAGCAGAATGATGTTGATACAACCCCTGTAATACCTAGAGTAGGGTTTTTGCACGTATATGATGGTCTTATAGGACTTAATACGGTTAGGCTGAGTAATCTACTATCGGGAGGTAGGTATGGGCAAGCGCACTTTTACTACATTGACAAGCGTGAACCGGAATCAGTAGAGGTCGATCAAGTAAGTGCTAAGATTAATGTTAATACTGATGATGATCTTGTCAGCTCGTTGTTAGAAAAATTTGGGGGGTAAAGAACTTTAAGAAGGGTAGCGTAATCTCCGAAGAAGGCCGTGTCAGGGGCTATACGGTAATTTCGCACTCTCATTTCTGTCAAGACCCCCTTCGCCCTTAATAGGGTTATTCATGTCTTGGTAGGACTGTAAAGGAAATGCGCTACGTCAGAGGGTAGTTTTCCAAAGAGTGTGAAGCCCCAGCACCGGGATCACTAAAAACAATATAGTTATTACAATAAGGAGAAGTAATTATGTTAGGTGGTAATGATACAATCAGGATAAATAGGAGGGTGTATAATGGTTGATAATAAAGTGGAATGCACTGCGCAATATCAGGAAGGTTATGTGAAAGGTTACCATGATGCAGTCAGGGAGGTGACTGAAAGGTTGAAAGCAAAAGATGAAATGTATAAAAAAGATTTGGAGGTGATCAATTATGACTTGCCGTCAACATCGCAATGATTTTACAGAAGAAGTTAGACCTATTGGTATTGGAGATTTAATTACCAAGTCTGATGGGGGAGTTCGTTTAGACTATAAAGATCTCCCAATGTCTTTCACAACAAGGATTAAAATCTGGCTACAAAAGATAAACATCCTATAACGTCAAATTATCTAAGCCCCCCTATTCAGGGGGGTTTTTCTTAAAGTGGTTAAAATTTGACCGCTCTATAAGCCCCTCTAAGCAACGCTACGCATCCTACCTATACCCTAGATACCCCCCAATTTGCCATTAGGTACGTTTTGAAACCAGTAGTGTTTTAATGTATGTACATTAATATATAGATTAATTCTAAACATCTCAAAAAAGTTTTCTAAAATCCCTTCATACTTGTCATACCCTTCATTTTATTTTTTTGTGTGTCGCCCTCTTAACAATTTTGTATTTGGGCATATAATAAATATAAGCACACAAATGATGCTTGGCTGAGGGTCAGATGCCCAGTGTGGGGTAGGAAAGCTGACCATAAGCGAAGGTTGGATAAACGCAAGAAATCTATAGCTCTTTTTGCGTTTGGTAAGCCAAACATTAAAAAAACCATGCGCAGGGGTGCGCACGTTTTAAAAATATGCTACATTCTTTTTGCATAAGTTAGTTATTTCCGATTACCCCCCAGAGTTAGTGGATTTAGTTACCTCTTTAACCACTAACATCCCCAGTCGGAAAGGCTTTACTTCTCCTCATTAGCCCCACCCTAGCGTGGGGCTTTTTTATTTATAAAACACTTGACTCTATTTGATTACTTGCTAAACTGTGTTAAGAGGTAATCTTTATGGCAACACCAGAGAAAAAAGTAAAAGAGCGTGTTAAGAAAATCCTAGATGAATTAGGGGCGTATTACTTTTTCCCTTCGTCAGCATATGGGGGTCGGAGCGGTGTGCCAGATATTATCGCGTGTTATGAAGGTTTGTTTATTGGTATCGAGTGTAAAGCCGGAAAAAATAAACCGACTAAACTTCAGTTAATTGAGCTTGGGAAGATAAAGAAAGCAAAAGGATTAGCGTTATTGTTCAATGACACAACAGAACCAGAAGATTTGAAAACACTAATACTCCAAGCCGCGATAGAAGATACCCTTGATAAACTGGAAGAAGTAAGCCCAAAAGAAAAAGATAAAGAGTACTGGACTAACTGGGCGCTACAGAATATATCCTAAAATAATAGGGAACTGGCAAGAAATTGTCGGTTTTTTAAAGAGGTAAAAAATGAGACTAGCTATTTTTGAGTTAGCTTCCAAAGGTTGTTCTATTGTGGGGAAACAATTATTGGAGCGGTTAATAATACATGAAAAATATTTACGCATTTATTACGAAAACGCGATATTAGATAAGTTTAAAATTAAAAACCGATGCACTGATGTTAGTGTACAAGACCTTGCTATTGTTCATGCTTTTATAGATCAAATTAATAGTAAATCCTTTAAAGGGCTTTCTCTATTTGACCGATTTATAATTCGTTCTTTTACAAGACCCTACCAAAAAAACGCGGCGCGAAATATATACTTTAATTCCGCTATCTGGAGGCAGTAATGGGTCTTCAAATACTTACATTAGATTTTGAAACTTTCTATAGTAAAGAGTTTTCTTTATCGAAACTAACAACCGAAGAGTATATTCGTGATGACCGATTTGAGGTTATTGGGGTTTCTACAAAAATAAACACCCTTAAAGCCCAATGGTTTCCTAACTATTCTAATGAAATAGCAGATCATTTTGCAGGAATTGATTGGAGTAAAACAATTTTAGTTGCTCACAATGCAATGTTTGATGCGGCTATCTTGTCTTGGCGATATGGGGTTAAACCCAAAATGATTGTAGATACTATGTCTATGTCAAGGGCGGTTGATGGAGTAACTGCAAAACATTCCTTGAAAGCCTGTAGTGAACGGTATGGCATTGGCATTAAAGGCACAGAAATTTTAAATGCACTCGGTAAACAACTACAAGATTTTACCCCGATAGAACTAAAGCGGTACGCACAGTATTGTCGGAATGATGTGGAATTAACTTATAAACTGTTTAATAAGTATGCGGTAAATTTTAGCGCGGAAGAAATGCAAGTTATTAGCACCACAATAAAAATGTTTACTGAGCCTGTTTTAGAACTTGATGTCCCGCTGCTCGAAGACCATCTGGATACTGTAATAACACAAAAAAATAAACTTATGCGGGTCGCAAAAACTAGTAGTGAAGTACTACAATCTAACCCCAAATTTGCAGAGTGTTTAAAAGCACTGGGGGTTGTCCCCCCTATGAAAATATCACCTCGTACAAATAAAGCGACTTTTGCTTTCTCTAAAAGTGATCAGGACATGATAGATTTACTGGAACATCCGAAGTTGTCAGTGCAAACATTAGTTGCCGCACGAATAGGGGTGAAGTCTACGTTAGAAGAAACTCGTACCCAGAGACTTCTTGGCATTGCAAAGAGAGCAGGGATTTTACCTGTACCGTTACGATATTACGCCGCCCACACGGGTCGGTGGGGCGGTAGTGATAAACTCAATATGCAGAACTTACCTTCGCGTGGTAGTAATACGATTAAACAATCTATTATTGCACCAGATGGGTATATGTTAATTGATGCAGACTCATCTCAGATAGAGGCTAGAACTTTAGCTTGGCTTTCTGGGCAGACTGATTTGGTTGATGCGTTTGCGAATGATGAAGACGTTTATAAAATTATGGCTTCCCAGATTTATAACAAGCCCGAAGATGAGATAACTAAAAATGAACGCTTTGTTGGTAAGTCTGTCATCTTAGGTAGTGGGTATGGGATGGGGTGGAGAAAATTCCAAGCACAGCTTGCCGGATTTGGTGTATACATGGATAGCCCCGAAGCTAATAACATTATTCACATATATAGAAGAACTTACCCAACCATACCTGCTTTGTGGAAAGAGGCACAACGCTGTCTGGATGCTTTAATCCGTAAACAATCTTGTGCTTTGGGCAAACACCCTAAAGCTATTCATCTTGGGCAAAATGGATTTTATCTGCCTAATGGGATGTTGCTAACTTATCCTGATTTACAAATTGACCAAGAGGGCCAATACACCTACGCATCAAGAAATTCCAGAACTAAAATATATGGTGGGAAAGTCATTGAGAATGTATGCCAAGCGATAGCTCGGTGCATTATATCGTGGCAGATGATAAAAATTGCAAAGAAATACAAAGTTGCGTTAACTGTACATGATTCGTTGGTGTGTGTAGTTAAAGAAGAGGAAGTTAAAGAGGCGCAAAAATTTATAGAAAAAGTTATGCGAACAAGTCCAGAATGGGCAAGTGGATTGCCATTGGACTGTGAAAGTGGGGTGGGGAAAAATTATGGAGAATGTAATTAGTAAATTAGTGGCGTGTTATGCGCTTTGGATAATGTTTGTAGTCACATTAATTTTGGTGAATGGGTACTTGATTGGGCTGTTAATATGGCACTTAACCAACTAAGAAAAAGACACTTTTAGAAAAAACAACCCTTTACGGTAAAAGTATCAAAGGAAAAAGAAAATGATGAAAGCAGATGGGTTCGATGGAGCAATCATAGGAGTGGGTCGGCAGTTCGATAAACCTGATCGACTTATTTA
>CEQK01008940.1_pt1 | contig 12622 bp, 27 predicted proteins | sample 531051 | NCBI WGS metagenome assembly CEQK01 (sample SAMEA2621229, study PRJEB7988) | marine metagenome | biome: marine biome (ENVO:00000447); feature: deep chlorophyll maximum layer (ENVO:xxxxxxxx); material: "saline water (ENVO:00002010), including plankton (ENVO:xxxxxxxx)" | depth 150 m
CTGAAGCTATTGTAAAGGCAGGTGTAAAACACATAACAGAAAGTAATAACGCAACTGAAGTTGTGAGAAAGGTAAAATCAAAAGTTGATGATATAATAAAAGAGTTAACTAAGAAAGCCAGAAAAGTTAACGGTAAGAAACTATTAGACGTTGCAACTATATCCGCAAACAATGATAAGGAGCTTGGTGATATTATATCTAAAGCATATAAAGAAGTTGGAGCTAATGGAATTGTAACGGTTGAAAAATCTCAAACATCAGAAACTTATGCGGAGATTACTAATGGTATTAAAATAGACAGAGGCTATTCATCTCCATTATTTATTAATAACCATAAAAAAGATGAGTGTATTATGGAAGGTGTTAAGATTTTAGTTTGTGATAGCGAGATTACTAATATTCTTCAAATTGAAAATGTTTTAAAAGATGTTATTAATAAAGGAGAAAAGTTATTAATCATAGCAAGCTGTAGTCAAAACATGATAAATACTTTGGCGGCTAATGTAGTTAAGAACGGATTAAAGTTTTGTAATGTACCTCCACCGAGCTTTGGATACAAGCAGCATGAGCTGATGCAGGATATTGCGATGGCCGTGGGAGCAACATACTTTTCAGAAAAGACTGGAGATGATTTATCTCTAATACTTCCAAAAGACTTAGGACACGCAGATAGAATAGTAGTAGGAAAAGATTCTACAGTTGTTATAACAAATAAAGAAATGACTGGAGAGATGTTAGATAGAGTTGCTGAGTTAAAAGAACAGCAAATAAGAACTAAAATAAAAGGAGATAGAGATTTTATAAACGAGAGAATAGCAAGTTTAGTTGGAGGGATAGGGTGTATATATGTAGGAGGAGACTCTGATATAGAACAAAAAGAAAAATTTGACCGAGTCGATGACTCGGTATGTGCAGTGCGTTCCGCACTACAAGAAGGTATTCTGCCTGGGGGTGGATTAGCTCTATGGAGATTAACTCCTGAAATAAAAGAAGAGTATGAGTGTATAGACGAAGAGGTTGCTGATAAAATATTAAACACAGCTCTACAAGCTCCATTAACTCAAATATTAAAAAACGCTGGCCGAACTCCAGAAGAAATAATGATTAAGGATCTAATAGATGATACCAATGGTTTTGATGTAAAGAACGGAAAGTATGGAGACATGTTTAAAATGGGAGTTATTGATCCACTCAAAGTAACAAAGAATGCATTGATAAACGCAACCAGTGTGGCGACTACAATATTATCAACTAATGCAATTGTTACACATGGAAGGGCTTAGTATTATAGTTGTAATATGTTTAGGAGTAGGAATAGTAGTTGGCATGTATGTATCATCACAAATAGACAACAATTCAGAATTAAAAAAAAATTTAAATAAATTCGATGAAACCCATAGGAAAATATCTGGTAATAAAAAAGATTAAAGAAGAACTCAAAACATCATCTGGATTATTACTGTCAAATGAAGACGCAAACAATTTTAGATATAAAAAAGGAGAGGTTATTGAGCCTGGAACAGATATAAATGTAATAAATAAAGGGGACTTAATATATTACGATAAAGCAGCTGGACACGAAATGTTTATCAAGGATAAAGTATATACTGTTATTCTTGAGAGAGATGTCGTTGTTGTTTTATAAACTTATTTAATTCTATAATCATATTTCTGTAAACCTTATCCATGTAGGTAGCGTCATGTCTAAAAAGCGGATTCGAGCTCGGAGACTCTGCGATCTCCTCGCCATTTAACTTCTTATATAAAGTGTTTACCAATCTTTTACCTTTATAAGATAATTCATATAATGTAGCTTCGTTGCCTTGTCGCTTACGCCAAACATGAATATATCCTTGTTTTAATAATCTATAAAACCTGGGTTCGTCCCAAGACATACACTGTTCAAACTCTTTGAATTTAGTTTTGTTAAAGATATGTTCGCTATAAAGGAAAAATAGCATATCTATATCTGGAGTTCCGATTTTGTATTTGGCTTTAGCCCAATACCTTATCACCCTCCAATACTTCATATAATCGTTTGAGGGTTGAACTCGATCGTAGTTCTTTCTTATTATATTTGACATTAAATTTAATTTGTATCTTTGTAATCACAAAACTACTAAAAAATATATTTACTATGCCTACAGTTACAGTTAATGGAAAGAAAAAAGTTTTTCCTTACAATGCAGTTGGAAAAGCTCAAGCTGACTTTTATGCAAGAATGCATGGGGGTAAAAAGAAGAATAATCCTGGGCCTAAAAGTGAAGTAAAGTCTTCTAAAAATAAAAGCAAATTAGAGAAAGAGATAGAGAAAAACAAAAAAGATAAAAAAGATACAAGGCTTGCTGATCAAATATATACAAAATCAAAAGTAGACGCGAGTCTTAAAAAAGAAGGATACCACACAGCTAAAGGTATTAGAGGAACGAAAAAATCACAGTATCATGAGACAGGCATGGGTAACATGTCGGGAACAGCAATGTTCAGTTAATATTAAAAAATTATAAAATGAAAACAGTAGCCCTTAGAAAAAAAGCAAAGCTTAGTAAAGAGAGAAAAAGACTTAACAAGTTAGTTAAGAAAAGAAAAAAAACTACAGAAAAAATATCTAAACTTCAGAAAAAGAAAAAAACTAAAAAAACTAAATTAGGTAAAAAGCTTGTAGAAATTCGTGAAAACTTAGCAAAGAAAAAGAACACGAGAATACAGAAAAAAATTAATAAAAACCCTGAAGCAATAAAAGATAGAGAAAGGGGAAAAATGATAGAAAGTTCAGGAAATCTTGTTAATAAGATTACAACAGGTGGTCCAAAAAAACCTATGCGTCCAGGACCTACAAAAGAAAGGGCGAAGAAAAGAACGGGTAGAGCTATTTCTACCCTGGGTAAAAAACTTTAAGACATGTCAGATAGAAAAGTAAAAAAAAGTAGAAAGACTACACCTAAAAAGTCTACTAAAAAGGTAGTAATAAAGGACACGCAAAAAAGAGCTGTTAAAGAATCTTTTACTTCAAAACGAGGCCACTCTATTCGTTATGGAAAAGACACAGACTCTGTTGCCGCAAGAAGGGCTTCTATTAAAAAGCAAAAAGCTGACAGAATACAAAAAGAAAAAGCAGAAAAGGCTAAACTAAAAAAAGAGAAGAGAGATAAGAAAGCTAAAGAAAGAAAAGAAAAAAGAGATAAAAGGGCTGTTGAAAGAGAAAAAAGAACTCAAGAAAGAATTAAAAAGACAACAGAGAGAAAGCTTAAGAGAGAAGCTAAGAAAGTAGAGAAGACACAAAAAAAGGCCACTAAAACTAAAGGAACTGATAAAGGTTCTAAGAATCAATCTAAAGCTAAAGAACAGTTTGATAAAAGTGTAGCAAAAAAAGTCGATAGAGAGGCAAAAGCGGCAGAAAAATCTAAAGCAGCAAAGAAAAGGTTAGAGGAAAGAAAGAAAAAAAATGAAGCTACTTTAAAAAGAAAGTTAGAGTCTAATGAAAAAAGAAAAGAAAAAAGTATTAGCAGAAGTAAAAGACAAAGAACTCGTAGGTACAGCAGAGCCCGTAAAGACTCTTTTGCAAAAAGATTCAGCGGAAGATTCAATTAGACATAGTAAGTATTATTATGATTATACCAGAAACTTGTCTTACGAGCAAGCTAAAGAGTTTGAAAAAAATAATTAGTATATTTGTAAAAAATTAAAATTATGCCAACAGTAAGTTACAAGTGCGGAGATACGGGTAAGATGAAAAAGAAAACTTTCCCATACAATGCAATAGGAAAAGCACAAGCTGCTGAGTTTGCAAAAACTATGGGCGGCAAGAAAAAAGATAATCCGGGATACGGAATGGAAAAAAAAATGAAGTCTAACTATTAAAATAAAAAAAATGAAACAAGGTTATAACGACAGACTTGATGAGTCTATAGGTGGAAAACACAAAGGTAAACACTCTCAGTCTATGAAAGATCGTAGAGATGAGTCAAAAGGAATGGCTAAAAAGATGACAGGTCATGCTTACTCTGGAGACCACAATATGGATAAGCACTATCCTAAAAGTGTAAAAGGAAAGATCGGTTCTTTAATTAGAAAGTAATGGCTAAAAAAGGAAGAACTAAAAAAGACTTTCCAGAAATTAAAAAAGAAGACCAAGGTAAATTTACATCTTGGGCAAAAAAGAACGGATTCGAAGACGCGTGTAGCGCTGCCGATGCAGTTATGAAGAGGAAAGATAAGTACTCTACAAAAGTTGTAAAGATGGCTAACTACGCAAAAAACTTCGGGTGCAGAATGAAAAAATAAATTATTATGGGAAAATTATTAGTATGGTTAGGTAATGAAATATCAAGCCTAACATGTAAATTAAAATGCAAATGGAACTGGCTATTAGACAAGATTACTTTTAATGTTACTTCTTGTCCACAAAACATTTGCACTTGTAAAAAATAAAATCAAATGAGAAGAACAAAGATTAGTGATTTGCCTGCTCGTTTAAAATCCAGAAGCGCTGGAATATCAAGATCCAGAGGATTAGGAGATACGGTAGAAAAATTTACTAAAGCTACAGGAATAAAAAAAGTAGTTGATTATGTTGCTGAAAAAACAAATAAAGACTGCGGATGCAATAAAAGAAGAGACACTCTTAATAGAATGTTTCCTTATGACAAATAAAAAATAAAAAAATGGCATATCAAAAATTACAAGTAGGATCAGGATTAAAGGTTGCACCAAGCGCAACGGTTATGATACCTGACCCTTCAAGCAAGGTTTTATCAGGAACCACAACTGCTACCACAGCAGATAAATTGGTAGTTGGTACAGCTACTTTTCTTTCGGATGGAATCCAAATAAACGCAATTGTATACAACACAACAGACAATACAGCTGCTTATGTTACAGCTATAGATAGTGACACTACTTTAAGTTTGTCGGTAGACATCATGGCAAACGCTGAAAACTTTGTAATTTACAATCGTCCTACAAATGGATGTATATTATATGTGGGTACAGCTGGAGATCTTACAGTACAAATGGCTACTGATAAAGATGTTCCACCAGCTACTGTTACTGAAGTTACATTTAAAAACGTAGCTAACGCTTCTTTTCTACCAACACAAGTGGTTCGTGTAGATAATTCTTCAGTGGCTACTAACATAATAGCACTTTGGTAAGATGCCTACAGGAATTGGAGCTGGCATAGCGGGGTTAGTTTTTAAAAACAAAGTGGGTTCTTCCACACCACCACCATCTTTTGAAAATCTTTATTCAGTAATGTTTAATGGAGTAGACCAATCTCTTAGACTATTAAACACAGCTCCTCTATTAGGAACCGGAGGAACAGGAGATTGGAGTGTTTCTTTTTGGATAAAACCAGCTTCAATTACATCTGGAAATCAAAGACTATGGGCGTTTGGAGCGGGCGGAACTCAACAAACACAAATGTTTATACAATCTTCTGGAAATCTACAGTTTAGCGGACCTTGGTCTGACGGGTTTTCATCACCTGGTAATGGATTAGTAGCGGGACAATGGGCTCATATTGTTTATAGAGTAAACAGAGCTTCATCAAGTTTGAATGTTGGATATGTAACAAACGGGGTAAATATTAATAATAAAAATCAAAGTATTTCTACAACCTTTGATGATACTGGCCATACTTATTTTGGAAGAAATGTAGGTAGCTTTGGATTTAGGGGGCACATGGATGAATTTGCAATCTATAACAAATATTTAAGCAACGCTGAAGTTACAGAAATATATAACTCCGGAGCACCAAACGATCTTTCAACTCTATCTACATCCGCTAATTTACAACATTGGTGGAGAATGGGAGACCCTTTAGGTCAGCCTTCATACCCTACTATTGCGGACACTGTTGGATCTCTTGATGTGAATATGGTTAACCAAGCAGACACAGATATTACTACAGACGTCCCATAATGTTATTTTCTATATTAGACATATCACTTTTAAATGATGTAAACTACAATGAGGTTACAGAAGACTCTGATTTAACAGTTAGAAAAAATGTCGACCAAACGCTTTTTATCATAGGATTTCCAGCAAATAAAATACCTTCAATAGCAGAGGGAGAGGTTCATTATACTAATCAAGAATTACTGGATCTTACCATCAACCCTGTAAATGGTTGGGTACAAGAAGAATAAAATATTTATATTATCTTTGTAATCATGAATTGGACAGTTACTACAACATGGGGCCAGCACCCTTATAAATATATAATAAAAAAATAAACTATGAAACCAGCGATCAAAGACACTGCCGAAGTGTTAGCTGCTAACGGAGGAGCTTTAGGATTAAGCTTGTCTCAATGTAACGAAATCCTTCAATTCATCTCTCTTCTATTAGCAATCGCCTTTACGATATATAAGTTTGCTAAAGTGAGAAAAGATGAAATATAAGTATTTTGATTTAACAGAGTTTGATTCTCCAGACGAACCTGGTTCTGGAAAACACATGCAGCATGAGTTTTTAAAAATGCTTGATTTAGCTCGTGAGGAAGCAGGCATTCCTTTCAAAATAACATCAGGATTTCGTACTGACGCTTACAATAAAGATTTATTAAAAAGAGGATACAAGGCCTCCAAAAACAGTTCTCATCTAAGTGGATGCGCAGCTGATATAGCCTGTTCTTCGTCAGAAAAAAGAATTAAAATAGTCAAGGCTTTAATTAAGGTTGGTTATACAAGATTGGGGATTGCAAAATCCTTTATACATGTGGACAACGACCCAAGTAAGTCTGACGCAATATGGTTATATTAATATGGCAAAAAGAGGAAGAACAAAAAAGAAAGGAAACAAAATATGTCCAGCAGGTATAGCTTGGGCAAAAAGAACTTTTGATAAATATCCGTCAGCTTATGCAAATTTAGCTGCGAGTAAATATTGTAAAGATCCTAATTACGCAAAATCATCTAAAAGAAAAAAGAAATGAATTTAAAACAAATAAAAGAAGTTGTAAAACAACTAAAAGGCGCTTCAAAAATGCACGCTCAACAAGCTGCTAAAATTGAAAAAATGATAAAAACAATGAAGCCTAAGCCTAAAAAGAAAAAGTAATGGCTGGTGAATTAAAAAAATGGTTGGATGAAAAATGGGTTCGTATTGGTACTGATGGAGAAATAAAGGGGCCGTGTGGTACAAGTAAAAACAAAAAGAACCCAGATAGATGTTTACCTTTAGCAAAAGCTAAAAGTTTATCAAAAGAAGAAAGAGCTAAAACAGCTAAAAAGAAAAAAAGATTTGGAAGAAAAGGAAAACAATTTGTAAGTAATACTAAAAAAGCAAAAGTAAGGTCATGAAAAAAATGAGTAAACAAGATATGGATAAAATCCCTATGAGAAATAAGGATATAAAAAAACTAACTGAAAAACAAAAAAAAATAGCAAGGGCAGCACATCCTTATAATGAAATAACTGGTGCTGACTTTAAAGCTTTAAGAGAACAAAAAAACGCATAATGTTATGGTTAATAAAAAAAACATGGCGTGCAATAAAGTTAGACCTTCTTATAAAAGGGGTAAAAAAAAGATGGTCAAAGCTTGTGAAGGGGGAAAAGAAAAGCTTATACACTTTGGAGCAAAAGGATATGGACATAATTACTCAGCAGCTGCAAGGAAAAGTTTTCGAGCAAGACACAAGTGTGGAACAGCAAAATCAAAACTAACCGCTCGATATTGGGCGTGTAAACATTTATGGGCAGGCAAAGGAGGGTCTACAAAATCCAGTCCAAAAAGTAGAAGAGGAAAATACTAATGGAAGATATTTTAAAATTAATAGAAGGTTACGGATTACCATTGGTATTATTACTTGGCGCACTTTACGCCTTGTATAGATTTTTCTTTTTTAGCATTCACGAGGTAAAGAATACATTTTCAAAGCATCACGAAAAGAATGCAGAAAATATGCAAGAGATAAAAAATAAAATAGATATAATATTAGAATACATAAGAAAAAAATCATGAGTATATTAAATAAAATATTAGGAAAAGGAGCTTTAGATTTTGCAGGCAAAGCCGCTGAAATAGCAGATAAATTTATTCAAACAAAAGAAGAAAAAGCAGCTTTTGAAATGGAAATGAAAAAAGTTGTTATTGAAGCTGAGGCTGAAATACAGAAACAAGTTAGTGAAAGATGGAAAAGCGACATGACAAGCGATTCTTGGTTGAGTAAAAATGTTAGACCTATGGTGTTAATATTTTTAGTTGTATGTACTGTTTTGATGATATTTATAGACGCTGGCTCTATTAAATTTCATGTAGAAGAAAAATGGACAGATCTTTTGCAATTAGTTTTAATAACTGTAATTGGAGCTTATTTTGGAGGAAGATCATTTGAAAAAGTAAAAAAATAATGGCTAAATTAAATTCATACATTTTTAAAGGAAACAAACAAAAGAAAAGACCAGGGGTTCATTCTAAAACAAAAACCAGTTCTTTAAAATCCAGCAAACATTATCGTAAACTTTATAGGGGTCAAGGAAAGTAAAATACATTCCTTAAGTTTTATTATCTTTGCATTGTTAACTTAATAAAATAAAATACAATGAAAAAGATTAAAGACGAGGAGTTAAAATCTCTTCAAGAATTAAACACTGAGTTTAACCAAGTTAAAACACAGTTAGGAGACTTAGCTTTACAAAAGCATTCTTTATGTTTAAGAGTAGATCAAATTAAAGCTCAGTTTCAATCTTTAGAAGCTTCTTTAATGGAGACCTACGGAAAGGACGCTGTAATTAGTTTGGAAACTGGAGAAATAAAAGAAAAAGAACCTAATGGCGAAAATAAATAATACAAGCGCATATCCTAATGTTATTCCTACAGCTGATGATTTTGTAGTTTTAACAGATGTTACAGATAATGATAAAACAAAAACCTCAAAGGTTTCAGACTTTCAATCTTTTTTTGGAAACAAAACAATTAGAAGGACTGTAACTTCAGCAGAAATATTAAGCTGCAATACTAATCCTGTTACTATTATACCTGGTGTTGTAGGCCATTTTATTGTTCCTATAAGCGTTTTATTTAAGTATAACTTTGGAACCACGCCTTATACTGCTAATAATCGTTTTTTCATAGACATTGGGGGCAACGATCCTCAGAGTCGTTGGTGTGTTGCACCAAATTTAAACGCTGTAGCAGCCAATAAAATTACTGTTAATGGACAAGATGTTGCAGGACAGATACCCGACAATCCTAAGACCTTACCAAACAATGATATATTGTTTTTAAACGCTACAGCAAACCCAACATTAGGAGATGGAACTTTAGATATTGATATATTATATAGAATTGTAAGCGCATAATTATGGCAAAAATAGAAAACACCACCGTCTACCCTACAGTCACACCGACTGCGGAAGATTTATTAATAGGAACTGATGTTAGTAATGAAAACAATACAGTTACTTTTAAAATAAGTTCTTTAACTACTTCATCAACCTTACAGGGATTGCAATCTGTTTTAGATACAGGTAATTCAGCCACTCAGACAATGCAGCTTACAGGAAGTATTCTTTTACTTGGAGGTGCAAACACTGGATTTATAGATTTATGTCAAATAAAGTTAGGAGGAAGTTATGGTGCGGCTGGTCAAGTTTTAACATCACAAGGATCTGGCTCTTGTGCTACATGGACTACAATTACTTCATCAACACAAGGTTGGGAGGACACGCTGATAGTTGACCCCCAGTCAAGTGTTGCCGCAACTATGACAGGAGCTCTCTTTACAGTTGAAGCTGCGGGGGGAGGTATATCTTTAACCACAGGGTCTACATTAACAACGGACTCATCTGTAGTTAGTACTTTTGGGGGCGATGTTAATTTAGGAACTACTTTAAATTTTGGAGCATCCACTACATTAAATGATAGCACTGGATCAACCGGAACAACTGGAGCTGTACTGACGGTGGGAGCTACAGGTTACCCTGTATGGGGAACACTTCCTGTGCCATCTACGCCTAACTTACAACAAGTTTTAACAGTGGGTAATACAGCAAATGGAGTAGGAATACAACTGACCGCTACATCTCCTTTATCATTAGACGCAACCTCAAATATAGTTTCGGCTGGAACAAATACTTTTAGCGGAAACAACACATTTTCAGCAAACGGAACAACATTAAGTACAGCAGGAATATCTTTAACAGGAACCTTATATGCTGGTGGTTCAGTTGGTACCACCGGACAAGTTTTAATCTCAACAGGCACAGGTGTTCAATGGTCGTCATCGGCTGGGGTTACATCTGTAACCGAATCTTTAGGAACTTCTACAGGAACACCAGCAACTATATCTCCTACAACAGGAAATGTGAATATTCAGTTTAATGCTTATGCTGGAGGATCTAACGTAGGGCACGTTCCGGCAGGAGGAACTGCGGGCACTTTCTTACAAGGAAATGGTAGTTGGGGCACCGTTTCTTTACAAAATTTAAGCTCTGTTTTAGCTCAAGGAAATACAGCTGCAAACAGCATAACACTAACAGGAGCCTCAAATTCTATAACCGCCTATACAGGCGTATTTACAGCTATACAAGATAGTACCGGATCTACAGGAGCAGCTTCTAATGTAATAGTAGCAGACGGAACAGGAGGATGGGCTTGGGGATCTCCAGCATCAGGAGCGGTAACAAGTGTATCAACGGCCGCTTCAGGAACATCAAGTGGAAACCCATTAACTATAACCCCTACTACAGGAGCAGTAACAGTAGCTTCTAACGCTTATGCTGGAACTACTAATGTTGGACATGTTCCAACAGGAGGTAGTGCTACAACATTCTTGAGAGGAGACGGAACTTGGGTAACACCAACCGCCTCTACAACTACAGACAGTTTAGTAATAACTCAAAAATTTGCTGGTTCGGGAGTTTATGCTACAGGCAATCCTTATACTTTCCCTGGAGTAGATCAAACTGGTTTTAATACTGGAACAGAAAATATAAACAACGTTCTTCCTAATGTGCCTGGGGTGTCAGCTTTTACCGCTGTCGACCACATGGCAGGATTCTTCTTTCAAAATCCCAGCGCAGGATCATGCGGAACTGCGATAGATGATTTAGCAATATGTTCGATACAAATTTCTTATTTTTCAACAGTTACAGGGGTTCATGCTGTTGCTATTTACTCAGGAAATCCTTGCGATCCTGAATCGACTATGACTTTAGTGGGAACTTGCACTTTTGAGGTTGCGTCAGAAATTATATACTGTTGCGGTATGACTTTACGATCTGAAACATTAGCAGCTGGATTAGGGTTATATCTCACCGTAACACCACCAGCTACAGAGCTTACAAACAGCTTTATGGGTAGAGTAAATATTAAGTTTACATCAAATTAAATATAAATGAAATGGACATTAGAAAAATATCAGTTGGCGCAGATTATAAATCTGGCGCTATGCATTACATTGTTGGCCAACATGTATTAGGAGGAAGTCACGCAATCCATCTTATACAAGAAGAGCCAGAATCTTATAAAATCTGGATACAAAAAGAAGAAGAAGTATATCTTTGGAAAGAGCTTTTAAAAACACTTCCTGTATCAGTTGAATTTAATATAAATTTTTAATGAAATCACCTTTTAGTTTTATTGTCAAACCTTACAATAGTAAGCGTTATGACAATATTAAGAATATAGAAAACATAGATTTAATTACAAGCACATCAAAAGAAGATGCGTCTTCTTCAAATAGGTTTGCTATTGTCGTAGAAACACCCATTAATTACAAGGGGCCTATAAAAAAAGGAGACACTCTTCTTGTTCACCATAATGTTTTTAAATATTATAATGATATGAAGGGAAGAGAAAAAAGCGGTAAGAGTTATTTTAAAGATGATTTGTTTTTTGTAGATAACGATCAGTTTTTTTTATACAAACAAAAAGACAGGTGGAGTGCTCACGGAAAGTACTGTTTTGTAAAACCTATTGATGCAGAAGATTTTTTTATAGACAAAGGAAAAGAAGAGCCTTTAGTGGGTATAATTAAATATATAAATCAAGAATTAATAAATAAAGGCGTAAAAGAAGGTGATAAAATTTCTTTTACCCCAAACAGTGAATATGAGTTTAGAGTAGATAATGAAAAACTTTACAGAATGTTTACTAATAATATAACTATGATTTTATGATTTATATTGTAGATGATTTTATAGACTCTAATATTTTAAGCTCTGTAAACGAGTATTTAAATAATGGAGATTTTAAAAAACAAGTTAGTGGAAATAAAAACTTTTACATTAAAGAGTCTCCGCAAGAGTTTAATAAATATATGTTAAATAAACTTATATCATACGAAGTAAGAGATTTAGAAAATATATTAAGTTTTTTTAGAGTTTCTACTGATGAGTTAGACACTTCTTGGCGTATACACTCTGACCTAAATATAAACGGCCAAAAACCTGACAGAGCTTTAGTTTTATACTTGTCTCCAAGAGAAAAAGAAGAACTTCATGGCACCGCTTTATGGGAGCATGATATATATGGTGGTCAAATACCTACAGATATAACTAATGAGGAGTATGATAAAATGATAAATGTGGATGCAAATAATTTAGAAAAATGGAGACTTAGTACTGTGGTGGGTTATGAGTTTAACAGGATGGTGTCTTACCCTTCTTCTTATTT
>CEQK01002249.1_pt1 | contig 12601 bp, 16 predicted proteins | sample 531051 | NCBI WGS metagenome assembly CEQK01 (sample SAMEA2621229, study PRJEB7988) | marine metagenome | biome: marine biome (ENVO:00000447); feature: deep chlorophyll maximum layer (ENVO:xxxxxxxx); material: "saline water (ENVO:00002010), including plankton (ENVO:xxxxxxxx)" | depth 150 m
TAGTAAATATCTTGGGCGACCACCATTATCTACACGCTGAGTTGTTGTGTCAATACCAAAGTGATCAAATAGTGTTGCCTGTAAGTCTAGCGGGCCTACAGGATTCTCAATTGGGTTATAAGATCTGTCTGCAGCACCGATAGTTCTCCCTGTCTGGTATGCTCCACCAGCCATCATCATCGGAGTAATCGCAGGCCAATGGTCTCTACCTGAGTTAGCGTTAAACTTAGTTCTTCCAAATTCTCCTGTGACAACTAAAAGAACTTTTTCGCTCATTCCTCTATCTTCTATATCTTGCAGGAAGCCTGCTAAGGCCTTATCTAAAGGAGGAACCTTGCCCTGCATAGCTTTAGATATGTTACTATGCATATCCCATCCTCCGTAGTGTAGTGTTATGAACCTAGTTCCATTTTCTGCTAGTCTTCTAGCTAAGATCAATTGCTCTCCAATATCTTTAGCTTTAGTAGAACCATATAGAGCTTTGGTTGCTTCACTTTCTTTTTCTACAGCGAAAGCTTCCTTAGCAGAGCCTAAAATGACATCATATGCTTGACCCTTGTAGAACTGAACAGACTCGGCTCCTTTTCCAGAGACTCTTGCTGCATCTAGTCCTCTGAGTAAGTCTTTTCTTGTTGCGAACCTGTCAAGTTCAACTCTTGGTGTGAGATTGTCTTTATTGGACGGATCAAATGGCTTAAATGCTCCACCCAGCCAAGCACCTTCATCGCCTTCAATTTTACCTTGTTTAACATATGTAGGTACTCCGTTACTTGGATGATTTGTACCATAGATAGCTGAGACGATGGACCCAAAAGAGGGGTATTTTGCCATTGATGTGGTACTTCTTTCTGGGTTGTATTGCCCAGTCATCATGAAGTGTGTCCCCTGTCTGTGAGAAGAATCCTTATGGCTAAAAGAATTTACTACATTGAGCTTTGATGTATGTTTAGCAAGCTCAACCCAGTCTGCTCCAAGAGTTATGTTAGTTTTTGCATCATGTATAGCACCATTTACTGGTTGCCATTCTGAAGGTACTGTATCATTTGGCGCATGAAAAGTTTCAAACTGAGTGGGACCTCCTCCTAGCCAAACCCATACTACTGTTTTGTCTTTATAACTACTAAAATCTTGCGATGCAAGAGTATAGTCGGAAAGGCCTATAGCTGACATACCAGCACCAATAGACCCTATTCTTAGAAAACTTCTTCTGTCAAATATAAAATCAATCATAGGTAGCTCCAAAAAAGTAGTTGTGGACTATATAGGTATACACCTAAAAGTCGTCAACTAGAGTGCCTACTGAGTATTCTGTGACCCTTGTTTCAAAGAAGTTCTTACATTTTTCTAGATCAATTATTTCGCTCATCCAAGGAAAAGGGTTTTGAGCTTCTCCGAATGGTGAAGGCAAGCCTAAGTTCGTTAGTCTTCTATCAGCTATAAATTGTACATAATCAATAAACATGTCGGAATTTAGCCCTAATATGCCAGTTGGAAGTACCTCTCTAGCATATGCTAGCTCAAGTTCCATAGCTGTCTCGATATGAGCTAGGGTCTCTTTTTCAAATGCCTTAGTCCATACTTTAGGATTATCTTCCCTAATCTTATTAATAACCTCAGTGCCAAACTTGATGTGCAGACTTTCATCTCTTAATGTGTACTGTATCTGCTCACCAATTCCGGGCAATTTATTTTGTCTATTAAATGAAAGCAGCATAGCAAATCCAGAGAAGAAGAAGATACCTTCGCAAATAATATAATACGTAATGATGTTACGAAGAAACTCTCTCTTACCTTCTATGGTGTTTATATTAAAGTCTGGACGATTAATATCTGTGGTGATATTCATTAGAAAATCATCTTTAGCTTTAATGCTAGGAATTGAAGCATAAGCCTGATATACCTCATCAATTTCCAAATTAAGAGAATCACATACATAAACAACAGTAAGATTATGCAGGCTTTCTTCATATGCTTGTCGTAATATATATTGCCTACACTCAGGGTCTGTAACAAACTTAAAAATACTAAGTAGTAGGTTATTAGCAACCAAAGATTCTGAGCCTGCAAAGAACCCTAGACATCTTTTGACGACTAGTTTTTCATCTTCAGAAAGTAGATTTGACCTCCACTGTTCTATATCTTTTGCCATAGAGATTTCTGTAGGCATCCAGTTGTTGGCTGCACCATCAATGAATAAATCCCAAGCCCATTTATTGGTATGGGGCAAAATTTGATTCACGACAGAAACTTTGTCTGATATGATCTCTTTACTTTTTTTCATCTTGATTTAGTCTCTTAATTATTTCTGTTAATAAGTCCTTAACCTTTTCAACTTCATCTGGCTTCAGTTCCAAACTATATCTTAGTGGAGATGTGGACGATTGTCTAGATTCTATAAATCTCACTGGCAACTCTCACATCCCGGATCTAGAATAGAACAAGCCTTCGGCTCATTAATTATACCCGCGTTATTATCATTTGTTTCAGAAATTGTTGACTTTTCCAATCGGGTAGCGGCCTTACTTCGCAAGTAATATGTGGTCTTAAGTCCCTTTTCCCAAGCATATACATACATGTCATTCAGATACTTAAGGCTTTCATGTTTATTATATAGGTTTAGAGACTGCCCCATGTCGATCCATTTTTGTCTTGCAGAAGCAGCGTCTATAATAGTATGAAAGTCCATATCAAAAGCATTCTTGAACTGCTTCTTAAGGTCATCATCTAATTCAATAAGAGCAGTGACATCTCCATCAACACTTTTTAATGCATCTACTAGCGCTTGAGACCATATCCCTTTCTTTTTGGCGAGGGAAACAAAGTGCTCATTAATCATAGTAAATTCACCGCTCAATGTGGAATATACAAATAGTACTGAGTAGTCTGGCTCAATTGACTGAGAACAGCCCTGTATATAAGATATTGTAGCTGTAGGCGCTATTGCCATAACATTTGAGTTTCTCATTCCATATTTAGAAACAAGATCTCTCACAGAATCCCATTCATCAAAGGTCTCAAAAGAGTCTTTGTCATAAGCAACAGCTCTTGGATTTCTTTGCGCCAACATCTCACAATAAGTGTCAATTGGAAAATTACCTTTATCCCATTCTGAACCGCCAAAACTAGGATAGGTTCCTTTTTCCTTCGCAAGTAACGCTGAGGTTTTTATTGCATGCATAGACACAAACTCCTGCACTTTGTCGCATAGATCTACAGCTTCTTGAGAGTCATAGAGTATGTTGAGCTTATGAAGCATGTCATGAGTGCCCATTATCCCTAAGCCTACGGGCCTGTGCTTTATGTTAGAATTCTTAGCTTCCTTTGTAGGATAAAAGTTTATGTCGATAACATTGTCTAGGCCTCTTACCGCAACCTCAACAGTCTTTTGTAGTTTTTTCCAATCTATAGTTCGGACTTTCACATGATTGGATAGGTTTATGCTTGCAAGGTTACATACGGCAGTTTCTCCCGTCTCCACAACTTCGCCCTCATCATATACAGTTGGTTTGGTGTGTAGTAGTATCTCAGTACATAGATTAGATGAGTGCACTACCCCAGCATGCTTATTTGAGTACCTTATATTTGAAGGATCTTTGAATGTTATCCAAGGATGACCTGTCTCAAACAAGGCCTTTAAGCATTTCTTCCACAGGTCTTTTGCTGGAATTTTGGTAAAGCTTTTTATCTCACCTTCGTCAGCCATTTTTTTATAGTGCCTATACAGATTTGAAAACTTTTTACCATATGTTTCATGTAGATCGGGGCATTCAGCTGGGTCAAACAAATACCAGTCCATTTCTTTTGAAACATGATTCATGAACTCATCACATACCCAAAGGGCAGTGTTCATATCATGACACCGTCGTCTGTCATCACCAGTATTCTTTCTAAGGTCTAAGAAGTCCTCAACATCAAGATGCCAGACCTCTAAATAGGCGCACCCAGCACCTTTACGTTTACCTCCTTGGTTAACTCCGACCAAAGTATCATTGAATATTTTCAACCAAGGAACAAGTCCAGAAGACTTGCCGTTAGTTCCCTGTATATAAGATCCTGAAGATCTAACTGAAGTCCAGTCTATACCTAAGCCTCCCGCATATTTAGAAAGCCTAGCCTGTCCGTGAATGGTTCCAAATATACCATCAATGGAATCATCTACTGTACTAAGATAGCATGAAGAAAGCTGAGATCTCTTAGTCCCACTATTAAAAAGAGTAGGCGTCGATGGGGAATATCTGAACTCTGACATCATATTATATATTTCAATTGCTTTTTCTTCTTTATTGCTCTCATTTAAGCATAAACCCATAGCAACACGCATATAGAATGACTGCGGGGATTCCATTCTTCTACCCTCTATGTGGATGAAATATCTGTCATAAAGAGTCTGTATCCCAAGATATTTGAATAGACTATCTCTTTCGGGGTAGATTTGGTCTGCAATATGCTTCAAATCATAAGATAGTAGATTCTCACTGAGCCTGCCGGCCTTAACCATCTTCTTAATGTTCTGAACAAATGATTTTTTGTATTGCTCTTCGAAATTCTCTGTATCTACACTTTCACCAAAAGATTCCTTGTATAGGTTATTAAGTAGAAGTCTAGCTGCCACATAAGCATAATTAGGTTCTTTTTCTATTTTAGACCTAGAAGACATGATTAGAGCTTTGTCTATCTCTTCGGTAGGTATCTTATCATAAAGTTGAAGGCTTGCATCTAATACAATCTCACTAACAGATACGGACTCTAGTCCTTTAGTAGCTCTTTCAACGCACTCATTGATCTTATCAAGATTAAGTTCTTCTAAACGGCCATTTCTTTTCTTAACTTTTTTGCTTGTGTCTTTCATAGTCTACCAGTAAGTTCTAACTTTTGCCAAATACATATTGTAACTATTTCAATTGTACTCTTAGAAGTGCAATAATCGTTACAGATAACATAAAAAAGCCCACCTTTTCCAAGGTGAGCTTATGATTTTTTAAAAAAGCGACACTTAAATCATCCTTACTACCTGCCTACTGCCTCAGAGGGTACTAATAATTCTAATATGTAAGCCTAACAGCAAGAATATCACTTAGTCAGAGAGGTGCCGCTTTAGCGAAAATTATTTTTGTTCGCTCTATTATTCTCTGACCGTCAACATTATATACACCTTAGTAAAAGTTGCCTATTCTTCTTTATTTATTTTTTTCATAACACAACCACAATAATCTTTTACGCTAGCGTTGTACTTGGGATATCTTATTGAAACATATCCTCTACCATGGCATAGCTTGCATTTTTTGTTTGCATTCTCTTGGGCTGTGTACTTATCAAAAGCCCCTCCAACTCCTAGGTTCAAGTTACTGATGTCCATTTTTTTATTCCTTTAAAGTCTAAGATAAAAGTGAAACCCACTAATAGGTGGGGGAGGCAATTCTACTCCTGTCGAATTAAGCCTAATAGGAGGGCAGCATTTTTCACACGTGCAGAAGTGATTTTGATGTAGTATCTGAGACTTATACATCTGGTAGTATGGATTAGATTTCATATACCTCGATCTTAGCACTCTGTATTCATAGGAGGTGCTGTCCAGAATCAAGGGAGGCTTTGGCTGCTGTGATTTTTGCCACTCAGGTTCCTCATAGACTTTTCTGGCTAGTGGAGTGTAGGTGATGAGGCTTCTCTGGTTATTTTTATATACTACAGATGGCCTAGTAATTTTTTTATTGTTTAGATTCCACCATTGCTCAGGCTTTTCCTCTGCAAAAGCAATCTGTGGAATAAGAGTAAAACATAGTAAAAGATAAAGATATTTCATTTAGTCCTCAATTATAATCCTAAAATCTGAAGTGAAAAAAGAACCCGTGAAACGGCGCGGGATAAATAGGCATTGGTTGTGGTTGAATAATTACTGGCGGCTGGACAATCACAGGCGGATAATATGAGGGTGCTCTATAATACCTGAAATGTGGATTGACAGGTCTGTAGTAATTGTAAAAACCAAAGCTATGTTTAGTCTCAACTCTTGGTTGCTGCGGTTGGGGTTGAGGTTTCTGCCACTGTTGTTTTCCGGGTATTGTAGGTCTCGCATTAGGAGGCCTAGTAAAGTCTCTTGGCTGGTTACGCACGACTTGAGGCTTTTGAGGCGTCTGAATCACTTTCCTTTGTGGTGGGTCTGCGAATGCGCTAGGAACACTGAATGCAAAAATTGACATAAATAATATAAGTTTCTTCATTTCTTTCTCCTTGTAAGGTTAGATATATCTAACATATTAAACGTCAACCACGAAAAAAAGGGACGGAAAATCCGCCCCCTTTCCGTAAATAAAGTCCATTTTATTCGGCAGGTCTGAGCGAGTCGCCTACGATCCAACTAACGCCAATTGCTGCAATTGTGTTAGCCGTTTCTTCAGGAATGCCCAAGGTGTCATGCAGAATAACTACAACTACACTACCTATAGCAGTCCAAAAACGACGTGATTTTAATAAGGCTTTTACTTTTTCACCCATATTAAATCTCCTTTTAAAAAAAAACAGTGTTATATAATTATACTTTGATTATGTTGCTTTGTCTAAAGATTCGTTTATTTTTTCAAGGGTTTCTACAATCTGTCCATGTCTTTTGTCTTGCCTAGTCTGAACATCATCAATTATGCTTTCGTAGTGCTCTCTCTGTATGTTAAATTGTTCTGTGAAACTATCCTGCATATCAGAGACTTGTTTTTGATGGCTTGGAAAAACAACCTTTGTCGTATACCATAAGTACCATCCCAACAAGCCGGTGGCTGAAATTGTTCCCCACTCAAAATTAGGTATAGCATCTCCTGCGGCTATCAAAAATGGTGGCAAAAAGGCTAATAAGGCTTTCATTGTTCTTACCTAAAAAAGTAAAGAGGGAGGATCTCTCCTCCCCCTCATATTAAAACTACCATAGATACTTAGGCTGATATCCAGTTTGTACTGGAACTTGACCAAGATCATACTGCAACGCACCCGGAGTTCGGGAAGTTGGATTAGCAGCGTGATCAGTCTTACTAGCCTTGACTGTTGGAGCATCATCAGCGCTAGCTGCGATATCCCAAGCACCAGTGTTTGCGACAGTAGGATCTGAAGACCATCCAGATAGAGGGTTCCAGTTTCCTGCTCTGACAGCAGTCTTGTAAAGCCTGTTTCTAACTACTCCGGCTTGGTGGATAGAATCCCCTTGAGCCGAGTCACTAGCACCGAACAGTGCAGCATTGTTAGAAATTCCTGCAAGACTTGATGTCGCCTTTACAATAACGGCAGTACCGCCATTCCAAGTTCCTGCACCTGCAGCGAACACATTGACACCAGAAACAATAGTTACGACGGGGTTTCCGTCGCCAAGTGATGAGGCTTTGAATTCAGCCTGTCTAGCGGTAGGAACAGTTCCTCCGCCTCTAACAACACCTTGGTTGTTGTCTGCACCACTAGGGACACCGTTTGGGCCAAATGCGCCTGTCACTGGAGTTCCAGCAGTAATATTAGTTATGAAGCTCATTTTTTTTACCTTTTAAAATACGAGCCAATACAGTTCCTTGTTTTTTTCCTATGATAAAGAATCCTAGTCCTTAGAGTGTTATACACTAAAACTAGAAAGCAAGTTAGTTGAATATAACCTTAAACTGGATATATTTGATCTAATTACTGAGTCATATTGAGATTTTAGCCAAATATGACCATTACAAAGCACGGATAGACCTGTTTTTTCTTGCACAGACACACAAGTTAATATGTTATTATATATGTCATCATTATGAAATCCTGAAGCAGGGATTATATCGGTAACTCCACAATCATAGAGAAGCCTAGAGATAGCTATGGCTTGATGTAGCCCATATAACTCATGATGTATTATGGGTCTTAGACAAGCTCCGTAGTCATTACAAGCTCTTAAAAGAGACTTTATCTCTACTTCCATTTTAGAATATTCCATATCCTTGACTAAGAAAGGATTTATTGGAATGTCTAGAAAGTCTGCACCCTCTTTTAAACAAAGCAGCGCCTCCTGCATTCTCAGTCTATTATCTGACGTCCCTTGTGGAAAATCTATTGGGGCAGCAACATCTATTGGAGTTGAACTTAGAAAGGTGGCTATTTTTTTTAGTAGATAAACAGGTATTGCTATTCCAGAGAACCCTAAAGCAACAGCATCGAAGACATCTTCGGTTTGTTTTTCAACTCGTTCAAAATGAGATGTGTTATAACTACAAAATTCTAGATACATTTTTGACTATTTTATCGACCGTTTCCAAACCCTTTTCCCCGACCACATGGTCACAGAAACCATATTTAATACTATCTTCAGAAGACATCCACCAGTCTTCTTTGGACTCAAGCTTTCTCTTTATGTAAGACTTTACCTGAGATTGTTTTTTACCTTTGAAGAATTCACCTGTTACCATACATGGCTCTGTATACATTTGGTATGTTCTAGATCTAAGTATTGTGTCCCATTGCGCCCCTGAAAGAACCTGTCTGTACGTTCCTTCTGTTGCTGTATACCCCTCATGAATCATCCAATCGCAGTTAGGCATAGTTATTCTTTTACCTTTAGGGAAAACAGCTTGAGGTATCAGGCTAGCCATTGACGCTGCAATACCATACGAGATAGAGACAAAGGGGCAAGGACTATATTTAATCGCATCATAAATAACCATTCCGTCATACCAGCTCCCACCCACGCTGAATGAATGCAATACGATAGGAGATTTTGATGTGGCTTCGAGCTCTCTGAGATTCTTAAGGAAATTGGCAGCAACCTTTGTTCCTATTTCTGAGTCCTCAGAATCTAAAGGTAATAGAAACATTTCTCGCGTGCTCCTGATACATCCGCTGAGATCTGTTCCTTCTGGTACTTTAGTCATTAAACAATCTCCAGAAGTGCCTTTCTGACTTTTGACATAACGTCTCTATCTGAAAAGAGTTTTCCTACTGCTATTCTAAAACGATATGGAGTTAGTATATCAATCGACTCAACTCCTTCGGTAGAGCCTATGATCTTTGTGTAACTCTTTAGCAATTTAAAATTTGTATGTCCCACCCAAAACTTGAAGTGATTGCTAGCGAGGCACTGCTCGGTTAGAGGCATCATGCCGAATGGTGTCATGATTGTTTTCATTGATGAGAGCCCAGACATTTCATCTAGTTTCTTCATTATCTCGGGATCAATATCTTCATATTCGAAGTCATCTAGCTCCCCGAATTCTTCCATGTCCTCTAGGGACTCTATAGCGCGATTAATTTCATCGACCCCATCAATCTCATTCTGATAGGCATCAACCCATTTTTCCCAGTAGACATCGTAGTCTTTTGGATAGTCGAAAGAGTTACTCATCAGTGCACCCCAAGTTGTTTTAAAGGTTGTATTTAGTATTCAGTCCAAAAACATTAGACGGGTTAACCGCTAGTTTTTCATACTCGTCCTGAAAATCTTCCTTATTCTTTAACCATTTAAGATATAAGTCAGCCACAAACTTCTGCTTTGGGAGATCTTCTTCTGCCCAATTTTTATAAGCCTCTGTGAAAAAGTCTACTAGACTCCCACTATTAAGTAAATACAGGAGTAAGGACAGCGTGTCTGATGTCTCTTCGCTTGGGTCATTTACAGAAACAAGAATGTTGAAGTCACCAGTATGCTTATCTATTCTCACTTCTATAGTCGCTGCGGAATCTTCTTCTGTTATATAATTTGAATCTTCTAATAGAGGGTCTATCTCTTCGTGTTCATCCGCATGAGTAAATAATGAAAACGCGCTCTTTATGTATCTTAATACCATACAATATTATACCCCACAATACCACGTTTAAAACTTGAGTTATGGTTTTTGTTTTTGTATTTCATACCACAAAAGGCCTATATTAGCTAGAGCGTAGGCAAACCACATTAGAGAATGAGGGTAATCTTTATCCTTTATGCAGGATATAGAGGCAATCGTATAACATATAGACGTGATTGTTATTGCGCATATAGCATACATTATTGCATCCTATTTTGATCAAAGAAGAACCATCTTTTATAATGTTTTATATCTCTTCCTGTATGAACATTTATCAGGTACTCCAAAAGCTCGTCTAAGGAGCTGAAGATATGCTCATGAGGCAACATAAAAAATAGCCAGTTTGGAGCATTTTCCTTACCTTGCTGACACCATATCAGTACTGGCTTCTTTTGACTATTAGCAACAGATATTTCTTCATAAGTTCCACAGGCATGGACATTTGTATCTACTGATGCTATAATAAAGTCTGATATATCTACACACCTTAAGTCTAGTGTGCGTATAACTCCGTACTGCTTTCTTATTGCGGAGTAGTTCTTTGTTTTTTTAAGTATGTCTATTTCTGATCTAGTGTTGGCGTCTTCTAATCCTACCTCTACTGGTTTGTCACATGGATTTAGTACAGTTACTCCTATAGACTTTAGGATAGGAGATATTCTATTTCTCCATCCTACTCCCCCATCAGGTACTCTATCCATTGCTCCAGCTAGGTAGGTTCTCATACCATTTAACTTCATTTTCCCGTGCTCCCAAATCCTCCATCTTCTCTTTCTGAAGAGCCTAAATCATCGACTAAATAGATATTAAAGTCTGGCATCTTGTGTATCAACATCTGCGCTATTCTATCCCCTTTTTGGATATGGTAAGTTTCTTTTGTTGTATTATTCAAGCAAACTTTAACCTCACCTGTATACCCAGAGTCTATAACCCCAGCATGTCTATGAATACCTTTAACACCCATTGAAGACCTGTCCCAAATTAATCCTGCATAACCTTTAGGTATAGATATAGCTATCCCTGTATTTACCAGAACAGTTTGGCCTGATGGTATAGAAACATCTGACGATGCATACAGATCCCATCCAGCGTCATTAGCATGTCCCTTACTGGGTGCTTTGGCCGGCGAATATAATAACTTAACTTTTAGTAGCTCAGGATACATTTACTATCTCTCCTATTTTTTCTGCACAAGCATCCCAACTAAACTGTTTAGCAGTTTCGATTCCAGAAGTGTTTTTCATATCATCGCCACTTTTCCACTTTTCGTAAAGCTCTCTGAGAGACTGTGAAAACTCTTCTTTTATACCATCAAGAGATGCCCATTGCCCAAGACCCTGCTCTGGGAAATACATACCATCGTATGCTTTCTCCAATGATTTTGGCTTGAACTTATAGCTGTTTTCTTCTGTACAAAACTCTGTGTGTGCTGAGTAGTCAGTAGTTACCACATGCTTACCGCAAGACAACATCTCTAAAAGCTCTAGGTTCCAGCCTTCAGCCCTGCTTGGGAAAAACCCACAGTCTGTTGACCTCATAATCTCTGAGAGTTCTTGGTGTGTGTTGCATCTTTCTAGCAATCTACATCTATGGTCTTCACGATAGAAGTCATTCCACTTTTGGTTGTATTCTGGCGGGGCTATGGGGTTCTGACACATCATCCATAGCTCAACATCTGTTTCATTAGGGAAAGTGTTTTGAAATACTTCTCGTACTATATCATGCCCTTTTCTTACTTCCCATTTTCCACAATTGAACACAACGAACTTGTCTTTGTTGGGCTTTTGAGAGCCTATTCTTTCGCTATGATGGTAGAATATATCTCTGTTGACACCTAAAGGAGCAACTGATACATTACAATCTTTAGCCTGATCTTCGATTACGTCTGCGGCCCATTTGCAAGAAGCAATAACTTTGTCACATTGAGAAAGGTGATGCTTTTTCCTCTCATCAAACTCGTTGAGCTCAAAAAAAGGAAAGGCAATCAGGTCTCCTCTCCCTGCTCTAACAGCCATATCAAACTCATGCCATATTTTTAAGCACGGAGCGTCTGGATCAAACATAGAAGATGCATTAATCTCTTTACCAAAAAGAGCTTGTGCTTCGGGGTTCATTCCTATAGGAAATAGAGAGACGTTAAAGATCTCTTTCAATCTTAAAAGAATGTTGATCGACGCTACTCCATACCCTAAAGAATTGATAGGAGCCATAACATTAAGGTTACTCATAGTATCTGTCTTCTTCCTCAATGACAACGAACCAGAAGAGAAGGTCCATTATGTCCATAGTATTTTTCCTGAATATAAAATGCCCCTTTTTTATCAGGTAGGGGCAAACCTGTTTTCTAGCATATTGAGCACAAACTAGAATGGCATGTCGTCAGATGCGCCTGCGCCTGCTCCTGCCTTTACCGTCTGCTGAGAGTTGGCCTTTCCTCCTCCGTTGGGAGTAAGATTGACGCTTTCGGCAACAATAGTTAGCTTACTACGCTTGACACCTTCATCGGTTTCCCAAGAGTTAAGCTTTAGTCGCCCTTCAATCATAACATGACGGCCTTTAGTTAGGTACTGAGACAGTGATTCTGCCTGCTTTCCCCAAAGAGTAACGTCAACAAAAGTTGCTTCTTCCTGACGATCTCCATTCTTAGACCAAATTCGATTAGATGCTACACTGACATCAGTGACAGCAGTTCCGTTTGGTGTTTGTCGCAACTCACTATCGCGAGTCACTCTACCTGTAACGATAACTTTGTTAATATCGCTCATTTAATTACTCCTTAAGAAACAGGTGATAAAATTCCACGGTAACGCAATGCTTTG
>CEQK01004967.1_pt1 | contig 12558 bp, 8 predicted proteins | sample 531051 | NCBI WGS metagenome assembly CEQK01 (sample SAMEA2621229, study PRJEB7988) | marine metagenome | biome: marine biome (ENVO:00000447); feature: deep chlorophyll maximum layer (ENVO:xxxxxxxx); material: "saline water (ENVO:00002010), including plankton (ENVO:xxxxxxxx)" | depth 150 m
TCACTGTGGAGATTATCCATACCAGTTTTTGCATTAGCGTCAGCAAGGAATGCTGCTGTGATTCTGTCAAGTGATTCATAGTTGTTACCTGCTGGTGTATCTACATCAGTTAGTAGCATTTTGTTAATCATTTCTGCGTGGTGTTTACCCATTTCTTCTTTTAATACTGAACGGATGTCTCCCATACCATCATCCTTATCAGCAAGGAAGATTGCAGTTTCTGACATATCAAATGTGTGAGCAATTGTTTTTGGTTTTGCTGCTACATGTTGGAAAGTTGGTTTCACTGTTTCAGGTAGTGTTGCGTTTTCTGCTACTCCACCGTGTAATGTACCTGCATTAGGTTTTGCAGTGATTACTCTCCATCCACTTCTATCCCAAGGTTTCTTAGGTAGAATGCTGAATGCATTAAATTCTTGGTTTAATTGAGACCACACTTTTCGTCCATAAATTGCTTGGTATGTACCAGCAGTTGTGGATAACATTGGTGAGTCTGCTTTTAATAACTCGCTACCAGTGTATGTGTACCCCATTGCGTTTCCGGCACCATAGTAGTACCTCTCCATATCTGTTACTGTTCTTACGTAATTTCTTGCCATATTTTTCATCTCCTTTATTTAATTTAATCTCCTCTGAAAACACTACCTGCTAATTGGTGTACTTCTTCCCAAGACATGTTTGCCATATCAGGTGTTGATGGTACTACAACATCACTTGTAGGTACTCCTACTGATTTTTGGAGTGTTACACCTTCATCAGAACCAATGTTATCGATTCTTTCTGATAATGAAGCAATTGCTTTTTGAATTTCATTAAGCGGTCCACGAGCATCGAATGCTGCTGCTTCTGCTTGTTGATATTCTTGTGTCATTTCTTGGTTGTATCTACCTTCGAATTGTTTTTCTAATGTAGCACGGAATTCTTCTTCTCTTTTTGCTGCTTTGTAAACTTCATATGCATTCTCTATTTGAGAGCCATCTACATCACTTGGTACTAAGAATTCTGATTTTTCTACTGCTCCATCTTTTTTACCTTTTCCACTGTTTAATTTACCAACAGCGTTTGTTGAAGGGTTACCGCCTTCTTGAACACGTCCGGGTGCTTGTCCAGCGAAGTAACTTCCTCCATCACCAATTGATTCAGGTGTAGAACCTAAGTTCATTTTAGCAAGGTCATCAAAGTGTTCCCTTGCTCCTGCTATGTCTACTCCTGCACCTTTTAGAGTGTTCTCCATCCAGTCAAGATATTCGGATGTGATAACGTCAGAATATTCGTCAGATTTCTTTTTGTCATCTTTCTCTTCCTTTTTATCATCGTCCATAGCATGAACACCTTTGTCCATTTTATCTTCCATTTTTTCTTCGCCTTCTTTCTTGCCTTTCTTTTTGTCCATGTGCTCTTTCAAGCCCGCTGGCATTTCGCCTTTTTCCATGGAGTCTAATCGACCTTCAAGACGACTTAATACGTCTGTCATTTGTTCCATTACATCATCAGTCATTTTTTTCACCTTATTGTTTTCTTTATCTTCTTTTAGTATTCTAAATGTTGCTTCGGGATTTATCCCTTTTTCGCAGATTGTGATTTCGTGAAGTTCGAGTTTGCTTATTTCTTGGTAATCTCCGTGTTTTGCATCACTTTTTCTTACCCGCTTGAATGCTTGTCCTCCTATGCTGAATCCTCTTAGACTTCCTTTTCTGATTTCTGCTGCGACTTCTCTAGCCTTTTCAATATCAGTTCTAAGATTAACAACGACAAACATTCCTGCGTCATCAACTTCGCTCTTCCATAACCTCCCTTCACTATCTGTATAACTTGGAATCACTTCACCGACTTGTATGTTTGAATGCGCTAGTTGCACGTTTCGGTATTTTGGTTCCTCCATGTATTTTTTGAATGCTTCTTTTAACGCTTTGCGGGTTATCATATCTCCTTGTTTATCTACTAACTCCACTGAGGCATATCCTGCGACAATGAGGTCATTACTAGATTTAAGCAATTGGATATTGCTATCTGCACTGGTTTGTCGAAGCACACTAGTCACCTGTTCGCTTGTTTACCTATATTAATAAAGCGGCATCGATTCTCCTTTCATATTTATCCCTAAACGCTAGACTGCTCTGCATTTTTATCTTTCTTTTTCTTATTTTTCATATGAGGGTACTCTTTCTCGGGGTCTTCGGTTGGGCGGTCTAACATGTCCCAGTCAGGCATACTTTGCTCTGCGGTGAGTTCTGTAGGGCCTCTAGGTGACTCTATTTGTGCTCCCACATCTATACCTAATCCACGAGCACCTGTGGTATTGAACATCTGTTCTTTTTCAACTCTATCAAATAAATCAACTATTTTTTCTAAAGCCTTAACCATAGTTTTTAGTTTTTCTTCATCTTTAGGTTTCATAACATTATCTTCAGCATCAGCATCTATAATACCCGCTGAGTTATCTTCTGACTGTTTTCTATTCTTTTCTTCTGCCATAGAACGTGGCTTACTAGTCACTCCTTTTCTTAATAAAGCAACAGCGGTTGACCATACGGGTCTAAGACTTTCTGCTAATTTCAAAGAATAGTTGTTTTTCTTTAAATCACCTAAAGCGGAATGAGGAGAATGAATCCATGTGCCTGATTGTACCTCATCCATTTTATACATAACATCATCTATTTCATTAAATGAAATCTTAAGTTTATTACCATCTATTTCTAAATCGTAAGGAACTTGTATAACTGGATGTGATTTAGCGAGTAATCCTAAAGTTTCTAAACTAGCAGGACTTTCAACATCACTTTCTCCTTTAATTTTAGACATAGTAACATCATAAATTATTCTACCATTTTTCTTTTTCTCTTTCACACCCGATACAGATACAGATATTATATCTCCCTCTTGGAAAGGTTTAGGACTTTTTACGGTGCCAACGTCAAGATAGAAATCATCTTCATATTCTACACCTCTATTTCCGAGATTTTCTTCATCCACAGGTCCTGCTCCTAATCTATAAGTGTAAGGTCCTTTACCTCTAACATCTAATATAATGAAAGATATATCTTTATTTTTTCTTAATAAGAACCACTTAGGATGTCTTCTTTCTCCTTTCATGTAAGTAGATTTAATATCTCTAAGTAATAGTTGAGGATATGTTTTTTGTAAATCTGTTACAATTAAATCTAAACCTTCTTCGTCTGTAATACGAGTATTATGTGGACCGGGGACTAATACATGCTCATGGCTATCGAATTGTCCTCTTAAAATTTTAAGCCTTTCAGATGTAGCCATATCAGCAACTGTTGTACCATCGTACTCTATAATATCAAAAATATGTATTTCATCTTTAGTTTTGATGGCGTCTACGATATAATTTCTTTCACATAGTGCTTTTAGTTGTTTGATATCATCACCCGATAAAGATACATCATCTCCGTTTTCGTCATGAGCAGAAACCTTGTATCTTTTCTTTTCTATTAACATTCTTTGACCATCATAATAATGGGTCACTACCCATCCTCCGCTAAAACCTCTTAAACACTCAAAATCTTTTGTTGTAAAGATTCTGTGCATAGGTAATATAGGAGGTGGTCTTGTTTTATCTGTTTTTAACAAAGCATCAGGATTCATCATCACCATTAATGTTTCACTGGGGTCGCTGGTTGATATGTCAGTTGAGATACTTCCAGCACTACTATCTACTCCGATGTTATGCCTAGACTCACCCATAACATTTAGCCCATAATAATTAGTTGTAATTATGGGTGCTTCGAAACCTGATGATAAAAATTGATTTACTGTATCTTTTCCAAATACATCTTCCATTTGTTCTTGAGAAGGAGTATGTAAAAATTGCTCAAACTGTTGAGTGCCCACCACTGGTTTACCCCCACTGAATTCAAATCCTATAGTAGGAACCCTACCACCGTATCCTGTATTCATCATACCACCATTATAGTAAGCCCCCACGGTGGCGCTAGAATCTGCTCTATTGGCGGGACCTATTGGTACATTATCCATAAATCGAGGTTTGTTCACCATTGAGCCTTCCATCACAACGTTATCTGTTTCAGTAACCGCATCAGGATTCAATACAACCATACCATGTGCGTGCGCTTTTGCCCGTTTAATAGGTGTTTTAATCTCACCCTTTTCCCCTGTGCCTTTTATTTTATCCCTAGCAAATGTGTTTTCATCAAAACCATGAAAAGATAATCCGTAAGGCTCAAACTGATTTTTAACAGCACTACGTAAAAAATGTGGAATCATAGAAATATCTTTGAAATATTTACTTTGAGCAAACCCACCTTTACTACTTTTTCTGTTCATGAATCTTCTTCTTTCATCCTCATCCATGCCTTCTAACTGCTCTTTTCTCTTTTCATCAAATTTATCGTATAAACCATCTATATGTTCATGATGATTTTCAATTTCGGTATATTCAGAAAAATCTTGTCTAGGATGTATAGGTAACCCTGTGCTCATAATTTGAGCATTAGTTAAAACTCTGAATGGTCTATCAGAATATTTGTCTGCTAATTCTCTGATATGCTTGATATGAATATTATCGTTAGGTAAATTAAGAGCAGAAAGAATGGTTTCAACACCCTCATTACTACTAACAGAATCAGGCTCTATTTCTACACCCATGTGTTGTAACACTTTTTGTAATGTATGATGAGGATTTAAACCTTCTAAACCTTCAGATATACTTTTATCCCTTTCTTTGTAATCACCATTATAACCATATGTGGTGAGTTTATGATAATCATGTGGTAATATCTTCAATCCACGATTAGCATCATAAAATAATCTAGCGACATTATCACTGAATTTTTGAGGATTATCGGGATTAAAAGCATCGGGGTCTTTTTCTAATGCTAAAGGCACTAATAGTTTAGCCATTTCCGTTATAGCGTTTAAATCTGCAATTTCTGCTTTCTCAATTTCACGTTGCATCTGACCTACTTGTATGTTATTGGGTTGAAGTGTTTGAGCCTCTTTCAATTGTTTTTTCTGTTCAAGATATTCTAATTCTTCTTTGAATTTTTCTAATTCATCTTCTGATAATTTTTCACCCACCACTGTGTTACCACTAGGTAATGTTGTATCGGGCTTTTTACCAGTGTTGATTATTTCATCTAAAACTGTCATTCTTTCTATTTCAGCATCAGTAAATCCGGCCTCTCTCCTTTTACTTCTTTCAGCAGTTCCTTTTGTACCAGCAGTATGACCTTGTCCTAATCTATATTCTAAGACACTATCCCCATGTGCTAAATTATCGGGATGTTTATCATAATCACTATATTTTAAATATTTTTTAGAGAATGGTTTATGGGGAGGATGATGTCTACCAAGAGTGGTTATTCTTCTAAAAGCAATTCTTGCTTTATTTTCGGTGTTAGCAAGTGGTCTTCCTTTACTCCCTATTGCGGTTAAAGGGTTTGCACTGAAATAGGTTCCAACTGTATTACCATCAATACCCCTCCCTACGGCTCCTCTTTTATCTTTGACACCAGTAAAATTTTGAAAATCACCATCACCCCAGTTAGCAACCTTGTTCGACCAACGTGGGAATTTAGAGGTCATACCGTGTGTTGTGTTGTTCTTTAAAGTTCGAGGTCTACCTGTCGCTTTACCGTTTATTAAATCTACAGGACTAGAATGATTGTATTGAGATATTATACTTTTAGGGTTAGAATATTTTAGAATATCACCTTTTGTTTGTTCTTCAGGTATTACATGTCCAAACAAACCAACTGTCTCGGGGTTACCTTCAAACATCAAAGGGTTATCAGGGTTAACTCTACCTAGAATACTAAAACCATCTTTATTCTTAGGTAAAGTATCATTCCAATTTTTTAAAGCATTAGCCCAATTTCTACCATGCCCTCCTACAAAATGATGAGCATTTTCGAAAGCCTCTCCTAAACCAACTCTTTGACCGTCTTTAATTCTCCAAAGGTGTTTTTCATCATCAGGTATATCTTCTTCCTTAGGCCCGTTAGAGCCACCGAATATTTGATTGTGAGCGTTTCTAATTGGTTTAGCCATAGCCAAAGAGCCCGCTTTGTTACTAGCAGAATTGAGTATCTCTTTCAAATGTTCTTGACTTAATAAAGGTTCTTTAAAATTAGTGAATAAAGGGTGTTCACCCAATACATCGTTTGTCTCAGGGTCATAACCTAAAAATCTTTTAAAATCATCTATACTCAATTGATTATTATTAGTATCAAAATCTTTATCTCTAAAACTTGTAGGTCCACCATATTTTTTTGCTGAACTTTTATCCATAGCAGGTAAATGTTCTAAGCCCTGTTCCTCTTTTAAATCTCTTAATTCTTTTTCAGCGTCATATTCCTCGTTGGGGGATAATGATTTACTTTCTAGTTGCTCTTCCAATTTTTTAATTCTTTCACTGTGGTCTTTAAATCCCAGTAATTGATTAGTTTTACCTAATAAACTAGCGTACTCAGGATGTTCCATTATAGCATTTTTTAAAACATACTGAGTGTGAGTATCCATCCCACCTTTTGTATCTTTATCTATATCCTCCACTGTGGTGTTCATATTAGGGCCGTGTTTACCTTCATCTCTTGTATAATGATACTTAATTGCTTGAATCCTCATTTTTGTATCGTTTTTAATCCTACCCATATTAACACGCTCTCCGCTAGATAATTTAATAATCTGAGCCTCGTTAGAATCACTACCTTTTTTATGTAGGTGTTTATGAATTTCATATCTTTCTTTAGGGTCTCTAAATTCTAAACCAAATAAGTAGTCTTCGAAGCCTAATCCCTTTTTAACAGGTTTTTTTTGATAATATTCAGGCGGAAAATCTCCACCACCCTCTAGTGCTAATTCTACTTTTTCTTTATCGGTAAGATTTTCTAAAGGGTCTAGTTGGGAATGAGTTTCATCTGATTCCCAGTCATTTATACGGGTGTGGTCAAAATGTGCCTTTCTTAATTCTAAATCTTGTATATCCTTGTCTGAATATTTTTCTTTTATCTCTTCTACTTGTTCTTTGTTATCAGGATTTTCTTTCCAATTGTTAAAATGTTCATTATACACTTCATACAAAGATTTACCTATTTTACCCGAGTAAGGATATTTTTTTACTTTATCGATTGTAAGTATACCTGTATAAAAGGGGTTTTGTTTACTAGTATGATGATTTTCGTGATTTTTTTCTATTTCAGCATATTCCTCTGCTAAACTTTTTCCACCCGGTGAGCGGGGTAAATAAAAACTATACAACATTTCATCTCTAGCGGTTCTACCTGTTACTATATTTTTAATCAATAAAGGGTCATGTAATTCATGCCAATTATTAGCATCATTATAATGACCACCCTCTACATTTTCAAAAGAAGGTTTACTACCGCTCATTTCGTGTATTTTTCTTTCTATTCCTCTACCATCCCATACTTGATTAGGAGCAATTTGTAATTCTGAACCTGCTTGGAAATCTGCATTAGAAACTGCTTTACAAACTAAATCTTCCCAAGTATTATCAAAATTACCATAGCCTTGTCTTTCTAAGTTTTCTAATGCTAAATTATAATATGCTATATTATTTTCAAAATCTAATCCATCATAAATAGATTTTATTAAATCATGTCTGTGTCTTTTATAGACATCTATAGCGTCTTCTCGCATTTTATTCACCCCTAATAAGGTGAATTATTTGACTTACTAATTTTACCTTCTACATCTAACCTATCTGCGCCGCCACCTTCGTGTGGATTCATTTGTGATGCTAAGGTTTTAAAATCTACAGAAAAAGAAGATGCGCCCTTGTTAGCAACATCTTGACTATCTAATAAATGTTGATTTGTCGTATAATAAGCGCTTCTTGTTTGTCCACCTGATTCTACTACAAACATATTTTCTTGAGGATTTGTGTTGTAAGATACTTTGTAATTAGGTTGTGCTTTTTCCATTTTACCTCCATACATTTTACAACCCATTTTCATGCATCCCATTTTATTCATTCCTTCACCACATTCAGGACACTTTTCGCCTTTACCCTTTTCGACTTTACCGTGAACTTTATCGCATTGTGCCTTTTCTTTTGCTGAACATTCTGAGTATTTCTTACCGAAGTTCTTCATGCAGTATTTGTTCTTTTCATCCATACTTGCCTTTACCTTCATGTCTTTTTCGCCCTTACCATCAGCGGCAAAAGCGGGGATTTTCTTTCCTTCGTGTTCAACCATTTCTAATTTCTTTTCGAGCGTATCGATACGTTCAATCATAAATTGTGCTTTGTTCATTAGGTCTAGTGCTTCTTTACTTATTGGCGATGGTATTGGTTTCATGCTTTTACCTCCTCTGTGGATTTGGCTTGTTCAGCCATTTCGTGTATTTCTTCCCAACTCATAAGATGAATTTCTTCATTCGAATAACTTGGTTGTCCTTTGATTAATAAGTCCTCTTCTCCTCTAAAAGCATCGTTAGAAACATCTTCACTGAGAGGTGTAACCGCTGATACGAATCCTGCTTTACGTAGTAAAGTAGCGGGATTATTAATCATAGAACGTAATTTTTGATTTTCATTTTTTATTACTTGTAAGTCAGAATCCATAGATTCCATTTTTGAAATTAATGTGTTCATTAGACGCTCTGTAACAGATGTGTCTTCACTCATTGAATCACCTAGTTAGAATAACGACCAAAAGTACCACTGTGTTTTCTCATTCCACCGCCTGTTCTAGCAGGAATGATGACACCGGGTAAAACACGGTCTCTTTGAGCAGAATCAAATTTAGCACCAGTTTCATTCATTTTTTGTAATACAACACCATTTACATGACTTTGATGTGCGTGTGTTACTTGTTCTTCTGCCTTTTTAATAGCAATAAAAATATCATCAGAAAGGAAGTCTGCAAACTTTTTAATTTCGTTCAAATGTTGCTGTGCAACCATAACATCATCGTTTTCTAACGCCTTTGTAAATTCCTCTGTGTGTACCCCTAATTTACGGGCCATAGGATGCATTTTTTGTAAGTCCATTTGTCTCACCTTATAACTCCCAAGCATATCGCTCTAATTATAGTTACGCACCTCGTAACCTTCTTGAATCCATCAATGCTTGTGAATTTTGTTGCGGTATTGTGGGTGACAAACCTCTTTGTTGAACGTTAGAAATAGGAGAACCTATACCACCCGAACTTCTTTGTTGTGGCCTTGCTGGACTTCTTGGAGTTCTAATTCCTTGACCTTCTCCACCCGGTTGTGAAGGGGGCATCATCGCACCCATACCCATACCCGGTGGAACTGCGCTTCTACCACCCGGTGCATTTGGAGGCATACCGCCTCCCATAGGCATACCACCTCTCATGGGCATTTGAGGTTGCGCTTGAGGTTGTGCCTGTTCATCTATTTTTTTGTAAGTAAACCTAACATCTCTTTCACCTTCTTCCATTAATTCAGGTTTATATCCAAGCATTTGCATTCTTTGTGCTAAGTTGACTTCCATTTCATCTCTACGTAATCTAGTGATTTCATCTTCTTCTTCATTTGGATACAATGTTATCTTCCAATCAGTGATACCCATTTCTCTCAGAAGACGAGGGAATAAAACCTCGGTGTAAATTTTTTGTCCAAATTCAACTGCTCTGTTGGTCACAAGAATCTGTAAACCTTCATTATTCAATCCACCTGATTTACCGTTATCAATCATAAAAATAGAAGACACACCGAAGAACGCTGCTATTCTATTTCTTATTTCATCACGCACAGCGATGTATTGCATCTCTTCGAGAGTGTCCATGAACTTAATCCAATTAACACCCCCACGACCAGTTTGACTTTCAATACCAACTTTAGGAATGTAATGTGGGTCTCTTTCGAGTTTCTCATCAACACCCTTCCAAAAAGATTTCATTGATTCTAAATTATCAGTAGTTACGGAAATTATACCCTTTGGACTTCTACGTTTTTGATATGCAGTGTACATGTAATTATCCATGGCAGTCAAGGTCATCGCTTGTCTCCATAATGTGTTTACAGGACTTTTACCATACAGTTTACTTGGATTATATTTAGAAATATGTAGAACCTCTCCTTTTGTAAAATATTGATTTTTACCCGAGCCGGCCATGTTAACATAATGAGCATCTACCATATCTGAGCCACAAATAGGACAAGCGTGGTCTTGACCGGGATACGCTACTTGGTCTCTGTGTAATTTACAAATTTTGTATCTTCCTCCCCTAATCCCACGTTTATCAGCGATAATACGCATAAATATAGGGTCTCCTCTAACTACTTCTTTGACACGATAAAATTGAATATCACCCGTTTCTTCATCTACATAATACTCTTTTATTAATATTAGAAAAGCATCATCAACTATATTCAAGTCTCTTTCTATTTCATACAATACTTGTAAAAAAGATTGTTCCATAGAGTTTTCTTGGTTTAATAACCATTTACCATACACAACATCATTCGGGTCAGGCTCTCTTACCTCTCCTCCACAAGTGGGGCATTCTTCTACCTCATGTTGGAACTCTTCATCACATTCTACACATTTAACACGAAACTTTTTTTCCCAATAATAACCACGTCTAAATATTTCTTGATTTAATTTAGAAGTTACAGTTCTAAGAATTAAATTTTCATGTGTAACCGCATACAATGCTGGTAATGTAATACCTTGTGCTAAAACAGGCTCTTGAATACCAGTGGTATACAAAGGCATTTGAGGTTGCGGAGTTGTTCTTCTTCTGAATGGACTAGCCAATGCTGATAAGAATCTACTAATCCTACTCTCCCCTGCATCGTCCTCAGCCATTATAATCCCTCTCTATATTTACCTATAGTATCTTCGTCAATACCCCACCCTTCTAATAACTCACGAGATTTCTTAGCATCATCTTTCCAATTTTCATATCTAACTAATCTTTTAATCTCTTCTTTTTTAACAGGGTCTTTTTCATCTAAATATGCTAAAACACATTTTGCTTGCATTGATTTCATTTTTAGATGAGGTGATACACCATTCAATAATTTTCTTAAATCATTTTTAGAATAAAACTGAAGTCTATGTTGACTTCTTTGAGACTCCTTGTATACCTTATTATCCAATTGTAACACACCACATTCTAAATGTTTATACAAATCTTCACAATGAATTTTACCTCTAGCACCAGTGGCAATCATACCAGCCCGAGGTTCTCCTCTTTCTGTTATGGTGATATAACCATCAGCATCTAAAAAACCAGCACTATAAGCCCATACATCTTTCATAATCAGTCCTTGGGTAGAAATTAAAACGTAAGTGCCTCTCTCAGCACCTTTGATAATATCTAATTCCTCACCATACATATTCAAGAGAGCAGTTAACTTTCTGTCCGTAAAAGATTTTTTTAACAATCCAGCGTCATGTAAATTCACTTTCATGTCAGAAGGTCTCATAGGACCTTTTTGTTTTAATTCATTTACTACAAATTCTAAGTAACCCAACTCCGCTTTAGTGAGTTTATCTATTTGATTTAATGTACTAGACCACATTTTTCTAGCAGCAGACCTATTACCCATAGCGGTAGCCCAAGCCTGTTCCTCTTCTTTACCCCATACATCTTCATGTTGGTCTAACATTTTTAGAGTACGTTCTGCGTTTTTCCACAAATTACAAGCCTGAAGTAAAGATATCTGTCTACTATCTCCGAATTTTCTTAAACTTTTGAGTTGTCTATCACTTAGACCTAATTGTTTCATCACATCGTGTAAGTCTTTACCCCATGATAAATTATGTAGAGTCATCTCTGTCTCTAAAGATTTAATTGTTCTAATATCTTTGATAAAACTGTCTATTTCACTTTTATCGTCCTTATTATGTCTTCTTGCTTTTCTAAATCTTTTAACAAAACTATCAGCAGAACAACCTAAAGTTGTTTCAAACCAACCATCGCCGTTGATAGGAAATTGATATTTGACCACTTCCTCTTCTTCTAAAGATATACTATCCTCTTTGACAATCTCAAAATCATCATCAAGAATAGCAGAAGCCCACATATTAGTACCCCTTATCTACTCTTACTTTTCCTTTTTTCTTTTTATCAGTATCAGAAACTTTAGTTGGGTCTTTCCCACCTTTCTTTCCAACTGATATTATTAACACCATTCCGTGTTTCTTTCCGCCTAATTTTTTTTCTTTCATGGTATCATCCATCCTCCGCCTTTGCCCGTTCCCGATATCCATCCATCGAAACCCGGTAAATAATCATCTAGTAACATTACAGACCCTCTAAACTCTTTTGTGGCCCAATTAGCAAGAGCCAAAGACATAGCCAAGTCATCATGAGTTCCCACGCTTTCCAACCTTCCATTTTTTTGCATTCCGAATCTGTTTAACTCCATTTCTAACTTATGTGTAAACTCACGGCTCCTCTCGTCTCCATACGGAGTTTTGATTTGCCCCTGCTCGAAGGCCATGAGTAAACTCATAAAGAGGCTTTCCTTTCGAGTACGTGTGGTCATAAATGTTCTAATTGGGATATCTTGTCTAATATCTTGAAGTTCCATCGCAAACATTCTTTGAAAATTATTACCTTCTAATTCTAT
>CEQK01042172.1_pt1 | contig 12503 bp, 1 predicted proteins | sample 531051 | NCBI WGS metagenome assembly CEQK01 (sample SAMEA2621229, study PRJEB7988) | marine metagenome | biome: marine biome (ENVO:00000447); feature: deep chlorophyll maximum layer (ENVO:xxxxxxxx); material: "saline water (ENVO:00002010), including plankton (ENVO:xxxxxxxx)" | depth 150 m
TAAACACCAGTTCCCCTCATAAATGAATCTAAAGAATTATTAAATACTGTAAACACTCTATCTTCCATGTTTTCGTCTTCTTCACCGGAGAATAAATAAAATAATAAAGCTGTTTGTAAAGCTGAAAATAAAACGTTTTGAACCATTCCATAATATACTATTTTAGACATATTAGTTTTAAAATCGCCTCTACCATTAACCATATCAGACATCGCTTTTTTAGTTTGTCGAGTATACTGCATAGTTACGTTTTGAAAAGCTAAAACTATTCTACCTAACACACTAGCTTGTTGCTGTGATATTAAATCTTCTCTTGATGATTGTTGAGTTTCTTCTGCTATTTCTTGAAAATCTAGCATTGCTTGCTCTTCGGCTTCTTTTTTAGATTTACCTTCTTTTATATATTTATTATATCTATTTCTAAAAAAACTAGCACCACCAAAAGCTATAGCAAAACTATCCGCAATTTGCGTTGGCGTAAAACCTAATCTTAATAAATGATTAAGAACATTACCAGGAGTAGCACCTCCTTCTGAAAATGATTTTGTTAATTCAGAGGCTGAAACATCAATTTTTATTCCTTTTCTTCTTTGTTTTAACATAGGCGAATTAAACAGCATTACAAAATCTTTCCAAAATTGTTTTTGATTAGCGAAAGCCTTAGAAGCTTCGAATAAATTATTATCAGACCAGTTAATAAAATTCACAGTAGACATAGTCTGTAGCAATGAAGATCTCATATTAAAAAACATAATAGCACCCACAGAGTTGTTAATCCAATTAGTAAACCAATTAACAACTTTGTCATCACCGACCATTCTATTAGTACCATTCTCCATACGATAAAGTATATTATCTAAAGCGTACCTAAAACTATTACCATAAACAGCTTCTATTTTATTTAGATTTTTCTCACTAAATATTATATCTTTATTAGCTATCCATTCTTGTAAAAATTCTTTTCTACTAACTCTATCAGTTATATTGCTTAAATCAGACATAATAGTTTCTACCATCCAATCTTCACTTGGTTTTACATAACCTTCTTTTCTTTTACTAATAATAGATAATCCTTCCGCAAATCCTTTTAAATCACCATCCTTGTTTACGTGTTTAATTAATTGTTTTTTAAGTTTTTTAGATATACCTGGTATATCAAAACCAGCTTTATCCCATAAATAAACTCTTATAGCGGTATCATTAGTGAAACTTGTACCTGGTACCTTTTTATTTAGTTTTACATTAGGAAAGTTTTTCTTCAAAGCCTTGTAATCGCTTATCATGTTATGTTTAAAGGTATTCCAAGCCATTATAGCTTTAGCAAATGGCTGTAATAGGTTTTCATTAAAAAATTCCATATCAGCATTACCTTGTTCTCCTTTGCCTAAAAAAGCGTAAAGTAAACCTTTAAAATCTTCTGCTGATGGTGGTATAAATAATCTTTTAATAGATCTAAGTATATCAGGTTCAGCACCTCTCTTTCTAGCCTCAGCCATTGAAAACTCTTTTTCAGCTCCAACACCTTTTTTTCTTTCAATTATTTTATTAAACTCTTTATCTAAGTTATTAATTCTATTACTAAAAGCTTGTACTATTTTAGATTTAATATCTAATTGATCAAGCGCTGTCTTAACAGCTTCCACGTTTTGTAAAGCATCATCTGCAAAATATATATCATTATATCCTTCTGCGAATTTATCTAAAATCCATTGTGCCTTAGCATCTCCAGAACTATCAGCTAATCCTGTTATATTTTCTATTGGTAAATCTATACCTTGACCTTTTAGAAATTGTTGTATCGCAAAGGCGGACTGTTGAGGTCTAGCTGTTAAAATAAATACATCTTTATTTCCAAATTTTTCTATTCTTTTTCTTAACTTTTCTAGAAGAGGACCAGGTGTACCATCTATTACTCTATTAAATTCAGAAAAATCAAATTCAGCCCCTTGCTCTAATAATGTTTCACCTTGATTAGCAAACTCTTCAGGCGTTAATCTTATTTTTTCATATCCACTTACAAAATCATTTATTTTATCTGTAAACTCTAAAGGCAATGCGTCACCAATATTTAAGTTATCAGTATTAATATAAGAGAAATTACCACCAAACTCCTCTTCAAAAGCTTTTTTATTTTTTTGTACAGCTTTCCAATTACGTTCAACAATAAAATCTTTTAGCGATCTTTCTTTTCTATTTTTATTTCTTTCTAAAGCTGTTTCTAATGAACTATCTACAAATATCATTTGAACGTCGTAACCAGCGTCTTTATATTTCTGCATTTGAGTAAATAAAGATACCGTGCTAGCTCCAGTACCATCTATAATAACGCCATCTCCGTTACCTCTAAACTTTATAGATTTTCTTTTAGCTATATCTCTAGCTTCCCATTGTAAACTACCCCATTTACTTAATTGTTCTGAGGTAAAATCATTCATGTCAGTAGGTAAACCTGAGTTTTTAACTAACCATTCTAATGATATATCTTGATTAACTATTTTAAATCCTTGATCTTCTAATCCTAATTGTTTTATAACATTTGATTTACCACTACCAGCACTACCAGCTAAAAATATAACCTTTCTTTTAGGCTTTGGTTCGCCATCACTATTAGGTATTGTTGCATTAATATGAGATTTAGTTTTACCTACCGTGTCATCAAAATCAAATATAGACGCACCATTAGTTATATTATCTGTTGAGTTTTTAATTCTATTACTAAACGATTCTTGTATTGCATTATTAACTCTTATTTGATCAATAGATTTTTTTGTTACTTTAGATAATTCAACAGCTTTAGCAAACTCACTTTTAGCTTTTGCTAAAGTCATACCTTCATACATTATTTGTTCAATATAAAAGTTTTGAAGTTTAACTACTTGTTCTCTATTAGCATCTCTTAATTCTGGAAAAGAATCAAATCCAACGCCAAACACGTCGGCTAAACTACCACCTTCGCCATGCATGTAGTTATTTAAATCTATACCTGATTCTGTGTACCTAGTTATATTACCCAAGCCATTAGGTAACCAATCTAACTCTCCATTGAGTATCCTAGGTATTACTATGTCAATTACTTTTTTAGGTGAAGTATTTTTAAATCCAGCATCTTCTATTTTTGTATTATCATCTAATCTTAAATTTATTTGACCAAATATTTTTGTAAATACTTTCTTAAAATCTTTAGGATTATCTAGTATAGCATGTAACTTACCCATTAAAGCTTGTTGAAACATATGCTCTATTTCAGTAGGTACATTATATTCTAATTGATTGTTATTATTTATAGGAAAGCCTACTATATATGCAGATGTTCTTATTATATGATTAGTATTACTTGAAGCATCTAATAAAAACCTTTCATACATAAACGCATTCTCAGGGCCAGCTCCTTTTAAAATATTTAATATTTTAATAAGTAAATCTCTATCTGCATTTTGTCTTTCTACAATTTTTTCAAAAGGTAACTTTTTACCTTTTATATAAAATACAATCTTACCATTTTCAAGTTTTATATCTTGTGATAACATTCTATTTTCACCATGCAGTTCAATTTTAGCTTCTGGCTCAAAACCTTTAAAATTATTAGGATCTATACCTAATACTTTATGAAAGTTACCAACGTTTCCAAAAAAACTATTTCTCCAACCATTTGTAGTAGACCTTTTATAAATGTGATAAACTTCTGGACCAGCAATTTTAATTAATGTCGGAAAAATAGCCCTTACTCTTTCAGTAATCTTTTTCCCATTAATTTTTTCATTAAAATCAAATACTTTTATTTTTTTCCACTTTTTTGATTTAGTTGAAAAGTATTCATATTCCAATCCTCTTTTAAGTTTTATTTTTACTTTTAAATCTTTATTTGTTATATTACCCTCAATTATTTTACTTTGTGATAATCTTACTTGTTGAGAAAGATTTTGCAAATCTACTCTTTCACTAAACGATTGTGAACTTTTACCTTCATCAAGATTTTTTCTTATAATACTTTCTGCTATACCATTTTTAATAGCATTTCTTTTAAGTGACTGATTAATAACTAATCCTACTATTTCGTTTATATAACCAGTGATCAAAGCATCTGCCTTTTGTCTTTCTTTTTGAGATAGTTTTTTCTTAGTACCGTCTATATTCATTCCGAACACATCTAAGAAGTATTCTAATGTTATGTTATCTTTTAGCTTCCATGTAATATTTCCTGCCGCCGAACCTGTTCTTTTTAAAGGTTCTATTTTTGTTTCTTTTTCAGATATTTTTTTATCACCCATTTGTGTTCTAGGACCTTCTTCAAAAAATGCTTCTAATAAATTTGGTGAAATACCTGTAGATTTACCACTAGCGTCTGTTCCTTCACTAAGTATAAAACTAATAACTTTTTCATTAAAACTACCATCTGGATTAGTTGCCATGTCAAATATTACTTCTGACGCTGGAACTCTTTGTTTATTATTTAAGTTTGTATTATTTTTTATTCTTTCTGGGTCTACGTTAAAAATACCAGCTATTATTTCTAATACAGGATCGAACTCTCCTTTCTTTATAGAGTTTTTAATGTTTTTAAGTCTTACATTTTCATCTACCTCTAGTTCCATACTAGAAGTAATTTCGTCAATAAGTTCTATTTCTGGTCCTACATCTGGTAAAAGACCTTCAACTCTATCACCATCATATACTTCATCTATTTGCTCTTGTATTTCACTTTGAGCTTGAGGCGATAAATCCGCCTCATTAAGATCTTCTAATATTTCATCTTTACTAGTATCTTCTATAACATCACCTATAGTTGCTCCGCTTTCATTAATAACTATGTCAAGAGAGGTTTGAAGATTAGTACCTGCTTTTTTATATTCATTCATCACATCACCTTTCGCTCTGTATATAATAGACATACCAGATCCACCTGATACTCCAGTTAACCAACCAAATAAACTATTATTTAAATCTAAATTAAAATTAGTTAAATATCTATCACCTATTTTTTCTTTAACTTTTAAAACAAAATCTTTTAAAGCTTCTGGTGGTAAACCTAGTTCCGTCATTTTGGCGCTTATTATACCATCTAATAATTTGCTATAAACTATTTTTTCATAACCTTCTATATATTCTGGTGATAATTTAAATTCCTCATCGTTAGCATGTCTAGGTGTTCCATCTTCATTTTTTACTAAATTATCAAATTCGTCTTTTAAATCAGGATTTGATTGTAGATTTTTATCAACAATATTACTATGCTCTTGCATTCCCTTTCTATCCTCGTAACTAGTATTATCTTCAAATATTTTACCGTCAGCTCCTTTGACTATCATATTAGCCATAGCATCTGTCATATTTCCACTTTTAATAGAATAGTTATAATCTATTATAAAGTTCTCAATATCTGTTGCTGAATCAAACGCAATATCAACACCCCAATTATTTTGAGCATATCTTCTGAATACGTCTGTTATTTTTTGACCCCAATTTCTATTAAATTTAACATCACCATCCATCATCATTTCTGACAATACAGCTAATATTTCCTCACCATTAAGATTTTTCTTTCCATAGCTTAATACTCTTTTCCAGAATATTCTTTTTTTAGCATTTGATTTAAATTCTATATCACCACTTAATATCACATCAAGTAATTTATCACCTAATAAATGTCTTTTGTTAGGATCAGCTTTTAAAGTTTGATAAAATACAAAATGTAAAAACTCATGTACTTCGGTATTAAGCTTACCATCAGTTATAGCAGCTGTTGAATTTATAAAAATATTTACAGCAACTACTTTCCCGTCTTTTATTACAGGTTGAAAAGTACCATACTTTGACATTTTATCATTTAAAATACCACCAACAAAACCAACCCATGCATCAGCTCCTTGATCTAGTGTTTCAAGTTCTTTTTGAGCATTTTCAATTTGTTTTTTAGTTGATTTAGGATTTTCAATTATTTCCGTAAGAGTTTGTTTAAGAGCTTCTACTATAGATACTTGTTCTTCTAATTCTAATACGCCACCATCATATTTACCAGCTTCGAATTCTAATTGTTTTTTGTTAAATTTAGTATTATTAAGAAATCCAAATTTTAACTCAGGTGCACCCATTTTAGCTAATCTTTCAAAAATAGGTTTCATTCGCTCTAAGAATGATTCATATTTTTGTTGAATTTGCTCATCACTATAATTGTTAATTATATTATCAATTTGAATATCCCTAGCATCAAACTCGTTTCTTAATTTATTTATTTCAGTTTCTTTTTGCTCTTTAGTTTTATCACTATTCCAAATTTCATCAGCTTTTTTACGAGCTTCAAAGTTTAATCTGCTTAACTCTAATAAGGTTTGTTTTTCTTTAGTGGTTAAAACATCCATTCTAGCCACTGTCTTTGATAGTATAACGTCAGACTGTTTGATTAAATCCATTATCTCTAATAAAGTCTCACCATACCCATCTATCTTTACAACTTCTTCTGATAAAGTAGCAAGTTGTCTATCGTTTTCAATTTTAATTTCTCCATCATTATTTTTTAAATCGTTAAGAATAAAATCTATCATTTCAGATCTACCAACTTCTCTACCATTAATTGTATATTTTGGAGCTTCTCTAGGATCAGCTTCTTTTACATCAACATCAAGTTGAGTTTCAGCACCTTCTATTGGAGCAAATGTTTCTTTTTCAACTATATTACCATCTTTATTAGTTAGTATTATAGTAGGACTCATTTCAGAAAATTTCTTTAAATTATCTGGTAAAGAATTTGTTAAGTCCATTAATTTTTGAGCTATTTCCGCTAGTCTTTGATTTTCATCTTTAGATTGAAATCTTGTGGCCAAACTAACACCATAACCAGGTATACGCATAAGCGCAGACATGACTGAAGCATCAATTCCTGCTTCTTTAAGGTTATCACCTGGTTGAATTAAAATACCATTTCTTTTTCTACCCATTGACCAATCAAACATATTACTTATCAACTCTTCACTTATTTCTGTAAATGTCTCACCAAATACTACGTAAGACTCTGTTGCCGCAAACCTTATTGGGGAACCAAGGCTATTTTTTACTAAATTATTACTTAGTAATCTTTGGCCTTTGTTATTTTTTAAAAGATTTTGAAGAGGTTTAATTTGTGTAGCGTAAGTAAATGATTGAAGATAATAAGTAGAAAGTCCCGTACCAAAAGAATTAATAGTCATCGCCCAATTATTAAAATTTTGAGGGTCTAATTGAAGTTTTTCTGAATATTTTATTTTAAAATAATTATCGTGATACATTCTATTCTGCATTGATAATTCTGTAAACTTTGTGCCACCAGTAAATAATCCCATGACTTTTAAAAACTTTTTTCCACCAAGTAACATTCCACCATAAATAGCTGATTGTTCAGAAAAAACAGTTATAACTTTAGAACCCAAATTACCCTCATCAAATGCCTCGCCCCATGTGCCAAGAGTAAGTCCATAACCAAGACTATTATCAATATCTGCTTGCCATGAATCAATAAGGGCGTTACCTTCTTGCATTAAATCACTAGCTCCTATAATAAGACTAATAGCAGCACCAAATGGGTCATTACCCACTCTTTTTCTAGCACCTTCTTTACCTCCAGGAACAAATATAAACGCAGTATTAAGTAGAAAGTCTGCCGTACCTAATAATACGGCTTGTATAATATCTACAACCATGTTTGTAAATCTCGTAACGTTATATATACCTGGGGAGTAATTCATGCCCAAGAAGTTAGCCATTAGTACATACTCTTCTTCACTTTCAGTAAGTTCTAATAATCTTTCTAGCTTTTCGCTATATAGTTCTAACTGTGCTGTATACGTAACGCCAAGTAATGCGGTTCTATCAGCTATTTTTGTATAAAGATCAGGGATTTTTTCTTTCATGTACTGCATAGCTTCTTCATTCTGCATTAATACGTCAAACGTAGTTCCATAAGGCATATTATATTTTTGAGCTATATTACCGATCTCCTGCATGTGTTTGTCAATTAATACTTCTAGCTCTCCATTAACATGCCCTACTTCATCAATTGTATTAAGTATGTTGCTTTTTAAAGTTGCTACTTCTGCGTTTAATGTTTGAATTTCTTGTTTTACGTTTTCTAATTTGAAATCAGCTTGCCTTTCTAGTAACTTTTTCATATCACTTTCAGACCAAATATACGAGTCAAGGTCAGCAATTCTTTCAGGTAAGTTTTCTTGTAAGGCTTTTAATTCTATAGCTTTAAGAACGTAAGCATCTACAGTTTCATTTAATTGTTTAAATACTTTTGGGTTATTTTTTATCTTACCCCAAGCACCAGAAAACGCTTCTATATTAGGGTCGCCGTTAATAATTTGTGCAAATTCTTTAGTTGACATTATTTCTTTAACAGCTTCTTTAGATCTAGGATCTATATAATCAGGACCGTCGTATTCAGGGTCAGTCATTACGTTTTCTATATAATAATCTATAGCGTAACTATTTATAAATTGATTTTGAGCTGTTGTGTACCAAATTATTTCATCTCCATATTCAGATAATGATTCAATAAAATCTATAGCGGTTGCGCGATATTCTGGTGTAGCAACATGAACCCCGTAATCAGTTTTTTGATAAGTTTCACCAGTACTATTTTCTAGTAAATCCCAAAGTTCTTGAGCTTCTTCTTTACTAATTTGTTTAAATTGTCCTCTAGCGGTAAAATTGTTAACATTTATATTTTTATATATATCCTTATAATAACCTGTAGTAACAGATGGGTCCATTGGACCTCCTTTTATACCTGCACCAAGTAAATACCGCCTATCTGCTTGCGTGAAAACTTGATAAAATAAATCCATTACATAAGCATCAGACTTATGTTCTACGCCCCATATTTCTTTTAACCTATCAACATAGAACTTAGCGTCTTTTACATTTTTTAATCCTTCTGTAATTTGATTTGGAGTTGCTGAGGAAAATTTTAAAAATGCTTCAAGTTTATGTGCTTCAGTTACACCACCTTCTGGATCACCTTCTAGTTTTAAGAATTTTTCTAATCTACTAATTTCTAATTTTAATTCTTTTAGATCATTTTTATACTTTTCAGCTAATTGAGGTGATATGTTTTTTGCGTTTATTGCATTTTCATAAAACTCTATGCTTTCATAATCACACTGAACTATTATAGATGCGTTCCATTTTGCATCTTTATCATTCATTCCTTTTTCTAGGTTTTCCCTGTATTTAAGTATGGACATTACTTGAACTTGATCTGCTCCAGGAGAAAAACCAGTTCCAAACCAACCTGATCCTACTTCTGGTCTTTCACTTATATCTTGACCTATTTCATAGCCTCCTGCTTGAAAAAATTCAAATCCATGACCAAGATAATTATCTTGTAATATTTCAAGAAAATTTTGTTCTTTATTTTCAAACCAACTAGCTTGTACCCTTGGTAATGCCGTTTCTTTAAATTTTAAATATTCATTCCATCTTTTATGAAACGCTGGGTTTTGCCAAGAAAAAACAGCTTGCTCTACTGGCACCTCAATAGGCTGTTCTAGCATAAATAATTCATCTTTAGCTGGGTTATAGCCAGCTAAACCACTTAATACTCTACCATATATTGTCCAATTACGTTCTCTTATTAAATCGTCATCGTAATTATATTTAGCAAAGTGTATTGGTTTAACAAAATCTATATCTATAGGTTCATGTTGTTCTATTTTTTTTCTAGCATCCCAATCTTCTATTAATAATCTTTCACTATTGTAATCAAACCATTCTGAAGCGTTTTCATACGTTAGTACTATATTTGGTATACTATTTGTAAAAGTATGTGAGTAATTGCTATTAGCAAACCACCGAGAAGCATCGAAATCTTTAAAATCAGTAGGATCAATATTATTCTCTTTTTTTAATTTATCACTTTTTTTTAATATATCTTCATAATTAGGAAGTAGTGTTATATGAGTTGATGTTATTTGAGAAGGAGTTACTACAGGAGCGTCTTGCTCTATAATATTTGGATTTGGATTTTTTTCTAAGAATTCAGTAATTAATCCGGTGTTAAAATCTTTTTCATCTGGAAAATCTGCAAAAAATTCTAAATTTAATTTTTCTACCCAGAAATCACGGTTTTTTTCAATTTCTTTTCTATTTTGTGGGCCATCAGGGTTTTCGTAATTCCAAGAACCATATACATCTAGTTTTATTTTGTCGTTATGTGTTTTTAAGAAATTTAATTTATAATCATAGCTTAAATTATCCCAATTGTTTTTACCATAATTAAAATCAATTTTTGCTTTATTATGTATTTGGTAATTTTGTGGATCGTTATTTTTTAACCATTCTAATTGTTGATCTTCTGTAGCGTCATCCCATGGAATAGTTTTAGTTATAAGATCTAAGTTATAAGCTTCTTTTTTAGTTTTTACTTCATTACCTTGCTCGTCAACGTAACCTTCATATGATATTTCTATTTCATCAGGAAGATCAGGTGCGTTTAATAAATTTTCAATTTCTTTTTTCTTACTATCTGGAACTTCTATTTCATCAGATAATTTAAACAGTTCTTTAGTTAAAGGATTATAACCATGTGTACCATCATATATTCCTTTGAATATCTTTTCATTAAAAGCTGGGTGGTCATGTAGTTTTATATTATTTTTAACTTTATGATCAAACCAGTCTCCGGCGTTACCTATTGTATAAACTCTATTTAATTCAGTATTCAAAAATTTATCGTAATCACCACCTACTTCTTCATAAATAGATATATCATACTCATTTTCATTTTCAACAACCTCTTCTTCGTCATTAATACCCATCCAATTGATTGTTTCACTAGGCGTTTTTAAAAGTTCATTAGGTTGCTGTATTTCTGGAATTTTAGGTATTTCATCACCACCTCCTCTAGAACTACCTGCTGGTCTACCATATGGTCTCTTTAAATAATCTGATTTATCAATTAAAGGTATTTCAGGTCCAATTTCAGGTAATATATCTTCACCTTCAATTTCATTTGTTTCGGAATTAAAAAACTCTTTATAATTAGTTTTTATTGTTTTAGACATTTTATGATAGAACTCAGACAAGAATTTAGCCTGAGGATATTTTTGAAGAAATGATTTTTCTTTTTTAGGATCTACGTATTTATCTACATTTTCACCATTTACCTTTATTTGGTATAATTTTTTATTCATACTGTTTCGTTAGTTACCCGTTATTAAATGTTATTATTGCTTTTTAAAGTTAAGCGAACTCGTTTGGATCCATTTCATTTGGCGTCCCTGTTATTACATTATTAGGAATGTTAGCATTCCATTGTTGTTCATCATATCTTGTATAATAATGAGCCAAATCTCTTTTAAAAGAATCACTACCTTCTTTTATATAATTTTCAGCAATTACTTTAGCATCCTCAGGAGTTATAGGCGTAAAAGGCGTTGGATCCTCTATATTAGCTTCTGCTCTTGTTATGCCTAAACTTTCATAACTACCTCTAGTTAGTAATTCAGCCATATTTTCTTTAAATGATTTTTCACCTACTAAAGCATGATTAGCTATAGAAAAATAATCTTCATCTTCTACATTAATAATATTATTCCAAAACCAATTAAACTTTTGTTTATAAGGATATTTAGTGTTGTCACCAGGTTGTAGATTACTAGCCTCACCCATAGTATTATCGTTAAACGCCTCTAATTTACTTTGAGCTTCTCTATTATATTGTATTTCCATTACTTTTTTTAAAAAATCTTCTGCTGAAAATTCTTTATCAAATCCTTTAGGAATAATACCACTAGCATAAGGTTCATTAGTATCATAAGAATATTTAAATTCACCATCATTATTCATGTATCTATCAATACTACCTTCTGTTATATCTACCGCAACTTCAAATAATGGGCTACTAGGATCAAACTCTACTTCATCTAAAAGCATTTCTATTACCAGGTCCATATAAGTATTATCCTTTTCTATAGCATTTTGTATTTTAACAGCATTTTCTTGTATCTCGCCGCGTTCATTAGGATCTTCAGTCTTAGCAAAAATATTGCTTTGTTCGCTAAAATAATTAGTTAATAAAGATTTTTCATTGCCTTTATACACATCTTCTCTGTCTAAGTAATTTTCTAATGATTCGTAAAATTGATTTTTATTCATGATTATTATTTAATTTATTACATAAATAATGATGTACCCATTTGCCCAACACCACCTATTATATTACCTATAGCATCTTGCCTCATTGCTTGAGCATTTCTAAGTTCTTGTTCACGCATTAATGCTCTCCTCTCTTGCATGCCCATTAAAGTTGTCGTTTGTCTTTCCTTAAGACCTCTAGAATATATATCTCCTTGTCTTTCCATATTTTGTATTTGACCAGCCATATCAGCTCTAGCTCTAATATTATATGCCTCTTGCGCACCTATGTCTGCTGCAGCTTGTTGTGATGCTATTTGCCCTTGTTGAGCTAAAGATTGTGCTAATGCTCCTATACCACTACCACCAGCAGCACCTCTTAATCCTTCCATTAT
>CEQK01072491.1_pt1 | contig 12477 bp, 8 predicted proteins | sample 531051 | NCBI WGS metagenome assembly CEQK01 (sample SAMEA2621229, study PRJEB7988) | marine metagenome | biome: marine biome (ENVO:00000447); feature: deep chlorophyll maximum layer (ENVO:xxxxxxxx); material: "saline water (ENVO:00002010), including plankton (ENVO:xxxxxxxx)" | depth 150 m
AGCCGATCGCTGAACTGGCGCCGCCGGTCACGGCCGAGGTGGCGGTCGCTGTGGAGCCGAAAAAAAGTATACCCGTTCCCCCAGCCAAGCCGGTGCCGGTCAAATCCGCGTGGCCGGATAAAGTGACCGCGAAAACCCCGCCCAAGGCTGTCGCGGCCGCACCGACCAAACAAGCCCGGCCGGTCGTTCCCGCGGACCGGGCGCAGCAAGCGTCGCGGGCAACCTCGGCCAGCCAAGGGCGCCAAGACGACAGCCGCAAGGGCCAGTCGGCGGACGAACGGAATGCGCTGGGCGGCGGGCCCGTCGGCACGCCGGCGCCGGACTACATCAATGTTCTGCGCTACTGGTTGGAACGTAATAAGACCTATCCCAAGGACGCGCGGCGTCTGCGTCAACAGGGTGTCGTGCATCTGTACTTTCGGGTGACACGCAATGGCCGGGTGCTGGCCTTCGACATCCGAAAAAGTTCAGGCCACATGCTCTTGGATGGAGAGGCGGAGGAAATGCTCAAACGGGCCCAGCCCCTGCCCAAATTCCCCGATGACATGCCGGGCGGGTATCTGGATGTGGTTGTCCCCGTGCTGTTCTCTCTGCGCGGGAACAGTTAGGCAAGAGTACGGACGCTGAAACACCTGTGACCGTCGGGTTAGATGAAACCCAACCACAAGGGGGCGCTCGGCGCATTGGAACGTGGGGCGTCGCCACGGGTTTGACAGGATGCCGGTTTGGGGTGCTCAGGTCTTGGGTGGCCGGTGGTCGGCCTTGATCACGACTTCCCGTTGCGGGAAGGGGATCACGATGCCGTTTTCCTGCAGCGCCTGATAGATCATGAACAGCAGGTCCCCACCGACCCGATTTTTGCCGTCGTCGATCCCTTCCATCCAAAACTCAACCAGGATCTCGATGCCGTTGGCGTTGAAGGCCTGAACTTCGGCATCGGGGCGTTCCTCGAAGGGCACGCTCTCGCCGCTCAGGACCTTGGGGTGCGAGGCTACGACCTCCCGCAAAAGTCCGAACAGCTTTTCAAGGTCGGTGCCGTAGGCGACTTCGAAGACGATTGGGTAGCGCTGCTTCTTGTGATTGTGGGTCCAGTTGACGAAGGCGGTCGTGATGAACCGCTCGTTCGGCACCATGATGTCCTTGCCGTCATAGGTTTCGAGCGTCGCCGAGCGCATGGTCAGTTCCCTGAGCACGCCGGCGCGGCCGTCCTCCAGTTCGATGTAATCGCCGATCGCGATCGAGCGGTCGAGGAGAATGATAATTCCCGAAATGAAGTTGGAAGCGATCTGCTGTAGGCCGAAGCCGAGGCCGACACCGATGGCGCCGCCGAACACCACCAGGGCCGTCAGGTCGATGCCCGCGATCTGCAGAATCATCAGGGTGATGAGAACGAACAGCCCGATCTGGAAGGTCTTTAACACCAATTCCTTCGTGGTGTCCGTGAGTGTTTCGCGGCGGCGGATGAAGTCGACGCCGCGTTGATTTGACAGGCGCCCGAGCCAAAACAAGACGCTGCCGAAGAGAACCGTGCGCGCCAGGGCGTAGACGGTGAAATGGATGTTGCCGAGGTTGAAGTCGATGCCCTCGAGAATGGTGATCAGCGCATCCAGCAGGCCGACCGCGTAGAGCAGAATAAGCGGCGACAGAACGAACAGGGCAAAGTGGCGCACCGTCGGGCTGCTGGTGATGCGCGTGGCGGCGATATAGACGATGGAGAGAAAGTTCAGGCCCTGGACGAACTGGACAAGCCACTTGGCCTCGAAGAACTCCCTGGAAATCTCGGCGGCGATGCCGAGCAGGATTGCATTGGTGACGGGAAATATCAGATCGCGGAGATGATATGACGCCGTGCTGACGCGGGAGGTGATCTTCTGGGCCTTGCCTGCCGCGTCCGGGGTGTCGCCGCCGGCACTCCGTTCGATCCGGGCCCGGAGAAACCTCGACAGCCCCCATGAACATAGCGCCGTGATTCCGACAGCGAGAAGTTGGAGATAAAAATCCGAACTTTCGAGCGTGGAAACCACAAAGTCAGAAAAGGAAGAAAGGAAATTTTCCAAAAGCGTCATCCTGTCTGGCGGAACGAAACGTCCGGGGGAGGGTTACTTGCCGGTCTGCAGGGGCGGGGCCGTGTCCGGGAGGTTCGCCGGCGGGAAGTCGTCTATTTCGCTGTCGACAGTGTTCTGGCCAAGCGGCTCCAGGTCGTTGCGCATCCACCAGTACCAGAAGCCCTGATCGCGCATCCATTTCTCAAGCCGCGTGAGATCGGTCCATTCCCGGGGCAGGCCGCGCGCGCTGTAGATCCGCGCCACGGCGCCGTCGACATAGGCCAGCACGCCCCAGGCAAAGGGATGTTTGTCCTGGTCACCGAAGCCGCCGCCCGCCTGCGTGCGATAGCAGCGGTAGACGACGGCATATTCGCCCAGCCGTCCCGCGTCGCGCAGGTAGGGGAAATCCGCTTGGGTGATGGTCATGGTGACCCCGAGAGCTACATCTTGATCCATGATGTTGACACTTTCTGCGATTGCTGGCAACATCATGGTACATGGTGTAGTCCGTAGAGGCAACATCCCCCAAAGTTCCGGCCGTGACCGCGGCCCCAAACGGGGAGCCCGCAGCGGCCGCCGCCAGATTGAATCCGGCCGTCCATCGTTGCGCCGGCGCATGGAGATACGGACAATGACCGACAACCAGAGCCTGAACGCCCGCCGCCTGGCCGCGACCCCCCGCGGTGTCGCCACCGCCACTGCGATTTTCGCGGATCGCGCCGACAACGCCGAACTGTGGGACGTCGAAGGACGCCGCTACGTCGATTTCGCCGGCGGCATCGCGGTGCTCAACACCGGGCACCGCAACCCGGAAGTCATGCGCCGCGTCGAGATCCAAATGGCGCGCTTCACCCATACGGCCTATCAGGTCATTCCTTATGAGCCCTATGTCGAGCTGGCTGAACGCCTGAACGAGCTGGCCCCGGGCCCGACGCCGAAGAAGACCCTGTTCGTCACCACCGGCGCCGAAGCCGTGGAAAACGCCGTCAAGATCGCCCGTGCCCATACGGGGCGTCCCGGTGTCATCGCTTTCGCCGGTGGCTTCCACGGCCGCACCCATATGACCATGGGCCTGACCGGCAAGGTGCTGCCTTATAAGAAGGGCTTCGGTCCGTTCCCCGGCGAGATCTATCACCTGCCGTTCCCCATGCCCCACCACGGGGTCACGGAAGCCGACGCCATCGCCGCGCTCAACCGCCTGTTCAAGGCGGACGTGGAACCGGAACGCATCGCCGCCATCATCATTGAGCCGGTCCAGGGCGAGGGCGGTTTCTACATCGCCTCATCGGAATTCCTGAAGGTGCTGCGCGACCTATGCGACGCCCACGGCATCCTGCTGATCGCCGACGAGGTTCAGACCGGCTTCGCACGGACCGGCAATATGTTTGCCATCGAACATTCCGGCATCGAACCCGACATGATCACCGTCGCCAAAAGCTTGGCCGGCGGCTTCCCGTTGGCCGGCGTGATCGGCAAGGCGGCCATCATGGACGCGCCCGAGCCCGGCGGCCTGGGCGGCACCTATGGTGGCAATCCGGTATCCTGCGCCGCCGCGCTCGGCGTTCTCGACGTTATCGAGCGCGAAGACCTGATCGTCCGTTCGCGTCAACTGGGTGAACGCCTCAAGGCACGCCTGACACGAATGCGCGCGAACACCAACCTGCATCCCATCGGCGATATCCGGGGATTGGGCGCCATGGTCGCGTTCGAGTTGGTCAAGACGCCGGGCACGCATGTTCCCGATGCCGAGGCCACCAAGGCGCTTTGCACGAAGGCGCTGGAGAACGGGTTGATCCTGCTGTCCTGCGGGGTGTTCGCCAATACTCTTCGCATCCTGGCTCCGTTGACGGCCAGTGACGCCCTCATCGACGAAGGCATGGATATCCTCGAACGCTCCCTGGCCGACATCGCACAAGCCGCCATGGCTGCCGAATGACCGGCACGGGGTGCCGGTTGACGCGGCTCACGCATTTTGAAACGATAACGACTTATCCAGCGGGGTACCCGAGATCATGACGCCTTTTGCAATCGCCGGCGTCCAGATGCACATCGCGGCCACACATGAAAACGTGACCGCCATGGCCCATAAGATCGATCAAGTGGCAGCCCGGTTCCCCTGGGTGCAAATGGTCGTGTTCAGCGAACTGGCCGCCTTCGGACCCTTGCCGTCCAACCATCCGGAAAATCTCGACGCCACGCTCGAGACCTTCAAGAACCTGGCGCGTCAGTATCAGATCTGGCTGCTGCCCGGGACCCTATTCATGCGCCGCGCAGACGGCAAGCTGTACAATGTGGCGCCCGTGATCGATCCCAGCGGCACGGTCGTCGCCGAATACGCCAAGATGTTTCCCTTCACGCCCTACGAGGCGGGGGTCGAGGCGGGCCGCGAATTCTGTGTCTTCGACGTGCCCGATGTCGGGCGCTTCGGGCTGTCCATCTGTTATGACATCTGGTTTCCGGAAACCACACGCCAGCTGGCCGCCATGGGGGCCGAGGTCCTGCTTCACCCCGTGCTGACCGGCACCATCGACCGCGACATCGAACTGGCCATCGCCCAATCCACGGCGGCCATGTTCCAATGCTACATCTTCGACATCAACGGCCTGGCGGGTGGTGGAACCGGGCGGTCCTGCGTCGTCGATCCGGGCGGCACCGTCCTCTATCAGGCGGCCGGCCAGGACGAGATCATTCCCGTCGAAGTCGATTTGGCGCTGGTGCGCCGCCAGCGCGCCGTCGGCATCCGCGGCCTGGGCCAGACGCTGAAAAGCTTCCGCGATCACCGCCACGAATTTCCCGTCTACGGCTACGAGGGCTTTGACGATACCTATCTGCAAAGCCTGGGGCCGCTGGAAATGCAGCCGAAAAATTCAAAAGCAGGGATAGATGCGCCGCCGCCGGCCGCGATCATGCCGCTGGCCGGCAATGAAGCCGCGCCGGCACCCGCGCCCGCCGTCGGCGTCGTGCCCCTGATAATCGAGGGAGGAGGATAAACGATGCCGGATACCGCCGCGATCGAGGGCCGCCAGTCAATCAGCCATTACTACAACGCCTCTCAATTCCGTGCCGATACCTGGAACCGCCTGAAAAGCATCGTTTACCGCCTGTCCACCGCCCGGGCCCGCCCCGGCGACAAGGATGCCGCCCAGAAAATTCTCGACGAGCTGGAGCCCCTGGAAACCTATTGGGCGTTTCCCGGCCTGCATGTCTTCGGTCATCTTCATGCCCTGCTCAAGGCGGATGAGTTCGAACATCTGACGCAGATCGTCAACGGCATCGTCGGCGCGCTCATGAGCGGCCAATACCGCCGCCGCCACATCAATGTCCTGTCCCCGATCGAAGGCACCCTGACGGACGACGAGGACGAAGAAGCCGTCGACGAGCGCGCCCGACGCCGGCCTTATTTCGAAGTCCTGATCGTCGACGACATCAATCCGGCCAGTCAGCGCCAGCAGCGCGACAGCCTTGTCGCCATGCGCCGCGACGAGGACGCCTTCACCTACGAGCCGGTGTTCGTCCCCAGCTTCGAAGACGCGCTGATCGCCATTCTGCTGAATCACAATCTGCAGTCCGTGGTCATCCGCTACGGCTTCCGGCCCCGCTCCAATCGGGTGATGCCGGTGCTGGAACGCTATCTCAAGCAATCGAAATGCGACGACCTGGACGATTTGGAACCGCAGCTCTACGGCATCCACCTTGCCGACGTCATCGCCCGCATCCGCCCGGAACTGGATCTGTTCCTGGTCACCGACCAGAACGTCGAAGACATCGCCGGCCATGTCGGCGACGCCTGCCGGCGGGTGTTCTACAACCTCGAAGACTACATGGAACTGCATCTGAACATCCTGCGCGGGATCGAGTCGCGCTATCAGACGCCGTTCTTCACGGCGCTTCGCAGTTACGCCAAGCAGCCGACCGGCGTGTTCCACGCCCTGCCGATCTCGCGCGGCAAGTCCATCGTCAAATCCCATTGGATTCAGGACATGGGCGAGTTTTACGGCATGAACATCTTCCTGGCCGAAACCTCGACGACCTCGGGCGGGCTTGATTCCCTGCTGGAACCGCACGGCCCGCTGAAGCTGGCCCAGGAACTGACCGCCCGCGCCTTCGGCGCCAGGCATACCTTCTTCGCCACCAACGGCACCTCGACCTGCAACAAGATCGTCGTGCAGTCCATCGTGCGGCCCGGCGATATCGTTCTGGTCGACCGTGACTGCCACAAGTCGCACCATTACGGCATGGTCCTGGCCGGGGCCGAGGTGATCTATCTCGACAGCTACCCCCTGCATGAATATTCCATGTACGGCGCAGTGCCGCTGCGGGTCATCAAGAAGACGCTTCTGGAACTGCGCGCCGCCGGCAAGCTCGACCGGGTGCGCATGCTGCTGCTGACCAACTGCACCTTCGACGGCATCGTCTACAACGTCGAACGGTTCATGGAGGAATGCCTGGCCATTAAGCCGGACCTGGTGTTCCTGTGGGACGAAGCCTGGTTCGGCTTCGCCCGCTTCGGGCCGACCTACCGCACCCGCACGGCCATGCACACGGCCGGGCGCCTGCGCGAGAAATACCGCTCCGACGACTACCGCGCCCTTTACGCGGCCAAGCAAAAGGACATCGACGCCATCGCGCCCGATGACATCGACGCCTTGTTGGACCGCCACCTTTATCCCGATCCGGACCAGGTGCGCGTGCGCGCCTATGCCACCCAATCGACGCACAAGACCCTGACGGCACTGCGTCAGGGCTCGATGATCCATGTCCACGACCAGGACTTCAGCGCCAAGGTCGAAGCCTCGTTCCACGAGGCCTATATGACCCATACCTCGACCTCGCCCAACTATCAGATCCTGGCGTCCCTGGACGTCGGCCGCCGGCAGGTCGAACTGGAAGGGTTCGAGTTGGTCCAGAAACAGGTCGAGATGGCCATGGTGCTGCGCCAGCGCGTGCGCACCCATCCGCTGTTGTCGAAGCATTTCAAGATCCTGACCGTCGGCGACATGATCCCGGCGGCGCATCGCCAGTCGGGGATCGAAAGCTATTACGATCCGGAAACCGGCTGGAACAACATCTGGGAAGCCTGGGACGGCGACGAGTTCTGTCTGGATGCGACGCGCATCACGCTCTATGTGGGCGATACCGGTCTTGACGGCGACACCTTCAAGAACGAGGTGCTGATGGACAAGTACGGCATCCAGATCAATAAGACCTCGCGCAACACGGTCCTGTTCATGACCAACATCGGCACCACGCGGTCGTCGGTCGCCTATCTGATCGAGGTCCTGGTCAAGATCGCCCGCGAACTGGAAGACCGGGTCGAGGACATGAACATGCCAGAGCGCAAGGTTCATGAGCGGCGCATCAATTCGCTGAAGAACGAATTGCCGCCGCTGCCGGACTTTTCCCGCTTCCACGATGCCTTCCGCCCGGACCCCAAGGGCACGACCGCCGAAGGCATCACGCGCACGGCCTTCTTCATGGCCTATGACGAAGCCAACTGCGACTATCTCAGCCTCGATGACGGCGGCCTTGACGCCGCCATGAAAAGCGGGCGCGACGTGGTCTCGGCCAGCTTCATCATCCCCTATCCGCCGGGCTTCCCCATCCTGGTGCCCGGACAGGTCATCAGCGATGAAATCATCGAATTTCTGCGCAAGCTCGACGTGAAGGAAATCCACGGCTACCGGCCGGACCTGGGACTTCGCGTCTTTACCGAGGCGGCGCTGGCGGCGCAGGCGAAATAAGGACCTTCGCCCAACCGGTCAACCGCATGCCGACGCCCAATCACAATCATCCGACGAGGGAGGTCAATTCGACATGAACGCCAAGCCAGTGACCCGCAAGCCCGCCGCCGCCAAGAAACGCGCCACCAAGAAGCCCGCCGCCAAAAAAGCCGCCGCGAAAAGCGCCGTGAAGACGGTCGCCAAGAAGGCCGCGCCCGTGCGCAAGGCCCCGGCGAAGAAGGCCGCCGTCAAACGCCGGGTGGCGCGCAAGCCGAAAGAACACCTTCTGAATATTTCCGAGGTCCGGCGCTATTTCCACCGCAACGAAGACCCGATCTTTTTCATCTCGGCGACCAACTTCAACCTGTTGGGCATCGACGAATGGTGCCGGAACTTCAAGTACATCAACTACATAGACTGCTATGACGGCCGGCATCCCAACACTTTCGTGCCGACCGAACAGGCACACCCGGAATTCGAAAGCATCGAGGACATCGTCGCCTATCTGCTGGAACACAAGGAAGTCATCGACTTTATCAAGTCCAAGGGCGGCAAGCCCAAGGCCGTGTTCCTGATGTTCGACGAACGGGTCGAAAAGGCCTGCAAGGACCTGGGCATCGAAATCTGGTTCCCCAAGGCCAAGCTGCGCGAAAAAATCGACCACAAGATCGAAACCGTGCGCATCGGCAACAAGGCCGGGGTGCCCAGCGTGCCCAACGTGCTGGGCAAGATCGCGAGCTACGCCGACCTGCAGAAACTGGCCAAGCCCATCGGCAACGATCTGGTCCTGCAGTCGGCCTTCGGCGATTCCGGCCATACGACCTTCTTCATCAAGTCGGAGAAGGATTTCAACAAGCACGCCCACGACATCATCGGCCAGGGTGAGATCAAGGTCATGAAGCGGATCAACTGCCGGGGTTCCGCCATCGAGGCCTGCGCCACCAAGAACGGCACCATCGTCGGCCCGCTGATGACCGAACTGGTCGGCTTCAAGGAATTGACGCCCTATCGCGGCGGCTGGTGCGGAAACGAGATCTTTTCCGACGCGTTCGAGAAAAAGATCCGCGACAAGGCCCGCAAGTACACCTTCGATTTCGGCAACCAGCTGGTCAAGGAAGGCTACCGGGGTTATTTCGAACTCGATTTCCTGATCGACCAGGACAACGGCGAAATCTATCTTGGCGAATGCAATCCGCGGGTCACGGGGGCCAGCTCCATGACCAACCATGCGGCCTTCGCCCATGCGGATGCGCCGCTGTTCCTGTTCCACCTGTTGGAATTCTCGGGCGTGAAGTTCGATCTCGACGTCGAGGAACTGAACAACCGCTGGGCCGATCCGGACAACATCGACGGCTGGTGCCAGATGGTCATCAAGCATACGGAAGACAATGTCGACTTCATCACCGAGGCCCCGGAAAGCGGCATTTGGCAGCTGAACAAGGACGGCAGCCTGACCTACGACCGTTTTGACTATCACCGCCGCGCCGTGGAAAACGAGAACGAGGCGTTTTTCCTGCGCATTCAGAACGTCGGCGATTTCCGCTATGAAGGCGCTGACCTGGGCATTCTCATCACCCGCGGCCGGGCCATGGACGACAAGTTCCGTCTGACCCGCCGCGCCAAGGCCTGGATCAAGGGAATCAAGTCGCAGTACAAGGCGCGGCCATTGCCGTCGGTCCCGCCCGTGGCGGCTGAGGCACCGGCGTTCAAGATTCTCTGACAAGGAAACGGGATCCTGCTGCCGGAAAGCACCTTATTGACGTTTCAGGCGGTCTCGGAAAAGAAGCCCGGGGACAAATGGCGCGCGCTTTTTCAGCGGCACTGGCCTGCTTATGAACGGTGGTTCCTGTCGGAGGGGATCGAGGCGCGGCAGACCTATCTGGCCGGCCTCCGGGCGCTGAAAAGCCACATGCCTGAATTGGTGCCGACCTATGAGGCGCTGGTTGATCTCGCCGGCGGCGGTGATACGGCGGCCCGGTTTCTCAGCTTCTACTGCCCGCCGCCCTATTTGTCGGGCTGCTCTCAGGCTGTCTGGCTCGGCTCGGAACCGCTTCTGGTCCGCAACTACGATTATCCACCGCAATTGTGCGACGGCGTCATTCTCGGCACAGGTTGGAACCGGCAATGGGTTACGGGGATGTCGGATGGCCTGTTCGGAATGGTCGACGGCATGAACGAGGCGGGCCTGGCGGTTTCCTTGACGTTTGGCGGCAGAACCATTGTTGGGGAAGGGTTCGGCGTTCCCTTGATCATTCGCTATATCCTGGAATTTTGTCGGACGACCACCGAGGCGGCAAAGGCGCTCAAGCGCATTCCCTGTCATATGGCCTATAACGTCACCGTCGTCGACCGCAAGGGACGCTATTTAACGGCCTACCTGTCACCGGACCGGGGATGCGTCATCACGGATTCCCGTGTCGCCACCAACCATCAGGAACAGGTGGAATGGCACCGTCATGCGCGGGCCACGGCGACGGTGGAACGCGAACGGTTTCTGTTGCATCGCCTGACCCTGCATGACGAACCGGCGGACCGCTTTATCGCCGCCTTCCAAAAACCGCCGTTGTATTCGATGGCCTATGACCGAGGCTTTGGAACGCTCTACACCTCCGTCTATTGGCCGGCTCAGGGCCTTGTGGAATACCGCTGGCCCAATGAAACCTGGTGTCACCACGTGGCCGCGCTTGACGAGGGTGTGCGGCAGATCAGATATCCGGTTGGCGTTTTGAGGGCTTGAGCGGCCTGCGCTTCCTCCATATCCGGTGGGGGTGGCGAGCCGGACAATCCTTCTGCTCGATGCCTGCCGCGGAGAGAAACCGCGTTACAGGACCTCACGCTGCAAACCGGAATTTGCCGCCAGGCCCACGGCATCCAGATCTGAAAACACTTCGCCGATTCCGAACATGACCGGGCCGTCGATTTCTTTGAGCGGTTGCGCGACGAGCTTTCCGAGCGTGGTCACGGTTCGTGTTTCACCGGCGCGGCTGGCCTTCGCGACCGCGACCACCGGCGTCGATGGGGCGCGACCGTGTTCGATCAGCCGGCGGGAGAACTGCCCCGCCGTGCGTCTTCCCATATAGACCAGCAGGGTCGTGCCGGGATCACTCAGCCCGGGCCAGTCAAGATCATCCGGCAGACCGCCGGCATGGCCGTGGCCGGTGACGAAACGGACGGAGCGTGCATGGTCCCGATGGGTCAGCGACACGCCAAGCGCCGCCGCCGCCGCCAGCGCCGCCGTGATGCCGGGCACCACGTCGACGGCGATCCCACGGGCTTTGAGTTCCGCGATTTCCTCGCCGGCGCGGCCAAAGATCATGGGATCGCCCGACTTCAGGCGCACGACCTGCTTGCCCTGTCCGGCCAGCTTCACCATCAGGGCGTTGATGTCTTCCTGACGGCAGGACGGCCGGTTGCCCCGCTTGCCGACCAGAAGGCGCTTGGCCTCGCGCCGCGCCAATTCCAGCACGTCGTCGGACACCAGATCGTCGTACAGGATCACGTCGGCGGCCTGGAGCGCCCGCACGGCCTTCAAAGTCAACAGTTCGGCATCGCCCGGCCCGGCGCCGACCAGGGTTACCCGGCCGCCGTTGCCGGCGACGCGGATCGTCAGGTTGGCCGGGTCCATGAGGCTTTCCGGGGCCGGGTGGTCCGGTTCTGCAAAGGCACGTTCCGCCTGGGCCCGCCAGAACAGGCGTCGGCGGGAGGCGTCTGGTATCAGGCTGAGAACCCGGTCGCGAAGGCTTTGTGCGCCCGCGCCCCAACGGGCGATGCCCGGCGGCAGCAGGGTTTCGATGCGGCGGCGGATCGCCTGGCCCAGCACGGGGGCGGCCCCGGCGGTGGAGATGCCGACCACCACCGGCGAGCGGTTGACGATGGCGCCGAAGGAAAAATCGCAATGGGCCGGGCGGTCGATGATGTTGACCGGCACTCCCGCCGCCCGCGCGGCGGCGGCAAGGTCGGCTGCCTGGTCGTCGTCTTCCGCGTCGGCGACGGCCAGCGCGCATCCTGAAAGATCCCTCGCATCCCAGGGGCGGCCGTCCGTGATCCGCGTGACGGCGGCACCGGCGGCGGTCATAAGTTCGGACTTCCAGCCGGCGGCATCCGTCGCCCCCCAGACGACGACACGCCGGCCTTTCAGGTCATGGAACAGGGGCAGCACGGCGAGGTCCGCCATGGCGCCGGGTATGCGTTCCTCTGGCTGTCTCGACATGTCAGCTGGCCTCCCTAAGTTCGGCATCGGCGATCAGGACTTCGATCTCGGGGCGGCAGGACCCGCAGGTGATGCCGGCCCCCGTGCAGGCCCCCACCGCATCGACCGTGGTACAGCCCTGATCAAGGATGGCGCGGCGGATGTCGTTGGCGCCGACGAACATGCAGGTGCAGACAATGGCGCCGGGATCGTTCTTGTCGGCGGCGCGGCGTCCGGCCAGGATTGCGATCCGCTCGGGCAGGGTGGCGACATTTTCCGTCAGCTTTCCGGTCAGCCAGGCGCGATCGACGGCGACGGGGTCTTTGGCTGCGAACAGCGCGCCGACCAGATCGTCACCCCGGAAGGCGGCCATGCGATAGCCGCCGGCGGCCCGATCCTCGCTCGCCATCACGCGGAGGGTGTCGTCCGGCACGTCCAGCCCCAGGATTGACGCCGCCCAGGCGGCCCAGTCTCCGGGCACGGCGGCCCCCGCCAGTTCCAGACGCCAGCCGCCCTCGGCCCG
>CEQK01051812.1_pt1 | contig 12461 bp, 13 predicted proteins | sample 531051 | NCBI WGS metagenome assembly CEQK01 (sample SAMEA2621229, study PRJEB7988) | marine metagenome | biome: marine biome (ENVO:00000447); feature: deep chlorophyll maximum layer (ENVO:xxxxxxxx); material: "saline water (ENVO:00002010), including plankton (ENVO:xxxxxxxx)" | depth 150 m
GTCTCCTGAAGCGGACGTCGCCGCCGCCCGACGAACCAGGGAATCTGGCCGGATTTCAGGACCGGACGGCTGCGGCATGAATAACCGTTCGCCGTGCCCAGGGCAAGCCGCCAAACGGGGATAAATCGCGCATAACGGGGAAAACTTGTCGTCACGCAGGGCGGTCCCTAGATTAAGGCCCTAAGACAGCCCGAACACAAGGATGCATGCCGTGCACGTTCAACAGTCAATCGAGAGAAAACTGACCGAATCCCTCACACCGGACCATCTTGAGGTGATCAACGAAAGCCACATGCATTCGGTGCCCCCGGGATCGGAAAGCCATTTCAAGGTGATCGTCGTCTCTCCCCGGTTCGACGGCCTGAACCGAATCAAACGCCACCAGACGGTCAACGCCGTTCTGGCGGACGAACTCGCCGGCCCCATTCACGCCCTGTCCATGGAAACCTACACGGCCGGAGAATGGCAAACGCGCGGCGGACGCACCCTGGCGTCCCCCCAATGCATGGGTGGCGCCAAGGCCGAGGCCGGGTGAGACTCCTCCCGTCACCGGGGTGTTTTCCGTCCTTACCTTCTCGCCTGCCCCGCACCGGCGGCCGGACGCATCGGTAATTTCTTTGCTGCGGTGCAAAATTCACGCTTGAAATTTTCACCGATGAGGTCGATGTTCACGCATCAAGCATACCTCGGGCCCGTGCCCGGTTTTTTTTGCGCCTATCCAGAACAGTCATTCCGTTAAAAATCAGAGAGCAATTCTCATGGTGATTTTCCCCCGTCTGCTTCCCCTGTCCGCCGTCTGGGCGCTCGCCGCCGTCATATTCGCGGCAATATCCATCCCCGCCGCCGCCCAACAGGGACCGATGCCGGTGACCGTGGCCAAGCCCCTGATCAAGAAGATCACCGAATGGGATGAATACACCGGCCGCTTCGAGGCGACGAACCGGGTGGAAATTCGCGCCCGGGTGTCGGGTTTTCTGGAATCGATCCATTTCAAGGACGGCGATCTGGTCAACAAGGGTGACCTGCTGTTCGTCATCGACCCGCGCCCGTTCGAGGCCCAATTGGATGTCGCCAAGGCATCGCTGGAAGCCGCCAAGACCCGAGTCAACCTGGCCGAACGCGAATTCAAGCGCGCCGAAAGCCTGTTGAAACGCAACAACATCTCGCGCGAGACCTTCGATCAGCGCCAGGCAGAACTTGCAACCGCACAGTCCACGGTGCTGTCGGCCCAGGCGCAGATCCGTATCGCCAAGCTGAATCTGGAATTCACCCAGGTGAAGGCGCCGATTTCCGGGCGCGTATCCGACGCCCGGGTCGATGTCGGCAACTTGGTCGAGGGCGGCTCGGCCCAATCGACCCTGCTGTCGACCTTGGTCTCCATTGACCCGATCCTGTTCACCTTTTCCGCATCTGAAGCCGAATTTCTGAAGTATTCCCGGCTTGACGCCACGGGGCGGCGGGATTCGTCGCGCAGTGCGGCGAACCCCGTGTTCGTGCGCCTGATGGACGAAGACAGCTTCACCCGCGAGGGCCGTATGAGCTTCGTCGATAACGAACTGTCGCCCAACACGGGCACCATCCGCGCCCAGGCCGTGTTCGAAAACTCATCGGGCTTTCTGGTGCCGGGCGTGTTCGGGCGTCTGCGCCTGATCGGATCCGACGAATACGAAGCGGTGCTGATCCCCGATTCCGCCGTGGTCTCGGATCAGAGCAAGAAAATGGTGCTGATCGTCGATGCCGACGGCAACGTGAAGGCGGCGCCCGTCGACATGGGCCCCCTGCACGAAGGCCTGCGCGTCATCCACGGCGGGCTTGGCCGCGACGACAGAATCGTCGTCAAAGGCATTCAGCGTGCGCGACCAGGCGGCAAGGTCATGGCCAAGGAGGCCGACCTGCTGCCTGACGGTACAATCATGGTTCGCACGGGGTCCTGACGTCTCATGCGCTTTACACATTTCTTCGTCGATCACCCGATCTTCGCATCGGTTATCTCGATCCTCATCACGCTGCTGGGTTTCATCGCCTATCTGAGCCTGCCCGTCGCGCAGTATCCTGAAATCGCGCCGCCGACCATCCAGATCACCGCGACCTATCCGGGGGCGTCGGCGGAAACCGTGGCCGACACGGTGGCGACGCCGCTGGAACAGGAAATCAACGGCGTCGAAGGCATGCTTTACGCCAAGTCGGAAGCGACCGGCGACGGCGTGCTGAACCTGCAGGTCACCTTCAAGCTGGGCACCAATCTGGACGACGCCCAGGTCCAGGTGCAGAACCGGGTTTCCATCGCCGAAGCCCGCCTGCCCGAGGAAGTCCGCCGCTTGGGCGTGACCGTCAAGAAAAGCTCGCCCGACCTGATGATGGTCATCCACCTGCTGTCGCCGGACGGATCGCGCGACCAGCTTTATATCTCCAACTACGCGCGGACCCAGGTCCTCGATCGTCTGGCCCGCATTCCCGGCGTCGGCGAGGCCCGCGTGTTCGCCGAGCGCGCCTATTCCATGCGCATCTGGCTGGATCCGGAACGCATCGCCAATTTCAACCTGACGGCCGGCGAGGTCGTCACGGCCCTGCGTCAAAACAACGTGCAGGTCGCGTCGGGCATCATCAACCGCCTGCCCGTACCCAAGCCGGCGGCGTTCGAATTGAATGTGGAAACCCAGGGCCGTCTGATCGCGCCCGAGGCCTTCGGCGATATCGTCGTCAAGCGCGGCGAAGGCACCGGGGTGGTCCGCGTGCGCGACATCGCGCGGGTCGAACTGGGGGCGCAGGATTACCAGACCACGGCCTATCTCGACCGCAACACGGCCCTGCCCATCGTCATCATGCAGCGCCCGGGCTCCAACGCCCTGGAGACGGCCGAGCAGGTCATCGACGCCATGGACGACCTGGCCAAGGACTTTCCCGAGGGCCTGAAGCACACCATCGTCTACAACCCGACCGAGTTCATCGCCCGCTCCGTCGATGCCGTCTACACGACCATCGGCGAGGCCATCATCCTGGTGATCCTGGTCATCTTGGTGTTTCTACAGAACTTCCGCGCCGCCATCGTGCCCATCGTCGCCATTCCGGTGTCGTTGATCGGCACCTTCCTGGTCATGGGGATGCTCGGCTATTCGATCAACAACCTGACCCTGTTCGGCCTGGTGCTGGCCATCGGGGTCGTGGTCGATGACGCTATCGTCGTGGTCGAAAACGTCGAACGCTATCTGGCCAAGGGGCTGAGTGCGCGCGAAGCCGCCCACAAGACCATGGACGAAGTCGGCGGCGCCATTGTCGCCATGTCCCTGGTTCTGGTCGCGGTGTTCCTGCCGACCGGCTTCATCACCGGCATTTCCGGTCAGTTCTACCGCCAGTTCGCCATCACCGTGGCGACGGCGACCATGATCTCGATGATCGTGTCGTTGACCCTGTCGCCGGCCCTGTGCGCGCTGTTGCTCAAGGCCAACCACGGCGGCGGGGAACGCCAGGGCATCATGCGGACCCTGATGCTGCCCATCGACAAGTTCACGGCCGCCTTCAACTGGGGGTTCGAGCGCCTGAACATCGCCTATACGGAAGGCACCAAGCGGTTCGTGCGCAAGGCCGCCATCGTGCTGACCGTCTATGTCGGCCTGCTCGGCCTGACGGTCTATGAATTCAAGACCACGCCCTCGGGCTTCATTCCGGAACAGGATCAGGGCTACCTGATCACGGTCGTTCAGTTGCCGGCCGGGTCATCCCTGGCGCGCACGGACGAAGTCGTGCGCCGCGCCATCGATATCATCCTGAAGCACCCGGACGTCGAACACGCCGTCGGCTTCGCCGGGTTCGACGCCGCGACCTTCACCAACGCGCCCAACGGCGGCGCCATCTTCGTACCCATGAAGCCGATCGCCGACCGCGACAAACGGGGGGCGACCGTCAACAAGGTGCTGGGCGAATTGCAGGCGCAGCTGTTCCAGATCGAGGACGCGATGATCTTCCTGGTCGCTCCCCCGCCCGTGCGCGGCATCGGCCGGGGCGGCGGCTGGAAGCTTTATGTCCAGGACCGCCGTGGACGCGGCATCGAGGCCCTTCAGGCCGCGGCGCAGAGCCTTGTCGCCGCCGCCAACAAGGAACCGGGCCTGACCCGCGTGTTCTCGCTGTTCAATTCCGCGACGCCCAAGATCTACGCCGACATCGACCGCGTGAAGGCGGAAATCCTCGATGTGCCGGTGGAAAACGTGCTTGAGGCGCTGGAGGTCTATATCGGGTCCGCCTACGTCAACGACTTCAACTTCCTAGGGCGAACCTTCCGGGTCACGGCACAGGCCGACGGTGAATTCCGCGACCGGCCCGGCGACGTGGCCAAACTCTACGCGCGTTCGACCAGGGGTGACATGGTGCCCATCGGCTCTCTCGCCACGTTCCGGGACATCACCGGTCCGCATCGCGTGCCGCGCTACAACCTGTATCCCGCCGCCGAGGTCCAGGGCGCCAAGCTGCCCAACATCTCGACCGGCGAAAGCCTGGACAAGATGGACGCCCTGGCGGCCAAGGTCCTGCCCGACGGGTTCTCCTACGAATGGACGGAAATCGCCCTGCAGCAGAAACTGGCCGGCGATACGGCGGTGTTCGCTTTCGGTCTGGCGGTGGTGTTCGTGTTCCTGCTGCTGGCGGCCCTTTATGAAAGCTGGGCCCTGCCCTTGGCGGTCATCCTGATCGTACCCATGTGCCTGCTGGCCTCGATCGTCGGGCTCAACCTGCGCGGCATGGAATCCAACATCCTGGCGCAGGTCGGCTTCGTCGTGCTGATCGCGCTGGCGGCCAAAAACGCCATCCTGATCGTCGAATTCGCCAAACAGGCCGAGGAAGAAGGCATGACCGCCGTCGACGCGGCCATTAACGCGGCCAAGACCCGCCTGCGCCCGATCCTGATGACCTCCTTCGCCTTCATCCTGGGCGTGGTGCCGTTGATGATCGCCGATGGTGCCGGTGCGGAAATGCGTCAAGCCTTGGGCACCACCGTGTTCTCGGGCATGGTCGGGGTGACGTTCTTCGGCCTGATCTTCACGCCCACCTTCTATGTCGCCTGCCGTTGGCTGGCCGACAAGATGCGCGCCCTGATGGGCCGCCAGACCCCGGCGACCTAACGGACGCTGCCGGGGGCCCGCGGCTCGTCGGGCGTGGGAACGTAGGTGAAATCGTAGGCGACGATGATGTGGCCGATGGTTCCATCCGCGCCGGCAAGCGGCAGATACACGGATTCGAACGCCGTCGGCAGGTTCTTTTCCACGGCCTCGACATAGGCCACGGCGCGGAAAGGGCGTCCAGCCGTCAGGACAGCCTGATAGCGCGTCAGGACTGCCGCCGCCCCGCGCCTGTAGGTCTCGGCGATCAATTGCCCCGTGCCGTCGACCCCCAGGACCCCCGACAGGCCGGTTCCGGCATACCGGCAGCGGAATTCACGACCGCCGTCGACTACATCCCGCACTACGATATGCGGTGCGGCCTTGTAAATATCCATGAGACGAATATCAGACCAAGCCGGGTAAGGTCGGTCACCGCGCTTCGCCAGCCAATACTCGAACAGTGACCGGGTAACGGGGGAACGCAGATCCTCCGCCTTATTGACGTCGCCCAGCAGGTTGGGTGCTCGATTCTCCGCCACAGCGGACCTTTGAAGACGGTTGTATGATATTCGTCCGAGCACTCATACCAACCCAGAGCCGCGGCGGCAAAGATTTCCTTGCCCGGAGGAACGGATCACCCTTTCCCTGGCTTGCGGAACTGAACGTTCAAATCCTGCTCGTACAACTTGATCATGGAGCTTTTCGGGCCCTGGCCGTAGCCGGCCTCCAGCGCCCGTTCGTAGATCGCCGTCATGGCATCGGCCAGCGGTGTGGCGGCGTCCGCATCCTTGGCCAGGCTCTGAACGTTTAGGATGTCCTTGTAGGCGCCCTGCATGGGAAAATCGCCGGAGAAATCGCCGTTTAGGACCTTGGGCACGAAATGCTCCGAGGCAAAGGACCGGGACGATCCCGTCAGCACCAGCTTTTCCAGGGCCTCAACCCCCATCCCGGATTTGAGGGCCAACGGAAGCAGCTCGCAGAACGCCGCGATGTTGATGTTGTAGATCACGTTGTTCAGGCCCTTCATGGCCTGCCCGGCGCCGAGCGGTCCGGAGTGGATGATCTCCTCGCCACAGGCCTTGAGGAACGGCAGGGCCGCGTCATAGCCTTCCTTGGTGCCGCCGAACATGATGGTCAGGGTGCCGTCCGCCGCCCGCCGGGGCAGGCCGGAAATGGGGCAGTCGAAATAGGCGATCCCCTTGGCCGCCGCGTCCTCGGCGATGGCGAGCGCGTCGGGCCGCTTCATGGTGGTGGCGTCCAGCACCGTGATGTTCTTGCGCTCCGCATCGGCGATGCCGCCGGGGCCGTTGCCGCCCGGCCCGAACATGACGTCGCGCACCTGCGGCGCGTCGGGCACGCAGATGATGACCGTGCCGGCCTTTTCCGCGACCTCGGCCGGACTGGCGCAGGCGACGGCGCCCGCATCGGTCAACAGCTTCAGCGCCTCCGGCACCGGGTCATAGACGAACACCGTCTCGGCCGCCTTGACCAGGTTAAGCGCCATGCCCCGGCCCATGGTGCCAAGGCCGATGAAACCGACAGCGGGAAGTGTCATGGAGGTATCCTCTTTGCGTTTGTTCTTTGGGCGGGGTGTCGTGTTTATCTCTTATCCGCGATCCAGCGTCACCTCGACAACGCCCAAATCGCCGAAATCGGCCACCGCGCGGTCGCCGGGGGCGGCGGGCTCGATGCCCGTGCAGGTGCCGGTCGACACCCACTGCCCCCCCGTCAGGCCGCGCCCGCGCCGCGACAGGCCGTTGACCAGCCACAGCAGGGAATTCAGCGGATCGCCGAGCGCCATGGACCCAACGCCCTTGCCCCGTTCCGCGTCGTTGATCCGCATGACCACGCCGTGGTCGCGGAAATCCATGTCGGGCGTGAAGGCCCGCGCCTTGCCCAGAACCAGGGCGACGTTCACTCCGCCGTCGGCGACCAGCAGCGGCAGCATGGCGCCGCCCTCGGGCCCACCTTCGAACCGCCGCCCGACCACCTCGATGGCGCCCGCCACCTGATCGACGGCGGCGCGGACGTCGGCGATCGCATAGCCCCCTGCCCGCGCCGGCAGGTCGGCGCTCAGGCGAAAGGCGAATTCGCCCTCGACCGCCAAGGTATGGGCGACGGACGGCACGGTGGCCCCGCTTTGCGCCATGAACGACTGCGCCACCGCACCGAACCAGGGCTCGTCCGTGCCCAGCTTTTCCTGGGACGCCTTGCTGGACGAGCCGATCTTGAAGGCCGCGACGGGTGCGCCGCAGGCCCCGTCGACCGCCGCCTGCACGCCATAGCCCTCATCCAGAGTGCGCGGCAGGGTCACGGCGTCGAGATCGACCGTCCCGCCGTCCCGGCGGGCAGCCCAGAGCTGGTTCGCGAGATCGGCAAGGGCGGGAGACAGGGCAGCAGCCGGCGCAGCGGCCGTGAGATCGGATGACATGGGGATGGGTCCTCTGGATGGTTTTGTTTGATGGGCACGACCGAACGGCCGCTTGGTTTTCACCACCTTAGATGGCCCATCGGCCCCTGTGCCATCCCAAAATCACACGTCCATTTGAACGACACCCGAGTGACCCGGAAAAAATCCACAAGTTTGTTCGGCCTGCCGACGGCTCCTCTTGCGTTACCAGATCTTCAGGGATTAATGTTCCGGTTATGTTCTTATGCATTCGAAATCATCATGTATTCACGCCCGTGGCCCATCGACGCCTCGCGCTGCCGGTATTCACATCCCGCGTTTCCGCCGGTTTCCCCAGCCCGGCAGAAGACTTCACGGATGGCGTTCTCGATCTCAACGACCTTATCGAGCGCCCGGCGGCAACCTTCATCGTGCGGGTTTCCGGCTGGTCCATGTCCGGGGCGGGCATCTTCGACGGTGACCTTCTGATCGTCGACCGCAGCCTCAAGCCCCGGTCCGGGCAGATCGTCGTCGCGGTCACGGCTGGGGAAATGGTGGTCAAGCGCCTGCGCCTGAAGGGGGGGCGCTGGTGGCTGGTTCCGGAAGCGCCGGAACATGACGAATTCAAAGCCGTGGAAATGAGCGAGGACTCGGAAATCTGGGGCGTCGTCAAGAACGTGGTCCGGTGTCTGACGTGACCCGCGTCTTTGCCCTGGCCGACGCGAATAATTTCTACGCCTCGTGTGAACGTGTGTTCCAACCGGAATTGCGCGGCAAGCCCACAGTGGTTCTGTCCAACAACGACGGCTGCGTGATCGCCCGTTCACCGGAAGCCAAGGCCATGGGCATCGCCATGGGCGCCCCGTTCTTTAAGCTTAAAGAGCGGGCGGACTTCCGGTGCGTTCAGGTGCGTTCCGCCAACTTCACCCTCTACGGCGACATGAGCCGTCGCTTCATGGACATCATCGCCGCCAACACCCCGGACATGGAAATCTACAGCATCGATGAATGCTTCATCGACTACACCCGCGCGGGCGCGGCGGCGGCGGACAGAGCGCGGGACTTGCGGGCCATGATCCTGCAATGGACCGGCCTTTCCGTCAGCTTCGGGCTGGGCGCGACCAAAACCCTCGCCAAGATCGCCAACCGTCAGGCCAAGGCATCGCCGGATGGCGTATTCGCCCTGCTTGATGCGGACACACGGGCCGATGTCCTCAGGGAAACCGACGTGCGCGACGTATGGGGGATCGGCAAGAAATGGGCGAACCGGCTTCAGTGTCATGACATCCACAACGCCCATGACCTGGCCCGGGTGGACCGGCAATGGGCGCGCAACGTCATGGGGGTTGTCGGTTTGCGTACGGTCGATGAATTGAACGGCCTGTCCGCCGTGTCCCTGGAACAGGTTACCCCCGACAAGCAGACCTTGTGCGTCTCCCGCAGTTTCGGAACCACCGTGCGGGATCGCGCAGAATTGGCGTCCCGCCTGCATCACTTCGCGTCACGGGCGGCGGAAAAACTGCGCCAGGGCGGATTGGTGGCAAGCGCCGTCAATGTGTTCATCAAAGGCAACACATTCCGCCCCGATCTGCCGCAGCACGCAAACAACGTCACAATGGAATTGTCCTTCCCGACATCGGATACGGGGGACATCGTGCGGGCGACATTGCAGGGCCTCGGCAGGCTGTACCGCCCCGGCATCCCCTACAAGAAAGCGGGCGTCCTCATGCTGGAGGTTTGTAACGCCAAACTGGCCCCGCGCAGCCTGTTCGCCGCCCCCGACCCGCGCCGCGACCGGCTGATGCAGACGATGGATAGCCTGAACGCCAAACACGGCCCGGGCACCCTGTGCTACGGCAAAATCCCCCAGCCCCGCACCTGGTACATGACCCAGCGCCACCGCTCACCGCGTTTCACGACCCACTGGCGGGAATTGCCGGTGGCGCGCACCTAACCCGAACCGACGCGGCCAGGGCCGTTCATCCCGAACAACCGTACGTCACGAATTGCAATGATGATGGGATGGCAGTTCGAGCCCAAGGTTTGCAGGGGGGCGCTTTTCATCATTACCAAAATTTGGTACATTTGCCGCAACGGTTTGTTTATGGGGAGCTTGAAATGGCGCGCAATACGTCCGTTGCCCTTGGCGATCATTTTGCGGAATTCATTCAATCGCAAGTGCGGACCGGTCGCTACGGTTCGGCCAGCGACGTGGTCCGGGCGGGATTGCGGCTTTTGGAGGAACACGAGGCGCAGGTGAAAGCCTTGCGGGATGCGCTGGTTGCCGGAGAAGAGTCCGGGCCGCCCCAACCGTTCGACAGTGACGCATTTTTGAAACGGATGCGGGCCAAGCATGGCGGGTAAGGAGCCGGGTAAAGGCGTCCCCTACCGGCTGACCCCGCGCGCCGAAAGCGATCTGGAAGAGATTTGGCTTTATACCTTCAAGACCTGGTCCCCACAGCAGGCGGACCGCTATCACAACGACATCGTTGACCGTTTGGCGTGCTGCGCACGGCAATCGGCAGAACGGCATTGAATGCCAGAATTTTGAGGAAATGGGGTGGCTGATGGGATTTGAACCCACGACCCTCGGCACCACAAGCCGATGCTCTAACCAACTGAGCTACAGCCACCATTCGGACCCCTTTTCGAGCCCCGGAGCCGCCAATTTACTGGACGCGGCCCACGAAAGAGCGCCCTGTGTAATCCCCTGCCCCGCTTACGTCAAGCGGGCTTGAAATGAAGCGCCAGCCAGACCGTTTCCCCGTCCGCCGCCGTCCATTCGACGCGGTGGCGCTGATGCGCCGGCAGCAGCAGGAAATCGCCGGGTCTGAGGGTATGGGGGGCGGCCGCGCCCTCGATCAATAGCCCGGCTTCGCCCGCGAGCAGAATCACCCATTCATCTTCGGCCTGATCGTACCACGCGCCCTCGGGCGTCGCCTGGCCGGTGGAGACGATGCGTTCCAGCCGGAAGGCCCCGCCTTCGGCCAACCGGGTGAACACCTCCGCCCCCCGGCCGTCCGGCAAGTCCGCGAAAAGGTTGGCGATTGCGCCCGGGTTGAATTCGCTCATGATCGTTGCCTCCGCCCGACCGTCTACCATAGAGTGCCGCCCACCGGAAACGGGCCGCCAAGGCCCCGATACAAAGACCACCAGACGGAGAATGCATCCATGGTACAGATGGCCGCCGCGATGTCGCGGCTTGGCACCGAAAGCGCCTTCGAGGTTCTGGCCCGCGCCAATGCGCTGGCCGCCCAGGGCAAGGACATCATCAACCTCGGCATCGGCCAGCCCGACTTCAAGACCCCGCCGCATATCGTCGAGGCCGCGATCAAGGCGCTGAAGGACGGCCATCACGGCTATACCCCCGCCAACGGCATCCCCGAGCTGCGCGAGGCCGTGGCGCGCGACATCGCCCGCCACCGGAAAGTGACCGTCGATCCCGCCGACGTCATCATCGTGCCGGGCGGCAAGGTCACCATGTTCTTTGCCGTGCTGGCCCTGGGCGAGCCGGGAGCCGAGATCATCTATCCCAACCCGGGCTTCCCGATCTACGAAAGCGTCATCAAGTTCACGGGCGCGACGCCCGTGCCCATGGCCCTGCACGAGGACAAGGGCTTCGCCTTCTCGGCCGAGGAAGTGTTGGCCCTGATCACGCCCCGCACCCGGCTGATCATCCTGAATTCGCCCGCCAACCCCACGGGGGGTGCCGTGCCGCGGGAGGAAATGGACAAGCTGGCGGCGGGTCTGGCCGAACATCCGCATGTCACCATCATGTCCGACGAGATCTATTGCCGCATGCTGTACGACGGGCGCGAGCACGTCAGCCTGCTGGAATACGAGCACCTGCGCGACCGGGTGATCCTGCTCGACGGCTGGTCCAAGACCTATGCCATGACCGGCTGGCGCATGGGCTACGGCGTGTGGCCGAAATCCATGGTCGAGCCGATCACCCGCCTGGCCATCAACTGCAATTCCTGCGTCAACGCGGCCAGCCAGTTCGCCGGCATCGCGGCGCTGGACGGGCCGCAGGACGCGGTCGACGATATGGTCAAGGCATTTGACGAACGCCGCAAGGTCATTCTGCGCGAGTTGAACCAGATTCCGGGCTTCCGTTGTGCCGAGCCGGGGGGCGCCTTCTACGCCTTCCCCAACATCGAAGGCACGGGATTGTCGTCCATGGAGTTGCAGAACAAGCTGTTGAACGAAGCCGGCGTGGCGATCATTTCCGGCACCAGCTTCGGCGCCCAGGGCGAGGGCTACATCCGCTTTTCCTACGCCAATTCGAAGGAGAACATCCTGAAGGCCGTGGCCCGCATCCGGGATTGCCTGTCCGGTTAACGCGGCCCCGGCTCGCAACGATCTCAAGGGCATGTGCCGAAATTATTCGCACATGCCCTTTTTTTCGGCATTATGGATGGGCAGGCGGTTGACTCAAGGCCGCCAAATTGCATCGTAAGTCTTTGAATTGGGCCATTTTTCGTCAAGGCCCGGAACTGGCACGCCTCCTGCTATACAGAGGCGGACGAGGAAGGACGGACGCCGCGCCAAGAACGGCTTCCGACCCGAGAAATCCGTCTCTTCTGATGGGGGGGACAACCCCAAGGGAACCAAACTGATGAAAAAAATCGAAGCCATCATCAAGCCGTTCAAGCTGGATGAGGTGAAAGAGGCCCTCCACGAGGTGGGCCTGCAAGGAATTACGGTGGTCGAGGCCAAGGGCTTCGGGCGCCAGAAGGGGCATACGGAGCTCTACCGCGGTGCTGAATACGTGGTCGATTTCCTGCCCAAGGTGAAGATCGAACTGGTCGTCAACGACGACATGGTCGCCAAGGCCGTCGAAGCCATCCAGCAGACGGCGCAGACCGGTCGCATCGGCGACGGCAAGATCTTCATCATCCCCGTTGAAGAAGCGATCCGCGTGCGCACGGGCGAACGCGGGTCGGAAGCGATCTAGCCGTCCGGTCCCCGCCGGCCATCGT
>CEQK01005215.1_pt1 | contig 12426 bp, 12 predicted proteins | sample 531051 | NCBI WGS metagenome assembly CEQK01 (sample SAMEA2621229, study PRJEB7988) | marine metagenome | biome: marine biome (ENVO:00000447); feature: deep chlorophyll maximum layer (ENVO:xxxxxxxx); material: "saline water (ENVO:00002010), including plankton (ENVO:xxxxxxxx)" | depth 150 m
CCAATCCGCACAGAAATGCAAATCTGGCCTTACCAGATATGCAGAAGCAGCGAATTTTCAGACCGGCACTCATACCACGCAGTGCCGCTAAAATGAAATAAAATCCCCTCTATTGTCGCGAGTTTTTTCATGCAATGCCGAGTCCACGCCCGTTTTCCCTTGTGGACGGAAGCTTCTTGACTGGTCTGGTATTTGGTAATACCAATTCATGACTGGCAGGTGGCGTTGAGGAGGCCAGACAGAAAACCGGAAATGAATGCGGGGACGGCTGGAGGAGGCCTCCCGATAATCATTCAGCAATTCGGGACAGCCAGCGCCAATACCAAATCGAATGTGCATTTTTGGGAGGAGAACATCATGCGCAGGAGAATGATTGGAATTGCAGGAGGGCTGGCACTTGCGCTTGCAAGCAGCACCTCAGTCCTTGCCCAGGAACTGACGATCTTCTGGGCCGAGTGGGACCCCGCCAACTACCTTCAGGAACTGGTGAACGAGTACGAGGCCGAAACCGGCGTCCAGGTGACCGTGGAAACCACGCCCTGGCAGGATTTCCAGACCAAGGCCTTTACCGAATTCAACGCGCGCGGCTCCGCCTACGACATGGTGGTGGGCGACTCCCAGTGGCTGGGGGCAGCTTCCGAGGCCGGTCACTATGTCGACCTCACCGACTTCTTCAACGAGCACAATCTCGGCGAAGTCATGGCGCCGGCGACGGTGAAATACTATGCCGAATATCCGTCAAACTCCGGCAAATACTGGGCAATCCCCGCCGAAGGTGACGCCGTCGGCTGGTCCTATCGCAAGGACTGGTTCGAAGACCCCAAGGAAATGGAGGCCTTCAAGGCGAAGTACGGCTACGACCTCGCCCCGCCGAAGGACTGGAAGGAACTGCGCGACATCGCGGAATTCTTCCACCGCCCGGACGAGAACCGGTACGGCATCGCCATCTACACCGACAACTCGTATGACGGCCTGGTGATGGGCGTGGAGAACGCCATTTTCTCCTATGGCGGTGAACTCGGCGACTACGAAAACTACAAGGTCGACGGGATCATCAACTCCGAGCAGAACGTGAAGGCGCTGGAACTCTATCGCGAGCTCTACACCTACACGCCTCCGGGCTGGGCGAAATCCTTCTTCGTCGAGAACAACCAGGCGATCACCGAGAACCTGGCCGCGATGAGCATGAACTACTTCGCGTTCTTCCCGGCCCTCGTCAATGAAGCCTCAAACCCGAACGCCAAGGTCACCGGCTTCTTCGCCAACCCGGCAGGCCCGAACGGCGACCAGTATGCCGCACTGGGTGGCCAGGGTATTTCCGTCATCTCCTACTCCGAGAACAAGGAAGAGGCGATGAAATTCCTGGAGTGGTTCATCAAGGACGAAACCCAGAAGCGCTGGGCTGAACTCGGCGGCTACACCGCCAGCGCGGCGGTGCTGGGCTCGGACGAATTCCAGAACGCAACCCCCTACAACAAGGCGTTCTACGAGACGATGTTCCGCGTGAAGGACTTCTGGGCAACGCCGGAATATGCCGAACTTCTGATCCAGATGAACCAGCGCATCTATCCGTACATCACTGCGGGCGACGGTTCTGCCAAGGAAGCGCTCGATGCGCTTGCCGGGGACTGGAACGAAACGTTCAAGAAGTACGGCCGCCAGTAGGCCCTGCAGGGAGGGGGTGTTCTCGCATCCCCTCTCCAATCCGAAAAAATGAGATGAGCGGCGCGCCGGAAACGACGCGTCATCGAAGTCCCGCGTCTGCGGGTTGGCAATTCGCAATTGAATGGACATGACCGCGGCGTGGCTGCGGGGTGTGGCAGCTCTCGGAGGAGCGGAGTTTGACGACCTTGACAATGACCCAGCTGGACCCGCAATCGCGCGCCGCGCGAAGGGGCATGAGCGATCTATCGATCAGGAACCTGTTCATCATTCCGACGATCCTGTTCCTGATCATCTTCAATATCTTTCCGCTGCTCTATTCGCTGTACTACTCGTTCACCGACTTCAGGGCGTCGACCAACGCGCCCGCCAACTGGGTCGGGCTGGCGAACTACCGCGAGTTGCTCAACGATCCCTTCATCTGGACGAATTTTACGATCACCGCGAAATACGTGATTGTTTCCGTGGCAGGCCAGGTGGTTGTCGGCTTCGGCGTGGCGATGCTCTTGAACCGCGATATCCCGTTCAAGGGTCTGATCACCACGCTGCTGCTTTTGCCGATGATGCTGTCGATGGCTGTGGTCGGGCTGTTCTGGAAGCTCCTTTACGACCCGTCCTTCGGCATAATCAACTACGTGCTCGGCCTTGGGCGTTTCGAATGGCTTTCGGATCCCGACATGGCGCTCTATGCGGTGGCGATCACCGACATCTGGATGTGGTCGCCCTTCGTCATGCTGCTTTCGCTCGCCGGCCTCTCGGCGGTGCCCAAACACCTTTACGAAGCCGCCGCAATCGATCGGGCGGGACCGTTCTACACCTTCTTCCGCATCACGCTTCCGCTGGTCGCACCGATCCTGATGATCGCGATCATCTTCCGCACCATGGAGGCGTTCAAGACCTTCGACATCGCTTACATCATGACCAGCCAGCCGACGACCGAGATGATCGCGATCCGGCTCTACAAGATGGCGTTCCAGGAATGGCAGACCGGCATGAGCTGCGCATTCGCCTACATCGTGCTGATCATGGTGGTGGCCATCACCAACATCTACGTGAAGTACCTCAACAAAGTGAAGGAGCGCTGAGATGGCCGCCGTTCAGACAACGAGCGAACGTGCGCTCAACAAGGTCGCCATTATTTCGGTGCTGGTCGTCACGATCATCTTCCTGGCGCCGATCTACTGGATCGTCTCGACCTCTTTCAAACCCCGCAATCTCGCGACCACCGTGCCGCCGACCATCGTCTTCGAGCCCGAAATCTCGCCCTTCGTGAAGCTCACCCTGCGCCGCTCACAGTTGCGCGAGCAACCGACGCCGGAGGAATACGCCGCCGCCCCCTGGTGGGAACGACTGGTCTTCGACGGCGGCGAGAAGATCGTTCGCTCGGGACGTGGTGAAGTCCAGCTTTCGGGCTATCCGAGCCGCTTCGTCAATTCGCTGATCATCGCGATCACCTCCACTGTTCTGGCGGTCGGGATGGGAACATTTACCGCCTACGGCTTCTCGCGCTTCAAGATGCCGGGTGAGCAGGACTGGCTGTTCTTCATATTGTCGACGCGCATGCTGCCACCCGTTGTCGTCGCGATCCCGATGTTCCTGATGTATCGCGTGGTCGGGCTCAACGACACGCATGTGGGCCTCATCATCCTCTACACCGCATTCAACCTGTCCTTCTCGGTCTGGCTGATGAAGGGATTCATCGACGAAATCCCGAAGGAATACGAGGAAGCTGCCCTCGTCGACGGCTACACACGCATGGAGGCCTTCTTCAAGGTGGTGCTTCCGGAAGCTGCAACGGGCATCGCTGCCACGGCCGTCTTCTGCTTCATCACGGCGTGGAACGAATATGCCTTCGCGCTGATCATGACCCGGCGTGACGCCCAGACCGCACCACCCTTCATCCCCAGCCAGGTCGGCTCCGGCCTGCCCGACTGGACGGTGATCGCCTCAGGCACATTCCTGTTCCTGCTGCCGGTCGCAATCTTCACATTCCTTCTGCGCAACCATCTTCTGCGCGGCATGAGCTTCGGAGCGATCCGCAAATGAGTTTTCGTGAAATCAACAGCAAGTATCTCGAACCCGCGTCCATGTGGATGATGATCTTCGGCATCGTGGCGCTCTGCCAGCCATGGATCTTCTTCCTGCATCGCTACGGGGCGACGATCATCATCATCGGCCTGATCTGCTTCCTGATTACATCCCATATCGGGCCGAAGCCTTTCGTCGTCGAGGACGAGGTCTTCGACGTGTCCGACCATCGGGAGGGCAAGGCATGACGACCGAGATCGAGCTTCGCAACATCCAGAAATGGTTCGGTTCAAACCAGGTCATCAAGGACTTCAACCTGACGATCGCACCGCATGAGTTCATCGTCATGCTGGGCCAGTCGGGTTGCGGCAAGACGACGACGCTGCGAGCCATTGCCGGACTGGAGACCATCGACGACGGCGATATCCTGATCGACGGCGAACCGGTGCAGCACCTCAAATGCTCGGACCGGGATATCGCTATGGTGTTCCAGTCGTTCTCGCTCTATCCGCACATGACTGTGTACGAGAACATCGCCTTTCCGTTGAGAGCCACCCGCATGGGCAAGGCCGACATCGACAAGGCGGTCAAGGAAATTGCACGGATCCTTCAGATCTCCGACCTTCTCGACAAGCGGCCCTCGGCGCTGTCGGGCGGCGACATGCAGCGTGTCGCCATCGGCCGGGCTCTGGTGCGCCAGCCCAAGGCCATGCTGATGGACGAACCTATCGGCGCACTCGACGCCAAACTGCGTGAGCAGATGCGCGCCGAGATCAAGCGGCTTCACGTCAAACAGGGCTCGACCACCGTCTATGTGACGCACGACCAGGTGGAGGCCATGAGCCTCGCCGACCGCATCGTCATCATGCATGACGGCAAGCTGCAGCAGGTGGGACCGCCGGAGGAGGTGTATCTCCATCCGGCCAACCTTTTCGTCGCGCAGTTCGTCGGCTCGCCGGTGATGAATGTCGCCGACATCGACATCGGCACAGCCGGCAGTGCGACCGAAATCCGCCTGCAGGGCTCCGAACAAGGCTTTGCCTTTGGCGATGCGGCGCTCACCGGCATACGCCGCGACGCACCGGTTGCACTCGGCATTCGACCGGAAGCAGTGCTTCTGTCGCACTCGAAAACCAATGATCATCTCTCAGCCGTCACGACAAACATCGAACCGCTGGGCTCGCACGACATTGTTGACGTCAAGATCGGCGGGCAGACGCTTCGGGCGCGCACGGAAAGCGGCTTCGTTGCCGGTGAAGGCCAGGAAGTCTGGGTCAATCTCGATCCGGAACAAGCTCACTTCTTTGACCGCGAAAGTGGTCTCTCGCTTCGGAAGGCACAGTAATGGCAGGCATATCACTTCGCGGGATTACCAAGGCCTATGGCGGCACCCGGGCGCTGAGAGGCCTCGACCTCGATATCGAGGATGGCGAATTCTTCGTCCTTCTGGGCCAGACCGGTGCCGGCAAAACGACCACACTGCGGCTGATCGCCGGGCTCGAGAAGCCCACGGAAGGCGAGATATTCATCGACGGCGAGAATGTTGCCGAATGGAACGCTGCCGAGCGCGACGTGGCGCTGGTGCTGCAACAATATTCGCTCTATCCACGGCTGACCGTCAGGGGAAATCTTGAATTTCCGCTGAAGTCCAAAGTCCGCAATCTCTCGCAGGACGAGATCGACCGTCGGGTAAACAAGGCAGCCGAAACGCTGCAGATCACCAAGCTTCTCGACCGGAAGGTCGAACGGCTGTCGGGTGGCGAGATGCAACGCGTTTCCATCGGCCGCGCCATCGTTCGCGAGCCACGCGTCTTCCTGATGGACGAGCCGCTTTCCGCCCTCGACGCGAAACTGCGCGAGGCGCTTCGTGTGGAGCTCAAGAAGCTGCACACCGAGCTGAAGGCGACCTTCCTCTTCGTCACCCACGACCAGGTGGAAGCCATGTCGATGGGCGACAAGATCGGTGTTCTCAATCGCGGCAAGCTGGTGCAGGTGGGGACCCCGACCGAGGTCTATCACAATCCGTGCAACACATTCGTCGCGCGTGCGGTCGGCTCGCCGCCCATGAACCTTTTCGACGGACGCGTTGCCGGTGGCCAGATGGAAATCGGGTCAGCCAAACTGCCGGTCGGCGCCAACCGCGAAGCCCTCGACGGGCGGGACCTGACCGTCGGTGTGCGACCGGAAAATATCCGCCTTGAAAGCGGCGCGCCTGTAAGCGCCCGCGTCTTCGACATCGAGGACCACGGCGTTGTGAAGATCCTGACCATGCAGGTTGATGATGAGCGTATCTACGCGACCGTGCCCGCCAAGACGCGTGTTCGGCTCGATGAAACGGTGCAGTTCGGTTGGCAGCCCGACAAGACCCTTATTTTTGACCGGAAAAGCGGCGCGAATATCTCGGCTCTCTGACGCCGGGATGGCGAAGGCGGAAGACCTGAGGCGGGGGGCCTGATGGCCTTCCGCCTTCGTGTTTGCTTCAGGCCTTGAGCGGGAAACGCTCTTGGTAGCGCCCCCATACATCCGGATTGCAGAAATTGGTCGGCTTCTGCCCTGAGAGAATGGCGCGGGTCTCGTGCACGACCCCCTGCCCCATGCGCAGCATGCTTTCCTCGGTAATACCGGCCATGTGCGGTGTCAGAATGACATTCGGCAGCGCCAGATAGGGGTGATCCTGCGGCAGCGGCTGGGTTTCGAAGACATCGAGCACTGCGCCGGCAATCCGTTCCTCTTTGAGTGCCTCGACAAGTGCCTGTTCATCAACCACCGGACCGCGCGCTACATTGACCAAGATCGCGTCCGACTTCATCTCGGCAAGCTGGTCGCGACCGATCATGCCCCGTGTCTTTTTATTCAGAGGGCAGCAAAGAACGAGGATATCGGCGGTTTTGAGCGCTTCATCGAGTGACGCCAGCTTTGCGCCATTGGGAAGCGAGCCGGGGTGATTGGTGACACCCAATACATTCATGCCGAAACCGAGGGACGCGATCTTCGCAATCTGGCGGCCGACATGTCCCATGCCGATAATGCCGATCGTGCGACCCGAGATTTCGCGACCATGATTGGAGTGGGCGCGAGCCGTTGCCCAGCCCCTGTTCCGTAAGTCCGAACTCACCATCGGATAGCGCCGCAACAATGCCATCGACGACCAGAACACATGTTCGGCCACCGTGACCGCGTTCACGCCAGGCACGTTGGCGACGAGCACGCCGGCCTCGGTCGCCACCTCCATCGGGATCATGTCGAGCCCCGCCCCGTGACGGACTGCAGCGCGCAATTTCGGCTCACGGGTAAAGATTTCGGCCGGGATCGGCGCGCGGACCACAATGATTGAAGCACCCCGCGCGCCCTCAGTTATCGCAGCAGGTGTCGGTTCCGGCGCAACGACGAGATCGCCGAGTTCGGACAGCGCCTTGGTCACTTCCGGATGAAGTGTGTGGCTGGAGAAGATGGTCTCGCGATCCGCCATATCTAGACGTGATCGGGCTCGGCGGCGGGCTTCTTTTCGGCTTGCTCGCGTGCGCTGTCGAGAAGTTCGGTCCAATAGCTCATCGCGCGACCGAGATGCGTGTTCATCAGCGCTTGGGCCAGGATGGCATCGCGCCGGTAGAGGGCGTCGAATATCTGCTGGTGCTCGGCATGGGATTTGATCGAGCGCTCGATCTGCCCGAAATAAACGGGCATACGCTGAAAGCTCGCCGCATAGAAACTCGCGCAGATCTTGTGAAAGAGATCGTTTTGCGTCGCGCGCACGATCTCGAGATGGAATTCGCCATCAAGCTCCTGCAAGCCCAGTCCGTCGGCGATCTGGCTTTCAGAGCGGTCGAGGATATCGCGCAGACGTTCGAAATTCGCTTCGGTCGCACGGTTGGCGGCGAGTTCGGCCGCCTTGATTTCGTGGATCTTGCGCAGTTCCACGGCCTGGAAAATCTGGGCGGCATCGAGCTGCACGCCGGCGCGCGCAAGAAGGGCCATGCTGTCGAGCCCTGCCTCATCGAGAGTGAGATAGATACCCGACTTGGCGCGACGCTGGATGATCCGCATAGCCTCGAGAATGGCAAGGCTTTCGCGCACCTGGCCGCGGCTGACTGCAAAATGTTCGGCAAGTTCGCGCTCGGAAGGCGCCTTGTCGCCATTCGTTCGCGCCGCCTCCACGATGTAGGCGACGAGCTTGGGCAGGAAATCGACTTCGGTGATGCTCATAAGGCTTTCGCGTATTTCGAAAGGACATTCTCGTCCATGGTGAAGCCGAGCCCCGGACCTTCGGGTATCCGGATCATTCCGTCCCGCACCTCGACCTTCTCCTCAACTATATCGTGAATCATGGGGTTGGCTCCAAGCGAAAACTCAACGGTGAAGCTCGCCGGTGAGGCCGCACAGACATGGAGGCCAGCGAAGAAACACGGCGCACCTGCCCATAGATGTGGCGCCAGACGCAGATTGAAAGCCGACGCGATCGTGCCGATCCGCATGGCCTCGGTGATGCCGCCGCAAAAGGCAGGATCGGGCTGGAATATATCGGCCGCGCGCCGGACTGCCAGATCGCGGAAGGCGAAGCGCGTCGCCTCGCTCTCTCCGGTTGCGATCGGGATCGGGATCGTGGCCCGCACCTCGGCGATACCGGCCTTGTCATCGGCTATGATTGGCTCCTCGAACCAGGCGAGATCGCAGTCGGCGACCATCTGGGCAAAACGGCGGGCGCCGGAGACGGTGTAGGTGCCGTGGGCATCGACCGCCAGTTCGATATTCGGACCGAGCGCCTTGCGCGCCGCGCGTACCCGTTCGGCAGATATATGGGGTGCGGCATCCATCGCACCGACCCGCATCTTCACCGCGCCGAAGCCCCCGGCAGAGATGTAGGACTTGAGCTGTTCGCCGATATGGTCGGCATCTGCCCAGCCGCCCGAGGCATAGGCTGGCAGACGATCGGCCTTGCGGCCGCCCAACAGCTTCCACACCGGTTTGCCTTCCGCCTTTCCGAGAATGTCCCAAAGGGCGATGTCGATCGCGCTGATCGCTGAAACCGTCAGCCCCCGCCGCGCCATTTCCGGCATGGCATGGCCGGAGCGCGAAGCCTTCTCGGCACGTACGCCATTGTAGAGATCTTCCCAGATGAAAGTGATATCGGCGGGATCGCGCCCGATGAGGCGCGGTCCGAAATCCTCGTTGATGAGGCGGACTAGGGTTCCGTAGTTGCCGGCACTTCCGGCCGCATTTTTGCCCTCGCCCCACCCGATGAGGCCGTCATCGGTCTCGATCTTCAGGATGGCGGCATCGAAGGTTCTCAGTGTCCCGAAATCGCTGGTGTGCTGACGCGCCTCCTCGATCGGGATCTGGATCCACCAGGCTGTGACTTTTGTTATTTTCATGCCAGGGCCCTTCGAACCCCGCTGGCGAGCGCGCCCGCCCCCGGTGGATCGCCTCTTCCCGTTACTTGATCAACGGCAGCAGGGTCTCGGCTGTGATCCGCATCTGGTCCGAATAGAAGTCCTCGGTCAAAAGGCTGGAGCCGTGATCCTGAATGAATTTCAGCTGTTCGGGGGAGATGTCGACCGGATTGGTCTCGACCATGTCGGGATACATGGTGGCAGGTGTCCGATCGACCGGGGCGACGAACTCGTTGGTTAGCGCGCCGTCATAGCCGATTTCCTTGAGCGTCGAGACGATCTTCTGCCAGTCGAGATGACCGAGGCCCGCCGCGAAGCGGTTATTGTCGGCCACGTGGAAATCGAACAAGCGGTTGCCGGCAAGCCGGATCGCGTCATACATGTCATTTTCTTCGATATTGATGTGAAACGCATCGAGACAGACACCGCATTCCGGGCTCACCGCATCCGCGAGTGCCAACGCCTGGGCACAGCGGTTGAACAGATAAGTCTCAAAACGGTTGAGCGGCTCGACGGCTATCTTCACACCCTTCTTCTGGGCGTGGTCGAAACATTCCTTGGTGGCGTCGACCACCCATTTCCACTCTTCTTCCGGCGTTGCATCGGGCACGACCTTGCCGACGGTCGCGGGCACCAGGGTGATGATCTCACCTTCGAGTTCGGACACCATGGTGATGACCGACTTCACATAATCGACCGAGCGCGCACGCTGGCCCTCGTCCTTGGCGGCGAGATTGCGTTCGCCGAGTGTCAGCGTCACCGCTCCCCAGCAGCGGATTCCGTGTTCCTTCAGGAGCGCACGCGTCTCCTTGACGTCGTATTGATCCGGTTCGCCGGAGATCTCGATGCTCTCGTAACCAAACTGCTTGATCCGCTTGAGGGTGACTTCAAGCGGTTCGGCACGCATCCAGTTATGTGTCGACAGGTGCATTCTTTCCTCCCTTGAGCAAGGGTTCCGATCCCCTCGCTTCTCGCCTTATCTGGTTCTACCAGTTACTCGCATAACGAAAAGAAAATCAAGCGTACATTTTTAAAAGATCCGACAACTGGCGTGCAATGTTCCCCGCAAAAATCCTACTTAATCGCAACGAAGCCACATGGAGCTAACAGAATCGACTTTTCAGACCTAGGCTCATTTGGTATGACCAGATAACTGAATGGGAGGATCGCTTGAAAATCGGGATGAACATGTTCCTGTGGACGACGCATGTCGCCCGCGAGCACGAAAAATTGCTCAAAGACATCAAGTCCGCTGGCTACGATGGCGTCGAGATTCCCGTTTTCGACGGCGACGCGGAACACTATGCCGATCTCTCGAAAATGCTTGCCGACATCGGTCTCGATTGCACCGCCGTGACCGCGATGGGCGACCCGGGCATGAACCTGATCGGAAACGAAGACGCCCGCCGGAAGGGTATCGACCACATGCGCTCCGTCCTCGACCGGACCCAGGCGCTCGGCGCATCGCTGATTTGCGGACCGCTACACTCGACGCTGGGGCATTTCAGCGGTGAAGGCCCGAGCGCCGAGGAGATCGAGCATGCCATCACCGTGCAGCGCGAGATCGGTGATCTGGCTGCAGAGCGCGGCATCACCATCGCGCTCGAGGCACTCAACCGGTTCGAATGCTATCTGGTGAACACGATGGACGGACTGGCGGCGCTCATCCACCAGATCGGCCATCCCAATATTCGCGGCATGTACGACACGTTCCACGCCAATATCGAGGAAGCGGATCCGATCGGGGCACTCACCCGCAATATCGACGTCGTCGCGCATATCCATATTTCCGAGAACGACCGCGGCGTGCCGGGGCGCGGAAACATCCCTTGGGCGGAAACCTATGCGGCGATCCGGGAGAGCAGCTATGACGGCTGGCTGACGATCGAAGCCTTCGGGCGCGGTCTGCCCGATCTGGCGGCAGCCACGAAAGTCTGGCGCGATTTCGCCGAGAGCCCTGAGGCCGTTTACCGCGAGGGATACGCACATATCGACGCCTCGATGCGGCAGGCCGGGCTTCGCTAGCGGCAAGACAAGAGAATGCTTGAATAAATTGCAATCCGGGGTCGAAGCAGCCGCATATTTCGGCCTATAGTCGGACAAAACAAGTTCCACAGGGAGGAATACAATGAAAACGATGAAGGGTCCGGCCCTTTTCCTGGCACAGTTTGCCGGTGACGAAGCGCCTTTCAATTCCTGGGATTCGATTACCAAATGGGCTGCCGATTGCGGCTACAAGGGTGTTCAGGTTCCGTCCTGGGACGGGCGTCTGATCGATTTGAAGAAGGCGTCGGAGTCCAAGGACTATTGCGACGAGTTCCAGGGCAAGGCCCGCGAGAACGGCGTCGAGGTCACCGAGCTTTCGACGCATATCCAGGGCCAGCTCGTGGCCGTCCATCCCGCCTACGACGAGGCCTTCGACGGGTTCACCATTCCGGAAATGCGGGGCAATCCGAAGGCGCGGCAGGAATGGGCTGTCAAGCAGGTGATGATGGGGCTCGATGCCTCCAAGAACATGGGCATCGGGGCGATGGCGAGCTTCTCCGGCGCGCTCGCCTGGCCTTATCTCTATCCGTTCCCGCAACGCCCCGCCGGCCTGATTGAGACCGCGTTCGACGAATTGGCCAAGCGTTGGAAGCCGATCCTCGACCACGCCGACGAATGCGGCGTCGACATATGCTACGAAATCCACCCGAGCGAGGATCTGCACGACGGAATCACCTACGAGATGTTCCTCGAGCGGACCGGAAACCATCCGCGCGCCTGCATGCTCTACGATCCCTCGCATCTCGTGTTGCAGTGCCTCGACTATCTCGACAATATCGACATCTACAAAGACCGAATCCGGATGTTCCACGTCAAGGACGCCGAGTTCAACCCGACCGGTCGGCAGGGCGTCTATTCCGGCTACCAGAACTGGGTCGATCGTGCGGGCCGCTTCCGCTCGCTCGGTGACGGTCAGGTGGACTTTGGCGCGGTTTTCTCCAAGCTCCAGGCCGCCGATTTCGATGGCTGGGCCGTGGTCGAATGGGAATGCTGCCTGAAGCACCCGGAAGACGGCGCGCGTGAGGGCGCGGACTTCGTCAAGGCGCACATCATCCGCGTGACCGAGAAGGCGTTTGACGACTTTGCCGACAGCGGCACAGACGACGCCGCCAACCGGCGCATGCTGGGGATCGACTGATGGCTATCGAGGGACGCAACGAAAAACACTCCCGCCGCATCCGTCTCGGCATGGTCGGCGGGGGCAATGACGCCTTCATCGGAGGGGTGCACCGCATTGCAGCCCGCATCGACGACAAGTACGAACTTGTCGCGGGCGCCCTCTCGTCCACGCCGGAAAAGGCGC
>CEQK01013283.1_pt1 | contig 12353 bp, 17 predicted proteins | sample 531051 | NCBI WGS metagenome assembly CEQK01 (sample SAMEA2621229, study PRJEB7988) | marine metagenome | biome: marine biome (ENVO:00000447); feature: deep chlorophyll maximum layer (ENVO:xxxxxxxx); material: "saline water (ENVO:00002010), including plankton (ENVO:xxxxxxxx)" | depth 150 m
CGATCGCCTTGCCCCCGGTGGGATCGTCCGTGACGCGGCGGCACAGGACGACCATCACGGTCTCCTGCAGCGCCTGGACGAAGGCCCCCGCGCTGGCGCTGGCGTTGCCGCCGCTCAGCATGCCGGGCAGCACGAAGCCGGCGAAGTCGGACTGCGGCATCTGCCCGCTTTCGATCACCTTCGCCCATTCGGCTGCGAACTTGATCCGCCCGGCCAGGTCGGGGATCTTCACCTCGATGCGATCGCGGACGGCTTCGGTGTGGATCACAGGATCCTCCGCAGGCTGTCTTCGGTGAAGGGCCGCTCGCGGTCATTGGTGCGCACGCCGCTCGCCCCGCTCGATGCGGGCTCCACGCCCTCCACGTCGAGCCGCACCGTGCCCGTCGCGATCTTGCCGAGCGTGGCCATCGCGTCCTTGTAGTCCTGGGCGATCTTGTCGTTCGGCGTGAAGCGGTGCAGCTTGTAGATCGCGATCTGCAGCGCGAGGTCGACCAGCAGCTGCGGAGTTGCCGCCAGCGGCAGCTTGTAGCGGCCGAGCAGGTGGCCATCGATCGCGGCCTGCGTATCGGCGATCGCACGCGCGACGACGTCCGCATCGATCGCGCCCGCCGCCGGCGTCGCGCGATCGGTCAGGTCGAGCAGCATGCTCGCCCCGTAGCGATCGGTCAGCTGGTCGAGATCGATATAGGCCATGGGTCAGGCTGCGGCGATCAGGTGACCGAACTGCTCGAGGATCGCCCTGCCCTCGTCCGTATCGGGATCAGCGAGGGCGGTTTCGAGTGCGGCGATGTCGCCCTCGTTGAACTCGATCAGCGACCCGTCGGGTGCACGGAGCGTGACGGTGAGCTTCGGTTCGCGATAGAGCGCGATGAAGCGGCGCGCCGCCTCGATGCCCTCGCCGAAATCGGCCGGGCTCAACGTGCGCGGCTTCGCATCGAAAGCGAACCCGGCGCGCCGGAAGCCCTTCTTGGGCCCTGTGACGACCAGGACCGGCCCGTCATAGGGATCATCGGCCATCGCCGGTGCCCCAGCGGGGTCGGGCTGGCCGGGGCCTTCCCGCTGCTCTTCCGGCGAAGCTTCGGCGCTGGCGATGACCGACGCCTGTTCAGGGGTCAGCGGCGGCTCCGGTGGAGTATCCGCTGCAGGCGGCGTCTGGGCAGCGACCAGCGTCTTCGCGGCGGCGACCCAGTCGGTCCAGGCGGGTGTGCCCCGGAAGTCGGTCAGCGCGGGCGGGTTGGCGAGATCGACCGCCGCCAGTGCGGCGACGCTGTCGATGCCTGCCGCCGCAAGCGCCTTGGCAGTCTTCGCGCCGACGTGGTCGACATCGGTCAGCACGGGCACGGGGGTCTCGGTCTTGTCGGTCATGCTGAGGTTCCTTTCGGGTCTTTCGGAAGGGTCGGCAGCCCGGCCCTTGCGAAAGACCCGCCGCCACTCGGACGGCGGGCCTTTGTCGCTCGAGTTGCGGAAGGCGCTAGGCGAGCCAGGGCACGACCAGCAGCTCAGCCGTACCCTTCCACTCGTTTGTCTCGCCGCCGCTGCCGAGCTCATTGTTGAGGATCTTGAGGCCTGCGCTCTCAAGCGCCGGCGGCACGACCAGCAGGTTCGGCTTGATGCCCAGCGGGCGGCCAAAGTCGCCCTTCATCTCCATCAGCGCGGTACGGCCAGCGGAATAGGCGGCAGCGTCGAGCGTCTGCTTGGAACCGTAGGCCATCTGCCAGAAGCCGAAACCGAAGTTCATCCGCGCATCGACCCCGTAAAGGTACTCGTTGCGCATGAAGACGTTCTCGTCGTCTTCGCGATCAAGCGTAACGATGCGACCGAAGTCGCGGCGGACCTGCTTGATGAGCGGCTTGATCACGCGCGTGGTGTCGAGCAGGAACCAGGGCGTGCCGGAGCCACCGCCGGTATTGGAAACCGAGGTCGGATTGCCGTCCTCGTCCAGCACCTTGTGGTCGCTGTCGAAAAAGTACTGCCCGTCGTAGCATTCGGTCGCGAAGCCCGCCTTCAGGAGATCCCAGACCATCTGCTCGGGATCGAGGACGGTGGCTTCGCCAATGCTCTCGAAAAGCATGCCATAATGCCCGAGATTGTCGGTCTCGATATCGTCGCGATCGACGCCGACGGTCAGTTCGAACGGCTTCTCCTTGATCGCGTAATCGTGTTCGGAGATGTTCTGAATGACGCGATCGCCGATCCATTCCCGAACCTTGGGCAGCTTCCCGAGCCAGCCGTAACGCTGTTCCTTTTGGGTCGCCGAAACGCGGGTCGCGATGCGCTCTGCCATCGCTTCGGGCGCGCCGGTGATGCCCTTCTGATAGGCGGTCGAGTAGCCGGTGCGGAGCGCGGCCAGGTTTTCGCGATTGATGATCATGCTTGGGGTTCCTTAGATTTCGACCCAGACGCCCTGGGCGTCGACGTCGTAGATCTTGCCTGCGGCGGAACGGGACGAAGACCCGTCGGTGAGAGCGACCGTTTCGTCGTCGACGATGTAAGCGGTCTTGCCGATGTCATCCCCGGCGATCGCATCGCCACCGGCGCTATTGTTGAACCGGAAGATGCCGCGACGGACATTGACGGTGACATCGCCGGCCGCGCCGCCGGTATTATCGGCCCGGGCCTCGGCCCGCCCCAAGGCGGTCAGACCGGTGGCGGTCAAGCCGGGCACCGCGTTGCCGGAGGTGTTCTGCGCCACCAGTGCGCCGGTATAGATGATCGTGTCAGCGGCCACCGGGCGGCGGCGAATGGGGCCTTCGACCCGGGGGGTGTTGCGATCTGCAGAAAGCGCCATGTCAGTAAGCCTCCGTTGCGCCGAGCTCGACGGCGCGGGTTTCCTTGAATGCCTTGGGATCGACGCCCATCAGCGCGATCGCGGCCTTGTCGCCGTCGCTGAGCTCTTCGGCCGAACGCTGCGGCAGATCCTGCGATTGCAGCGCCAGCCCGGCGACCTTGGGCAGGCCATTGATGATCGCCTCGGCCCGCTCGGGGCTCTCCTGGTGCATCGCCAGATAGTGTTCGCGCTGCGCCTTCACGCCGACGCGGCCCTCGCGGATCGCCTTGTCGATCACCGCGGCGGACTTCTCGCCGGCACGCTCCGACTGCAGCGCGACGAACTTGGTGCCCAGCTGGGTAAGCTCGGACTGGAGCGCGGCGACCACGTCGCTGCCGCCGCTCTTGAGCTGGCCGATCGCGGTGACGATCGCGTCGCTCGATGCATCGGCCTGCAGGCCCAGCGCGGTGGCGATCGGCTTGGCCTGCGCCTGCAGAGCGGATTGCAGCGCTTCCTCGGCGACATCTTCGTCACCCATGCCGAGCTTCTTGGTCACAGCGGCCTTGATCGCTTCGTCGGTCGCGTCTGCCTCGAGGCCGAGCGCCTCGATCAGCATTGCCTTCCAGTCCATGGTGGTTTCCTCTTGGTGCAGGGCAGTCAGCCCTTTCAGGTTCGGGAGATTGATGAGGCTGGCCCGCGCGATCGCGAGGACTCGCTTCGCCTTGTCGTGCAGGATCGCCGGGGAGATGCCGCGATAGGCCTTGTCCTCGCGCAGCTGGCGACCGGCAGCGTTCCACTCGACCTTGCCCCAGATGCCATCATCGCGGCTCTCAAGCGCGACGATCCAGCCACGGGCCGGGGCCGAGCCACCCTTGGGCGCAGCCAGATCGGTGGCATGGCATTCATCGACCACAAGGGGATTGCCCGCCGCGTTGAACGCGGTCACCACCGCGTCGTAACTCGGCACCGTATAGGGGCCTCGGCTATCCTCGGTCTCGACCACGCCGCCGCCGGGCAGCAGGTGAAGCCACTCGCTGCCGTCATCGGGCAGCTGGGCCGGGAGCGCGATCGCGCCGCACAGGGCAAGGGTTGAACTCTTCGTCGTCACCCGATGGTGATTGGCAGCGCACGGGGCGCGATGGCATGCCCGCCATGGCGGGCATGGGCCGAATGCGTCGGGGATATCGGGGGGATCAGCCGGGCGGCGATTCGCGCTTCGGCCTGCCGACTGACTGCCACAGGCACGCGCGCCGGCGCAATGGACCGCGAACGATCAGGGCGATTTAGGGCATGCGACAGACACCGGCGGGCAGCTATTCGCCCAGGGTGTCGCCAAGGTGCTCGTCGACGATATCGACGATCGCCGTCTCGTTTTCTTCGGACAGGCCCAGCCACCGCCGTGCGGGGATGGTGCCCCAGGGGATCGGGTTGCCCCGGCTGTCGTTTCCGAATGCACCCTTGGCAGCCCCTTCCTGCATCACCCCGGAATAGATCAGCGAAGAACCGATCACTACGCCATTGCTGCTCGCGAATGACTGGATCTGCCGCGACAGGGCCCGGCCGGGGCCGATCAGCGGGCGGCGCAGGTTGCCGTAACCGAGCCTGCGATACCGATCGAGCGTCGATTGCTTCTTCGGTGCCCAAGGATTGCCCTCGGGATCGCGACCCTCGATGAAGCGCCTGCGATGGATCTCGATCAGGTATTCGCGGATGTCGGCGAATATGGGCGTCATGTCCTCCAGCTCGCGCATCGCACGCGACAGTGCACTACGTGCTGGGCCCGAGTTGAACTCCACCTCGAACATGGTTAACCTGCTCCTCGACCGCACCTGCTACCAGGAAACATCCCTGACCGTTTCGGACGTGAGGTGGGGGCGGTCCTCATCCCCTCTCCCCGGTACGCACGAAGAAGCTCAGCAGCGACATGCTCCTGCGCCTGCGCCAGTATTCCCACCGGGTGACGTAGGTCTCTCCATCGATCTCCAGCACGATCTCGAAGATCGGGCGATCGCGCCCGCGCGACATGCCGACGAAGCGGGGCGTGCTTCCCTCCTCGAGGACCCGCGGCAGCATCGCGAAATCCTCGGGCGCGATTCGCCGCTGGCCCCGGCGCAGCTCGGTCGCGAGATCGCCATGATTGCGCCGGACGTGCCGCACCTCGTCCGCCGTGAGAGAGAAATCGAAGCCGGAGACGTCGAGATCGCGCCACCGCCCCACCGCATTGACCTGGTCCCCACGCAGCATGCCCAGCGTGCGGCCGGGCTCGCTCGTCTCGAGGTCGCGCCAGATCCTGCGGGCATAGCGCCGCGCATCGTCGCGGGTGCTGGGCAGGTTGCGATAGGCGCGAGAGATGGCATCGGCCTGTTCCTGCGAAAGCGCTTCCATGAAGGCCTTTGCGACCCGGTGATCCCAATTGCCCAGCTTCCACGCCATCGCATTCACCGCGTCGGCCGCGCTGGCGCCGGGCGCGTAATCCCAGTTCTTGCCGAGGTGCTTTTCCCAGTCGGACGGCAGCTTCTTGGAGGGATCGCCGCCAAGGCGCTTTGCCGCCCTTTCGGATCTGGCCCCGACCACATAGCAGCTGCAGCCCCAGTCGCTCGGCGGAAACAGTTTTTGCCACGCCGGATGATCGGACGGGAGAACCAGCCCGTCCAGATCAAGGTGATGAAGCCGGGGCTCGAGGCTCCCGCCGTGGCGATAGACCCAGAAGGGAAAATTGCCCGCGACCAGCTGCGCGTACCGCCCGGCGGCATAACTGGTGTAGGAATTAGTGCGGTAGATCACGCCCGCGCGCCACGCCTCGCCCTTGACGCTGCCCTCGCCGGTCCACCCGGTCCATCCGTTGCGCTGGACGATATCGCGGAAGTCGCGTCGGAACTCTTCCAGTCCGCGCCCTTCCGCGATCGACTTGTCGACGGCCGCAGCGAGATCGGTCAGAAGATCCGCCTTGACCGCGCCGGCCACCATGAAGGCGTCGTCGTGCTCCTGCCGCACAAGATCGTCCCACCGCTCGGTCGGAACCAGATTGCGCAGCTTGCGCCGGAAGAAGGCGACCTGCTCGGTGAACGGACGGCGGAAGACGCCCGACGTCGAGGATGGATGCTCGTCGCTCATTTCGCTTGCCGGACCAGCTTCAGCTCGAAAGGCTCTTCGTCGATGTAGATCCGGATGGTGGCTTCAATGCCGGCTTCGGCAAACTTCAGCAGGCCGGCCATTTCGTCGATCTTGTTGCCCAGCGCGATCGCATCTGCCGGATTGAGGAGACCTTCCCGCATCACACGCTCTCGTCGAGCGCATCGCTCCGGCCGGCGGCGTGTGCGGCGATAAAGCCCTCCTCAAGCACCGCTGAGAGGTCGCTCGCGTCGATCTCGGGAAAGCCGGTCAGGATCATCTCGCGCAGCTCGGCCAGATCGCTTGCCTGCTCCATCATCAGCTCGATCGTCTTCGCCATCGCCTGGATCGACGGGTCCGCCCGCTCTGCCATCTGCCGCGCGATCAGCGTTGCGGGATGGTCTGGCGTTCGCGCCTCGCGCTGCTGCGCCTGCAGCGCGGCGCGCGTCTCCCCGCTCACCGCGATCGGCGCGGCCTGATCGCGCTGCGGCCGCAGGATGTCCTCGTTCGCGCCCGGCTCCTCGATCCCGAACTTGTCGCGGATCGTCGACTGGCCGACGCGCAGGCCGCGATCGATCATCGGGCCCAACGCTTCGGACAGTAGCTTCAGGTCCTCCTGTTCCGGCCGAGCGATGACGAGGCGCGGATAGCGATCGGAGGGACCATATTCGAGATCGCACCAGGGCCGCACGAGATCGCGGTTGAGCGCGGCGGACAGAGCCTTGCAGTCGGCCTTCTCGATATCCTCGCGCACGTCGTTGTGGACGTTGGCCTGTCCCGAGCCCAGCCCGCCAGCCTGCGCATCGGTGGTGTTGGTCTGCCCCAGCACCGCTTTCGAGATCTGCCGATCGAGCCAGTCGACGCGCTTTTCATAGAGGGTGGACCCTGCGCCAAGATTGTCCGCCTCGACGAAGTCGATCTCCATCCCTTCCGGAATGATCGCCGCGCAATCGCCCGCCACGTTGGCGACCGCGCGGAACAGTGTTTTGCGGTCATCCTCGGTCGCGCCCCGATGATACTTGCCCACACGGATGGGCTGACCATAGGTCTGGGTAAAGATCGCCCAGTCGCGCTGGGTATAGGCCTTGAACATCCAGCTCCAGGTGGCGAGCCGCGCGAGACCGGAGCGGACTGGCAGGCCCGACTTCGCCTTGATGCTCAGCTGGATGAACTTGAACGCGGGCAGCGGCTCGTCTGGATCATTGCCGCCGATCCCGCCCCGCAGCAGCGGCGTGCGACCGTCTCGATCGAAGCGGAAGAAGCGCGGGTCGCGCCAGTCGAGCCGCGCCGGCCGATACTGGCCCTCACTCGTATCCCAGATGATCTCCGTGAAGGACACGCCCTTGCCGATCGCGTCGAGCAGGTCGAACGTTTCGTCGGCCAGCTCGTCCCGGCTCAGCCATTCGCGCACCATGTCCGCCTTGGCGACATCGATCGCCTCGTCCGATGCCGCTTCCACCGTCACGTCGACCTGGCTGACCGCACGCTTGCGGGTGCCGAGCACGCCGAGATAGTGCAGGTCGCGCTCTTCCACCTGCTCGGCCAGCTCGAAATAGGCCATCGGCTCGCCCTCGTCGGCGGAGCGCAGGATACGCGCAAGGCGTGGCGGGGTCAGACCGTCGCCGGGATAGCCGGAGATCGGCTGCCGCACGCCCGCAAGGGTCGGCCCGGCGACTTCCTGCTTGAGCACCTTCTTGCGCAGCGGCCTGCCGAGATGGTCGACGAGTTCTGGCATCAGGTGGTCTCCGGCGAAAACGAATTGGCCTCTGAGGGCAAAACTAGGGGGTTTAAGAGGTGGGTCGGCGCGCTTTCGGGTGTCGCGGGGCGCTGGACGCGCTCAAATCGTTTCTCGGGCCTCACAGCGGCCCTCCTGTTCGCAGGCGCATGCCGGCAGGCTGACGCCACCATCCCCGCCCCTCTTCGGCGTCATCGAAATCGTCGTCCGGCCCGTCGGTCCCGGCGCGGCCGGCAGAGCGGACAGGGCGGTAATCGTAGACCGGGATCGCCTCGCTGAAGCTGGCGGCGTGGAAGTTCCATAGCGCGACCGCCGCGTCCCCGTGGCGCTTGCCTCCATCGGTGCCCTCGGTGCGGATGCTGCGCGGCATCTTGGCGACCCCGCCGATCATCTGCAGCTGGCGCAGATCGTCGCGCACGTCCTTGTCGGCCGGGATCAGGATCGTGCCGTCTTCGAACGCGGCACGGAAGCGCGGCCCGGTCTCCCGCCGCCACGCATCGGACGGCATCAGCTCGACGATGCGCTCTGGTCCGTAGCGCTGGGCCGCTTCCTGCGCGAGCGCCATGCCGTTGCCGTTCGCGTCGAGGATGCCGCTGCCGAACCGGCCAAGCTCGCCGACCAGGTCAACCAGCCAGAACAGCGCCTGCCGCTGCTGGTCGTATGGGCACTCGCGCAGCTCGACGATCAGCGGGACGTGCCGCTTCAGCTGCTGGTCCACGAAGCCAATCGGCAGGCAGGTGCGGTCCTGCCGCATGGCGAAGTCCTCGCCCAGGAACCACGCGAGATTGCGATCGGCATAGTCCTCCAGCAGCGGAGCGACCTCGCGGCGCAGGAATGCCGCCATCTCTGCCTCGCGCGCTTCCTTGGGCCAGTGGACGAAGTCGCGGCCGCCGAACTTCTCCTTGGGCGGCTGCCAGCGCACCACGCGATATTTCGAGGTGCTGCACGCCTCGATCCAGGCGAGCGGCAGCAGGACGCCCTCGCCTTCGCGCGGGATCGCGTCCAGCTCCTCGCGCATAGCCTCCACCCGGCTGCCGTAGGCGCGCCGGATCGTGCGATACCATTCCACCTTGCCCTCGGGAGTCGGCTCGGTCCCCTTCATCAGGCACACGCGCTCGTAGAGGCCGTTCTCGACCGCGTCGTCGAAGGTGATCGTGTGGATGGAATAGTCGTACTGACCGGCGCGGGTTTCCTTGATCAGCTCGTTGAACGGATTGAGGTTGCCGTTGTGGGTCGAGATGATGCGGATCGTGCCGCCCCAGATCAGCAGCGCGTTACAGGCATCGATCACCGCCGCGACATTGCGGTGGAACGCCGCCTCGTCGATCACCACCCGCCCCTGCAGGCCGCGAATGTTGGCCGGATTGCTCGACAGCGCGACGATCTGGTGACCGGAGCCGAAGCGGATGCGGTAGGCGGTGATGTGCTTGCTCGATCCGTCCTCCTGGACGTCCTCGAACAGGAACTCGTCGACACTGAGCAGCTCGCGCGCGACCACCTTGGCAAAATTGGCGCAGACCGAGACGAACTCGAGGCCCTTTTCCTTGGTATCGCCGATGTAATAGGTCGTATCGCCGCCCGCGCTCTTCGCCGCCGCCGCGATCAGCGTCGAATCGAGCGCCTCGGCAAAGGTGACCCCGGTCCGCCGCCCCTTCTCCGCCAGCTTGAGCGGCGACTGGTCGGCGATCCACGCCTTCTGGTGCTCCATCAGGATACCATCGGCGAGCGGATCGAAGTCGGGCGGCGGCAGCGCGCGGGGCAGCAGATCGTCGACCGGCGATCGTGGCGGGAGCTGGTCGGCGGTGGGGAGATCGGCGAGGTCAGTCATCGAGCAACTGCTTCAGCGCGGCCCGCTGCTCGGCATTCAGCTCAATCCTGACATCCCGCACGTCGCGGGTCTTCGCGACCAGTGCCAGCCGCTCGCCATCGATCTTCGCGAACACCACTTCGAGGCCCCGCGCGCCGAGGTTGAAGGTTCCGTCCTTCATTGCTCGCCCCCAGCGCCGGGCAAGGCCGGATTGACTCGTTCCGCTCCTGTTCTCACGAAAGGCCGATGCGCTTGCCTTCCGTGAATCGACCGCCCTCGACGGCCAGCGTCGCACTGATGATCCAGCATGGCGTGCGGGTGCGCGCCTGGTGCGACACCTGCCAGGGAGAATACCGCGAAGTCGATCTTGCGCAGGTCATTGCCGCGAAGGGACCCGACTTCGACCTTTGGGGAAAGAGTACACGTTGCCGGCTGACGCCCGGCTGCGAAGGGCGCAATCGCTTCTATCACAACGCCCGCGGCTACTTCTGCCCACTGCGCTAGATCCGAGCGGTTCATGACTTCACCCCAAGGAACTCGCGGCGCATCTGCGCAATGCGGTCGGCCGGCAGTCCTGCCTCCCTCATCTTAACCTCGGCGCGATCGGCAGCTTCCTCAAGCTGCTGGGCGACCCTCTTCTCGAGCTGCTTGCGATATTCTTCCGAGCCGCGCTGCGCGCTCACGGTCGACTGCAGCGCCCGGCTCAGCTCCATGATCGCTTTCGGGTCGAGTTCCTTGTCCTCGAGGATCTTGAACATCGAGACCTTGATCATCTCCGCGACCAGAACGGTCACGTCGTCGGGCGCGTCCGTGCCCAGCGTCTCGACCAGCTCGGATGAGATCCGGCGCACCTCGTCCATCTTGCGGAACTGGATCGCCTTGCGCACCGCATAGCGGTTGAAGGCGCTCTTGCTGATTGGCTCGATATCGCGGGCGATCAGCCGGGCGTTGAACTCCTCGCGGATCGTGTTCTGCGGCAGCTTGCGTTCGCGCAGCGCCTCGAGCGCCCAGACGACGTCTTCCTCCGCCTCTTCGGGCAGCGTGTCGATCGAGGACAGGCGGCCCCGGCCCTGGCGGCGGTCGGCGGCGCTCATCGGATTACACCCTTCGGCAGCAACCGCTCCAGCCCGCGCCAGAAGCGCACGCGATCGAGCAGCGGATTAAGCCAGGCTGTCAGGACGCAATAGCGGCGGTCGTGCGGCCAGAGATGGTGCACGCCATGCGCCCAGCGATAGCTGATCAGCCCGACATTCTGGAACGGCTTGGCCCACTCGGGCGTCATCTCCGGCTTGTGCGCCCAGGCGTGAACCTCGTTGGCCATCATCCCGCCCAGCCACGCCGACGCCAGCCACCACTGCGGACCGAAGGCGAGCAGCAGTGGCAGCGCCAGCGCGCTCGCGACCGCCCACGTCGTCCAGTTGCGGCCGACGAAGCTGGCGCGGGTGAAGTCGAGTGGGCGCTTGTGGTGCCGCAGGTTCGGCGCAAAGACATGGCGACCGATCAGCGGCCAGTGCTCACGCCCCGGGCCCAGCCGATCCTCTGCCCAGTGGAGCAGCCCCGACAAAAAGTCGGCCAACAGCCACCCGGCGAGCAACTGGGCAGCGATCGCCGCAATGGACAGCGCGAGATCCATCACTCGGCCTCCGAAGGCCGCGCCACGCCGGAAAGAACCGCGCGCTCCTCCACATGGTCTCGGCCCGGGCGGGTGATCTTCGCGATCAGCGTGCTGCCGACCTCGCCCAGCTCGACTGCGCCGAGGCTTTCCAGCTTGCGCAGCTGGGTCGCGATCCAGTCGCCATCGCGGCGGATGGCATGCACGTCGAGAATCGAGCGGATCGACAGTGACGAGAGCCGCCCGTCGGTCTGCCCGGCCAGCTCGCGCAGGATGATCAGCCGCGCCTCGGCCGCGATTGCATCGGAAAGACTGTTCTTGAAGCTCATCCCTGCATCCCCTTGGGCACGATCACCTGGTAGATCAGCCCGATCTGCTGCGCCGAGTTGCTGATGTCGGCCCGCGCGGCGGCAAGGTCTGTCGCCATCACGTCCTGCCGAGAATCGATCGCCCGCACGCTATCGGCAGTGGACCTTGCGATCTGCGCCACCTCGGCCACCTCGCGCTCGATCGCTTCGACCCGGCCTTGCTGCCTTTCGAAGGCAGCGCGCAGCAGCTCGACATCCTCCGCCGATGCCGCCGCCTGCTCCAGCTTCTTCAGCCGCCGCCCGTGGGCGATATGCTCCTGCCGCATGCTGCTGACATCGTGCAGCAGCTTGCCCGTTCCCACCGGATTCGCCGCGCCGCCCCTCCAGACCAGAAACACGATGCCGCCGATAATGATCGCGATGATCAGGAGTTCGAGATAGGGGCCGATCATGTGTCCGTTCCGTCTTTGCCCAGGCCGATCGCGCCACGCGCCTTGCCCATGATGTCCTTGATGAAGTCGCGCATCTGGTCCCCCAGAAGCTCGATCAGCGAATAGCCGGAGAAACCGAGGCCCAGCGCGATCACGAACGCGAACAGCCAGCCGGGGCGGCTCTCGATGATCCACAGCTCGACCAGGATCAGCATGATCGCGCTGACCAGCGCGAACAGCGGCCAGCTCAGCGCGCTCTCGCTCTTGCGGGCGAGCGGGCGCGCCATCAGCACGCCCAGCAGGCCCAGCGCGCACGTCACCAGCGGCACCGGCACCCCGCCGACCACCACCAGCATCGCATCGGCCAGCGGCGGCGCGGCGTCGGGCACCACGCTGCTCGCGGCCAGCGCGGGCACCCAGCCGAGCAGGAACTGCGGGAAGCTCAGCGGCTCGCTCACTCCGCAGGTTCCTCCGCGCTGCCGGAGAAGTCGATCAGCGCAGAGCTGGCGACCCACTGCTGGAGGGGGACGAGCTTGTCGGTGTTGGCCTGGGCTTCGGCGAGGACCCACGGAAGCTGCCGTA
>CEQK01016581.1_pt1 | contig 12267 bp, 7 predicted proteins | sample 531051 | NCBI WGS metagenome assembly CEQK01 (sample SAMEA2621229, study PRJEB7988) | marine metagenome | biome: marine biome (ENVO:00000447); feature: deep chlorophyll maximum layer (ENVO:xxxxxxxx); material: "saline water (ENVO:00002010), including plankton (ENVO:xxxxxxxx)" | depth 150 m
GACGGCAACTGTAGGGCAACCAGCGGTCGGCGACCACGATGTCCACCCGCGCGCAGGCCGCGGCCAGATCGCGCTCGGTCACATACTCGCGCCCGCGCGCCAGCAGCAGGCGATAACGCCGCCCCTCGCGCTCGATGGTCGCGACGCAGAACTCCGCGCTGCACCGCGCACCAGGCCATTGGGACAGCGGTAGCGGCGGCCCGTCGAGCGCGCCCAGCTCGGCCAGTGTGTCGCTGGCGTAGGAGGACTGGCTGTCACGCAGGCTCATCAGCCGCCCGCCCTCGATGATCGCGACATCGCGGCCATCTCGCGAGACCAGCACATCGGGCCGCGAAGTGGAGAGCATCAGGATGGTCGCGATCAGCACCGGCACGAAGCCCCAGAACCGCCCTCGCCCGCTCCACAGCGCGATCCACAGGCCTCCGGCGACGAACAGGCCGAACGCGAGACCGCCCATATGCGGTGCCAGCTTGACTGCGCCGGGCTGGCTCGCGGTGAGATGCGCAATGCCCAGCAGCAGGTCGAGGGACGCCCCCGCCAGCCACCACACCGGCGCGCCGAGGCCGACAAGGTCAGCCACCAGGGCCAGCGCGATCAGCGGCATCGACACGAAGGTCACCAGCGGAATGCCGACCATGTTGGCCAGCGCGCCGTACATCCCCGTCCGATGGAAGTGGAACAGTACGATCGGCATCAGCGCAATCTCGATCATCAAGCCCGTCACCAGCAGCATCGCCCCTCCGCGAAGGGGCCGCATAAACCACGCCTCCTCCCACGGGGCGAGAAAGGCGCGCACCGGCGCGCTGTTATGCAGCGCCACGATCGCGAGCACGGCGGCGAAGCTCATCTGGAAGCTGGGGCCCACGACGCTCTCCGGCCACAGCAGCAGCACGAAGCCCGCTGCCACGGCGAGCAGGCGGAACGTCAGCGGCTCACGACCTAGCGCCAGTGCGACCAGCACCAGCACCGCCGCCGCACAACTGCGCACCGTGGGAACCTCCGCGCCGGTCAACAATGTGTACCCGATCCCCGCCAGCGCGCCGAGAGCTGCGGCGACCACCGGCAGCCGGACGCGCAATGCCAGCCAAGGCCACAGCGCCAGCAGCTTGAGCGCGAGGAAATACGCCGCCGCGACCACCGCGCTCACATGCAACCCGCTGATCGAGAGCAGGTGGGTAAGCCCCGCATCCCGCATCGCCACCTCGTCCGCCTCAGCAATCGCACCCCGGTCGCCGCTGGCGAAGGCGGCCGCGATCGAACCTGCCGACCCGCCGAGCTGGCTGCGGACGTGTGCGGAGAGGTTGCGCTGGACCGATGCGATTCCGCCCCAGCCCGGCGGTGGTGGCGCGATCACGTCAACCGGGCCGACCACCGATCCGGTTGCCGCCAGCCCCTGGAACCACGCGGCGCGCGCGAAGTCGTACCCGCCAGGCACCAGCGGAGGCGCGGGCGGCATCAGCCGCGCGGTCAGACCGATCACCGCGCCGCGCTGCATCGCCGGGTTCGCCTGCTCCAGCGGCACATTGATCCGCAGCTTCATCGCCTCGCCCTGCTCGTCACGCGCGGCCAGCACCAGGCGCACACGGTCACGCGCGGGCTGCTCCTCCCGCTCGAGAATGCGCGCGTGCATGGTCAGCATCTGCGGATGCTCGATCGCCGGCTCGCCCACGCTGGTCGAGCGGGCCCAGATCAGCCCGATACCGAACGCCACCGCCAGACCCAGCGCCAGCAGCGCGAGCGCCAGGTCGGGCACGCGGTCCATGCGCAGCAGCAGCACACCGGCGACAGCGACGCCAAGCGCCACCCCGATTGCGGCCATCCACGCCACTGGCCCGGGCAGCACGAACCACGCCGCGATCCCCGCGATGACGCCGACGATCACCCATGGCCCGCGCTCCAGCGCTGCGTCGCCGAGGCTGCGATCGAGCCCCTGCGCGACCCTCGCGAGCGGGCTGGACATCACCGCGACCACCTGCCAAAGCCTGCGCTGCGCTGCACCATAGGCCGCACCTGCTCCGCCATCGGATCGAAGGTCGCTGCCGCTCGTTGCGTCGTCAGACGGAACGGTGGACGAAGGCTGCGTCGTCATGAACCGAAATGGAAAGGAACCGCGCCAGGATGGCAAGCGAAACCGGTACGATCATTACACGCTTCGCCCCATCTCCGACCGGCTACCTGCATCTCGGCGGCGCGCGCACCGCGTTGTTCAACTGGCTCTACGCCCGCCACCACGGCGGCAAGGCGCTGCTGCGGATCGAGGATACCGACGCGAAGCGCTCCACGCAGGACGCCATCGACAAGATCATCGAAGGGCTCGACTGGCTTGGCCTCTCCTTTGACGAGGAGCCGGTGTTCCAGTCTCAGCGGGCCCAGCGGCACGCCGAAGTCGCGAACATTCTTCTCACCCATGGGCACGCCTACAAATGCTACGCCACGCCCGAAGAGCTCGAGGCGATGCGCGCAGAGCAGCGCGCCAACAAGCAGCCGATGCGCTATGACGGCCGCTGGCGCGACCGCGAGCCTGGCCCCGACCAGGAAGGCGCGCCCTTTACCGTCCGCCTGAAGGTGGCCAAGGACGGCGAAACGGCGATCGAGGATCAGGTTCAGGGCCGCGTGACGGTCAGGAACGAAGAGATCGACGACTACATCCTGCTGCGCGCGGACGGCACGCCGACCTACATGCTCGCGGTGGTGGTGGACGACCACGACATGGGCGTCACCCATGTGATCCGCGGCGACGATCACCTCAACAACGCCTTCCGCCAGCTGCCCATCTACCGCGCGATGAACGCGATCGAGGGCGGCTGGGAGGATCCGGTCTATGCCCATGTCCCGCTGATCCACGGCAGCGACGGGGCCAAGCTGTCCAAGCGCCACGGCGCGGTCGGCGTGGAAGCCTATCGCGACGATCTTGGCATCCTGCCCGAAGCGCTGTTCAACTACCTTTTGCGGCTTGGCTGGGGCCATGGCGACCGCGAGGAAATCACCCAGGCCGAGGCGATCGAGCTGTTCGATCTGGACGGCGTGGGCCGCAGCCCGGCACGCTTCGACATCAAGAAGCTGCAGAACCTCAACGGCCACTACATCCGCGAGGCCGACGATGCGCGGCTGGCGGGGATCGTCGCGGGCGAACTGGCGGGCAGCGTCGATGGAGAGATCGACCAGGATCTGCTGACCCGGGCCATGCCCGTGCTCAAGACCCGCGCGAAAGACACCCACGAGCTCGCCGAGAATGCGCGCTTCCTGTTCGCCAAGCGCCCCCTCACCATGACCGAGAAGGCCGCCGGCCTGCTCGACGACGAGGCACGGGTGCGGCTGGCGCAGGTGTCTGCCGAGCTCTCGGGGCAAAGCGACTGGACAATCGAGGCGCTGGAAGCCACTACCAAATCGCTTGCGGAGCGGCTGGAAGTGGGCCTCGGAAAGCTCGCCCAACCTCTTCGTGCCGCCCTTACCGGGACCACGACGAGCCCTGGAATTTTCGATGTTCTCGCCCTCCTCGGCAAGGAGGAGTCGCTTGCGCGGATAGACGCACAGGCTGTTTCGGCGAACCCCACTCAAGACTAAGGAGACCCACATGTCGGATACTACCGCCAAGCTGGAGATTGCCGGCGACACTCAGGAATTTCCCGTTCTGCAAGGCACGTGCGGGCCCGAGGTCGTGGACATCCGCAAGTTCTACGGATCGACCAACCGCTTCACCTATGATCCCGGTTTCAAGTCGACCGCGAGCTGTGAAAGCGCCCTGACCTTCATCGATGGCGAAGAAGGCGTACTGCTGCACCGCGGCTATCCGATCGGGCAGCTGGCCGAAAATTCCAGCTTCATGGAAGTGTCCTACCTGCTGCTGAACGGCGAACTGCCGTCCGCCAACGAGCTGGACGAGTTCAGCTACACCATCACCCGCCACACCATGCTGCACGAGCAGCTGATGACCTTCTATCGCGGTTTCCGCCGCGACGCGCACCCGATGGCGATCATGTGCGGCGTGGTCGGCGCGCTGTCGGCCTTCTATCATGACAGCACCGACATCGCGGACCCGGAACATCGAAAGATTTCCAGCCACCGCCTGATCGCCAAGATGCCGACCATTGCGGCGATGGCGTACAAGTATTCGATCGGCCAGCCCTTCCTGCAGCCGGACAATTCGCTCAGCTACACGGGCAATTTCCTGCGTATGACCTTCGGCGTGCCGGCAGAGCCCTACGAGGTGATCCCCGAGGTCGAAAAGGCGATGGACCGGATCTTCATCCTCCACGCCGACCACGAACAGAACGCCTCGACCAGCACCGTGCGCCTCGCCGGTTCGTCTGGTGCCAACCCGTTCGCGTGCATCTCCGCCGGGATTGCGTGCCTGTGGGGCCCCGCGCATGGCGGTGCAAACGAGGCCGCGCTCAACATGCTGCGTGAAATCGGCCGTCCGGAAAACATCCCGCACTATATCGAGCGTGCGAAGGACAAGGACGATCCGTTCCGCCTGATGGGCTTCGGCCACCGCGTGTACAAGAACTACGACCCGCGCGCGACCGTGATGCAGAAGACCGTGCGCGAAGTGTTCGAAGCGCTCAAGGTCGACGATCCCGTGTTCGAAACCGCCCTTCGGCTGGAAGAAATGGCGCTGAACGACGACTACTTCATCGAGAAGAAGCTGTTCCCCAACGTCGACTTCTACTCGGGTATCATCCTCTCGGCGATCGGCTTCCCGACCACCATGTTCACCGCGCTGTTCGCGCTGGCACGCACGGTCGGCTGGGTCGCGCAGTGGAACGAGATGATCTCCGACCCCGCACAGGTCATCGGCCGGCCGCGCCAGCTCTACACCGGCCCGACGCAGCGCGATTACGTGCCCGTCGACAAGCGCTGAGGCGTTATTCTGAATGAAAAGGCCGCGCGATCTGCGCGGCCTTTTTTATTCGCTACGTCCGGGCACCGACAGGGTGAAGGTGGCCCCCTCGCCTGGAGTGCTCGCAATGGTGAGGTCGCCGCCCATCGCCTGTGCCAGGCGCTTGGAGATGTAGAGACCCAGCCCCGAGCCGCCGCCGCCACTGCGGCCGAGCCGTTCGAACTTGTCGAACACTATGCGCTGTGCCTGCTGGTCGAGCCCCGGCCCCTGATCGATCACCGACACACGCGCCCGCTTTTCGTCGGCGCCCAACTTCACCGTGATGGTCGAGCCTTCGGGCGAATAGCGGATCGCATTGCCGATCAGGTTGAGCAGAACCTGCAGCACCCGGCGGAACTCCGCAGTGGCAGGCTGGCTCGCCTCGGCGGGCGGCGCGCTGATCCTGATCCGCTTCTCCTGCGCGCGAACCGCCAGAATACCCGCAGCACGCCGCGCAACATCGGCAAGGTCGATCGGATCGGGCGCGGCGCGGAAACCATCCGCCTCCACCACCTCGAGATCGGTCAGATCGTCGACCAGCGACAGCAGGTGCTGCCCGGCATTGACGATATCGCGCGCGTATTCGCTGTATTCGTCGCCCAGCGGCCCGGCGAGCCGCGCACGGATCGTCTCCGCATTGGCAACGATGCGGGCGATCGGCTGACGCAGGATCGGGGTGAGATCGCGCCCGATCGACGCACCATCCTCGGTCCGCCGGTCGCGCCGCTGCGCCCGCGTGACCCACGCGCGATTGGCAATCAGATAGAGCTCGAAGCCCTGCGATCCGGGGGTCGGCTCACCCAGCGGGATCAGCCGTGCGGTCCACTGGCGCGGGCTGCCATCGATCGAGACGCGAGACTGATCGAGCAGCCGCCAGTGCAGCGGCTGGGCGTGCTGGCTGCCAGCGATATTGACGAAATCGGTCCACGGCTGGCCGAGATTCTCGCTCATCCGCCGAAGCAGCGGTTGCAGATCTTCGGCGTCGGTGTGGACGGTCAGGACCTTCTGCGCGGGGTCGAGCCGCGCGTGAAGTTCTGCCAGCGCATCATCGATCGCATCGCGCCGCGCGGCAGCCTCGTCGTCACGCTCCACCGGCGGCGGGCTCGCCTGCCAGGTGACGATGCCGATCGAGCAGCCCGATTCCGACTGACCGTCTCCCTCGACAGGTACGATCTCCATCCACGACTTGATCCGGTCGGTCCCGTCGAAGGCATGAATCGTGCGCCCGAGCCGCAGGTTCGTGCGGCGCGCCTTGCGCACCTGTTCGCGCAGCTCCGGAATCGCGATCGTGCCGGGGATCTCGCCCCCCGCCCGCCGCTGGAGCGAGGCGAGCGGCTCGTCCGCCGCAATCAGGCGGTCCTTCGCATCGGTGCGCGCACGCGCGATATAGCTGGTTGTACTCTCGTCCATGGGCTTACTCGACATGCCCGAAGGGCGAGGAGGATAGCAGCGCGCGCGCATCATGGGTCGTCAACTGATCGACCGCGGCAGGCAGCGTTGCGTCGGGATGCAGGCAGCGCAATTGCGCCCGCGCTTCTGCCGGGCTGAGGCCCGCGGCGCGCAGAGACAGGGCGAAGCGGACAAGCTGACGATCATTGGTCGAGACGACCGCGATATCCCGCTCCTGCCCTGCCCTGTGCCCCAGCGCGGTCAGGAACATCGCCGCGCCCGCATGGGTCAGTGACAGCGCGACGTCGCTGCGTGCGCCGAGTCCCTGGAAAGTGCGGTCGAGCAAGGAAAGTCGCGCCTCGTTCTCGCTGCGCATCTGGCGGATGCGGCTTTCCACCGTGCTCGCCAGATCATCGCTCACATCCTCGCGCTGGCGCCGCCAGACGCCGATCAGGTGGGCGAACTGATCCTCCGGCAATTCGGCCAGCGGCATCTCCATGCGCTTCTGCTGCTCGATAAAGCGCGCCTGCGCGGCCAGCGTAGCCATCGCCGCGTCCGACAGATCGCCATCGCCCGACGCGATCAGCGATTGCAGCAGCGGCGAGAGTACGGGATCGATCCCGTTGCGCCCGCGCAGCCGGTCGGCCAGCTGCCATTCGATCGACAGCGCGTGGCAATGGCTCAGAAACGCGGCGTGCGTGGCGAGGTCTTCGGCCAGCGCGTCGGCCCGGTTTTCGGCATAGCCGAACACGTCGTTCGCGCCGATCTCTTCCGCCTCGACCCGCAGCAGGCGGTAGGCGGCGCTGCGCATCATGCCGCGCACACGCGCGATGATCGAGTCGCTGAACAGGGACCGGTCGTGGGTGCTCAGGAAATGGGTGAGGACCGGCGTGAGGGTGGACAGCGCCATGTCGCCGCGCGCCAGCTCGGCGCGCAGGCCTGCGTCGACCGGGTGGTCGTCCAGAATAGAATCCGGCACGCTGTTCATCGAGCTATCGGTCACGCTGCCTGCTTAGCCGCCTATCGTTAAGGGGCGATTATCCCTGATCGTTTGCCACCATGTGCAGCGTCTAGCACAGCGGACACGCGTATGCAGGCCCCGAACGGCTGAAATGCGCAAGATTTGGGGGGAAATGCAGTGGTTTTGCGCAATTCGTCCCGCGCCCCGCAGGGCGCCAGATCAATCGGGCGTAACCCTATCGAATTCCGCGAGAAAACCATCGAGTCCGCGCAGCGCCACCGGGTCTCCCGGGGCGGCATCGATCGCGCTTTGGGCCAGCACGATGAGCTCGTCTGCGTGGAAGCTGGCCGCCAGCCCCTTGATCCGCTGCGCCGCGACGAGCCAGTTCCCGTCGCACCGCGAACGGTGCAACAGGTCGATCTGCTGGGCCAGGCTCTCGCGAAACGCGCCGCGCAGCTCGCTGAGCAGCGCAGGATCGTCACCCGCCGCAGCGGTGAGCGTGGCGGTAAAGGCAGCATTCTCGAAAGCCATGTGGATTATTCTAGCGAGCGGTGCGTTAACGTGGGGTTTAACCGACCCGGAAACGTGGTAAGCCACTGATCATGAGTGGGGGTTCTTCGATCAGAGTAGTCGGCAAGGACACGGCGGAGCCAAAGGCGGAAGATGCCGCGCGCCCTCCCCGGGAACCGGTCACTTTTCCGGACGAGGATTGGCTGGTGGACGAAGAGGATTCGCCCGCAGAGCGCATGCCCCGCATCGCCAGCCCGCTGGTCACCGCCATTGCGCTGATCGCACTGGCCGGGTGGACCGCGCTGTTCGTGATCGCGCGTGGGCCTGACAGTTTCACCCGGATGGCCCCGGGCATGTGGGCCGATGCAATCATCGCCTGGTCCGTCCCCGCCCTGCTGATCGGTTTCGCATGGTTCGCCGCGAGCCAGCGCATGGGCCGCCAGAGCAAGCGCTTCCGCGCGACCGCCCGCGCTGCTGCGGTGGATATTGCGGAACTCGAAACCCGACTCACCGCGATCAACCGCGAGCTTAGCCTGGCGCGCGAGTTCCTGACCCAGCAGACCCGCGAACTGGAATCGCACGGCCGGGTCGCCGCCTCGCGCCTGTCGCAGAATGCCGACCGGATCGAGGCGCTGGTGGCCGAAAACGGCGAAGAGGTGGAACGGATCGCCCGCGTCTCCGAAACCGCGCTCGCCAACATGGGCCGCCTGCGTGACGATCTGCCGGTGATCGCCAATGCCTCGCGCGATGCCGCCAACGCCGTCGGCTCGGCGGGTGAGCGCGCGCAGGGCGCACTCGACGGCCTGACAACCGGCCTCACCAAACTCAACGAATTCGGCGAGGCGGGTGAGCGGCATGTCGAACATTTCCGCACCCAGGTCGACCGCACCCTGACCACTCTGGGCGACCGGGTCGCCGAACTCGAGGCAATGGCGGATGCGCGCTTCACCGCGCTGCGCGAACGCAGCGAGAGCTTCCGTGCGGATATGGACGGTCGCGAAGTGGAGGCGCTGGCAGCGGCTCAGGGCCGGATCGACAAGCTGCGCGAACGCCTGACCGACGCGATCGGCGAGGTTCAGTCGATCGACGAGCATGCAATGGAATCGGCGCAGGCACGGCTTGCCTCGCTGCGTGACGAGGCGGTGCGGATCGACGAGTCGATGAAGGAGCGGGATCGCGAATTCGTCGAGTGGGTCGACGCGCGGCGGACCCGGCTGGAAGAGATGGAGCGGCTGGCGCTTGCCTCGCTCGAAGGCCGGCTCGCCGCGATCGACACCGCGGTCGAGGAACGGCGCGAGAAGCATGGCGAGATCGCCCGCGAAATTGCCGAAGCGGGCGACAGCACGGCCGAGCGGCTGGCCGAGGCGAGCGAGCGACTGGCCGAGATCGCCAGCACCATCGCATCCTCGCGCGACAATCTGCTCGAGGCGACGGACAATCTGGAAACCCGGCTTGGCAGCGGGCGCGAAGGGCTCGCCGCGCTCGGCACCACGCTGGACGAAGTGACCGAGGCCGGGGTGCGGCTGCTCGAATTGATCCAGGCAGGCGCCAAGCACAGCCGCGAAGTCCTGCCCACCGCTATGGAAGCCGCCGAGGCGCGCTTGCAGGCGCTGCGGGACAATTCCGAAAAGCTGCGCCGGACGATCGACGAAGGCGCCGAGAAGAGCGAGCGCCTGTCCGCCTACGTGATCGAGACTCGCGAGAAGGGGGAGGAGATCTTCTCCGTCGCCGACCGGATCGACGACCGGCTGGCCGAGACGCGCGAAAACATGGCCGAGGGCATCACCGCGCTGCGCACCACGCTGGCGGCGCTCGACGAAGAGACCGGCGTGGTCGCACAGGCCACCAGCGAGCGGCTCGCCGAGGCGGTCTCGCAGCTCGAAACGACCGCCGGGAAGGCGCGCACGCTGCTGGCGGAGTATGCCGAGAGCGAAGGCGAGCAGCTCGGGACCAAGATCGGCGAGGAGGCGGCTCGTGCAGTGGGCGATGCGGTCCGCATACAGGCGGACGAGGCGCTCGCCGAACTGCGTGAGGCGACCGGGCGCTCCGCCGATGCGGCACGCGATGCCGCACGTCAGCTGCGCGATCAGCTGGCGCTGGTGAACGAGCTGGCGGGCAATCTCGAAAATCGTGTCTCGGTCGCGCGCGAGCGGGCCGAGGAGCAGGTCGACAACGACTTTGCGCGGCGCGTGGCGCTGATTACCGAAAGCCTCAATTCCAACGCGATCGACATCGCCAAGTCGCTATCCGGCGAGGTCTCCGACACTGCCTGGGCCAGCTATCTGCGCGGCGATCGCGGCGTGTTCACCCGGCGCGCGGTGCGCCTGCTCGACAATCGGCAGGCGCGCGAAATCGCCGAGCTGTATGACGAAGACGCGGATTTCCGGAACAACGTGAACCGCTACATCCACGATTTCGAGGCAATGCTACGCACGCTTCTGTCGACGCGCGACGGCAATGCGCTGGCGGTGACGCTGCTCGGTTCCGAAGTCGGCAAGCTCTATGTTGCGATGGCGCAGGCGCTGGAGCGGCTGCGGACCAGCTGAGGCTGCTGGGGCAGTTCGCCCCGCCCCCCATGAATAGCGTTATGCGCCCCGCTGGCTGGGCGGAAGCATGAAGTCGAACATGTCGCGGGTCACCCAGCCATGCTCCCAGTTGAGCACCCATACGGCGGTCAGCACCGCGGCGATCACCGACGCGCGCAGAGCAAGCCTTCCGGGTCGGAAATTGGCTGGCGCGCTCTCCGCCTGACCGGGAACGAGGTCCAGCCCCATCTCCTCGTGCGTGCGCACGCCAAAGGGCAGCATCGTGAACGCGACGAATATCCACATCAGGAAATAAATCGCGACGATCGACCAGAAACCCATCGTGCTGCCCTCCCTCAGGCCTCCGGAATGACGACCTGAACCTGCGGGCGCTTGCCCGACCAGCGATTGGCGGCACGGCGCGCGGCGAGGCGCGCGGCTTCTTGCCGGGCACCTGCATCCTTCGCGTCGCGACCGCGCAGGCGGCGCAAGGCCTCCTTCACGTCACGGGTAGCCTCGGCGACGAAGTCGGGGAAATCCCCGTCCAGGGGCAGGCCCAGTGCGCGGATCGTGACATCGTCGCGCCCGGTCACCACGACCACCAGCACGCCGTCGCGCGATAGTCTGCGGCGCTCGGTAACCGCACTGCCATCGGCTGGCACGATCAGATCTCCATCGAGCACGAGACGCCCGGTGGGCACCCTGCCGATCTTGCCCGGCTCGCCTGGAGCAAGGCTCACGATGTCGCCATTCTTCTGGAACACCGCGTGCGGGATGCCTTCGGCAAGGCCAAGCCGCGCCTGTTCCTGCATATGGCGGATCTCACCATGTACCGGCACCAGTACCTCGGGCTGCAGCCATTCGTACAGCGCCTGCAGTTCGGGCCGCCCGGGGTGGCCGGAGACGTGGATCATGCTCTGCCGGTCGGTCACCATCTCGATCCCGCGTTCGGCCAGCTGGTTCATGATCTTGCCGATCGCGATCTCGTTGCCGGGGATCTGGCGGCTGGAGAACAGCACCACATCGCCGCGAGCCAGCTCCAGCGGATGGTTCTTGTCGGCCATGCGGCCCAGCGCGGCGCGCGGCTCGCCCTGCCCGCCGGTCGCCACGATCAGAACCTTGCCGCGCGGCAGGTTCATCGCGGTGTCCCAGTCGATCGGCTGGGGGAAATCGGTCAGGTAGCCGCATCCCTGCGACACCTCGAGAATGCGTTCGAGCGAGCGCCCCGCGATCACGAGCTCACGCCCGGTTTCCTTGGCGATCTCGCCCAGCGTGTGCAGCCGCGCGACGTTGGAGGCGAAGGTCGTCACCACCACGCGCCGATCGGGCCAGTTCTGCACTTCATCCAGCAGGCCCTTGAAGACCGCCCCTTCGGAGCCGCTCTCGTTCGGGTTGAACACGTTGGTGCTGTCGCACACCAGCGCCAGCACGCCATCCTCGCCGATCGCGCGCAGCTCTTCCTCGGTGGTCGGCTCGCCGATGATCGGATCTTCGTCCAGCTTCCAGTCGCCAGTGTGGAAGACCTTGCCGTAAGGCGTGTCGATCAGCAGCGCGTTGCCCTCTGCGATCGAGTGGGCGAGCGGGAGGTAGCGGATGCCGAAAGGCCCGATCTGCATATCCCGGTCGCCTTCGCGCACGATATGCAACGGCACCTCGTCGACCAGATCGGCTTCCTTCAGCTTGCGCCGCACCAGTTCCGCGGTGAACGGCGTCGCGTAGAGCGGCACGCCGAGGTCGGCGGCGAAGTACGGCACGGCACCGATATGGTCCTCGTGCGCATGGGTCAGGACGATGCCGAGCAGGTCCTTCGTCCGTTCCTCGATAAATTCGAGATCGGCGAAAACCAGTTCGATGCCAGGGTATTCGTTGGCGCCGAAGGTCATGCCCAGATCGACCATCAGCCACTTGCCGTCGCAGCCATAGAGGTTGACATTCATCCCGATCTCGCCCGATCCACCGAGCGCAAGAAACAGGAGTTCGTTCTCCGGCTTGAAGTTCTTTTT
>CEQK01066644.1_pt1 | contig 12247 bp, 11 predicted proteins | sample 531051 | NCBI WGS metagenome assembly CEQK01 (sample SAMEA2621229, study PRJEB7988) | marine metagenome | biome: marine biome (ENVO:00000447); feature: deep chlorophyll maximum layer (ENVO:xxxxxxxx); material: "saline water (ENVO:00002010), including plankton (ENVO:xxxxxxxx)" | depth 150 m
CCGGCCCGTGTCCAGACCGCCGGCGCGGCGCTCGCCTATTTTCTGGGACTGATGCTGATTGCGCTGTTTCTGCTGCTTCTCACCGAACCGCAGGCGACCTTCGAGAAGGTTGTCTTCGAGGCAGTGTCCGCCATGGGCACGGTTGGCCTTTCGATGGGGATCACCGGCGAGCTCAGCTATCTCGGCAAGCTCATCATCGTCGTTCTGATGATCGCCGGACGCCTTGGTTTCCTCACCTTCGGCATCGCGCTCGCGACCGTCGACGAACCCAACGAGAAGAGTGACAACGACTTGGTGTTGTAGGTCTTCAACCCTTTATCCTGACCGTTAGAACACGGCCAGGATAACCGCACCTGATGCAATAAGCATGACGCCGAACCAGTTGATGAGACTCAGTTTCTCACCGAGAAAGATCACGCCGAAAATCGCGACCAGCACGATTGACAACTTGTCGATCGGTGCCACCCGTGAGGCATCTCCCATTTTCAGGGCCCGGAAATAGGCGAGCCACGACGCGCCGGTCGCCAGGCCTGAGAGGGTGAGAAACACCCATGTCTTGCCCGGAATGGTGGAAAGCGCCTGCCACTGCCCGGTGATAACGACGATACCAGCGGTGACGCAAAGGATGATGCAGGTCCGGATCAGCGTGGCCATGTCGGAATTGATGTCCGAGATGCCGACCTTGGCGAAGATCGCAGTCAACGCCGCAAAGACTGCAGACGTGAACGCCCAGAACTGCCAGCTTTGCGTCATTACGCCGTTCCTCAGTACTCCACGCCGATCTGCGCCTTGATCCCCGAACGGAAAGGATGCTTGATCATCTCCATCTCGGTGACGAGATCGGCGAACTCAATCAATTCGTCGGCGGCGTTGCGGCCGGTCAGCACCACATGGGTCATTTCGGGCTTCTCGGCTTCAAGAAAGGCGACGACGTCAGTCACGCTGATATACTCGTAGCGCAATGCAATGTTGATCTCGTCGAGCAAAACCATCGTGTTGGTCTCGTCGCGGATGAGTTCCCTGGCCTTCTCCCAGGCGCTCTGCGCCATGGCAATGTCGCGCGCCTTGTCCTGCGTCTCCCAGGTAAAGCCCTCGCCAAGCGTATGGAACTCGCAAATGTCGGAGAAACGCTCCTCGATCAGGTTGCGTTCGCCAGTTGCCATGCCGCCCTTGATGAACTGGACTACAGCGCATTTCCGGCCGTGCGCGATGTGCCGGAAAATCATGCCGAAGGCCGCCGTCGACTTGCCCTTGCCCTTGCCCGTATGGACGATGACGAGCCCCTTTTCGTCGGTTTTGGTGGACATGATCTTCTCGCGCGCGGCCTTCTTCTTGGCCATCTTTTCCGCGTGGCGGGCTAAATCGTCGGTTTTGGTCATGGTTCCCTCGATGCTTTCAGTAATGAAATCTGCAGGCGGCGATCTGGAGAGACTGATCTTCTCCCTCCCCGCTCACGCGATAGACGAGACGGTGCTCGCGAGTGATACGGCGAGACCAGAAGCCTTTCAGTTCTCCCTTGAGAGGCTCAGGCTTTCCGCTCCCTTGAAACGGCGTGCGCTGGCACTCGCGGATAAGCCCGTTGATTCGGGCGAGGACCTTTCGATCCGCTTCTTGCCAGTAGACATAATCCTCCCACGCGTGCCGCGACCAGACGAGTTTCACTCGCTCTCATCCAGCACGCGGCTCTCGCCCTGGCCCGCATCGAGTTCGGACACAGCTTCGCGCAAACGTCGGGCGTTCTCGGGGCTGGCGAGCAGATGCAGCGTCTCGGCCATGCTCTCATACTCCTCCTCGGAGAGAACGACCACTGACTTGCCCTTCCCGCGTGTCACGACGAGCGGCGCCCTGCTCTCGCTGACATCCTCGAGATGAGCGGCCAGATTCTGACGAAATTCACTGACGTTCACATGAGCCATGGACAGCCTCCTTTTGTACGCGATATTGTACAAACTTTGCGAACGTGTTTCAAGCTGTGCGTTCCGCCATCTCCTCGAGCTGGAAGCGGGCCGAATTGGACTTCGGCGTCCAAAGGCCCCTGTCCATAGCCTCGAGGAAGCGCTCGGCCATTTCCCTGAGAGCATCCGGGTTCTTTTCGGCGAGAAAATCATGAACGGGATCGTCGACGAGGTAGGCCTGGTAAAGGGCCTCGAAATGATGATCGCGCACCGCACCGGTGGTCGCCGCAAAGGCGAAGAGGTAATCGACCGTCGCCGCCATTTCGAAGGCGCCCTTGTAACCGTGGCGCATGACGCCGGCGATCCATTTCGGGTTGGCCGCCCGGCCACGTACCACCCGCGCAATCTCCTCCTCCAGCGACCGGATCACCGGGCGCTCGGGACGGGAATGGTCGTTGTGGTAGATCGCAGGACGATCGCCCTTGAGAGCCTCGACGGCCGCCGTCATTCCGCCCTCGAACTGGTAATAATCGTCGGAATCGAGAAGATCGTGCTCGCGGTTGTCCTGGTTCTGCACCACGGCCTCGACCTTCGACAGCCGCTTTTCGAACAATCCGCGTGCGGCCGTACCTTCCGCCTGGGCGCCATAGGCATAGCCGCCCCAGACGAGGAATGCCTCGGCCAGATCGCCGCGCTCGGACCACCCTTTCTCGTCGATTAATGCCTGTATACCGGCCCCATAAGCGCCGGGCTTCGAGCCGAACACCCGAAAGGACGCCTGCCGCGCAGCGTCATCCTCATTCAATCCTGTCGCAACCAGTTCCGCAGTCTCCCGCTTGGCACGGGCGGCCAGCGGATTATCTGCCTCGTCTTCCTCAAGCTCAGCCACCGCACGGGCCGCCCGGTCGAAGAGCGCGATCTGATCGGGAAACGCATCGCGGAAGAAGCCGGAGATACGCAGCGTCACGTCGACGCGCGGCCGGTTCATCTTGGCGAGCGGCACAATCTCGTAGCCGGTCACCCGGCGGGAGGCCATGTCCCACACGGGTTTCGTCCCGATCAGCGCCAGCGCCTGGGCGATGTCGTCGCCGCCGGTTCGCATATTGGACGTGCCCCAGGCGGTGAGCGCCAGCGACGTCGGCCATTCGCCGTGATCCTGCGCATAGCGCGCGACGAGAAGCTCCGCCGACTTGCGGCCCAGCTCATAGGCCGCCGGCGTCGGTACGGCACGGCTGTCGACGGAATAGAAATTCTTGCCGGTAGGCAGCACATCTGGCCGCCCACGCGTCGGCGCGCCGGATGGACCAGGCTGTACGAAACGGCCATCAAGACCGGCGAGCAGACCTTCGATCTCGCTTTGTCCACAGGCCGCCACGGACGTTATCAACCGGCTGTGGACATTGTCCATCACCGCGCGCGTCCGCTCCCAACCATCAGGCACCTCTGTTTCCCCGGAAACGAGGGAAGAAGCGAGCAATTCGATGCGCTCGACGGTATCGCCAATACTCCGCCAGGGTGCGGTGGACACGCTGTGGAAAACCTGTGGGCGAGGACCATCCCAAGACGCGGCGAAATCGCAATCGAGCGGGTCGAACCCGTCGACATCCAACCCGTCCAGAGCGATCGCCCGGTGCAGGCTCTCGTCACCCGGCTCGTTCCCGCGCGGCAACCGCGCCAGCGCGACCGTGAGATCGGTCAGCAACCGTCCTTCCGGAGCCAGGCCGAAAATGTGGAGCCCGTCGCGGATCTGCATTTCCTTGAGATCGCAGAGATAGGCGTCGAGCTTTTCGAGCGCCAGATCGTCGGCATCTGCCCTGTCGATCCCCGCGTCCGTATCGAGCCCGATGTCCCGGACCAGATCGAGGATCTGGCGCTTGAGCAGTTTCAGCCGTCGCGGATCGTGGCCGGACGCCTCGTAATATTCGTCGACCAGCGCCTCGAGATCCGCGAGAGCCCCGTAGGTCTCGGCGCGAGTCAGCGGCGGGGTCAGATGATCGATGATCACCGCGGACGTGCGCCGTTTGGCCTGCGTCCCCTCGCCCGGATCGTTGACGATAAAGGGATAGAGATGTGGCAGCGGCCCAAGCACGGCTTCCGGGTAACAGCTTTCCGACAAGGCCAGAGCCTTGCCGGGCAGCCATTCAAGATTGCCGTGCTTGCCCATGTGAACGATGGCGTGAACGCCGAACACCTGTCGCAGCCACGCATAAAAGGCGAAATAGCCGTGCGGCGGCACCAGATCGGGATCGTGATAGGTCGACTTCGGATCGATATTGTAGCCGCGCGCCGGCTGGATGCCGACCACCGCCTTGCCGAGCCGTAACAGCGGCAACCGGAAAACGCCATCGGCAAAGAACGGATCGGACTCCGGCGCTCCCCAGCGCTCGGTCACACCTTCACGGACCGCGTCAGGCAGCGATGCGAAGAAATCTTTGTAATCAGCGAGCGACAGGATCTCGCCGCCGGAGCGTTTAGTCCCGATCGCATTGGTCGGCCCGGCGCGAAGCTTTGCCACCAACGCGTCTCCGTCGGACGGAATCTCGGCCACATCGAACCCGGCTTGAGCCATGGCCTTCAGCACTTCGATCGTGCCGGCAGGTGTATCGAGTCCCACGCCATTGGCGATACGTCCGTCGCGGTTCGGATAATTGGCGAGAATGATCGCGACCTTGCGCTCCCCCGCCTCAGTGCGCCTGAGCCTCGCCCAGTTGGCCGCCAGCCGCGCGACGAAGGTCATGCGACCATGATCAGGGGCGTGAGCGACGATATTGGTCTCGACCGTCTCGTCGTAGCGCGCGGCCGCCTTGAAACTGACGGCGCGGGTGAGCACCCGTCCGTCCACTTCCGGCAGCGCCACATTCATCGCCAGATCGCGCGAGTTGAGCCCCTGCGACGAGGCTTCCCAGACCGGGCGACCGATGGTCGAGAAGATCGCCTGAAGCACCGGCGCGCCGGTTGCTTCCAGCACCGTGCCCTTCGCTTCACCTCCGGGTGCGGAGACCGCAAATCCGGTCGCATTGATCACCACGTCCGGCTGCACCTCACCGAAGACCGAGCGGACGACATCCTGAGACACCTCATCCTTGAGGCTGGAGACGAAGACCGGTAGCGCATTGAGCCCCGCATCATCCAGCGCCTCGATCATGGCGTCGACCGGCGCGGTCTGACCGCTCTGCACCAGCGCACGATAGAAGGTCACGGCAACCGTCGGCCGTTCCGGTTTGAAATGCGTGCCCCGCAGCCACGCGACGGATGGCGCGGAGGCACCCGGCCAGTAGAGGCCGGCACGGATCAAGGGCACAGCCGACGGCGGCAGATCCTCGCCGGAAACGATCGCCTCGCAGGCATCGATGAAGCTCGCGAAATTCCGCGCGCCGCCCTCGGACAAATATGAGAATAGCTGCGAACGCGCCGCCTCGTCGAGCGTTGAGTAGTTGGCAAGTTCCGGGTCGGGCCGGTCGTCGCCCGGCAGTACCGCGATCTTCGCGCCTGAGGCGACTGCCGCCGCGTGAAAGGCTTCGAGCGCATAGGCGAAATAGCTCGCCCCACCCAAAGCCCGCACGACAATCAGCTTCGCTTTCGAAACGCTCTTCGCCGCGTAGGTATCGATGGAAAGCGGATGCTTGAGCTGCATGAGGTTGGCAAGCCGCCAGCGGCTAGCCGTGCCGTTGGCGCAGGCGCCCACGAGTGCTGCAAGCTCGGTATCAGCCGCGCTCAGGAACAGCACATCGCCGGTCGACTGCCCGAGGTCGATCGCCTCGCCATCGTCCGACAGGCTACCCTTTTGCGCGGTCAGAAGATGCATGGTTTAGCCGATGAGCCCCGCGATTTCGGCGCGGATCGCCTGTTGGTCGATATCGTGCAGGCCGATGACGACCAGACGCGTGCCGCGTGCCTCGCCCGCATTCCACGGACGATCGAAATAGGTGTCGACACGAGCGCCAACTGCCTGGATGACGAGCCGCATCGGTTTGCCCGGAATGTCGGCGAAGCCCTTCAGACGCAGGATGTCGTGGCGGGCGATGATACCCTTCAGCCCTTCGATGAAATCGGCGGAATTGCCCAGCGAACCGAGCTCGACGACAAAACTGTCGAACTCGTCATGATCATGATCATGGTCGTGATCCGCACCTTCGTGCTCGAGCTCGTGGTGGGACTTGCGGTTGGCGATGTCGTCCTCGGTGCCGACGCCAAGGCCGAGCAGCACTTCCGGCGCCACTTCGCCATTCTTCGCCTCGATCATCGCCGGCTGGCGCTTGAGATGCACGCCGATATCCGTGCGGATGGTTTTAAGCGCCTCTGCATCAACGAGATCGGCCTTGTTGAGGATGATAAGGTCCGAGGCCATCAACTGGTCCTCGAAAAGCTCCTCAAGCGGGCTTTCATGGTCGAGGGATTCGTCTTCGTTCCGCTGGGCTTCCAGTTTGTCGTGATCGTCGGCAAACCGCCCCGCGGCCACGGCTGCGCTGTCAACGACAGTGACGACCCCGTCGACGGTGACGCGAGTCTTGATGCCCGGCCAGTTGAAGGCGTTGACGAGCGGCTGCGGCAAGGCAAGGCCGGAGGTTTCGATAACGATGTGATCTGGCAGCTCGTCACGATCGAGCAGCTTTTCCATCGTTGGGATGAAATCGTCGGCAACGGTGCAGCAGATGCAGCCATTGGTGAGTTCGACGATGTCTTCGTCTTTGCAGGCTTCCGCGCCGCAGCCCCGCAGCACGTCGCCGTCGACGCCGAGGTCACCGAATTCGTTGATGATCAGCGCGATCCGCTTGCCGCCGGCATTCGAGAGCATGTGACGGATCAGCGTGGTCTTGCCCGCGCCGAGAAAGCCGGTGATGACGGTGGCGGGAATTTTGGCATGCGCCATGGTTTCAACCCTTCATTTTGAGCGGCAGTCCGGCCGCTACGAAATAGACGTCCGCGGCAATGGCCGCGATGTTCTGGTGAAGACGGCCGGCATGATCGCGGAAAGCCCGCGCCATGGCATTGTCCGGCACGATGCCGAGACCGACTTCATTGGAGACTAAAACGACCGGACCGGCGAGAGCGGCCAGCCCGCCGCACAATCGGGAAATGTCCGCGTCGATGTCGCGTTCGGCGACCATCAGGTTGGTCAGCCAGAGTGTCAGGCAATCGACCAGCACGGGACGATCGGCCCGCGCATGTTCCGAGAGCGCACCGATCAGGTCGAGCGGCTCCTCAAGCGTTTCCCACCCCGCGCCACGCCGGTCCCGGTGACGGGCGATGCGGTCCTGCATTTCTCCGTCGCCGGCTGTGGCGGTAGCGAGATAGAGGCGGCTTGCGGCCGCCTCCACCACCAGTTTCTCGGCAAAAGTCGACTTGCCGGACCGCGCACCGCCGAGAACCAGCGTGATCGGTGGCAGCGCAGCCATCAACCGGCCCGCGCCGCAGCGTCGCCCGCCTCCACCCTGGAAAGGAAGAAGCCCAGAAGCCCTCCGAGAAGAAGCCAGAAGAACAGCGTCGTGGCCAGCGCCGCCGTGGTAAACTCGGAGGCGAGGAAGGCCGGCACATCACTCGAAATATCGGCCGGTTGCGGAGCTCCATAGGCATGCGGCGCCACGATGAGGACGACGCCGACCGCCTTGACGAGCCATTCGGGGCGCAGCGCCATCAGGTAGAGACCGATGGCCGACAGCGCGACCGTGGCGATCCACCAGACCTGGCGTTGCATCAGATCGACATAGGGGAAGCCAGGGAGTTCGGGCGGAAGGCTCCAGCCCGGTGCGAGTTGAACCGCAAACCACGCGGCCGCGCCGAGCATCAGTCCGCGCACCACGCCCTCGCGTCCGCGCGGAAAGTGAAGCCCAAGGACAAGGGCGGCACCGCCGAGCAGAAGCGCGAAACCACCGCCTGCGGCGATATTCGCAAGGATGGTGTTACCAAGCCGGCCGAAGCCGAGAACCGAGGCTTCGTCTCCATGGTCATGGGCCGAATGGTCGTGTGCGGCTACGGCCTCGGCCGCATCGTCAGCGGCCGGCGCATTTTCATAGGTCTCCGCTTCAAGGATGAGCGGAACAATCTTGGTGTATTGGGCGGGCGTCATCACCAAACCAGCAATGAGCCCGGCGGCCAGAGCCGCCAGGAGCAACCTGACAATCATGACGAGTTCCCCTTAGTGGCAGGGAAAGCCGTAGGAGTGGCGGGTATCGTGCGCTGCGTCGTGCAGGGCGGACGAATGAGCCAGTCCGACGCCGAAAATCAGGAAACCGCCCAGAAGAAGAGCGATAAGTCCTGCAACACGCCGGGAATCGGAAAGCGAAGCGGTATGAGAAATAGATGCAGAAGCACTTCTGTCAGCCATGACAACCTCCGTGAATGGCCGCGGGAGTTACACTCCCTCGATGGACCGGAAGGACAATCCCTCCGGAGCGGGCGGAATGCCCTTCACGAATGGCAGGTCTCCTGGCTCGCGGGTCCGGTAGAAACCGATCGGCTTCCACACGCGGCGACCGTCAACCTTCCCGGCGTCTGATGCGGCATGAAAACGGGACGATTCGTAGATAAGGAGGCGTCCGCGCCTGGTTGATCATGCCGCCACGCCAGTGGCTTTCCGGAGCGTCGTTCCTTGCGCCGACCGGACACCATATCCGTATCATCCGCAGATCCCGTCGCTCCGGCGACGATTGCCTTACCGCTCTACAGTCGCGGGGTCGGCTGTGATGAAGACGCCCTGAATGGGTCCGTCCGTCACATTCCCTCTTGAATCCAGCCCGTCGATTTGCCGTGCTGGAACCACTCGGTAGGAGAAGTGATACGGGTCGCGCCGGGCGGTGTCAATTGCTGCCCGCGCGCCCGGCGATGTCATAAAGGGCGTCAAAATCGAGATAGCGATCGAGGTCGGCGGCAATACGATCGAGCGCCGCGTCGACTTCGGCGCCATAGTTGGCCACCCCTCCGGTCACGCCGAATTCCGACAAGAGCCGCGTGCGATAAGCATCAGAAACGAACAGGCCGTGGAGATAGGTGCCCATCACCTTGCGATCGGGCGATATCGCGCCGTCCGGCCGACCGTCGATCAGCGCGAATGGCCGCGCGCAGTCCGCTCCGCTCGTCACCCCCAAATGAATCTCGTATCCCGTGAGCGGCTCGCCGCCTTCAACGGAAACGGCATTCGTGTTGCGCACAGTTTTCTCCGGTGAGAGTTCGGTCTCGATATCGAGATGCCCGAGGCCTTCCGCCTCACGCACCGGCCCTTCTATTCCGTCGGGATCGCGCACGGTTTTCCCCAGCATCTGGTAACCGCCGCAAACCCCGATCACCCGTCCGCCGCGTCGCAAATGCGCGGACAGATCCGCATCCCAGCCCTGGACACGAAAATCGGCAAGATCTGAAATCGTGGATTTCGAGCCCGGCAGGATGACGAGCGCAGCATCCGCCGGCAGTCTCTCGCCCGGCTTGACGAAGACGAGTTCGACGGAGGGTTCTGCGCCGAGCGCATCGAAATCATCGAAGTTCGCGATACGCGACAGAACGGGCACGGCGATCTTCAGTGCACCGCTCTTGCCACGGGCCAGACGTTCGAGTGCGACGGAATCCTCCGCAGGCAGACGTCCGGCATCCTTGAGCCAGGGCACGATGCCGAAGCACGGCCAGCCGGTGAAATCGCCGATCGCCGTCACTCCGTCATCGAACAGGCTGATGTCACCGCGAAACTTGTTGATCAGGTAGCCCGCCACCATGTCGCGATCCGAGGGTTCAAGAATGGCATGGGTCCCGACGAGCGATGCAATCACGCCGCCCCTGTCGATATCTCCGACTAGCGCCACCGGAACATTGGCAGCGCGTGCGAATCCCATATTGGCGATGTCGCCTGCGCGCAGATTGATTTCGGCAGGCGAACCGGCGCCCTCGACCAGAACCAGATCGGCGTCGCGACTGACTTCCACGAAACTCTCGAGCACCGCGCCCAACAGCTCAGCCTTGCGTTTCTGGTAATCGCGACCCGCCGCCTGCCCGCGCACCTTGCCCTGAACCACAATCTGGCTGCCCATTTCCGTCTGCGGCTTCAAAAGCACCGGGTTCATGTGCACCGAGGACGGAGCGCGACAGGCCAGCGCCTGCAGCCATTGCGCCCGGCCGATCTCGCCGCCGTCATCGGCAACGGCGGCGTTGTTGGACATGTTCTGTGGTTTGAACGGCCGGACGGTGATGCCGCGATTGGCAGCGAGGCGACACAGACCGGCGACAAGCATCGTCTTGCCCACATCCGACCCCGTTCCCTGAAACATCAGTGCCCGTGCCATTTCGCTTCCGATTCCTTGCCATAACCTAAGAAAATGCTGCCATCGCCACATAACTTCCGGCCATGGTTTCGCTCATACGTTCTCAACCATCTTTTCAGCCGTGTGGCGAGGTGTGATCACATTTTTTTGGCCATGCCTGAAATGCGACATGGTGCGCCGTTTTTATCGGCTCTCGGCCCGGTTTTGCGGGCGTATAGCGGCGGCTCGCGAAGGTTCAAAACCGGATCGCGCTGACCCCTCTGGTGATACGGAATACGACGATGCTGTTTATCTTTGACCAAAACAACGGCGTTCGGATCGCTTGGCACAGCCAGGGACCGAAGAACTCCGACAAGCGCAGCGTTCTCAAGAACGGTTTTTCCCGTCTGGTTCGCACCCGGTCGGCCGGCTGAGCACAGCTCCAGCCGCTCGAAAAACAAGAGGCCGTCGCAAAATTTGCGGCGGCCTTTTTCTATGTGAAAAGAAGAGATTCGCGCAAAAAGCGTAGATGGCTTGTCATTACATCTCACGCACCGTGACCCAGGCCTGAAAAGCGAAAGCCGCCCGATCCTTGTGGATCGTGCGGCCTGCCAAAAAGTACGCTTGGCCCTTCCGAAATACACACGGAAGGATAGAGGGGTTCCGGTACGCAAAACCTGATCCGGACCCTACGGTGGGTGTCCCCCGCCGCGAGAGATATCTAACCTGAAGATCGTTACCGGAGAGTTATTGAAACTCTAATCAATGGTGAACGGACCCATTTTTTGGGTTAACGCCTGCAGTGTCGGCATTAGGCGAGTGTCCCATCCGCGACATCCCCAAGTTTTGGCCATAGGCAGTTGATTTCTCTCAGCGACAGCCTAATTTGAAACTTGGTTTGACGGTCGCTCCGGGTGGGACGGCCGAATTTCAGCTGCGTGTATGCGCAATCAGATGTCGTAAATGCGGCATTGTCTCACTGAAATTCGGTTTTCATTATCTCTGTGGCGACATGCCTCCAAATATCCGACTCCGGATAACGCAGTAACCGGAGATCGATACGGGTAACATCACTGCTATTACAAAGACTGGGAGGTCTTTACATATGAAGAAGCTACTCGCTTCCACCGTTCTTGCAGCCGGCATCATGGGCTTTGCGGGGACAGCTTCCGCAGAAGATTGCGGTCGCGTCACCATCGCCAACATGAACTGGGCTTCGGCTGAAGTGCTGGCCAACATCGACAAAATCATTCTGGAAGAGGGCTATGGCTGCGACGCCGAGCTGGTCGCCGGCGACACACAGCCGACGCTGACCTCGATGATTGAAAAGGGTGAGCCGGACGTCGCTCCCGAAGCATGGGTCAATGCCATGCGCACCGTTCTCGACAAGGCGACCGACGAAGGCAAACTGCATTACGCATCTGAATCGCTGTCCGAAGGCGGCGTCGAAGGCTGGTGGATTCCCAAGTACATCGCCGACGAGAACCCTGAAATCAAAACCGTCGTGGACGCCCTCAACCATCCGGAAGTGTTCCCGCACCCGAACGATGCCAACAAGGGTGGCCTCTACAATTGCCCCGAAGGCTGGGGCTGCCGCGTGATCACCACCAACATGTTCAAGGCATATGGTGGCGCCGATCATGATTTCGAACTCGTCGAAACCGGCTCCGCTGCTGGCCTCGACGGCTCGATCGCCAAGGCCTACGAAGGCAAGGAGCCTTGGCTTGGCTACTACTGGGCACCGACCGCTCTTCTCGGCAAGTACGAGATGGTCAAGCTCGACTTCCCGGTCGAGTTCAACAAGGAAGAGTGGGACAGCTGCACATCCAAGCCCGATTGCGCCGATCCGAAGGAAAACGCCTGGTCGAAGTCCGAGGTTTACACGGTTGTGACCGATCGCTTCAAACAGGCTGGTGGTCCGGCTTACGACTATCTGGCTGAGCGCTCCTGGAAGAACGACACCGTCAACAAGCTTCTTGCGTGGATGGCCGATAACCAGGCCACCGGCGAAGACGCTGCCTACCACTTCCTGAACGAAAGCCCGGACGTCTGGACCAAGTGGGTATCCGAAGATGCCGCCGAAAAGGTGAAAAAGGCGGTTCAGTAATCGCCTGAATGAGTGGCGGG
>CEQK01052055.1_pt1 | contig 12242 bp, 9 predicted proteins | sample 531051 | NCBI WGS metagenome assembly CEQK01 (sample SAMEA2621229, study PRJEB7988) | marine metagenome | biome: marine biome (ENVO:00000447); feature: deep chlorophyll maximum layer (ENVO:xxxxxxxx); material: "saline water (ENVO:00002010), including plankton (ENVO:xxxxxxxx)" | depth 150 m
GGTGCGGATTGCCTGGGGCTGGTCCGCGGGGTCTTCGAGGAGGTCATGGGTCGGGCGCCCGAACGTCCGGAGCCCTATGCCGCCGACTGGGCCGAGTATTGTGGCGAGGAGCGCCTGCTCGACGCCGCGCGCGCCCATTGCGGGGACCCGCTCGATTTCCCGGAGGCGATTCCCGGCGACATTCTCGTTTTCCGCTGGCGCGATCACTCATCCGCAAAACATGCCGGCATTCTCTCCGCGCCCCGCCGTTTCATCCACGCCTACGAGCAGGCTGGCGTAATCGAATCGCCGCTGACACCCGGCTGGGCGCGCCGTGTCGTTGGTGTCTTCCGCTTTCCGGAGGAGTGATCCGACATGGCTGTCATCCTTTTGCAGGCAGCAGGCGCGGCGCTCGGCGGCGTCTTCGGCTCGGTCGGCGCGATCATCGGGACGGCCGCAGGTGCGATTGCCGGCAGCATGATCGATTCCGCCCTGTTCGGCAGTACGCGGACGATCAGGGGGCAAGGTCTGTCCTCCGTGCGCATACCCGCTGCCGACGAAGGCAGCCCCATCTGCCGCGTTCAGGGCTCGGCGCGCATCAGCGGCACGCTGATCTGGGCGACCCGTTTCGAGGAGCAGGTGACCAACGAACGCACCGGCGGCAAGGGCGGTGGTGGCGGAGTGGAGATCGAGCAGCACACCTATTTCGGCAATTTTGCCTTTGGCCTCTGCGAGGGCCCGATCGCCCTTGTCCGCCGTGTGTGGGCCGACGGGCGAGAACTCGACCTTTCGACCATCGAGATGCGGCTTCATCGCGGAACAGAAGATCAGCTGCCCGATCCGCTGATCGAGGCGAAACAGGGGGTGGGCCAGACGCCGGCCTGGCGCGGACTGAGCTATGTCGTTTTCGAGCGCCTGCCACTGGGCGACTTTGGCAACCGCATTCCCGTCTTCAACTTCGAGGTGGTGCGGCCGATCGGCGATCTGGAAGCACGCATCGAGGCTGTCACCTGCATTCCGGCGAGCACCGAACACGGCTATGCCCTGACCACGATCACCGAGACTCCTTCGATTGGTCAGGAACGGCTGATCAACCGTAATACCCGGCGCGGCAGCAGCGACTGGACCGTGTCCATCGACGAGTTGATGGCGCTCTGTCCCAATCTCAAATCGGTGGCGCTGGTTACCGCCTGGATGGGCACAGACTTGCGGTTGGGGGAATGTGAGTTCCTCCCCGGTGTAGAGGTCGGCATGCGGCCGTCCGAAAATCGGGTCTGGCGTGTGGGCAATTTCAACCGCGCCACGGCTCGCCTCGTCAGCAGCACCGAGGGGGACCCGGCTTACGGCGGAACACCGTCTGATGCTTCGGTCATCGAGGCGATACGGGATATCAAGGCGCGCGGTCTCGAAGTTCTTCTCTATCCCTTCATCATGATGGACATCCCGTCCGGCAACGGGCTGCCCGATCCCTATGGGGGATCAGAACAGGCAGCTCTTCCGTGGCGCGGCCGGATCACTTGCAATCCGGCGCCCGGCAAGGAGGGATCGCCCGACGGAAGCGCGCAGATACGCGCCGACATGGCGTCCTTCTGCGGCACCACGACAGCCGGGCAGATTCACGTCTCGGGAGGTACGGTCAGCTGGAGCGGTGGCGATAACGGCTATCGCCGCATGATCCTGCACCATGCCGCACTTGCCCAGGCCGCAGGCGGTGTCGACGGGTTCGTGATCGGCTCGGAATTGCGTGGTCTTACACCGCTCAGGGACGAGACGGACGCCTTTCCTTTCGTTGACGCGCTCTGCGAGCTGGCAGACGACGTCAAGTCCATGCTCGGGCCAGACACGGTGGTAACCTATGCCGCCGACTGGAGCGAATATTGGGGTCACCGCCCGGATGACGGCTCCGGCGACGTGTTCTTCCATCTCGACAAGTTGTGGGCCGACCCGGCAATCGGGGCTGTGGCCATCGACAATTACATGCCGCTCTCCGACTGGCGCGACAGCGACCGGGAGACCGGCAACCCGGATGGCGACCGCCACGGAACGGACCGCGCGGGATTTGCGCAGGCGATCACAGGGGGCGAGGGGTTCGACTGGTATTATGCCTCGGAGCCCGACCGGCTCGCGCGTATCCGCACGCCGATTGCCGATGGTCTGGCGGGCAAGGACTGGGTCTATCGCGTCAAGGATATCCGCGGCTGGTGGGAGAACGCCCATTACGACCGGCAGGGCGGGGTGGAAGCTGTCGAACCCAGTCCGTGGGTGCCCGCATCCAAGCCCGTCTGGCTGACGGAGATCGGCTGTCCAGCCGTCGACAAGGGCGCCAATGAGCCCAACCGCTTTCCCGATCCTCGTTCGGCGGAGGGCGGCCTGCCGCGCTTTTCGACTGGAGCTCGCGACGATGCGGTGCAGCGGGCCTTTCTTTCGGCGCATATCGACCACTGGACCGGCCCGGCCAATGCTGACTTCATGGTTGATCCGTCGAAGGTCTTTGTCTGGACATGGGACGCCCGGCCCTATCCGGCATTTCCGGCACTTTCTGATCTGTGGTCGGATCATGAAAACTGGCGAACCGGCCACTGGCTCAACGGCCGGATGGGCGGGGCGGCTCTGGCAGACATTTTCGCCGCCGTACTGACGAGAGCCGGTTTTACCCGTTTCGATGTTTCCGGCATCACCGGTGCGGTGGGCGGGCATGCGGTCAATGGATCGGGGTCGGCTCGTCAGATCCTCGAGCCGCTGATGGAAGCTTTCGCAATCGATATGCGTGAAGGTGCAGGCGGCTTGGAGTTCTTCTCGCGTCTTTCGGTATCCGGCTTTCCCCAAATGATCGATGTCGTGGCCGATCCCGACGACGAGCCGCGTTTCGAGGAGACCCGCGAGCAGGAGACCGAACTGCCGGGGGAAAGCCTGATACGGTTCTTTGATCCGCTCGACGATTACAAGATCGCTAGCGCCCGCTCGCGGCGTTTGGTCGACGGATCGATCAATCAAACGACGTTCTCTCTGGATCTGGCACTCGATGTGGCAAGCGCGGGCGGTGTTGCCGATCTCTGGCTCAAGGACCGCTGGGCCGGACGCCGTTCGCTGCGGCTCTCGGTCTCACCCGCTGAAGTCGCAATTGAGCCCGGAGACCTGTTCCGATGCACGTTCGCGGACGCGCCGGAAGGCGTCTTTCGTGTCGAGCGGATCGAGGACGGCGCCTTTCGCCGCATCCAGGCACGGGCCCATTCGTTTCCGCTGCCCCTCGAGCCGGCCACGCCGCTGCGCACGACCACGAACAGCGATGCGAATGCCGGTTTTGCGCCTGACATCGTGTTCGCGGATCTGCCGATGTTGTCGGGTGCCGACGAGAGTGCCTGGGCAGTCGCGGCTGCCCACATGAAGCCCTGGCGCCCGCTCGTCATTTCATCTTCGTCCGGTTCGGCGGGTTACCAGCAGCGCACCCGGCTCGATCTGCCCGCCCGCGTGGGACGCCTGGCCGAAACACTTGCCCCCGGCGCGGTAGAGGGCCGCTTCGATGCATCGAAGGAGATGATCGTTCAACTGCCCTTCGGCGGGTTTGAAAATCTGACGCGACAGGCGGTCCTTGACGGCGGCAATGTTCTGGCGCTCGAACATGCCTCCGGTTGGGAAATCCTGCAGTTCGAGATGGCCGAGGAGATCGAGGCCCGTCTCTGGCGATTGAGGTCGCTGCTGCGTGGTCAGGCCGGCACCGACGATTTGATGCTGGAGATCGCCGAGGAGGGAGCACGTGTCTTCATGCTCGACCGGGCGGTCAATTCCCTGGGCATCAGCCCGGGTGAGGCGGGGCTGTCGCGCAACTACGCCGCCGAGCTTGCCGGACGCGGCGATGGACGCCGAACCGAGCCGAGCGCCTTTTCAGGCGGATTGAGGGCGCGTACGCCCTTGTCTCCTGTCCATCCGAAGGCGATCCGCACCGCGGAAGGCGTCCGCTTCAGCTGGATCAGGCGCAGTCGGGCACCCGAAGCCGACAGCTGGGCGCCCGTGGAGGTGCCCTTCGTCGAAGCCGAGGAGCGCTACCGCATCACCGTTTTCGATGGCGAAGCCGCGATTAGCGTCGCCGAAACCAACGAACCGGGCTGGACCTATGAGGAAAGCGCCGAGATCGCGGATTTCGGCAGCGCGCAGACAGGCTTCGACATCCGCATCGAGCAGGGCGGACGGACGGTTCCCTGGGGCGTGCCGCGCGACGCACATGTCCTCGTCACCTGAACATCCCGAGACAACGCGAGAAGAGGAGAATGCAATGAACGACACAAAAGCATGGTATCAGTCGAAGTCCGTCTGGGGCTCGATCATCACGATCGGCTCGATGGTGGCGGCGATCGTCGGCACCCCGATCACCCCTGCAGACCAGCAGGTGCTGATCACGCTGACCACCACCGCAGCCGGTTCCCTCGGTGCACTCGTTTCTCTCGTTGGTCGCCTCGTGGCGAAAGACCGGATCGGCTGAAACGCAACCGCGACGCGGTCCGGGCCATTTGTCTCTCAGGGATGACTGGCCCGGCAAAATCTCTTGTCATTCATTCCCCGTTCAGCCAGCTTCACCTAAAAGAGGTTCAACAAAACGCCAAAACCCGCCAGCCAGGCGGATAACGGGGCAAGACATGCGACTGAATCTTTTGACGAAAACCACTCTCGCGCTCGCGGCTCTGCTGTCGCTGACTGCGCCTGGCACAGCGGCCGATTGCTCGTCCGCCGCCTCCCGCGTGGTGTCACAGACCGGCGGCCAGCTGCTTTCCGCCACGCCGCAGAACCAAGGTGGCCAAACCGTATGCGTCATTACCGTCCTCGTGCCCGGCAATGGCAACGAGCGTCCGAAGAAGGTGACGGTTTCCGTCCCCGCCTGATTGCGCTAGCGTCCCGCCCGGACGAAAGGGCCAAGAATCATAAGAACGCGGAGGAGTGGTTTAAGTGCGCATTCTGGTGGTGGAAGACGATCACGATCTCAACAGGCAGCTTTGTGATGCTTTGACCGAGCAGGGCTATGTCGTCGACCGCGCCCACGACGGTGAGGAAGGCCATTTCCTCGGCGATACAGAACCCTATGACGCCGTCATTCTCGATATCGGCCTGCCTGAGATGGACGGGATCACGGTTCTCGAGAAATGGCGTGCCGACGGACGCGTAATGCCCGTGCTGATCCTGACCGCGCGCGATCGCTGGTCGGACAAGGTCGCAGGTATCGACGCGGGTGCGGATGACTATGTCGCCAAGCCCTTTCATCTCGAAGAAGTCATGGCGCGCATCCGCGCGCTCATCCGACGGTCTGCAGGTCACGCCTCGTCGGAACTCACCTGCGGTCCGCTCAAGGTCGATACCAAATCGTCCAAGGCGACTGTCGATGGAGTGGCGCTGAAACTGACCTCCCACGAATTCCGGCTTCTCTCTTACCTAATCCATCATATCGGCGAGGTCGTCTCGCGCACCGAATTGGTCGAACACATGTACGATCAGGATTTCGACCGGGATTCCAACACCATCGAGGTGTTCGTCGGTCGTCTGCGGCGCAAGATGGGGGTCGATCTGATCGAGACCGTGCGCGGGCTTGGCTACCGTATGCGCGCCCCCGACGATCAAGAAGCGGGCTGATGCTGCGGTTCAATTCGCTCACCATCCGTGTTCTCTTCTTTGCCACCATATGGGCAGCGATCGGTATCGTCGCCATCGCCCTGGTGATCTCCAGCCTCTATCGCAATTCCTCCGAACGTGGATTCCGTTTCCTGCTGCGCGCCAATCTCAACGGCATCATCAACGCCGTCTCGATGGATCAGACCGGCAGGCTAAGCGGCAATCCGCAGCTCGGCTCGCTTGCCTATTCGCGTCCTGAAAGCGGCTGGTACTGGATAGTCGACCCGATCCAACCGGCAGGCGGCAATCGACTTGCCTCACCCTCCCTGGGTGCCGAAAGTCTCGCGGTACCGTCCGTCGAGGACTATCCCTTCTCCCAAAGATATGTCCGGACCTATCCGGCAACCGATCAGGCCGGCAACGAACTCGTTGTCGCCGAAACCGAGGTCGATCTGGGGCCCGGTGCCGCGCGCGTTCGGGTTTCGGGAAATCGTGACGTGATCGAGCGCGACATTTCCGGTTTCAACAAGCGCCTGTTTCTCGCCCTCGGCCTGTTTGGCATCGGCAGTTTGATCATCAACGGCATTGCCATTCTCGTGGGGCTCAAGCCGCTCGACCATGCGCGCGGGGCCCTCGAGCGCATTCGTGCAGGCCAGGCGGACAGGCTTACCGGTGATTTTCCGCAAGAGATCGCGCCGCTCGCCAGCGAAATCAACCAGCTCATCGAAATGAACGCCCGCGTCGTCGAGCGTGCCCGCAAGCAGGTCGGAAATCTCGCCCATTCGCTCAAGACGCCGATTGCCGTGCTCCTCAATGAGAGCCGAGATTTCGAACCTGAAAAGGGCCGCCTGGTCCGCACCCAAGTGGAATCCATGCAGGCGCAGGTGCAGACCTATCTCGATCGCGCCCGCATTGCCGCCCAGCGCGGGAGCGTTCTGGCTCGTTCGGATGCGCGAGCCGCAATCGACCGGATGATCCGGGTAATGGGCAAGTTGAACCGCGAGGTCGAATTTTCCGCGGCCGTTGAGATTGCCCAGACCAAGCTTGCCGTCGAACAGCAGGATTTCGAGGAGGCGCTCGGCAATCTGATGGAAAACGCTGCCCGCTTCGCAAAGAAGAGCGTGGTGGTTCGCGTCGCCTCGGCACAGGCCCCTAAAGGTGCCGCTGCCGCGGATTGGGTTTCGGTCTCTGTCGAGGATGACGGTCCGGGGCTGACGGAAGACGAGTGCAGGGAAGCGCTCAAGCGCGGTCGCAGACTGGATGAATCGCGGCCCGGCACAGGTCTCGGCCTGTCCATCGTGTCCGAGATCTGTTCCGAATATGGCGGCAGTTTCTCGCTGGAGGCATCCAGGGCAGGAGGACTGGCCGCCCGGATGATTCTGCCGGGCTTGAAGGCTGAGACGTGATCTTGATATGGCGCTCTTTGCCTCGACAGAACGGGGAACAGCGCCATATTGCGGCCACAGCAATGCCGCACCAAGGCGGAGAATTGGTGGGGGTGGGCCAGGCAGCTCGTCTTCACCTGTCGTTCCCAGGCGAACGATTTACTGAGGAGACGGATTGAGATGATCGCATGCGGCAAAACGGCGGATAACCTTAAGCTGGTTTTCACGACCGCATCTCTGGCTTTGGTACTCGCGATTTCCGGCTGTGCGACCTCGAGTACCGGCGTCGCGCCGCTTTCCTTCGCAAGCGCGAGCAGTTCTTCAAAGCTCGGCTCAAACCAGCTTCTCTCGGCCCTCAATGGCGGCGTCCTGCCCGCCGGATCAATGACGAACCTGTCGAAGTCCGATCGTTTGCGCGCCCTGGAAGCCGAATACAAGGCGCTCGAATCCGCGCCTGGCGGTTTGCCCGTTGCATGGAAGAGTTTCGATGGACGCGCCAGCGGTCAGGTGATTGCGGCAACACCCTATCAGGTCGGTCAGCAGAATTGCCGCCAGTATACCCACACGGCGACTATCGGCGGCCAGACAGTGACCGGGCAGGGGGCTGCGTGCCGCGATCCAGACGGCAGCTGGACGCCACTGACCTGAGCGGTGTCGGCGGAAAGATACCGGGCTGTCTGTGGACGAGCCGATGGAAAAAGCCGGTGCCGGTTTGAGATAGCACAAAGTTGATCGCGACCAATTGCCCTAATGCCTGTGTGACGGGCCGAATGCTGTTGGCAACAATCGGCCGCTCGGATAATGAAAGCCCATGTTTTTCTGGATCATAGCCGCCTTTATGACCTTTGCCGCCTGTCTGGCGTTGCTGCTGCCTCTACTGGGGCGGCGCAATGCAGGAGTGGCGAGCGCGTCCGAAGCCCATGATGTCGAAGTCTATCGCGACCAGCTCGCCGAGATAGAGCGCGACCATGCCGAGGGGCTGATCAACGCGCAGGAAGCGGACACCGCTCGCGCCGAAATCGGCCGAAGGCTTCTGGGCGCTGCCCGCAAGGTCGAAAAAGGTGAAGCGCAGGAAAAGCCGCGCCGCACCGGTCACCGCTATGTGGCGGCCGCCATTCTGATCCTGATCCCCCTCGCAGCCGTTCCCGCCTATCTGGAACTGGGCGCACCCGGCGCCCAACAGCAGCCGCTATCGGCACGCCTGTCGCAGGATCCCGAAAGCTCGGATATCTCCGTTCTCGTTGCCAATGCCGAACACCATCTGGCCACCAATCCCGACGACGGTCGCGGCTGGGACGTGCTCGCGCCGATCTATCTGCGCATGGGCCGTGTGGAGGATGCAGAAAATGCATTCCGCAAGGCGATCGCTTTGCTCGGTCCGTCCGCAACCCGGCAGGCTGGTCTCGGCGAGGCGCTCGTCACCCAGTCGGGCGGCATCGTCACCGAGGAAGCACGCCTGATTTTCCAGAGCGCCCGCGAGCTCGATCCTGAAGATCCCCGTCCTGCCTTCTTCCTCGCAATGGCCAAGGCGCAGGAAGGCCAGACGGACGAGGCGCGCCGACAATTCCAGTCGCTGATCGACCGCTCGACGCCCGATGCGCCTTGGATCCCGGCGATCGAACGTCAGCTCGCCTCGCTCGATCAGGCCGAGGACAATGAGGGTGTAACCGGTCCGACGCCCGCGGAAATCGCGGCTGCCGCTGCCGGCAAATCGCCGGAAGAGCGTGACGAAATGATCCGCTCGATGGTTTCGACGCTGGAAACGCGGTTGGCGCGCGACCCGAAAAATTTCGATGGTTGGCAAATGCTGATCCGCTCCCATGCCGTCCTCGGTGATCAGGCAAGCGCGCAGCGTTCGCTGAATCGCGCACTTTCTGTTTTTCCCGCAGCGCCGCAGGCACCCGCGCTCGTCAAGCTTGGCAACGAACTCGGCCTCAATGCCAAAGCTGAACTGGGTGGTGTGCCGATGGCCACGACCAACAGTCCGCTTGCCACGCCCGGGACGAGCAATGGCGGCCCGCAAAACGGCCCCTTCATTGTGCCGAAGGGAAATGCCGTCGGGGAGGCATCCGGTGAGACATCCACGCTTGGCAATCCGTCGGCGGAAGCGATTGCCGAAGCCGAGAAAATGTCGGCTGATGATCGCCAGGAGATGATCCGCTCCATGGTCGCCTCGCTCGACGAGAAGCTGACGGCCGAGCCCAACAATATCGAGGGCTGGCTGCGGCTGATCCGCTCCTATGCGGTGCTCGGCGAGAAAGACGAGGCCCGCAATGCCATTGCGCGCGCCAAATCGGCCTTCGGTGACCAGCCCGAAAAGATCAGCGCAATCGACTCACTGGCCAATGATCTGGCCATCGGAGAACGGAACTGAGACGATGAACAGGAAGCAGAAACGACTGTCGATCATTGCCGGCGGTGCCATTTTTCTCGCAGCTGCCGCAGGGCTCGTCATGTCGGCCCTGAGCGATCAGATCGTGTTCTTCTCCTCGCCCACGGACATTCACACCAAGCAGGTTTCTCCCGATACAAGAATACGTCTCGGTGGACTGGTGGAAGAGGGCACGGTTGTCCGAGGCGAGGGGGCCAAGGTTACATTCGAGGTTACCGACACCAATGATTCCGTGAAGGTGACCTATACCGGTATCCTGCCGGACCTTTTCCGCGAGGGGCAGGGCGTCGTCGCCGAGGGCATCTACGATCCGGCTTCGCGCATCTTCACCGCCGACACGATCCTTGCCAAGCATGACGAGAATTACATGCCCAAGGAAGTGGCCGATGCGCTCAAGGCGCAAGGCGTGTGGCAGGAGGGCGAAGGCGGACCGAAGCCGGGGTCTGCGACTAACTGATTGCGAGAGACTGCCTTCGGCCTCAAGGCCGAGGACCCGAAAGGAAGGGATGAGGCGATGATCACCGAACTCGGCCATTACGCGCTGATACTGGCACTCGCCACCGCGCTGGTTCAGTCGCTGGTGCCGCTTATCGGCGCGCAGCGCAACGATGCCGGGATGATGGCCGTCGGGCCGATGGCCGCGAACCTTTCCTTCGTGCTGGTCGCGTTTTCCTTCCTCACGCTCACCTATGCCTATGTGATATCCGACTTCTCGCTCCTGAACGTCGTCGAGAATTCCCACTCCATGAAGCCGATGCTCTACAAGATCACCGGCGTCTGGGGGAACCACGAAGGCTCGATGCTGCTGTGGGTGCTGATCCTCGTTCTGTTCTCGTCGCTGGTCGCGAGCTTTGGCCGTAACCTGCCGGACAAGCTGCGCGCCAACGTTCTGTCGGTGCAGGCATGGATCACTGTCGCCTTCCTGTTGTTCATTCTTTTGACGTCGAATCCCTTCATCCGGCTGACCAACCCACCGGCCGAGGGCAACGACCTCAATCCGATCCTGCAGGATCTGGGGCTCGCCATCCATCCGCCGCTTCTCTATCTCGGCTATGTCGGCTTCTCGATTTCCTTCTCCTTTGCCGCAGCTGCCCTCATCGAAGGCCGTCTCGATGCCGCCTGGGCGCGCTGGGTGCGTCCTTGGACGCTGGTTGCCTGGACCTTCCTGACCGCCGGCATCTCCATGGGCTCCTACTGGGCCTATTACGAGCTCGGCTGGGGCGGCTGGTGGTTCTGGGACCCGGTCGAAAACGCCTCCTTCATGCCTTGGCTGGCCGGCACCGCGCTTCTGCATTCCGCGCTCGTTATGGAAAAGCGGGAAGCCTTGAAGGTCTGGACGGTTCTGCTGTCCATTCTCACCTTCTCCTTCTCGTTGCTCGGCACCTTCCTTGTCCGTTCCGGCGTTCTGACTTCAGTTCATGCCTTCGCGACTGATCCGGCGCGTGGTGTATTCATCCTCGGCATTCTCGCTGTGTTCATCGGCGGTGCCTTCGCGCTGTTCGGCCTGCGGGCGACTGCGCTCAGAACCGGTGGTCTGTTCGCGCCGATCAGCCGGGAAGGGGCGCTGGTACTCAACAACCTCTTCCTGACCACCGCGACGGCGACTGTCTTTGTCGGTACGCTCTATCCGCTGCTTCTCGAAGCCACCACCGGCACCAAGATCTCCGTCGGCGCGCCATTCTTCAATCTGACATTCGGCCCGCTGATGATCCCGCTAATGATCGCCGTGCCCTTCGGTCCGCTTCTGGCATGGAAGCGCGGCGACCTGATGGGTGCAACGCAACGGCTCTACGCGGCGATCGGCATCTCCATCCTTGTCGGTCTGGTCGTCATGGCGTTCACCACCGATGAACCGGTGCTCGCCGCCGCCGGGATGGCGCTCGGCGTCTTCGTCATTCTCGGCGCGCTGACCGATCTCGTGCACCGTTCCGGTATTGGCCGGCTTCCGGCGGCAACCGCCTGGTCCCGCTTCAAGGGGCTTCCGCGCTCGGCGTTCGGCACGGCGTTTGCCCATGCCGGCCTTGGCATCACCATGATTGGCGTCGTTGCCGCGAGCGTCTACTCGACGGAGCATGTCAGCGCCATGAGTGACGGCGACACCGTCGACGCGGGCGGATACACGGTTCGGTTCGATGGCCTCAAGGATGTGCAGGGACCGAACTATACCGCCAAATCAGGCGAGTTCACTGTCTCCAAGGGAGGAGTGGAAGTGGCACGGGTGGCAAGTGCCAAACGCTTCTATCCGGCCCGCCAGATGCCGACCACCGAAGCAGGCATCCTGACCTTCGGCGCGAGCCAGCTCTATATTGCGCTCGGTGACATGGAATCGAACGGCAAACTCGTGGTTCGGGTGTGGTGGAAGTCCTGGGTGACCTTTATCTGGTACGGCACGGTCCTGATGATGATCGGCGGCGCGCTCTCGCTCTCCGACCGTCGGCTGCGGATCGGGGCGCCGCGCAAGGCCGCCCGTCCGGTCAAGACCGCAGAGGCCGTGGCGTGAGAAGGTTCTGCCTGATTCTCGCGCTTTCGCTTCTGGCCGGACTGTCGCTCGTTCGTCCCGGTTTCGCAGTAAACCCGGATGAGGTTCTGGCTGATCCCGCCCTCGAATCCCGTGCCCGCGAGATCTCGCTCGAACTGCGGTGCCTCGTCTGCCAGAACCAGTCGATCGACGATTCCAATGCCGAACTTGCCCGTGACCTGAGGCTTCTCGTCCGCGAGCGGTTGAAAGAAGGTGACAGTAACGAGCAGGTGCTCGATTACGTGGTTTCACGTTATGGCGAGTTCGTGCTGCTCAAGCCGCGCTTTTCCGTGCGCACCGTTCTTCTCTGGGGCACTCCTTTTCTCATTCTGCTGATTGGCATCGCGGCCATCGTCATCGGCGCGCGCAGTCG
>CEQK01032763.1_pt1 | contig 12233 bp, 9 predicted proteins | sample 531051 | NCBI WGS metagenome assembly CEQK01 (sample SAMEA2621229, study PRJEB7988) | marine metagenome | biome: marine biome (ENVO:00000447); feature: deep chlorophyll maximum layer (ENVO:xxxxxxxx); material: "saline water (ENVO:00002010), including plankton (ENVO:xxxxxxxx)" | depth 150 m
ATCCCTGCTTGTCGAAGAACGGTTTGACCACGTCCAGGCCGCCGCGATCCTGGCTGACGACGATGACCGGAATCCCGTCCCGGGCCAGATCCGTCTTCAGGGCGTCCAAATGCGGCATTTCCTTGATGCAGGGGGCGCACCAGGTGGCCCAGAAATTGACCACGGCCCCCTTGCCCCGGGCCAGTTCGGCGACGGTGACGGGGGCACCCCCGGCGGTCTGGAACGCGTCCGTCATGGGCGCAACCGCCGAATCCGCCGTCTTGAACTTGGATAACGTTGGCGGCGGCGCGGAACAAGTGGTCTCCGCCCCCCTTGCAATGCCGCCGGGAATGATGAAAATCGCCCCACTCAACAAGACGGCGGTGGCCAGGGTCCGCAGGAATGTCGCGGGCGCAAGGGCATTACGGGTGGTCTGGATGTGGGTCCGGGTCATCATGCGGGTTCACTGTCCGTTTACGTTGATCGTCTACACCATCGCCTTGGACTTAAGGAGATAGCCATGGCGCGCACTACGGGCAAGTCCGGATCGGGCGGAAACGACGTTTCCGGCGCCTCGACCATCTGGGGCGGGCGCTTCGACGCCGGTCCCGACGCCATCATGGAGGAAATCAACGCCTCCATCGAATTCGACAAGCGGCTGGCGAACGAGGACATCGCCGGATCGACCGCCCATGTCCGCATGCTGGCCAAGCAGGGCATCGTCGGGCAAGCCGACGCCGACGCCATTGCCGACGGGCTTGCGGCCGTGAAGGCGGAAATCGCCGCGGGTGATTTCGAATTCAAGCGTGCCTTGGAAGACATCCACATGAACGTGGAAAACCGCTTGGCGGCGCTGATCGGCGCGCCGGCGGGCCGCCTGCACACGGCGCGGTCGCGCAACGACCAGGTGGCGACGGACTTCAAGCTGTGGGTGCGGGGCGCCATCGACGCCTTGGACGCGGGCGTCAAGGACCTGCAGGCCGCGTTGATCGAACGCGCCGAGGCCGAGGCCGCGACCGTCATGCCCGGCTTCACCCATCTTCAGGGCGCGCAGCCGGTGACTCTCGGTCATTACCTGCTGGCCTATGTGGAAATGCTGGGCCGCGACCGCAGCCGCCTGGCCGACGGCCGCAGGCGCCTGAACGAATGTCCCTTGGGTGTCGCCGCCCTGGCCGGAACCTCGTTCCCCATCGACCGCCACATGACGGCCGAAGCCCTGGGTTTCGACCGGCCGACGGCCAATTCGCTGGATACCGTGTCGGACCGCGACTTCGCGCTGGAATTCCTGTCCACCGCGACGATCCTGGCCGTGCATCTGTCGCGCTTCGCCGAGGAAATGGTGATCTGGTGTTCGCAGCAGTTCGGCTTCGCGCAGTTCACGGACGCCTTTTCGACCGGCTCCTCCATCATGCCGCAGAAGCGCAACCCGGACGCGGCCGAACTGGTGCGCGCCAAGGTCGGGCGTATCGCCGGTGCGTTCCAGGGCCTGGTCATCGTCATGAAGGGCCTGCCGCTGACCTATGGCAAGGACATGCAGGAAGACAAGGAAGCGGTGTTCGACGCCGCCGACAACGTGGCCCTGGCCGTGGCCGCGACGGCGGGTATGGTGCGCGACGTGAAGTTCAACAAAGACCGCATGGCGGCCGACGCATCGCGCGGGTTCGCCACGGCGACGGACCTGGCCGATTGGCTGGTGCGGGTATTGGGCATGCCCTTCCGCAATGCCCACCATGTGACCGGCTCCCTCGTCGCCATGGCCGAAGCCAAGGGTTGTGAACTCGAAGGCCTGACCCTCGACGACATGCGCGAAGTGGACCCGGCCATTACCGAGGACGTATATTCGGTGCTCGGCGTCGAGAATTCCGTGACCAGCCGGACCAGTTACGGCGGCACGGCGCCGGACAACGTGCGGGCTCAGGCCAAGGATGCGCGCGCGCGGTTCCTGGGTTAGGGGCCGGAACGCGGATGGATATTCGGGAAGATCGGACGCGATGACACGCAGACAGTTCCTTTCGACGTTTTTTGCCGGCCTGACGATCGCCGGTCTGTCGGCCTGTGGGCGCAAGAACCAGCCGAAGCATCCGCCGGGATCGGAATTTCCCCATGATTATCCCTATTTCCCGCCGGATAAACGGAGCCCCGCGCCGGCGAAACCGGCCGAAGGCGACGCCGAGCCCATGGACCGCTCCCAGTTCCTCAAGCTGGACACGATCCCGGACCGCACCAGATAACCCGGCCGCGCCCGCCCATCGGGCCCGCCGCTGAACAAAGACCGGAAACCGACCCTTGGACCATTTCACCTACAAAGACGGGCTGTTGTCAGCCGAGGACGTAAGCCTTGCCGACCTGGCGGACCAGATCGGCACGCCGTTCTATTGTTATTCGCGGGCAACGCTGGAACGCCACTTCCGGGTATTCGACGAAGCCCTCGCGGGCCTGGATCACACCGTCTGTTATGCGGTCAAGGCCAACGGCAACGTCGCCGTCATCAAAACCCTGGCACAGCTGGGGGCGGGGGCTGACGTGGTGTCCGGCGGTGAGCTGATGCGCGCCCTTGCGGCAGGCGTTCCGGCATCGAAGATCGTGTTTTCCGGGGTCGGCAAGAGCCAGGCCGAAATGGCGCAGGCGCTGGACGCCGGCATCTATCAGATGAACGTGGAGTCCGAACCGGAACTGGTGGCCCTGTCCGAGGTCGCGGCGGCCAAGGGCAAGACCGCCCATGTGGCGATCCGCATCAACCCGGACGTCGATGCCAAGACCCATGCCAAAATCACCACGGGCCGCGCGGAAAACAAGTTCGGCATTGATTGGGACCGGGCGCCGGAAGTTTACGGGCGGGCGCGTGATCTGCCGGGCATCGACGCGGGCGGCATCGCGGTTCACATCGGCTCGCAGCTGCTCGACCTGGAACCCTACCGCCGCGCCTACGAGCGGGTGCGCGATGTGGTTCTCGACCTGCGCGCCCAGGGCCACGACATCCGCCGTCTTGATCTGGGCGGCGGGCTCGGCATTCCCTACAACGACGAACAGGCGCCGCCGCCGGCTGCTTATGGTGCGATGGTCAAGGAGGTCGTCGGGCCGCTCGGCTGTCACGTCACGTTCGAGCCGGGTCGCCTGATCGCGGGCAACGCGGGCGTGCTGGTGACCCGTGTTCTCTATGCCAAGGACGGTTCGACCCGCCGCTTCGTCATCGTCGATGCGGCCATGAACGACCTGATCCGCCCGGCCCTCTATGACGCCTATCACGCCATCGTGCCGGTGGCCGAACCGGCGCCGGGCAGTGCTTTGCATCCGGTCGATGTCGTTGGACCTATCTGCGAAACCGGTGATACATTTGCGGTGCAACGCCATCTTCCCGCCGTAAAGCCGGGGGATCTTCTGGCGATCAGGTCCGCGGGTGCCTATGGGGCGGTCATGGCCTCGACCTACAACGGCCGGCCCCTGGTGCCCGAGGTTCTGGTATCGGGCGGCGACCATGCCGTGGTCCGCCGTCGTGTCGAAGCCGAGGAATTCATGGCCTTCGACGCGCTGCCGCCCTGGTTGGCGGACTGATTGCCGGGTTTCCGGCGTCTCGGTCCTTAAGGCCTTCGGTGGAAAACGGGTTGCGGGGTGCCTTGGGCGGCCCCACCTGTTTCAGGTGAACCTGCCCGACGTTGGGTGAAAGGAACCCGCCGCATGCTGGATGTTCCGCCGCCGGCAACCGGCCGGACGGACACCGGATTGGGTCTGCGCTACCGCCTGCTGCTGCCGTTGGCGCGGGCCGTGGTTTTCTTTGAAAAAATTTGGCCGCTGGCCTGGTCCGTGCTGGCCGTCCTTGCCCTGTTCGTGGGCCTGGCGCTGCTCGACATCCTTCCCCTGCTGCCGCATTGGCTGCACGGCATCGTGCTGGTGGCTTTCGCCGGTGTGCTGGCGCTGGCTCTGCGCCGGGCGTGGGAAAACCGGCCCGTGGTCAGCCGCGCCGCCGCCCGTCACCGGCTGGAGGACGACAGCGGCTTTGACCATCGCCCCCTCGCCACCCTGGATGACCGGCTGCTGGCCGGTATGGACGACCGTCTGGCGCGTCGCCTGTGGCAGCGCCACCGCGACCGCATGGCCGACCGAATCGCCGGCATGCGCCTGGGCGCCCCCGCGCCGGATGTGGCCGGCCACGACCCCCGGGCGTTCCGCGCCCCTCTGCTGGTGCTTCTGGTGCTCGGCATCGTCGTCGGCGGACACGACGCGGGCGGGCGCCTGCTGCGTGCGATGACCCCCTTGGGGGCGGCGGCCATGGGCCAACAGCTCAGCCTGTCCGTGTGGATCACGCCGCCCGCCTATACCCGTCAGGCGCCGATCTATCTGGAATTGAATGGCGGCGGCAAGGTGCCGACGCCCGGCGACAGACCGGCCGACGCCGCCATATCCGTGCCCCAGGGCTCGACCCTGCTGGCCCAGGTCAGCGGCACCGGGCGTACCCCCGACCTGACCCTGGGCGGTGTCGAAACCACCTTCACCCCGATCGGCAGCGGCCATGAGGCCGGCAGCTTTCGTCTGGAAACCCTGCTCGACACGCCGGGCGTCCAGGATATCAACATCACCGTCGCCGGACGCGGGCTTGCGGCATGGCCTCTGATCGTGGTCGCCGACGCACCGCCGACGGCGGAATTCATGGCCAAGCCGTCACAAGCCGGGCGGGCATCGTTCAAGACCGAGTTCGAAGCCAAGGACGATTACGGTCTGGCTTCCGTGGAATTGACCATCCGCCATCCCAACGGCCGCCCCGTTCCCGGCGGTGAGGAGATCGTGCGCCTCGCCCTGCCGCTGGCCGAGCCGGGCACCGTGCTGACCCAAGGTGTCGGTGTCCACGACCTGAGTGCTCATCCCTGGGCGGGGATCGAGGTCGTCGGCCGGATCGAGGCCACGGACGGCCGCGGTCAGGTCGGCGTCAGCGAGGATCTGAAATTCCTGTTGCCGCAGCGTACTTTCAATCACCCGGTCGCGCGCGCGCTGGTCGAACAGCGGCGCAAGCTGTCGGACGTTTCCCCCGATGTAATCATCGAGGTGGTCGAGGTTCTGGAAGACCTGCTTCACAAGCCCGACCATTTTTTCAACGATACGGTGGTGTTCCTCGCCATTAACGTGGCCGGCGCGCGGCTGCTGCACAGCGGCGACAAGGATACGGAAATCGCCAGCGTTCAGAAGCTTCTGTGGGATACGGCGCTGCGCATCGAAGACGGCGATTTCGCCGTCGCCGAACGCGAACTCATGGACCTTCAGGACAAGGTCATGAAGGCCATGCGGGACGGCGCGGATTCCCAGGAGGTCCAACACCTGATGGAGCAGTTGCGCCAGGCATTGGATGAATACCTCAAGGCGCTGACCGAACAGTTGACGCGCCAGGACCTCAAGGATCTGCCGGCCTTCGATCCCAACATGCAGTCGCTGCAAAGCCGCGACCTTCAGGACATGCTCGACCGGGCACGTGAACTGGCCAAGAACGGGGCCATGGATGCGGCCCGTCAGATGTTGGCGCAATTGCAGAAGGCGCTTGATCAGATTCGCCGCGGCATGGCCATGGCGCCGCAGGAACAGCAGCAGATGTCCGAGGCCAAGCGCCTGATGGACGGGCTCCGCGAGTTGACCGAACGCCAGCGCGGTCTGCTTGACGAAACCTTTCAGCGTGCCCAGCAGGACCGCCTTTCGCCGCGCGGACGCCAGGGCCCGGAAGGCGCCATGCCGCTGCAGCGGGAGGGAGAGCAAGGCCAGGGCGAAAGACGCCCCGGCCAGGGGCCGCAACGTGGCCAAGGCCTGCAACCGGGTGAAGGGCAGGGCGAGCGGCAACAGGCCCGCCCCGGCGGCACACCGCGGCCGGGGATGGGAGGCGATCCCAATCTGCAAGGCCGCGCCCAGCAGGAAGCCCTGCGCCGGGCGTTGGGTGACCTGATGCTGCAGATGGATGAAATGCTGGGCAATATCCCGGGCGAAATGGGCCAGGCGGAGCGCGCCATGCGCGAGGCGTCGCGCGCTCTCGGCAAGGGACAGCCGGGCAATGCCGTGCCCAATCAGACGGAAGCCCTGGAGCACCTGCAGAAATCCCAGGACCAGATGGCGCAGAAGATGGCGCAGCAATTCGGCCCGCAACTCGGCCTGCGCCCCGGACAGCAGGGCCAGCGCGGGCCCGGCCGCGGCCAGGACCCGTTCGGCCGTGGTTCGGGCGGGGCCTTCGGCGCCTCGGTCGACGGCGACGTCGATGTGCCGTCACGCATGGAAATGCGCCGGGCCCGGGAAATTCTCGACGAACTGCGCAAGCGGTCCGGCGAACGCCAGCGCCCGCCGCTGGAACGCGACTACATCGACCGCCTGCTCAAGCAGTTCTGATTTCCGGAATAAACGGGCCCCGGCCGGCACCTAATGCTTGGCGGGGGCCGCCGCGTCCTTGGGATCGACGAAGGTGACCGTGATACGCCGGCGCAGGGGCGACGGCTCGCGGACCCGGATCTTGAACGACATCTTGTCGCCCTTCGCCAGTTCGCTCTTCAGCGGCGCCACGTCGGTGTGCTGAATCGGCTCGCCTTCGGAATCGAACAGGATCGCACGGACCATGGGAACGGGGCGGGGACCGTCGGCGACGTTTTCGATCTGGCCGCGGATGACCAAAACTTCCAAGCCCTGATCCGTTTCCTGGGCATGTTCGACGCGCTGAATTTGCAGACCGTCGCCGACCTGATGGAATCCGATCATCTTGAACACGTCGTTCAACTGCGGAACCTTGGCGACCAGTTCGTCCTTGAAGAAGAAGGTGCCGGCGACCAGCCCGCCGATCAGCAGAACGAAGAACAGGGCGATGACCTTGCCCAGGATGCTTTTCTGCGGCAGATCGTCGTCCGGGTCCTGTTCCTCGGCCGAGAACACGTCGGGAATGTAGTCCGGGTCGTCCATCTGGTCCGGGGACTCGATGGACTCCAGGTCGTCTTCCTCATCGTCGTTGTTGATCAGGGATTCGAACGGCTCGATGTCGTCGTCGTCATCCTCGAACATGTCGTCGATGTCATTGGGCAGCACGCCCATGTCGTCGTTCGTGTCGTCGGCGATCATGGTGTCGGGCTCAATGATGGGGTCAGGCTCGTCCGCCGGTTCCGGCGCCGGCGGCGCCGGCATGGGGGCCGGTTCGGGCGCTGGTGGCGGCGGCGGCGCGGCCTGCGGCACGGGAGCCGGCGCATAAGCCTGCGGCGGATAAGGCGCGGGCGCGGCGCCGTAGCCGGGCTGCGCGTACATCTGTTGCTGGGGCGGATAGCCCATGGGCGCCGCGGGGCGCCGGGGTTCCGGCTGCGGATCAGGCAGCGCATCGCGCGGGTCGGCGAACCACACATGACTGCAGTTGGAGCAACTCACGTTTCGCCCCTGCCCAAGCTGCGCGGGTTGCAGCATGTAGCGCGTGCGACAATTTGGACAGGTAACCAGCATATTTACCCCGATTCCACCCATGGACTTTATATGCGTCGGTAAATAGGAAAGCAAGCCGAGCAAACCCAAGGACTTCGGCTCCCTCCCTGGACGCCGACGCGGCCCCATGGCATTGTTCCTTAAAGGGAATAGCCGATCATTGATGAATTTTTCCCTAAAGTCCCCGAGAGCCCGATCAAGGTGCCCCCAAAGGTGAGAGACAGCGATCCCGAAAGCATCGTCCGCTTCGAAAATGTCGGACTGCGCTATGGACTGGGGCCTGAGGTGCTGCAGGACATCACCTTTTCCCTGGGGCCGTCGTCCTTTCGCTTTCTTCTGGGGGAAAGCGGCGCCGGTAAATCGTCCCTGCTGAAACTGCTCTACATGGCCCTGCGGCCGACGCGGGGGCAGATATCATTGTTCGGGCGCAACGTCGCCAGCATGTCGCGGAACGAATTGCCGCGTCTGCGCCGCCGGGTCGGCGTGGTGTTCCAGGAATTTCGTCTGCTCGATCATTTGTCGGCCTTCGACAACGTGGCATTGCCCATGCGTGTGGCCGGGGCCCGGGAAAGCGACGTGCGCCGCCATGTCGAGGAACTGCTGTCCTGGGTCGGGCTGAAGGATCATTTGAATTCGCGCCCGCCGACCCTGTCCGGCGGCCAGCAGCAGCGCATCGCCATCGCCCGCGCCGTCATCACCCGGCCCAAGCTTCTGCTGGCGGACGAGCCGACGGGCAACGTCGACGACAAGATGGGCCTGCGCCTGATGCATCTGTTCGAGGAATTGAACAAACTGGGCACCACGGTGATCGTGGCGACCCACAACCTGGGTATCGTGCGCCAGATGGCGCATCCCGTCATGCGCCTGGAAAACGGCCGCCTGAACACGGATGAGGCGGAAATCATTTCCGACCTGGGCCTGGACGAACCGGGAATCGGCGCCGGCGCGGCTTCTGCCGGTCCCGGTTTCTCCCGCATTCATTGATGCTGACCGTGATGCTCCGCCGCCGCTCCGACCTGCCGATGAACGAAGATACCCTGGGCCGCTTCCTGCCCTGGCTGATCGCCTTCATGGTCTTCCTGTCGGCCCTGGCGCTGGCCGGGATGTTGATCCTCAACGACGCGGTCAAGCGCTGGGATACGGGGCTCAACGCCACCGTCTCGGTTCAGGTGCCGCCGGGCGCTAACGCCCGCGAGGACGAACAGCGCCTGGGCCAGGTGCTTGCCGTGCTGGCTGCCAAGCCGGGGGTGGAACGCTACGAGACACTGCCCAAGGACCGCCTGCTCGATCTACTGAAACCCTGGATCGGTGAGGCGGGGCAGGCGCAGGACCTGCCGATCCCCATGCTGATCGATGTTACCGTGGACCGCGATGCGGCGCTCGACGCGCAAAGCCTGGCCAGGGAACTTCAGGCCCGCGTGCCGGGGGTGTCCGTCGACGACCATCGGGTGTGGCTCAGCCAACTCGTGCGCCTGGTCACGGTGATCCAGGTCCTGGCCTGGGCGGTGTTGGGGCTGATCGGTCTGGCGACCATCGGCACCGTGGTATTCACCACCCGCACGGGCTTGGCCATCCATCGGGAAGCCATCGAGGTTCTGCACCTGATCGGCGCCCAGGATGCCTATATCGCGCGCCAATTCGCGTCCCGCGCCCTGGGCCTGGGGCTCAAGGGCGGGTTTCTCGGCCTCGCACTCGCCGTGCCGACCCTGGCCGGGATCGGCTATCTTGCAATGGAAACGGGGGCGACCATGGTGCCCAAGCCTGACCTGGGGTTCTTCAAGGCCCTGGGATTCCTCACCCTTCCCGTCGCCGTGGCGCTGCTTGCCATGATGACCGCGCGCTCGACCGTCATGCGCAACCTGAAGCGGATGTCCTGATGAGCCGGCGTCCACGCCGCAGCACCCCGGTGGGGATGGGACGGCTGCTGGTCATGGTGATCATCGTCGCCGTCATCTGGGGCGTCGGGTTGTTCCAATTCGCCGACACCATTCCGGCGAAGGTCGCGGACCCGGGCACCCGCACGGATGCCATCGTGGTCCTGACCGGCGGCAGCGGGCGGTTGGATGAAGGCCTGGACCTGTTGGCCCGCGACCTGGCCGGACAGCTGTTCGTGTCGGGCGTTTATCACGGGCTCGATGTGGAACGCCTGGTACAGATTTCCAAGCGCGAGCCCGAGGGCCTGGAGTCCCGCATCGGCATCGGCAACGCGGTCAATACCGTGGGCAACGCGGCGGAAACGCGGGTCTGGATGGCGAAGCGCGGGTTCACCTCGCTGCGCCTGGTGACCGGCGCCTATCACATGCCGCGCTCGCTCGCCGAATTTCACTTCTTCATGCCGGGGGTCAAGGTCATTCCCAACCCGGTGTTCCCCGAACATGTGAAGCAGAAGTATTGGTGGGCCTGGCCCGGCACGGCCAGCCTGATCGTTTCGGAATACAACAAGTGGCTGTTCGCCCGCGCCCGGCACTGGATTTCCAGCATCTTCGCGGCGCCCCGCCCGATCCTGAAATGAGGGGGCCGACCATGATCCTGGTCCGCTCGATCCTGTTCGGGGGGCTGTTCTTTCCGTGGAGCACGCTGTGCTCCATCTTCGTGCCGATTTCGCTGATCTTCCCGCGCAAGTTCATGCAGACCATCGTCAAGGTCTGGGGCATCGGCGTGCGCTTTCTGCTGAAATGGGTGGTCGGGCTGAAGTGGCGGGCCGAGGGCCTGGACAACGTTCCGCCGGGGCCCTGCGTGATCGCGTCCAAGCATCAAAGTGCGTGGGACACCATGGTGTTCCATGTCCTGCTGCCCGACCCGGTCTATGTCGTGAAGAAGGAACTGACGCGCATCCCGTTTTGGGGCTGGGGCTTCTACAAGGCCGGATGCGTCGTGGTCGACCGCAAGGCCGGGGCTAAGGCGTTGAAGCATCTGGTCATCGGCGTGCAGGAAGCCCTGGCCCGCGGCAGCCAGGTCGTGATCTTCCCCGAGGGCACGCGCACCGCCCCCGACCAGAAGGTCGACTACCACCCGGGCATCGCCGCCATCTACCGCGACGCCAACGTGCCCGTGGTGCCCGTGGCGCTTGATTCCGGCCTGTTCTGGGGCCGCATGGCGGCGCTCAAATATCCCGGTGAGATCACCATCCGGTTCATGGAGCCGATCCAGCCGGGCGGCGACCGCCGCGAATTCCTGGGCCTGCTGCAAGGCCGGGTCGAAGGCGAAAGCGCCAAACTGATGGCGGAAAAGCGCGCGCGTTATCCCTGGCTGCCCGCTCCCCGGCCCGCTGTGGAAAACGGGTAAAACTTCTCAATCGCCCGCTCTACACCGTGTTCCGGCGGCCCTTCCTGTGGGCTGTTCTGGGGGCTTTTTGCCGCTTCCTGTGGGAAACATAAAGAGAACAAAAAATTGACCCCCTGGGGGTAACCGCCTACACTTGTTGAAACTTTCCATCATCAAAGGATTACGGGCCCGTGTCTCAACCGCCTGCCACGCCGAGCGCGCCGATCGCCGCGATTTCCCAGCAGATCTGGGACATGAAGTACCGGTTGAAATCGCCGGACGGCAGGCCCGTGGACAAGACCATCGACGACACCTGGAACCGGGTGGCGGGGGCCCTGGCGGCCAAGGAAGCCGACCCCGAGGTTTGGACGCCGCGCTTCAAGGACGCGCTCACCGGGTTCAAGTTCCTGCCCGCCGGGCGCATCATTTCCGGCGCGGGGACGGAGCGCATGGTGACCCTGTTCAACTGCTTCGTCATGGGCGAAATCCCCGACGACATGTCGGGCATCTTCGACAATTTGAAGGAAGCGGCCCTGACCATGCAGCAGGGCGGCGGCATCGGCTACGACTTCTCGACGCTCAGGCCCAAGGGATCCCTGGTCAAACGCGTCGGCGCGGATGCCTCGGGCCCGCTGTCGTTCATGGACGTGTGGGACAGCATGTGCCGCACCATCATGTCCGCCGGTTCGCGCCGGGGCGCGATGATGGCGACCATGCGCTGCGACCACCCGGATATCGAGGATTTCATCGCCGCCAAGCGGGAGCCCGGGCGCCTGCGCATGTTTAATCTGTCGGTCCTGGTGACCGACGATTTCATGCGCGCGGTCAAGGAAGACGCGCCGTGGGAGCTGACCTTCGGCGGCACCGCCTATCGCACCCTGCCGGCCCGCGAGTTGTGGGACAAGATCATGCGCGGCACCTTCGCCTATGCGGAACCGGGCGTGATCTTCATCGACCGCATCAACGCGCGCAACAACCTGAATTATTGCGAAACCATCCACGCGACCAACCCCTGCGGCGAACAGCCGTTGCCGCCCTACGGCGCCTGTCTGCTGGGCTCGGTCAATCTGGCGCGGCTGGTCGACCGGCCGTTCGAGGATGGCGCGGGCGTCGATGCCGAGGCCCTGGACAAGCTGGTGCGCACGGCCGTGCGCATGATGGACAACGTGGTCGATGCGTCGAACTTCCCGTTGGAGGCCCAGCGCCACGAGGCCCAGGCCAAGCGCCGCATCGGGCTCGGGGTTACAGGCTTGGCCGATGCGCTGATCATGTGCGGCGCGCGCTATGGCGGGTCGCAGGCCGTGCGCCTGACCGAACAATGGCTGCGCGCGATCCAGCGCTCGGCCTATCTCGCCTCCGTCGATCTGGCCAAGGAAAAGGGCGCCTTCCCGCTGTATGATCGGGATGCGTACCTCGCCGGCGAACATGTTCAGACCCTGGACCAGGACGTGAAGGACGCCATTCATGAGCACGGCATCCGCAACGCGCTGCTGACCTCAGTCGCGCCCACGGGCACGATCTCGCTGTTCGCCGACAACGTATCCTCGGGGCTGGAGCCGGTGTTTTCCTTC
>CEQK01025756.1_pt1 | contig 12185 bp, 14 predicted proteins | sample 531051 | NCBI WGS metagenome assembly CEQK01 (sample SAMEA2621229, study PRJEB7988) | marine metagenome | biome: marine biome (ENVO:00000447); feature: deep chlorophyll maximum layer (ENVO:xxxxxxxx); material: "saline water (ENVO:00002010), including plankton (ENVO:xxxxxxxx)" | depth 150 m
TGGCGTACTCATCGAAAAACTTGTGATGCTCCAAGAACACGGAGTGCTGCACACGGCCCTCGAGGAGCGCAGGGGTCTCTTTGAACACGCCGTGCTTCCAAGTGTAAGGACACTTGGCGAGCGATGTCAGGTCATGACTACGCCACGCAGGGATCGATTCATAGGTGGGGTAGTCCAGGTTCTCGTAAATGCCCGGTTTGAAGTCCATCATTTTTTCTTCTTTTTACGTGGGTCATCACCCATGCTGAAACGCAAGTACCAGATGCTCTTTGCCTTGTCTTGATTGGCATCGCCCTTTTTGCCCGCGCGCCAGACGTATTTGAAGCTTGCAATCTCCGCATACTCTCGAACGCGCTTGAGGCCGTAGGCCGATATCATGGCATCGATACACTCCACCTCCCCCGACGCATAATGGGAAGGTGAGTTGATCATGTCGTTGTTCTCGACGGGGGGTTTTTTGGTCATCATAATTTAAAACGGGATGTCATCTTCTTCGAAGGGGTCAGCCTCTTCTGGCTCACTCACCACTACCTTATCGCCGCCTTTTGCCTTGGCTGCTTGCACTTCGAAGCATGCAGGTACAGGCTCTTTACCCACCTCATCGCAACCTGCGATTTGCCATTTCATAAACGCGGGCAGCTCATCGAGGATGTCACACATCGCTTTGCTTTCGGCCGTTGATTCGCCTGTCCATTCTTTACAATATTCATCCAGGTCGAAAATGACGGCCTTATTTTCTGTCTCGACACGCTTGGGTCCGCCATCGGCGCAAAACACACCTGTGACTTTATCGCGTCCACCACTGGTGAGTCCAACCGACACCTTGCAGGTCACACCCAAAATTTTGGTGATGTCAAAGCCCTCGAGCTCTTTGTCGGTGAAGGGTTTGTTCCGCCAGTTCTGCAAAATGTTTCGCAACGCGGCCCGCTCATGAAGGCTCAACGTGTATTTATGTGAGATGGACATGGGGCGATCGTCATCCATCCTCAGTTCGGGCAGCTCCCAAAACAACCAGACGCTATGCTGTTTTTTCAGCTCCCCTTGAAACTCATTCATGGTTGTACCCGCATCGACGATTTTGTAACAGATCGCGTTGTGCGTTCCCTGTGGGACTTGCTGGTAATCACCCGCCCCGGTGTCTGCTGCGACGATTGGCATCAAATTGCTCCTTGTGTAAATGTAAAAATTTGCAGTAGTATGCACAGCTCTACACTTCTCGTAAAGGAAAAATTGATGGGACTGAAAAACGTAAGGGCTGGGCCAAGCAAAAATATGGCCCGTCCGTTGTCGCAATCCTTACGCGATGACTTTGTCGATTTTTTAGCCAGCCATCACATGGAGTTTGACCCGAAAGAGGGTTTGGTCGAGCACGGTCGCGGTAAAGCTTGGAGTGCATACGGGGGCCGCGCACGCAAAGACAAGGGGTGGTATTTATTGTTTTTGCATCAAGAGAGTCCGCTTGGGCTTTGTTTTGATTGGCGTGAGGGTGATCATCCGATCGCACGCTGGTCTCCCGATGGGCGCGAAGACTTGACCGATGAAGAGCGAGAGCGTGAGCGACAGCTCATAGAGCAAGCGCGCAAGGAGTACCTCGAGAAGTTGGCCAAACAACACGCAGAGGTCGCCAAAGAGTGTCGCAGAATCTGGAAACAAGCGGCGCCGTGCAAAGACCATCCTTACCTGGAGCGCAAGAAGGTAGCAAACCACGGACTCAAGGTTTCGCTTGGTCCTGATTTTGATGGCTATCTTATACTGCCCTATCGCGATGAAACCAAGCACATCGTCACACTGAGTTACATTCCGCCTGAACCGGGCGAGCAAAAGTGGTGGCATAAGGGTGCGAAGCGCAAAGGCACCTACGCCCTCATCGGTCCTGAGCTTTTACGCTACGAGCCAGAGCGCATCAATTATGTTGAGGGGTATGCTACGGGCGCCAGTTGGTATGAGCATGTCGGTGAGGCCGAGCCCGTAGTCATCACGGGGGATGCCAATGGCATGATCGATGTGCCGAAACTGTTTGCCGCTTGGTATCCTGACGCAACCCATGTATTTATTGCAGACAACGATGAAAATGAGACGGGACAGAAAGCGGCACAAGCGGGCGCCAATGAGGTCAAGCTTGTGGGTGGTAGTGCCGAGATCATCGTGCCTGGTGAGGTGGGCCAAGACTTCAACGATGTGGTTAATCAACCAAGCATCGAGGGTGAGATCATACCCAAAGATCATCGCGCAATGGCTGAGGTCATCGATTACGCCGCGCTACCGAAGGGTAGCCGCCTTATGCAGAGCAAAGAGAATTATGCGGTGTTGCTTGAGAAAAATGAGATCGACGTGGCGTACAACGTCATCAAAAAAGAGATGGAGATCGACATACCAGGCATGCGCTTCATCAACGACCTACAAGAGGATGCGATGCTGGCGGAGCTTGAGAACCGTTGCATAAAAGAAATGCTCCCACACGAACGGATGCGGGTGAATTTGCCGCTTCTGGCAAGGGAACACAACCCGGTCAAAGACTGGATGGAAAGCGTTCCGTGGGATGGCACAAAGCGCATACAGCAGTTGCTTGACACCGTGGACGCAGAAGACAACCCACTCAAAGAGATGCTGATGCGTAAATGGCTGGCCGGGTGTGCGGCCGTCGCCTGTTTGCCTGAAGGCGCCAACCTGGAGGGCGTGCTGATTTTTGTTGGAAGACAAGCCATCGGTAAGACGCAATGGATGAAGTCTCTGGCGCCAAACAAAGACTGGCTCCTGGAGGGCGCCACGCTGAACCCTAGCGATAAGGACAGCGTTAAGCACTGCGTGAGTCATTGGATTGTGGAGCTGGGTGAGCTCGGTAGCACCTTCAAAAAAGCCGACATCGATCAGCTCAAGGCCTTTCTGACCAAATCAAAGGATGAGCTGCGACTGCCCTATGGTCGAAGCTTCAGCCGTTATCAGCGCCGCACGGCTTTTTATGGGTCGGTAAACGAGCGTGAGTTCTTGGTCGATCCCACGGGCAACCGACGCTTTTGGGTGATACATGTCAACAAGATAAATTTTCACCACGGTCTGAACATGCAACAGATTTGGGCGGAGGTTTTGCATGAGGTGCATCAAGGTGGGGAGACCTGGTTCTTGACCAGTGAGGAGCGTGAGCGGTTACAGGCGAGTAATGAGAACTCGAGGACACAGAGTGTGGTGGAGGATTTGCTTTTGCAGCAGGTGGACTTCGAGGGAGTAAATACAAAGCCCGTTCAGATGGCCAAGCTGCTCACCGACTTGGGGGTGCGCTCGCCGCGGATGAGCGATTACAAAGAGGCGAGTCGTATATTACAGGAGCGTGGGATTAAACCCAGAAAGTCGCATGGCAAGAAAATATACGACGTTCAGTACGAACCTGTAGATACCCCCACTGTACCCCGCTCTACCCCCGACTGGTGAAGGGGGTGAGGTGCTGTACCCCCTATACCCCATTGCGAAATCTTTGAAAGCTATATTCTACGCGGGTCTCGAGCATGGGGGGGGTGGGGTATAGTAGTTCTAATGATTATTGTATTTATATATATACTGTAAAAAAGGGCCATATTTAGCCAAAAAAGACGTGTATTTCATATCTCCTAGTATAAGGCCGAAAAAAGGCACCCTACCCCACCCCGTGGTGAAAAAGGATGATGTATTACAATGAAAGGGCAAAGCTATGTTTTTAAACTTTACTCAATGGCGGTACGAGAATGACTGCGAGCGGGAGGCCTGGGGGCAACCTCGACTGTCTGAGGCAGAGGCGCTGAAATTATTCGAACAACTGAAGGTGAGCGGATGGCTGACAAACCAAACGGAACAGCAAAGCGAGGAAGGCCACGCAAAGAGCGAAAAGCGTTAGTCGAGACGCCGCTTCAGTTCGAGGCGGATGATGAGGCGGGCATCACTGAAATGCAGACGAGCTTTGTGTGGCATTACACGGAGGGTGCATGCGGGCAGACGGAAGCCGCCAGGCGTGCAGGGTTTGCGTTCCCAGCATCCGCTGCAACCAAGATGCTCGACGGCAAGACGTTCCCGAAAGTCACACGCGCGGTGCGAGTCAAGCAAGATGAACTTCGCGAAAAGTATGCGGTGACACCACAAAAGACGGGCGCGATGTTATGGAAAATCGCAGAGACTAGCTTTGAGAATGGCGCGTACAACGCCGCGGTGAGTGCGGTCAAAGAGTTGAACCAGCTCGCCGGGCTGACAATCCATCGCAGTCAGAATCTCAACATCAACGCCGATTTGCAGAAGATGACAAAGGACGACATCAAGCAACGGCTGAACGAGTTGCTTGGGGTGGACAGCGAGATGCGGGATCGAGACCATTAACCGAGCCGGGTGGGAAGATGTGGGAAATGAACATTGTTTTCGCCCCTCGCCCGCTGGCCCCGCCAAAACTACAAAAAAAAACAAAAACTTGCACAAAATCCAAAAAGCATAATGAAATCAATAACTTATGTGCAATATTTTTGTTTGCGTGACGGTGCGTGTATTGCTTGGCTCTGAGCAGAGGCGATACGGTGGTTTGCCCGGGTGCGCGAACCAATGATCAAGAGCGCGTAGCACGCCCTGTATTGCCCTGTGTTGCAAAAGCGTGCGTGACCTAAGGAACCCTATGGGGTCAAAAAAACGCCGTCAAATCGCAATACAAAGCGACCCCCGCACCCCCCTAGATCGCGCCGCCGCATGGCGCTGTAGCTATAGCAAGGTTTGGTACATCCAACCCCCAAAAATCCTCAACGGAATCCATGTTTGACGTCTACCCCCTAGTACGCCATCATCAGCTCATAGACGCACTCACGGAAGGCTAATTATGTTTGCTCCAATGAATTCCAGACAGCAATTCCAACAGCCACCCATGCCGCAACAGATGCCGCAACAGATGCCGCAACAGATGCCGCAACCATTTGGTGGTTTCGGCGGGGGTTTTGGCGGGGGTTTTGGTGGATACGGTAGTCAACAACCCATGCAACAACCGTTTGGCGGTTTCCGTCCGCAGCCACAGCCTCCACAATTCGGCGGTTTTGGTGGTGGCATGATGCGCCCCATGCCGATGCAACCTCAGCCGATGCCATTTTTCGGCGGTGGAATGGGCGGTAGGATGATGGATCAGCAACGAATGGGTTCCGCATCTTCTCTTCAGCAAGCATTGCAAGGTACGCTCGGTCAAAGGTTAGGCTCTCCCTCACCGCAAGCCCCTCAACAGGCTCCGAACACCGCGAGCGAAAGTCAAGCACGACAAGCGTCAGTTGACGCACAAATGCAAGAAGCGCAAGGCGCAGAACCCGATAGGACTGCGACTATGGCTCGATCCACTGGCGCGCCACCTGGCGGCCCACTACCACCGCGCATGCCTATGCCCATGCCAGTGCGTGGTGGGCCCGTCATGCCAAGATTTCCGTTTCAACCGCGACGTCCGATGCCTATGCCTATGCGACAGCCTATGCGCCCAACCCTGCGTGGTTTGGGATCAATGGGTATGCCGATGATGCAATTTAATCGTGGCGGTTTTAATCCGTTTATGAGTCGGCGATTTATGCCTCGAGGATTCTTTTAGGAACCCTGCCCACCCGGTTTTTGAAGGAGACAACAAAAACAGAGGAGTGAGCGGGCAGGGTGATTCGGTTGGAGAGCCCTAAGGTATCCTTTTTGTCGGTGTATTTCTAATTTTTTTTTGCTTACACTCGGCCAATGGCAGACTCACGGACAAAAGGCGCCGCGTTTGAACGCGATATCGTGAAGCGAATCAACGCATTCGCCGATGATCATGCCCTGGGTTTCACGTGTAAGCGCAATCTCGACCAGTACCAAGCTGCCAATCTGTGTGATATTCAAATTCCCGGCTATTCCATTGAGTGTAAGGCGTACAAAAGTGGCTGGTGGTACGCTTCTGCGTGGTGGGACCAAGTCTGTGAGGCGTGCGGTGACGACATTCCCGTGCTAATTTACAAATTCAACAACAAACCGATCCGCGTTTGTGTGCCGTTGCACTCGATTAACGCAAAAATCGCGAAAAACAACGCGAGAACCGTGGTTTTAACGCTCGAGGATTGGTTTTTTCTGTTGAAATCATCGTTTGATGCACAAAAAAAGGCGGCATAGTGGGTTTTTTACGACGATTGATTAAAAAAGCACAAACTGATGAGTTTGGTTTCTACAGTTTTGCTGAAGAAATAGCACTGAACGCGCCGCAAAAGAAGATGCGCGGTGATGACGCGCGTCGGATGTTTTTGAACAAGGGCGTGAAGAAAAAAGAGCTTGAAGATTTGGGTTTAGATGATCTTTTCAATCAAGATCGCGTGACTCAGGACGAAATTCTTCAGACGATCGATGAAAATCGCATTGAGTTTGAAGCGTTAGAGTATAAAGGCAGCGCCCCTGCCAATAGGGGTTTTACTCAAGAAACGCTTTCGTTTGAAGAAGCGCACATGGCGCCTACCGTCACGCTTGAGGACGGCACAGTTTTGCGTTATTACCCCTACACTCAATCGCGTGATGGCAGATTCGGTGAATTTAGACCAGAGGGACCACCCAGAGAGGGCGTGCCAACGGGGGTATTAGACACAGTAGGCGATACCACAAATTTTCAGTTTATCGAAGAAATTTATGATGGCTTGCCCGTGTTTGAAGAAGGTAGCACCACTGAGATTGGCCGTGTAAAAAAACAATTTGATGAGGAATCTGCTGGCATTACTGAGATTTTGGAAGATGAGGATATGCTGCGAGACGTTTTGAACGAGGCCATACTTCGCGACCCAGACATGAAAGACTACATGCTCGATGAAAAAAACGAGAAAATTCGAGAATTTTTTTATGCAGATCGGCCTTTTGAAACTTTAGATTTTATAGATCGTAAAATTTTGCGGGAAACCGTTTACGACCATCAGGAACTTGCGTACAAAGACGACCCTATCGAAAAAATTACAATCATGCTCGACGGGAATCCTACCCCGTATTCTTTGGTCGGCAATGAGAATATAGGCTATAGCTTGCCCGGCACAAGCGACCCGCGCCTGTTAAACGATCCAAGTGCTAACCCAGTGGCTTTTAGCGCAAACGAAGCGGAGGTGTCGCTTTCAAGCCTTTTGGAGCTATATGAAGACATCACAGACGGCGCCGAGGGCAATCTCAGGTGGGCTGACCGCACGTTACCAGGCGGAGACAACGCCGTAGAAACCGTATTTCAACTCAAATTGCCAGAGCTTCGATTTAGCGAAGACATCCATTATCCCGACGCCACAAACCAAGTGTTTCATGTACGCACGAAAGACCGCGTCGATGACAAAGGCAATCTCATTTTGTATGTAGAGGAGTTTCAATCGGATTGGGGTCAAAAAGCAAGAGAACGAGGCCTAAAAGACCCAGAAACCATAGAATATGCTGAGGCAAAAGCGAAAGAGGAGCTGGATCAGCTGCTTGATTTTGTTCCTTTTCTAGAAAGAGCATATGAAAAAAATCCTCGATTACCACGGTTTGTGGACCAAATCCGCCGCTCTCTAGTGGAACCGTACAATATCAGCGGTCGCATAGAGGGTACGTTAGAGATTTCACCTGAAGGCAGTGCCAAATTTGGAATCAGGACCAAATCTATTGACCGCTTAAAAAGCGCGTTGGGAGACTTTAAAGATGATGTGGATGAAGAGGTCAGACAACTGCGACGGGAGATCATCACACGTAGTTTTTCTTTAGAAGAAAAACAAGCGGCACTCAAAAAAATCTATGCTGGCGCATTCCGCCTCGGCCAAAGAGAACAAAATTTTTATCTTCCCGAGGCGCTGAAATACAGGTTGTTGCAGATCGATACAGCATCAAAAGATGGTCCTTTTGACGGCAATCGTGAGTCAGCGGCAAAAATTATATCCGATTATGTAGACGAAGAGGATTTGTTTAGTCTTGATCAAAAGTTGGGTGAGTTTGGCGCTGTGGCTTCACCGACTGGGTTCAATGTACCAGGAGCGGCAGAGTTTAATCGTGAAAGCTACAAGCGTCTTTTGGCACGCTTGAAGGCCGAAAGTTATGGAGAGATCAACAGGCGCTTACGAGAACTAGCCGAACGAAAAATTGCGCGGAATGCCTTAGCGCCTTTGGGCTTACCGCCCGACACTATGCAAAGGCTCGGTAGAGCAGTGAAAAATTTTGGAGTCGATGAAAAGGCCAAAACAGGCGCAAAAATGGCATCTCCTTACTCGACTTTTATTGAGAGAGCGCCCTTTATCACCGACTCTGAAGGCTGGAACACCTTGGGTGTCAAATATATTTTTTCAAGAGCGGCTAGGGAAGGCTATGACGGCGTCGCTTTTGCCCCAGGGGAAGTGCATGAAAAACGATGGAAAAGACCGGGGTTGATTGATGCCTACAATCAAACGATACCTTTTGCTATCAGTAAAGCTTTTAGCCCCGTTGAGAGCACGTTAAAGAAACCTAAAGACAAAACAATCACTGTTTCGGGGGAGCCAGGGAGCGACGAGGCTGGTGATTATACGAGCCGTGTGTATCTTTTGAATGAAAAAACCAAAGACGGTAAAACTATAGACGATAAAGCAAAGTCTCGACGCGGTATGTATACCATCCCCCCCGCAGGAATACTTGCTCTATCTCTCACGCCTTCTGAAGAGGCGGAGGCTCAAGAACAAAAGCGTCAATCTCAAGAATTGCAGCGCACCTTTCCAGATCCCGAGGTGCGAGAAAGTGCAGGTATTTTAGGTGCTCTACGTGGTGCGGGTGAGGTCGCGTATGAGGGACTATCAGATTTACTGATTGAGCCTTTTGTTGGTATGAGTGGCGCAGAGTTAGCATTTGAGTCAGGCGCAACCCCACAAGAGGCAGAGGCGGCAAAGCGTCGTGCCATGCGTTTAGTAGACTTTGAGACGACCTCTCCTACAGGCCTACGTTACAAAGAAGCCGTGAAAAGCGGACTAGGTGACTTGGGCGAATATTTGATGAGTGAAGGTGAAAGAGGTCGCACAAGATCAGGTATGACGTTGCCGCCTAGTCGCGATGCTCTGCAATTACTTTTTCAAGAAGTGATTGATCCAGCGGCAGAAGCAGTTACGGAAGGTGCGTTGGGTATATTGGGTTTGGACCCTAGAGACACAGAAGAAATGCAAAGGGTGCGACAAGAGGCTGCGCGGCCAGTGATAGAAGCAATTCAGCCAATCTAAATTCATAGCTCCTCCAACCAAGACTGAAGCTTGCCCGCCTCAAATTTTTCGAAGGCAGTTTTCACCAGCTCAGGCTGACCCAGTCGCTCTGCTTCCGCATGAATGTCTGCTCGCTGACGTTTGCCACGTTCAAACACACGATGATCATCGCTGTACACAAAATACCAATCGTGATCACGTAGCATTTGTTTCAGTTTATCCATGAGACGCTACCTCAAACTCACTGAGTTTTTTCTCGATCGAGGTCCACAAACACTTCAGCTTGGATTCCTGGTCAGGGCTGAAAGCTTCATGTCGGAAACAGGTGCTCTCGATACCCCTCACACGCGGGTCATCAGAGCTCATCCGCATAAGGGTGTTGAGCAGCTCCAACTCCTCATTGGTAAACTGCAAATACTGTGTGCTAAGTAACGTCATTTTTGCTCTCCAGTCGTTTCTTCATATCAACTTTGACCTGCCATACCCAAGCGCACCTAATCACGCCTCAATGCAACTCGCGACAACCAACCCCACCACACCAGCCCTGCCGAGCCTTCCCCAAACCCATCTTGCCACACCTAACCGGGCCGCAAGGCACCCGACAACGCCATGCAACACCTCGCCTGACCTGCCCTGCCTTGCCGTACCGTGACGGACCCCACCGTGCCGATTGCAACCCCGACCCGCCTGACCAGACCTGCCCTGCCATAGCCAACCTCGCGCAACCACACGGAGACACGTCGTACCATACCTGCCTTACCGAATCCAAATCGACCTTGCCCTACCACAACAAAACGGATCGTGAAGCACCCAACCCAAACATCCCAAAACTCACCTGACCTGCCAAGCCAAGCCTAACCCAACCTAACCGCCTTTGAGGTGCGTTTTGATTGGGTCAAGCACACCAGCCAACTCCGTCAGTTGGTCATACTTGTTTACAAATTGCTCAAGCTCTCGTTGTGCGTTTGCCAAAATTTGAGCCCTGAACTCAGGGTCTTTCATAGCCTCCACCGTTGAGACGTAAGAGCGCACGGTTTTTCCGAGATCGTTAGTGAGTGAAACACTCGTAAATACTCTTAATTTGGTAGGCGTGAACGATTCAGGCACGTCAGCACTGGTCACATAAACCAAAGATCGTTTGATCTGTTTCTCAGTTGCCACCCGTTGTTTCTGTGCGGCGATCGAATCATCCCATTCAAAATCGTCGTGAAGAACAGAGTCGGGGTCGCGAGCGTGTTCGACCAGTTGTCCTGTGGGCGCGACACCACCCCATTGCTCATCGACAGCTCGTATTTCTTGTAACGCGAGATTGGGGTCTGCCTTGAAGACAGACCCCTTGGCCCACGCTACCGTGGTCACACTCATGCCGCTTCCTCGAGAATGGCAAATTCACGATCGAGTCGGAAGCGACCATACTCACCGCCTTTTTCGGGACGCCACTCACCTAGCCCGATGCCAAACCCGGCACGCTCAATCAAATTGAGAATGGCCGATTGCGTGAGTGCCTTTGAGTCATATTCGAACTTCAGCGTCATCGCCCACTGCATAAACTCAGGCCGATAGCGCAGGTCAGTCGATCCCGCACCAACCCTCACAATGTCCTCGCGCATCTTAGGGTCATCGGTTTCCAGCGCGACAAGGTTTAGCTCAAAATCGTCAGGCCGAATGAACAACGATTTTTTGAGCAAGGTCTTTTCCAGCCCAATGTCTTTGTGAGCCGCACCGACTAAACAAGCTTTGATACCACCTGCTGGGAACCCGTAGCGCCCGTCACTCAACTTGTAACTGGCGTTACGGAACTCTTGTGCGGGGTCGCGCACGTCGCGATTCTTAACGCGAATCCCTGCGTGCTTATCCCTCAGCATTTGAAGCGCTTTCTCATCCCACTTGTGCTGAATGAAAGGACTGGTGCCCTCGATCCGAACCGTCATCAAAGTTTTTTGAATTGGTTCAAGTGCTATTACATTACCCATTTTGTATCTCCTTCGCCCGGGGGCGTACTGTTAGTTTTTTGCCTGGCAACTCCAGACAAAGCCGAACGTGGCACAGTATGCGTGTCCATGTCAACACTTTTGCACAAAAAAATATTTCAATGTTTTTTGTATAAATATATTGTACATCGACACGGAATATGATTTGATGCGTTATGGAAATCAAACGGGGGTTGTTATGTACATTGAATTGACGGATGACCAGGCAGACGTGCTGCTGAACCAAGTAGCCGACTGGAAGCACAAAGTCGTGAAAGGTAGTGATCTTCAACGACAGCTTCAGGAAATAGAAAAGGTTTTGGTTTTGGCTATTTTGCAAAAAGAGGGAGGCATCAATTATGGATAAAGCAGCATTGAAAAAGCGGTTTTACAATCGTGTGCGTCGCACTTGTCTCAAGCACAACATCGATATTGTGTACGATGGTGTGCCAAAGGCGGTATATGGCGTGGAGCTGGTGAAGGATGGTGTCGTGATGTTTGCCGATCGCACAAACGACAACATGCCGCTCGACATCAACTGGCAACGACTGCATGAAGAGATGACCGACTACGGTTACAAAGGTGGTGTGAAATGAGCATTCCAGAAAAACCAGTTTGGCTATCCCAGAAATTTAAGGTCTCAAAAATGACGCGAGGCTGGCATCCGAGTCTTAGGGGGTGCTTGTTAATTCAGTGCGCCAACGAAGATCACAAGCTAGAGGTCTGGTACTCCCCCAACGGAGAAACAGCCAGCGATTATGGCTGGTTAGATGTGAGATCCGCAGTCAACCGAGAAAAACCAGTTTGGCTATCCAGCAAATTCAAGGTCTCAAATTTTACGCAAGGTTGGCAACCAGATCTTGGGGGGTGCTTGGTAAGTGAGTGCGCCAACGAGGATCACAAGCTACAAATCTGGTACTCCCCGAACGGAGAAACAGGCAGCAGTTATGGCTGGTTAGAAATTTCTTCCGCAGTCAACGAGAAAGGCATCAAGGACGTGTGAAATGAGTGGACCGTATAAGCAAATCAACAACATCTACGGTTACATTCGCGTGTCCACGGATGA
>CEQK01061239.1_pt1 | contig 12165 bp, 19 predicted proteins | sample 531051 | NCBI WGS metagenome assembly CEQK01 (sample SAMEA2621229, study PRJEB7988) | marine metagenome | biome: marine biome (ENVO:00000447); feature: deep chlorophyll maximum layer (ENVO:xxxxxxxx); material: "saline water (ENVO:00002010), including plankton (ENVO:xxxxxxxx)" | depth 150 m
TTTTTTTAATTGTATTTCTTTTTTTCGGTTTACTCATATTAAGTCTCCCCCCTAGAATGGTATATCGTCTTCATTAAAGTTAGACCCAGTTGGTTCTTCTTTAACTGGTTCTTCTTTCTTCTCCATAGGAATATCCAAACGAGCAAACTTATACTCGTTATTGTTCTTAGAAGTCCTATCCCACAAAGCTACTCTAAGTTCAGCATTACCTCCCTCTTTCACTCTAGTTACTAAATCCTTTAACAGTTGCTTAGATAGTTCAACCTTGCCTGTCCAATCAGGTTTAGTATCCTTATCCTTAAAGTTGTTAATGTAAATAGCACCCTCCGACTGTACTCTATTATTATTATCAGCCATCTTTTTTCTCCTCGCCCTCAGGCAATTTATTTGCAAACTCTTTTATTTCATCCATAATTTGTTTGTGTTTGTCAGGATGATGTAGCTTAATCTTTCCAAAGCCTAGTGCATTATCATTTATCGCACCACGCAAAGCCTTTTTTGTTTCATACAGTTCAGCAGTAATCATAAAGCCTTTAAAGAACAAGTCCGCCCACTCAGGATTTTCATAATCATCATCTTTAGGATTGTCTAATTTTTCTTCGTCAGACGCATCAGGTGATTTTTTATTTGACTGGTTAATATTTTTTTCTTGGCGTGCTTCCTCAGTTCCCTCTGTTACCCAATCAGGTATATCAACATCTTCATCTGATTTACTGTCTTTCTTTTCATCAAGATAAACCAAATCCTCTCCGCCATAGATGTGATGTCCTAAACCAAACATAGCCATAGTCTTAACAAGACAACGCATCTTGGTATCACTAACTTGTCTAGCACTAGGATTTTTTATAGCATTGTATCTGTTATCCATAACTGGCAACCACATTTCCCTTGATAGATTGCCAATAGTAATACGACATCTAATCTCTGCTGAACCATCAGGCATTTGCACATAAGGAACACCTGTATCTTTTTGCTCGTAAAATCCATACTGAGCATCAGGATAGTGTTTCATAAGAATACCCCATGCCCATGCCCAAGATAAATAAGACAAGTTCATCTTCTTTTCTATATGATCAGAGCAGTCCACTTTAGATAAAGTATTCCACACTTCTTTATAAGTAAGTTCTTTACTAGGCATTTGCCACCCCCTGTTTAGCTAACTTAATTTCATCTTCAAAAAAGAAATTGATGGAGGCATAAATATCCTCCCATGTAACCCCAAAATTTGCATCGTGATTATCTTCTACCCTTTGCAATACATCCATGCACTCTTCATCTGTTAATTTAATTGCTAAATCATAGTCTTCAACAACCTTATTAACATCTTCAATGCACCAAACTATAGCTATGGAATTAGTATCGTTATAACCATTTCCATAATCAATTTTTTTATTATCAGCCATTTTTTAACTCCTGTTGATACTGATTACAAAACTGAGCAACATTACAATACCCTTTGCATTTAGTATATTCGCCTACAGAATGCTCAATACTAAGATTTGCAACATCACTCCCCTTAATATACTCCTCAGCCTCATGTTGAGAGGGCAAGACTCTTACTGCAGTCTTTCTACCTTTCTTCATTACTCTGAAAGTATCATCTTTCTTCCACCTCTCCTCGTCTGTGCAACGAGGAAGTTCATCGCCTAACAGAAACTTAGTCTCTGCTTGTTGATGTAAAGAAACTCTTTCTCTAATAAACTTGTCTTGTTCTTCAAAACTCCAAACTGGTATATCAATAACACTAATTGCACTCTTGGGATAATTCCCCCCCCTACGCATCAATTCGTTTTTGTTCCAGTCTCTCGCTAGTGCAATAATATTTAACTGGTCAATAGTTTTTCCGCCTGCATTTTCGTGCAACCAAGCATAACAATTAAGTTGTTGTTCCCAATCAGGTTTGCCACCTTTTAAAGCAGATATAACAGTCCAAACAGAGGTAACTTTGTAATCTTTTAAAGTGTTTTCATCTAAAGCTAGGCTATCTGTTTGACCACTAATACTCCATCCGCTTACATCAGCGAAGTATCTTTGCTCAGTTATAGTGTCTTCTTGGTTTTCGTTGGCTCGTTCTAGTAGCGTATGTATGCTTTGCCCTAGTATCTTCCATATCTCGTCTGAGTAGTCGAGAGTGATCTCTTCGTAGTTTGCCTCAGTCAAAAGCCTAATTCTAGGAGACTGCAATAAACCAGTTACAGATATGACGGATTTGCCCTTAGAGTATTGGTCGTTCTCTATCGCCCTAATAATCTCTACAGGAAGATTATGTTTGTTCGTGTATTTCAATTACTTATTTCTTTTAACTTTGATACCTTGTTTTGATTTTATATTTTTTCTCTGTCATTTTGTCCGCCATATTCCTACACCATCATCTAACTGTCTTACAGTAAATTGTTTTGTAGGGTTTTTAATCTTATATCTATTAACAAAGTTTCTTATAATTCTATGCTCTTGATATATCTTACTCTTACCCATATCAACCTTGACCATATCGCCTGCTGACATATCTTCAATAGGTATATTATATTTTCTTGGTTTACCTTGTTTGTTCTTTGGTAAGGGTACACCTTTTACTATTTCAAATTCCATTGTAAACTCTCATTTAATTACTCTTAGTTGTGTTCTCTAGTTCAAGAGCCTGTTCAAGCAGTGCATCCCTTTTAGATAGTATTTCATCTTTAAGTAAAGCCAAGACATCTGATTTGTTTTTTATTATCCCTTTAAGAATAGCCGTCCCTTGACATGATTTACTTATGCCTAGTTCTGAATGCACCTCATCGAAAATCTTCCAAAGTTCCCTGTCTAATGCAACAGTAATAGAACCCTGTTCTTTGTTTTTACTTCTCATATAGGTAGTGTATCACACAAAAAATCAGAATGAAGACATTTTGATTAATAAATTATTATAAATAGTATTTGCGAGTTGATTACGAAAGTTTTTTAAACTAATATGTATGAATGTGTCCTGAAAACAAAAACATAATGAAAGTTGTTGAGTGCATGATACTTAAACAAGCTATTAGAGATTTGGCATCTAAAGACACTAATCTATCAGAGTCTGCATCAGACTTTTTTAAATCATCAAACTATAAAGAGTTGTGTTTATCCTTAGAAATAGATAAGTCCATGATGGATAAATCTATTAAGGAGTTAGAGACATATCCTTTAATAAGCAAAAAGAAGTTAGCTAATAAGATGGCGATTATGCTAGATGGATTTAGTAGGGAGTAAGTGTAGTAGGTATATACTTACTAAGTTTTAATTAATAGGTATCTACTAAAGTAGTAAGTATATACCTACTATGGAGGATTGATAAATGATTGTCAACAATGACATAGAGGCTAGTGTGCAAAATTTATCACATGGTCAGCACAAAACAGTTTGTCCTATCTGTTCAAACAATAGAAAAAAGAAGAACGATAAGTCGCTATCTGTAAACATAGATAGTGAACGGATTGTCTATAATTGTCATCACTGTGGCAGTAATGGTGCAATAAATACGAAAAAAAATTGGAGTAAACCACACATGAAAGCAGTAAAACCGATAAAAAAACAAGAGCCGATCACATTACCAAATACGGATGATAAAGAAGATAGCATCAAATGGCTAGAAAATAGAGGCATCAGCGAGCAGATTGCAAGCACGACAGGAGTTGTCTGGGGTAAAAAGAAATATAAACCAGTCATAGGTTTTTCTTACGCTTCTGAGGATGGTAGCGTTTATGCAGTCAAATGGAGAGTTGCAAATGGAGAGAAAATCTTTTGGTGGGAGGGAAATGCTCAAAAAATGTGGGGTAGAAACCCAAAGAACAAGAGTCTTGAAGATGTAGAAAGCACTATTGTTATTACTGAGGGAGAAATGGATTGTCTTGCTATCAAAGAAAGTTTCAAAAACTACATGAATATAGATGTTTACAGTGTTCCTCATGGTTCGCCATCAAAGATTACTGATGGCAAGATCGACCCAAGTGAGGATAAGAAGTTTGCCTATTTGTGGGAGGATAGAGATAAGTTTGAGGACATAGAAAGAATAATACTTGCTACTGATAATGACGAGGCAGGCGATGTTTTGGCACATGAATTGTCTAGAAGACTTAATATAGCAAGATGTTATCGCATGGATTACAAAGGTAAAAAAGATAGTAATGAAGTCTTGATGAAAGATGGAGCAAAAGCACTTAGAGATATGGTAATTAAAGCCAAACCCATACCTTTACATGGTTTAAATAGTATTGACTTCTATCAGGATGAATTTCAAAGTCTATACGAGCAAGGAAAACCAAGTGGAGCAAGCACTGGATACTCTAGCGTAGATGATTTATTTACTTTAAGCACTGGAAACTTGATTGTGTGTACAGGTTATCCAAGTGAGGGTAAGTCAGCATTTATTGACCAGTTAATAGTTAATCTTGGCAAACAGTCAGGATGGAAGACTTGTTTTTGTTCTTTTGAAAAGCCACCAAGCCTACACGCAGTACAATTAAGTCAATTAGTTACTGGTAAGCCATTTTTTGATGGTGTCAACGAGAGAATGACCCAAGAAGAGAAAGACTTTGCTGAAACTTGGATAAAAGAGCATGTATTGTTCCAAGATTACAAGGGAGGAGAGTTGCCAACGATTGAGGCTATCCTAGAGAAAGGTGCATCAGCAGTGATGCGTAATGGTATCAAAGTATTAGTCATAGACCCCTACAATTTCATACACAATGAGAAAAAAGGACTGGAAACAGATGCGATAAGCAATATCTTGACAAAGATACAGTTGTTTGCAAAACAACACGATTGTCTTGTCGTTTTTGTCGCACATCCCAACAAACCTTTTGTCAGAGATGGAAAGAAGAATGTTTGCACTGGCATAGATATCTCAGGAAGTATGGCATGGTTCAGCAAAGCTGATATGGGATTGACTGTATATAGAGGAGAGGAAAGTGTAGAGATACATTGTTGGAAAGCTAGATGGGGTTGGAATGGTAGGTTAGGCAGTGTAAAATTAGGTTTTAATCCAGTAAATGGTAGATATAGTGAGTACGAAGAGGCAGAAGATGATTTCGATTGGGATTTCTAATGAATGTCAGATAAACGATGTCGGCTCGCCATATCTACATAAAAGAAACAAAGTAGGTCTCACTCGCATAGGCAAAAGTAGAGTTGCAAGGGCGATTGTTTACGATCAACACATCATAGATAAAGCATATCTGCAAGACCTGATAGATGAAAAACAACATAACTGTCTTAATAAATATCTGCAAGTGATAGTAGTCAGTGGAGCTTTTCCCACTGGTGTCCAAGCTCATAAAGAAAAAATATTTACCAGTCAATATTCCTTCGCAGAACCTAGAGGTACTGTTCTAATGGGTGTTCAAAAGTTCTTAATAAATGAATGCGGAGAGTCAGTAGAAAAAAGACTATGGAAAATCATGTGCGATAATCCACAGGATGTTGATAGATTGGATTTAAAAGTTTTAGAAAAGTCTAGCAACGCATTAATGCACTACTGGTTTATTGGAAATCACTCTCCTGTTTCTTTGTTTCAACAAGCCTTGACAAACCCACTGTAGCCTCCTCTCGATTGTTTTTGTTGGCTAGTTGTTCATCTAAAGCCTTTTGTGTTGCTTTGTCATAAACATTTAACAAATCTTCTAAATTTTTTTCTTCTGCCAAGCTATGTATCATGTGAATTATTTGCTTGTTTAAACTTCTATTCTCATGCTTTGCCAAAGAATGTGCTAGTTTATATGTCTCTTCTGAGCATCTAATGTATAGACTCTTCATCGTTATCAATCTCCTTGTAAATTATTTTTGGACTTTGTAAAACTTCACCCACTGCTACACTCTCTCTGCCTACTTGCCAAAATTTAGAAGTCTCTAGTGTTTCTATTGCATGAGCCATAAAATGTTCGTTAGCTATTAATAAAGGATTGTCTAGTAATGTTATGGCATAAGACATAGCATCAACCTCACTATCAAATATCCACACTTGATGTTTCCACTCTCCAACAGATCGATATTTGTTAGATGTATCCATCTCAAAAGTATGTCTAATAACAGCGAACATGATAGAAATTATAAAGCATTTTGATAGCAATTTGAATGTACTTGCTCCATGTGGAACAAAAGTTGGAGGGATAAGACTGCAAACAAAGAGTCAACATTCCTTAAACAGCTAACTCTTATCTCATCCCTCCTATCTCACTCTCAATATGGAGGTATTGAAATTAGGTAGTTAGTGCATGGTGGTTTAGTTCTCATTTACTTTCATCCTTAACCCTATCTCTTGACTACTCTAATTTAATAGAGGGTAGGGATTTTACAAAGGCTCACTTCCTAACTACTATCTAATTAGAGCATATGAGATAGCATACTGCAATAATCTATCGTGTTAAATTTTATGTAATTTTTACTGCCAAGCTACAGTCAAATAAAAACGCATGACTGGTAAATATTTTTCTAGCAGGAGATGCCAGTTTCTCGTTATACTTTTTTTAAGCCAAAAAAAAAGGCGATAGCCACTATTAAAGTAGCTACCGCCTTTTTTATTTTGAGATTAAACCCAATCTTCGATACATTCCCCCCCATATTCATCGAAAGGTCTGTAGTTGCTAGACCAAATTCTAGGTCGATACTTTCCTAGAGTTTTGTCCTCGCACTTTTCACAAAAATAAGCAACGAAATCTCCCTCAGCATCATCGCATCGAGACATTTCATGTAAAGGTTTTCCCTCTTCATCTCTATTGCTTTCACAACAGCCATGATAAGGCTGTTTACTTGTGCCATAACAATACTTTTTCCAAGGCTTATTCATAGACACTCCTATTATGCAAAAATACTTTGCCATCTTTAGATAACAAGGTAATTGTATCTCCTACATCAAAGTAAACTTTGAGGTCTTTGATAGAGACTCTTTTATCTCCTCTAGGATTATTAACCCTATAAAATCTAATCTCAGTCTCATCGAGCATAGTCTTATTGTACTTAAAGACTGCATCAATGGTATGTTTTTCTCCACACCCCATCGCATTATAGTCTATGCCAAGTTCTCGTAATGCAAAATCAACCACACTTTTATTAGCATCAATGATACTTTTATCGAGCATAGTCTTAGTAATTTTGATTACACCTATTGCTTTTTCTTTACTCATAATACCTCCTATTTCAAGTAAGAAATTTAATTTTCTGTTTCGACTCTTTTGAGTCTTCATCAGTGAAAATACACATTTTCAGACAGAATTTTGTAAAATTGGATGCACATACTGACCCACAAGACGATATCAGGAGGGGGTTAAGGGTCTAAGACCCCTGAAAAAACCCCCCCCTTAAATCGCATCTAGGAGTGCATACCTGAGATATCAACAGGACATATCTCGCCAAATGGTATGTCTTTGGTGCTTGGAGGGTAGTATCTCCTTTCGTGAGTAATACCCCAAAACACAGGGACATCAGGCTCTAAGTCAGCATTGACTTCGCCAAAACCATCTGTGAAATATATGAATGCTGAGACAGTATCGACATCATCAGAGAAGTCATTGAATAAATTAAAAGGAGGGTCAAAATCAGTTCCGCCTCCACCTCTTAATTCAAACTCAATGTCCTCTCCTTGAGATAATTCAAAGACATCCCACCACTCGCCTTGAGAGTTCTTGCGAACCCTAGTATCGCAGTAGCACACTCTAACCTTTTCAATACCTAAGTCTTCACATATCAGTTGAACCGCACCACCAACATAATCTAACTCAGGCTGAGATACAGAGCATGATGTATCAATCGCAATAGCGATTTCTCCACCACTTGCAACACCTACTTGACTAGGTAAATTAATACCTCTCCATGAATGCCTTTTATTAAGTCTATTCCATGAAGATTGTTTCTCGAATGCACCAGTTAAAAACTCCCTGATTTTATCAATCCAGTCAATGTGAATACTTTTGACCTCATTGATAGCACCTCGCATGGAAGATGAACCACTTATACTTGCAGTTTTATCAGCAAGAAAAATCTTACTCCTAATTGCATTTTGCAGTTCATCCATCTGCACTTGAGTTTTAATAGAGCCATCTTCGTTTGCACCATCCAAGACCTCGCCAACAAGTGTGGGGATTGCATCATATTTGCTACCTCCATTCCCACCTTGTTTTGTTTGCTTGGAATTTGCATCCTCAGAGAAATATTTACCAGTCAATGTATCTTCCTCACTTTCAGAGTTATCAATCTCTTCAGAAGTGTCTCCACCTGAAGATTGATCCTCGCTATTTTCCTCGCCATCGCCATTACTAGCTTTAGCTTGTTTCATAGCATCCTCAAAGGCATCATCGTTGGTATCTAATATTCGATACACTTGTTCCGCAGTCATTCCATGATATTTTTTATCAAGAAGACCGCCCTCAGGAAGAGATAACCTCAAGTCATAAACGATGTATGCATTGATTACATAATCACATGCAATATTAAATAATTTATGATTGCGATTACCTCTCCTACAAGGATGCTCAAAGACAACATGTAATGCCTCATGTATCAGCACCGCCTCTATCTCCTCAGGCAAGATTGTTTTAACCCATTCAGGATTGTAAAAAATTCTCTCGCCATCGGTAGCCATAGTGTCGTGCTGATTAGACTCTACTAAATCAAGACTCAGCAACATTGAGGCTATCCCAATATCTTTACGCATGAGTCTTGCTCTAGCTTTTATTACATTATTAATATCAGTCATTTTTCTTACCCCCATATAGATTACCCATAAGGCTATCTTTTAAAGGGTCAATGACTGAGGTAATGTTGTCAGACACAGTTTGCCTTTTAGACTCGCCAATATCTGTATTATCTCTAAGAGACTCTACATTATTTATTTGAGCCAAGACTTGCGTAAGACCTTGATGTGCCTTAGCTATGTCCTTGTCATTACCCAACATGTCTTTATTGACTGAGGGTATCATCTGCACATTAGCTTTAAACTTTTCTATGCTAGAGTTCTTAAAGAACCCTCCACCCTTTTTATTGGGGTCATAGCTTTTAAGTTTTTCAGCTATCTGCTCGCCTTGTTCAACAATACCACCAACAAAATCACGCATAGTTGTTTCCACAAACTTTCGTTCTCTTTTTAGTTGTTGTTTAACAAGTCTTTTAACGACATCTTCACTTGCAGTTGTCCTTATATCGTTGCCATATTGAGATAGCATCTGCACTTCAAAATCAAACTTAAATTTACTCTTGATATCTTCGACATCAGGGTAATCTTCAATATTGAATGCATCGCCTAAATCAATTCTAGCTTGCTCGATATAGCTAGGATACTTCTTGCAAAAACCATCGACCTCTCTAAAAAATTGGTCTTTGGACTTGCTCAATTCTTCTAGCAATTCATCAAGCCTACTATTGGGACATAATCTCCAACCACTCAAAACCTTATCGTCAGAGTCAGTTGAATTATCATCCCATGGCAAAGTTAAAGGATAAAATACATTGTTGCGAACCTGATTGATGATCCTACGAAAATATTTATTCGCATTTACACCCACAAGATGTTTTGCAACATGTAAAGATTTATCAGCATTAGCAGATTTCCATACTGCTAACTCTTTCCTAAGACCCTTGTCAGTCTTGATCCCACTCCAAAATTTCGTTGTTAGACGAACAAGTGTGCAAGACTCATACAAGGGATTATTATTTTTTAAATTATCCATGTTACCTCCATAAAATGAATAAGTTATTTATGAATGTTTTTCCCATCGCTAGGAAAAACCCTTATTCCCTCAAAGGAGGGTATAGAGCATTACTGCATCTAAGTTTAAAATTTCGTCTGCTAAGAAAACACAGACTCGTCAGAGGGTCTTATAAATACTCTAAATCCGCATTATTGATTTTAAAATGTGCATACGCATTAGTATTTAATATCTCTTTTCTATTACTAGAACATTGTCTTACAAAGAAGACTGAAAATTCTCTAGTCTTCAATTTAAGAATATAGGTAAGGGCATTCTCGAACCAGTCGCAAACATCCTCTTTGCTAGCATCGTTAATCTTTTGATTAAGAGCCACGATAGTTACAAAACAAAGACCAACCTCGCTATCAGGAACGATATCGACTTCCTCGCCATTAACAATGTCAGTAAGATTGGGAACATCTTTTGATAGCTTGCAAAAATTCGCAAACTCAAAAGATTGTTCCTCGCCTACTAGAGTTTTAGTAATAGACTGCACATCATCGTCAATGCCTACTGCATTAAGAATGTTAGACAGATTTACCCATTGTCTAGGGCAAGGCTGAGGCTCGATGATCTTCGCATCAAATTGCTCTAATGATTGAGGCTGAAATTGAAGATAACCCAATACTGTAGGATTAACTCTATTCAACATCGCCCAATCGAGCCAATCATCAAAATCAACATCAAACTCAATTAATGATAATCTTGAGATCACTTGCGATGGAAGTTTACTACTACTCGCCCTATCGCTTGCTCTATTTGATGCACAAACAATTCTCCACCCCTCAGGCAATTCATACTCGCCTAATTTTCTTTCGTCAATTAGTTGAGCAACAATGCTCTGCACACTAGGATGCGATTGTGCGTACTCGTCAAAGAATAGAACCCCACTACCACTAACAGGAAGATTACCCAAAAAGGCTCTCTTCTGCTCGTTCTTTTCATTGATGTATGGAAGACCGCCAAGATCGACAGACTCATATAGCGACAGTCTAAAATCAATGTAGCCAAACTGTTTTTCAGTTGGATTAATTTTAGCTACCATTTCTCTATTGTCTGCCAATTTCTCAGCAAGACCTCGGACTATTGCGGATTTACCCACTCCAGTTCCACCAATCAAAAAGGGTACTACCCCACCTTGTAAGCATTTATATAAATGCTCTTTTACTTTTGATGACTTCATAATTACCTCCATAATTTTAAGTCAGTAAGAAAAGTTGACTAGTAAATATTTCTATCCACTAGGCAACACCAAGACACCCTCAAAGGGTCAGTCCATTACTGGATACTGGTTTAATGTTTCGACCTTATCTCAAAGGTCTTCATCAGTTGGTTTAATAATCTAAAAAGACAGGACAATTATTTACTTTTCTTAAAGTAAAAATTGCATCATCATCGATTTCAAAATCAACACCATTCAAATGTAAAAATTGCTTATAGTTTTTTTGTGATAATTGAACGAAATCATTTTCAAACAAAAGAGCAAACAAGGTATTCAATCTCTCTCTAGTTGTTGGTGTTCCCCACCCACACATTGAGAAACATAAATGAATATTGTTGTTATCTTTTCTTGAGTTAGGCATAAATTTGTCAGATAAGTAGTCAGGGTGGAAATTCTCCCACCATGCAATTTTATTATCATGCAAATATAAACCACTAGCCGATCTCGTAAGTATGCTACCCCTCGGTATAGTATTTGAATTGCCAATTTTTTTCTTCTTGTTAAAGATAAATGCTTGAGCAATTTCTTTAGATACTTTTCTCATAAATTAATCCTCCATTGGTTGCACTCTCTATACATTCAGAATAACTATCTTGCTCGACTGTTTCCCATTCGCATAAAGGTTGGCTATCTTGGGCAATAACTTTCGCTTGTTCTTCGTTATCAGCCTCTACTATTTTGAATACTTTATAAGTGTATTCTCCTTTTACTATGTATCTAGTTTTCATAATTAATCCTCCATAGATTAAGTAAGTTTTCTGTTTCGCATATCCCATTACAGGATGCTCGTCAGTCAGGTTAATTCCTGATACAGAGGGGGGAATAAATCCCCCCTATTTTTTACAAACTATCTTTTAATATATTTAAATGTTTTAAAGACATATCTATAGCAGTGTCAAAATCACTTTGATTTCTCCAACCAACAGGCATATCTTTTATACCAAGTAAAAGAGCTTTCAATTCATTAGCTAGAATTTCTGCATACACATTTTTATCTTTATCCATAATTAATCCTCCATAGATTAAGTGTTTCTTGTACCCATCGATTGACTAGCGGAATGCTAGCAAACTGGATACTCATTCAGCTTGTTAATTCAAGGACACTTGGAGGTGTGTCGCTACTGGAAATTATCGTCTCCGCCTCCATGCCTTAGTTCCAAACTGTATCGAGTTCTTTCAGCACTTCTTTGGGTACGCTTTTTGTGAGTTAAAGAGGTAAATCTAGTGACCTCCTTGCCTATACTA
>CEQK01079026.1_pt1 | contig 12148 bp, 14 predicted proteins | sample 531051 | NCBI WGS metagenome assembly CEQK01 (sample SAMEA2621229, study PRJEB7988) | marine metagenome | biome: marine biome (ENVO:00000447); feature: deep chlorophyll maximum layer (ENVO:xxxxxxxx); material: "saline water (ENVO:00002010), including plankton (ENVO:xxxxxxxx)" | depth 150 m
AAAAAACAGGTATAGAGCATTTTATGTTCGGTTATCACGGTCCTGCTAATAAAGGTATGGTAAGTAAAGGTGAGCCAATGCCTCGAAAAATTATAGACTACTATGGGGGATTACAAATAGCTCTAAACGAACATTGTGTTGGTGCAGTTTGTTTTTATACAAAAGAAAGTTTAGAGAAGGTTGGTTTATATGATGAATCATACACTAATGCTTTTGAGCATGTTGATCATTCGTTCAAGTTAGCTAAGCAAGGTTATACTTCACCATATTGGTGGTGGCCTGATATAGCTAATAGTTTAGATTTTGTAGAAGAGCAAGCATGTTCAGAAGAGAGTTCTGCTATAAGACCGAGAAAAGATTGGCAAAACAATATTAACGAGTCGTGGTCTACATTTGAAAATAAGCATGGTATAGGACCTACAGATATTCCAGATACATCTTTTGATCAAGTTGCAGATTTTTTAAAAGTTAAAAAACCTAAATCAAATATTTCCTTTATAGTTCATTTTAGAAAAGACACACAACATAGAATGGATAATTTAGATATAGTATACAAATATTATAAATCTATATACCCAAGAAGTGAGTTTATTTTTGTAGAGGATGATTCAGAAGAGAGAATTAAAGATTTAGTTAGACCGGAAGATAAGTATATATTCTTTAAAAATGATAGTACTTATAATAAATGTATTGGTTACAACAAAGGATTGAAACAAGCTTCTAATGATATAATATGCTTTTTAGATATAGATTGTTTAGTTAGTATTGATAGCTTAATTAAGGGTGCTAGTTTAGCTAAAAAGGGAATGATTATAATTGGTTATAATGGAACAGCAATCTACGTAGAGCACCCATTAAAAGATAAAATTAATGATAATGGTACTCAATTGTTTAAATTTTTATCAAGTTATGTTGATGAAGATAATGTTGTAACAGGTTATTATGATAGGCAAACTTACTGCGTTGGTAATACAAATGCAGTAGGCGGTTGTTTAATAGGTAGCAAAGAGACATTTAAAAAAATAAATGGATTTAATCCCAACTTTATAGGGTGGGGATATGAAGATAATGAAATTATTTCAAGAGCTGGTGCATTAGGAGTACCGGTAGCTAAAGTCGGTAATAATAACCCTAACTGGTTTTTATTCCATCTACCTCATGAAGAGGGTGGCGTCGCAATAAAAGACAAAGATAAACATGATTATTATCTTCATAATGAAAAAGAAGTTCAAAAAGTTGAAGCAATGAGTCAAGAGCAATTAAAAGAGTATATTAAGTCATGGTAGAGGTAAATATTAGAGATAAAAATTTTGGTGGCGAACCTTCGTCGTGTCATAAAGGTGTAAACAAATATGTTAAATGGAACTTCTCGAATAAACCGGTTAGCGATGCATGCTTTATAACTGATATGTGCTTAAATGATATTCATAAAGCATCTGGTGTCAAAAGGAAAGTAGCTTGGTTATTAGAACCTAGTGCAATACACCCTCATATATATCAATGGATAGAGCAAAATAACAGATTATTTGATTTTGTCTTAACATTTGACGAATATCTTTTATCAAAAGGTGAAAACTATCTTTATTACCCGCACGGTAGGTGTTGGATTAATAATTATAAAGAGGTTAAAAAAGAAAATAAAGTTTCAACTATAGCTTCAGGTAAAAATACCACTGAAGGTCATCAACTCAGACATAAAATTATATCTAAGTTTAAGAATAATATAGAAGTGTTTGGTCATGGTTATAATCCTGTGGAGTTTAAAGAAGAATCTTTATCTAAATATATGTATTCCATAACTATTGAAAATTGTAGACAAAAAGGTTATTGGACTGAAAAGATAGTTGATTGTTTTGCTACAAAAACAATTCCAATCTTTTGGGGTGATGACGCTGTAAATAATTTTTTTGACTCTAATGGTATAATTTATTTTAATGATCAGGAGGAATTAGATAAAATATTAAATGATATACAATCAAACGGAAAAGAAATTTATGATTCAAAGAAAAAAGCTATTGAATATAATTTTAAGAAAGTAGAAGATTATAGAATACCTGAAGATTGGATGTACTTAAATTACCCTTTCCTATTTAAATAATGAAAAAGGTATGTGTTATTAGGCAGCCTGCAGGTTTAGGAGATATTTTACATCTTTTTAAAGTTGCAGTTAAACTGTTAGAACAAAAAAAAGTTAACGAAGTATTTTGGCCTGTTTTTACCGGCTATAATTATATAAGTGAGTATATAAAATATCCAGGAATCAGTTTTATAGACAGTAAAGAAGATTACCCGTTTAAGGATTTTTTAGAAGCTAGCGAACCACGTCATATTATTGATAATGATGAGCTTATATATATACCTTTTCAAATAGCAGATCAATTAGTTAGAAGCAATAAACCTGGTCCTCTATACTGTAAGTATGAGTTTGTAGGTTTAGATTATAAAGATTGGTATAAATACCCATTAATTGTACGTAACATAGATAGAGAAAACTACTTAGAAGAATTTTTACAAAAAGAATGCCCCTTTAATGTAAATAATTTTAATTTAGTAAATCGGTTTTATGGTACAACGCATCAAGAAAGATGTGAAGCTGCTATTCCACATATAGAAAATGAGATCACAATTAAGGAGTATGATTTCGATAGACCGTTTGATTGGTTAGGCTTAGCATTAAAGGCTAAACATATACATACAGTAGATACTTCTTTTTGTTGGTTATTTAGATTATTTGATATCACTAATTTAACTCTATATGGTAGAGGGGTAAAGACCAATTTTGAATATTGCAGAGGCTATTGTGATGATAGATGGGAGTTTTGTGGGGATTATTTTGGTCATGTAGATTGATTTTATAAACTTTATACTATAATATTATATGGTAAATTTACTTGTGGATGAAGCATTTGCTTTTGACTATATTGCTATTTTAAAGCTTAAAGCTGATAAAGGTTATATAAGTGAAGAAAGTATTGAACAAAACTTTAACCATTTGAGAGAACAAATTGGTAGTGATTTATTTGATACGATTATTAATTCTAACCAATTTAAAAAATTATATGATGCTAATAGTGTAACTTTTGATGCTGTGGATGCTGCTAAAGAAGATAAAATGCTAGCTAGTGAAGTAGATAAAACAAATTACTTTAGAATGTTAGCTAAAACTGAATTACAAAAGCATTTTTTTGAAACTGATTTACAAGAAGTTAAAATCGGTTATGAGAGATTAAAATGAAAAAAAATATTATAGTAACGGGAGTAACTGGTCAGGATGGTAGCTATATGGTGGAGCATCTTTTAGCTAATACTGATTATAACATATTAGGAGGAGTAAGAAGATTAAGTGTTCCTAATTATAAAAATATTCAACATATAAAAAATAAAAGATTTAAGTTAATAGATTTAGATCTTTCAGATGTTCATAGTATACATGAGTCTATTACTAAATATGTTCCGAGTTATTTTATTAATTTTGCAGCACAATCATTTGTAGGTGCTAGTTGGTCATTTCCACAACAAACTTTTGATGTTAATGCAACTGCAGTTTTACATATATTAGAGTGTTTAAGAAAGCATGCACCTGATTGCAGGCTCTATAATGCAGGATCAAGTGAAGAATTTGGAAATATTAAATATGTTCCGCAAGATGAAAAACATCCATCTGAACCAAGAAATCCTTACGCTGTTTCGAAATGCTCAGCTAGGCAGTTTATAAAGATATATAGAGATTCATTTAATTTATTTGCTATTCAATGTTGGCTGTTTAATCATGAAAGCCCTAGACGAGGAATTGAATTTGTTACACGTAAAATTACTAATGGTGTAGCTAAAATACATTTAGCTTATAAAAATAAAAAAGCTGTAGAACCTATAACATTAGGTAATTTAAATGCACAGAGAGATTGGACTGATGCTCGTGATTGTGTAAGGCTTATTTGGGATATTCTTAATTTAAGAAGTCCTAATGAATATGTTATTGGTAGTGGTATATCTTATACTATAAAAGACTTCATTAACCCTTCTTTTGAATCTGTTGGTATTAAAGGTAAGTGGGTAGGAGAGGGTATAAATGAGAAATATATCTATAAAGACGATATATTAATACAAGTCTCTCCAGAGTTTTATAGACCGGATGCTATTAATTCATGGCAGGATATACGTACAGCTGATATAAGTAAAGCACAAGCTGATTTAAACTGGAACTTAGATTCTAGTTTAAAAGATTTAGCCTATAATATGGTAGAAAATGATATTAAGATTTTAGAGCGTCTTGATTAAAAAATAAAAATTGTTAATTATTTTATATGTTAATTCGTAAACAAAAATGCCGGGTCTGTGATAATACCAATCTTAAGGAGGTTATAGATCTTGGTGAGCAATTCTTTCAAGGGTGTTTTGTTAAAGATGGTGTACAACCACCTCCTAGAAGACCTATGCCAAACGTCATTGTGAGATGTTGTCCGGAAAGCTATGAAGATGCTTGTGGATTAGTTCAAACTTTACATAGTATAGATCCAGATTTATTATATTGTAATTATTGGTATGAAAGTGGAATAAGTCAAACTATGAGAGACCATCTTAAAAGTATTGTTGATACCGCTTTAGAAATTACAGGATCAACTTCAGGTAAAGTGTTAGATATAGCATCAAACGACAATACTCTTCTTAGAAATTATCCAGATTCTTTTACAAAAATTGGTATTGACCCATCAAGTATTGCTGCTAAACAAGATGATAAAGACATTACGGTTATTAATACTACTTTTCCATCAAAACAAGTTAATAATCTTATAGAAGATAATTCAGCTGATATTGTTACATCAATAGCGTGTTATTATGATATTGATGATCCAGTAAATTTTGCAAAAGAAATAAAAAGACTTCTTTCTAATAAAGGAATTTGGATATTTGAGGTTGCTTATTGGAAATCTTTACTAGATAACTTAGCTTACGACTCTATTGTAAATGAACATATAGTACATTATCATCTACAACCATTACAAAAAATAATGGAACTGGCTGATCTTAAGTTATTTGATATTGAAAAAACTCCTACTAACGGAGGAGCTATAATGTGTTATGTTACTCATAAAGATAATTTTGAATACGATAGTAGAGAGAGAAAACAAAATATTTTAAATTTAAAAATTGAAGAATATGAAGCTTATTTAGATACAGATAAGCCATATATTGAATTTAGAAAAAAGGTTGAAAAACATAAAGAAGATTTATGTAAGTTAGTAGATGATATAGTTAATAGACAGAAAAAAACTATTCATATTTGTGGTGCTTCAACTAAATTGAATACTATTTTAAATTATTGTGGTATAGGGCCTGAATTAATTCCATATGCATCTGAACGTAGTCCGGAAAAACATGGAGCTGAAACTATAAGTGGTATTAAGTTAATATCTGAAGAAGAAAGTAGAGCTATGAAACCTGATTTTTACTTAGTTGGACCTTATCATTTTAAAGATGAGATAATAAAGAGAGAAACAGAATTTATAGAAAATGGTGGTGGGTTTATATTTCCACTACCGAAATTAACAGTAGTAACTAAGGATAATATATGAAACACGATAAAAAATTATTAAAAACTGTTCATGGATCACATGAAGGCATAGATAAACAAGTATATACTAATAATGTTATACCACTTGAGGACATGAAAAAAATCGGTCGTCGGTTTATGGGAGCTGGAATGTCGCAAAGTTATTCAGCTATTTATTGGCAAGAATATTTTATTGAATCAAATAGATTTCAATATATTGTAGAATTAGGAAGTCAAAAAGGAGCTTTAAGTACATACTTAGCTAATATGGCAGCAATTACAGAATCTTATTTCTTTGATACTTATGAAGCTTTTCCTTATCCACAAGAAGAAACTGATGGAAGTGATATGCAAGCCCGGGCTCATTATAATGGTACAGGTCATTGGTTTAGTAGAGAGCATGAAGGAGTTGGTCATTGGTTTGAAAAATTAGCTGAAATATCACCATATATAAATATTCACTATAAAAATGTTTTTGATAAAAAGACTTTTAAGCATATCGAAGAAAATATTAAAGAGTATAAAACTTATATTTTTTGCGATGGAGGTAATAAATTAAGAGAATTAAATTTGTATGCAAGATTACTTAAAAGTGGAGATAGAATAGCAGTACATGATTGGGGTGTTGAGATTCACCCTGAGCAAGTACAACCAATTCTAGATAAATTTGATTTAGTTTATGATGAACCTTTTGCAAAATCTGCTACTGATTTAGGTACATGGATAATGCCTTTTCGGAAAAAATAATGAAATATAATCTTAATGATATTTGTTCTGAAGAAGAAGATTTATGGCAAGATCCTTTAAAGACAAAAATATTTTCATCACTACCAACTAACAGTATCATAATTGATGGAGGTTGCAGAGACGGTGATTGGATTCATGCAGTTACTCACTACTTAAAATTAAATTTAAATATAGAAAAAGAAAAATTTATTCTGGTTGGGATAGATCCTATTTACTCACCGAGTATTTTTAGATATAACTTTTATGTAGAGGGAGCAATATCTAATGAAAATAAAAAACAGGCTTCCTTTTTTATAGTAGAAAACGAACCTGGTTGTAATTCTCTTAAAAGACCGAGTGATTGTTTACAAGAAAGTATATACGATAATAAAAGAAGAGAAATTTCTAAAGTAGAAAAAATTAAAACATATAGATTAGATAAAATTATTAGTAACATAATTAATAGAACAGAAGGCTCCCCCGGTTATCTTAAATTAGATGTACAAGGGTCGGAACTTGAGTGCTTAGAAGGAGCTGGAAAATTTTTAAAAGAATTTATGTTTATTGAAACAGAAATAGGTTTAGATAAAAATAAAAATTTTTATGATCAAGGTAGTGAATTAGATGAAGTAATAGAAGTATTAAATAATAAAAATTTTGAACCTATACTATATACTAAATACTCTGGCAGCCCATTGCCAGAAGGTGAAATAATTTTTAAAAATAAAAATTGGAATTTAGATAACAAGAAATGGATATAGTTATACAGGGTAAAGTATTTCCTAATACTTACGAAACTGCTAAATGTTATACTACATTAGATTTTATAGATAAAGTAATTATATCTACTTGGGATGATGAAACGTTAGAATCAGATAATGAAAATGTAGTAGTTGTCAAGAGCCCTGTGCCTTATACTCCACCTATGAATTTGAATTTGCAATTAGTATCTGTCAAGGAAGGACTAAAACATGTCACTTCTGAATATACTATGAAGTTTAGAAGTGATCAAATGGTCATGAAAAGTAGTATGAAAATGCTAAAGAGATTTGTAGATAAAAAAGGTTTTGATTGCGATATAAAATATACTGATGGTTCAGGTCCTAAAGGTAAAATTTATGCTGTGGGTATGGGCAGTCATTTTCCTTACCACCCCCAGGATCATATCTTTTGGGGCCATACTGAAGACATTAAATCTCTATATAGTTGCCCCCTTTATAAAGAAGGGGAGCCAATAACACCAACATGGGAAGGTGGTTTTGAAAATGAAACAGTAAGAATACCTTGTTATTTTGGATCACATTATTTTGCTAAATTTGACTCTGAAGTATATGAGCATATAGAAAATTATAAAGATTTTTTATTAGATACATCTCCAAGTAGATATAGAGCTATGCAAATATCAGAAGAATTAAGAGATAAAATTTTTGGTGTGTTTCCTAGAATTAAAATGTGGTGGGAGAAATACAATACAGGATACAAGTATGATCTATATGAACCACAAGGAGAATATTATTATGATGAAGAGTGGGAATAAGCTTATTGCACATAGAGGTAATACTACTGGAAAATCAAAGCATGAAAATGACCCTCAATATATTTTAAATGCTTTAGACCAAGGTTATGATGTAGAAGTGGATGTAAGTTATAGAGATAAAAACTTTTGGTTAGGTCATGATAATAATAAATATAGAGTAAATTTAGATTTTTTAAGCGATGAAAGAATATGGTGTCATTTAAAAGATAAAGAAAGTTTAAAGCAAATAATTGACATTATAGGTAGCGAAGAAATAAATTACTTTTGGCATACTTCTGAAGATTTTGTAATAACTTCAAAAGGATTTTTATGGCATCATTCTAAATGCCCTCTTTCAGATCTTACATGTAAATCTATTATAGTACTTCCAGAAAGTAAAAAAATATTTCCAGGAAGAACTAAACTATATGATAAAATAAATCATTGCTATGGTATATGTAGTGATTATATTAAGATGTATGTTTAAGCTTTTAATTTTGGATGTAGACGGTGTACTTACTACAGGTTGTAAAACTTACGACTTAGAAGGTAATGTTATTAGTAAAGAATTTAATGATAAGGATTTTACTGCCATTAAGCGTTTTAAAGAAAGAGGTATAAAAGTATGTTTTTTAACTGCTGATGATAGAGTTAATCGTATAGTGGCAAAAAATAGAAAAATTGATTTTTTTTATGTAAGAGAAATGACTAAAAAAAATAAAGTTGAATTGCTTCCTTATCTTACTGATAAGTATAAAGTTTCTAAAGAAGAGATAGCGTACATAGGTGATGATTTACCTGATTTTGATATTATAAAAAAATTAAAATATACTTTTTGCCCCGGGGATGCAATATTAAAAATTAAAAACGAAGTTAAAACAGTTCTTAAAAAAGGAGGTGGTACTGGAGTTATTGCAGAGCTATACGATAATATATATAATGAATAGTATTTCTCTATATGGGCATTTAACTACAGATACTATTTTTAATGGAGATGTAACTTATAATTCGGTAGGAGGTATAGGTAATGTATGGTTAATGTTATCTAAAATATGCAAAAATTATCAAGTGAATGTTGAACCTACAAATATAGGAGAAGCATTAATTTTAGTTAATAAAGATAAAGCTGAAAGATCATCAATAGCAAATTTAAATAAAATACAAAGAACTCCGATAATTAAAGACTCAAATTGGTCGCATATATTATATGTAAATGAATTACAAGATATTTCATTTATTAAAGATGTGAGGAATAGAAGTAAAGTAGTTTCAATAGATATTTGTAAAGGTAAACCATTCAAACAATTTGATATGTTAAAATATATTGATTATTTTTTTATATCAGATGAAGATTTATTTATGGATATAAAGAAACTTACTTCTAAATTTAAAGGATGGGTTATACTTCACCATAAAGGAGGCAGTAAATGTTTTACAAGAGATCAATCTTTTGAAATATCAACACCCGTTATAGATAATATAAATGTACTCGGAGCAGGTGATATGTTTGCTGCTGCAGTTATGAAATGTATATTAAATACTACAGTTGATAAATTAAAATTACAAAATAATATAAAAGAGGCTCATTTACTAACCTCAAAAATTTTAGCTGAAATAAATGAAAAAAACTAATATACTAATTCCTATAGCTGGTAGAGGTCAACGCTTTGTTGATCAAGGCTATGTAATGCCTAAACAACTTATAATGGTTGATGATAAGCAAATGATTGATTGGAGTTTAGATTCAATTCTTAAGAAAGAGGAATGTAATCTTATATTTGCTATAAGAAGGGATCATATAAGTAATTTTTCTTTAGATAAAATTTTAAAGAGTAGATATGGTGATGATATTAAAATTATTATTATAGATAAGATTACTAGAGGGTCAGTAGAGACCTGCTTACAAGCAGAAAAATATATTGATAATGATAATCCTTTAATAGTATATACTCTAGATGTTTTCTTTGAACCATCTTTTGATCCTACAAAAATAGATCATAATATTAATGGTTCAATTTTAACATTTAAAAGTAACAACCCTGCTTACAGCTATGCATCATTAGATAAAAATAAAAACGTAATAAAAACAGCTGAAAAAGAAGTTATTAGTGAAAATGCTGCTGTTGGTGTGTATACGTTTACTAAAGGTAGTGAATTTGTAAAGTATGCTAAGTTAATGATAGACTTAGACCTTACTACAAATAATGAATTTTATATTTGCCCATTATATAATTTAATGATCGAGGATGGTTGTACTATCAAGACTAAAGATGTAGAAAAGATGCATCTCATGGGAACGCCAGAAGAGCTAAATTTTTTCGTAACTCATACATTAAAAACTTTTGGTGATAAACCAATTGCTCTCTGTGCAGATCATTCAGGGTGGGACCTTAAAGAGCAAGCTAAATCTATTTTAGATAAATACGAGTTACCTTATACTGATTTTGGTACTTTTGTTAATAAAGATTGCGATTATAATGATTATGTTTTTCAGGTTACAGATTTTATTAATAAAGGTAATTGTGATTTTGCTTTAGCTTTTTGCAGAACTGGTCAAGGTATGAATATATCTGGTAATAAGCAAAAAGGTATCCGAAGTGCTTTAGTATTCAATGAGTATACAGCTGAATATGCCGTCCGGCATAATTGCGCAAATTATTTTTCTATACCAAGTAAATTTGTAGATAAAGAGTTATTAGATGATATGATTTATATTTGGATAACTACTACTTTTGATGGAGGTAGACATGCAACCCGTATTCAAAAAGCAGAAACTGGTAAGTAATGGAAGTAAAGCATATAGATAATTTTACTAATGGTTGGTTTATTGGTGATTTTGAACCATCATTATTTAAAAATCCTTTTTTTGAGGTCGCTCATCAACATCACCCTAAAGGAAAAATAGGAGATAAACATTTTCATAAACTTACAACTGAGGTTACGTATATTGTTACTGGTTCAATGAAAATAAATGATCTCGTACTTAATAGAGAGCGATTTTTAAAAGCTGGTAATATGTTTACTTTCTTCCCTAACGAAGTATCTGATGTAGAGTTTTTAGAGGATTCTGATCTTATAGTAGTGAGATGGCCGTCTATACCTACTGATAAATATATGGTTGAACTATAATAACTAGTTACTATAATAATTGCATGAAGAAAGCTTTAGTTTTAGGTGCCGGTGGCTTTATCGGTAATCATTTAGTATCACGTCTTAAAAAAGAAGGTTATTGGGTAAGAGGAGTTGATTTAAAAACTCCTGATTATTGTGAATCTGAAGCAGATGAATTTGTATATGGTGCTGCTGGTGATTTAAGAGATCAAAATAACTGTAAACGTTTAGTAAAGTTTGATGGTGAGCAAGGTAATTATTTTAAAAGTGTACCTGAGCAATATAAAAGACCATTTGATGAAATTTATCAACTAGCTGCTGATATGGGCGGTGCTGGTTTTATTTTTACTGGAGAAAATGATGCTGATATTATGCATAATTCTGCTTCTATTAATCTTAATATTTTAAATGCAGTAAAAGAATTTAATGAACATAGATTTAATGATAATGTAGATAATGCTGATGCATATAATAAAAGCAAAACTAATGAGACTAAAATATTTTATAGTAGTAGTGCTTGTATGTATCCTGAACATAATCAGTTAGATCCTGATAATCCTAATTGTGAGGAATCATCAGCATATCCTGCTAATCCGGATTCAGAATATGGTTGGGAAAAATTATTTAGTGAAAGACTTTATTTAACTTATAATAGAAATCATGGCATACCAGTTCGCGTAGCTAGATTTCATAATATATTTGGTCCTCTAGGGACATGGAATGGAGGTAGAGAAAAAGCACCAGCTGCTATTTGCAGAAAGGTAATTGAAAGTAATGGTGAAATTGAAATATGGGGTGATGGAAAACAAACTAGAAGCTTTCTATACGTAGATGAATGTGTTGAAGGTATTAGACGTTTAATGGATTCAGATTTTACTGGTCCCGTTAATATTGGTTCAGATGAAATGGTAACTATTAATGAACTTGTGGATATAGCTTGTTCAGTAGAAAATAAACAAATTACTAAAAATCATATTGACGGTCCTTTAGGTGTAGCTGGTAGGAATTCTGACAATAAGCTTATTAATAAAAAGGTTGGATGGGCTCCGAATTATCCTTTAGCTAAAGGTATAGGGAAAACATATAAGTGGATTAAAGACCAAATTAATTTAAAATAAGATATGGTTATTAAACAAGGAGTATACGACGGTAATTTTATTCATAATAGATTTGCATATGAGCAATTTCGAAAAGAAGTTTCACCGTACGGCAATATAGTAGCTTTTAGAGCTCCAATGTATGTA
>CEQK01056489.1_pt1 | contig 12146 bp, 9 predicted proteins | sample 531051 | NCBI WGS metagenome assembly CEQK01 (sample SAMEA2621229, study PRJEB7988) | marine metagenome | biome: marine biome (ENVO:00000447); feature: deep chlorophyll maximum layer (ENVO:xxxxxxxx); material: "saline water (ENVO:00002010), including plankton (ENVO:xxxxxxxx)" | depth 150 m
CGCCGCTTCGCACGTCGGGATTGCGATGGGAACGGGTACCGATGTCGCAATCGAAAGCGCGGGCGTGACATTGGTGCGCGGGGACCTCGTCGGCGTTGTTCAGGCGCTCGTCCTGTCTCGGGCGACTATGCGCAACATCAGGCAGAACTTGTTCTTTGCTTTTGCGTATAACGCGCTCGGCATTCCCGTCGCTGCAGGTGCTCTCTATCCGTGGACCGGGTTGCTCTTGAACCCAATGATCGCGGCCGCGGCGATGAGCCTGTCTTCGGTATCGGTCATCGGCAACGCCCTGCGCTTGCGGGGGCTCGTTCTCCGGGGCTTGGAAAAGGTATGAAGATGGTGTCGGGCGAAGAAAGATGCCTTGATGTGCTAGAGAATGCCCGGCAAATCGAGCGCTTTTTCGCGAGCGCAATCGATGGCCAACTCATAGCCGGCATCGGCATGGCGCATGACGCCCGAGGCGGGGTCGTTCCATAGCACGCGTTCAAGTCGGCGGCTGGCTTCTTCTGTTCCGTCAGCAACAATGACCATGCCTGCATGTTGCGAATAGCCCATGCCGACTCCGCCCCCGTGATGCAGGGAAACCCAAGTCGCGCCGCTGGCAGTATTAAGCAGCGCGTTGAGTAGCGGCCAGTCGCTGACAGCATCGCTTCCGTCGCGCATCGCTTCGGTCTCCCGGTTGGGACTCGCGACAGATCCGCTGTCGAGATGATCGCGACCGATCACCACAGGAGCTTTTAGTTCGCCTTTCGCGACCATATCGTTGAATGCGAGTCCGAGCCGATGCCTATCACCCAGGCCCACCCAGCAAATCCGTGCGGGTAAACCTTGGAAATGGATTTTCTCACGAGCCATGTCCAGCCAGCGATGCAAATGGGCATTGTCCGGCAATAATTCCTTAACCTTCTCGTCGGTGCGATAGATATCTTCCGGATCACCCGACAACGCCGCCCAGCGAAACGGCCCAATTCCTCGGCAGAACAACGGACGAATATAGGCCGGCACGAAACCCGGAAAATCAAACGCGTTCGATACGCCTTCGTCTTTGGCAACTTGGCGAATATTATTGCCGTAGTCGACCGTCGGTACGCCGGATGCCTGAAAATCAAGCATCGTTCGCACATGTTTCGCCATCGACGCCTTCGCTGCGCGTGCCACACTTTCCGGGTCGCGCTCACGCTGTTCCATCCACTGCGCCACAGTCCATCCCTCCGGGAGGTACCCGTTTATCGGATCATGTGCGCTCGTTTGATCGGTTAGCAGATCCGGCCTTATGCCACGATCGTACATTTCGGGAAGTAACTCTGAGACGTTTCCGCACAGACCCACTGAGATAGCTCGCCCATGCTTTTTCGCCTGCTCGATGATCTGAATGGCCTCCTCTATGGTTGCGGCCTGGGTGTCTAGATAACCGGTCCGCAAGCGCATTTCGATACGACTTGGCTGACACTCGATCGCGAGACATGAAGCGCCTGCCATCGTGGCGGCGAGAGGCTGGGCCCCGCCCATTCCGCCAAGTCCTGCGGTAAGCAGCCAGCGTCCGGTCAGATCGCCGTCATAATGCTGGCGACCCATTTCGGCGAAAGTTTCGTACGTACCCTGCACGATCCCTTGCGTGCCGATATATATCCAGGATCCCGCCGTCATCTGTCCGTACATCGCAAGCCCCTTGCGATCGAGCTCACCAAAGTGTTCCCAGTTTGCCCATCGCGGCACTAGATTGGAATTGGCGATAAGTACCCGGGGTGCGTCCTCGTGGGTTCTGAAAACGCCGACCGGCTTACCGGACTGGACCAGAAGTGTTTCGTCCGACGCAAGGCGTTTCAAGGTTTCGACCATTTGATCGTAACTCTGCCAATCGCGCGCAGCGCGACCGATCCCGCCATAGACCACCAGTTCTTCGGGACGCTCGGCGACATCCGGATGCAGATTGTTCATCAACATTCGCATGGGTGCCTCAGTCAACCAGCTTTTGGCTGTCAACTTGGTGCCAATCTCGGGCCTGATCACCCGGCTGTTATCCTGACGGTTCATTTGATGACTTTTCCTTTTTATTCGGCGCTGCGTGCGAATGCTAGGCACTCGCGCAGGATGTGTTCCAGAAGCGCAGCGAGAGGGGCTGCACGCGCCGGGTCGTAAACCGGCGGCCAGTTTTCCGGCGTCGGGGTCGCAGGCTCGTCGCAATAGCCGCCCATTGCGAGTTCCATCTGTATGGCGTGCCGGCCCTCAGCCGGTTGCCCATGCGTTCGGGTCGTCCAACCTCCTCGGAAGCGGCCGTCGACCACCGTGTCGTAGGAGCTCTTTCGGGTTACCTTGGCCACGCGCGAAGTCAGTTCGGGCGAGCAGCTTGCTCCAAAATTTGTACCGATATTGAACTGTGGCAACTTGCCGTCGAACAGTCTGGGAATGCGGCTTCGTATGGAATGGGCATCGTACAACACCACGTTGCGGAAGCTTTTCTGAAGCCGCCTCAGTTCCTGCGATATCGCATCGTGATAAGGTGTGAACCAAAGGGTCCGACGACGCGCTACCTCCTCCTGATCGGGCTCCACGATATCGTATAGCAATTCGCCGTCGAATGTAGTGGCGGGACATAAACCGGTCGTCGCCTGTCCAGGGTAGAGCGACAATCCGGCCGGATCTCGGTTTACATCGATGACGCTGCGTGAAATCTCGGTCCTAACGGTCGTTGCACCGAGGGCTCCCGCAAAATCATAAAGGCAGTGTACCCACCAATCAGTATCGCGTCGCGCAAGCCAGGGTGTACGAAAACTGTCTTTAACATCCGCCAAATCCACGCCCGTATGTGGGAAAGCTATTACCAAAGGCTCGGTGCCGCGCTCCACCTGCAACCAGCCGGTCATACAGCACCTGGTAGATCAGTTCTTGCTACCTCGGTCAGCCGGCCGGCGGTAACCAGGTTTGCCGCCGCCGCGATATCGGGGTGAAAATACCGGTCGTCATCCAGCGAGGAAACGTGCGACCGTACCACTGTGAGAACTGCCTCCAATCCATCGCTGGAGACCAGAGGACGATGAAATTCAATGCCCTGCGCCGCTGCCAGAACTTCGATCGCGAGAACAGAAGCAAGGTTACGAGCCATCGGGACCAGTCGTCGCGCACCGTGAGCGGCCATCGATACATGATCTTCCTGGTTTGCCGACGTCGGAATGGAATCGACACTGGCGGGATACGCCCTCTGCTTATTCTCCGATACAAGCGCAGCTGCAGTGACCTGAGGAATCATGAAACCTGAATTCAGGCCGGGTCTTGGCGTAAGGAATGCTGGCAGACCGGACAGCGCCGGGTCCACCAGCAATGCGATCCGGCGCTCCGATATCGATCCGATTTCGCATAATGCGATAGCGAGCATATCGGCGGCAAATGCGACAGGCTCGGCATGAAAGTTTCCGCCGGACAAGGCCTCCAACGTTTCCGGAAAAATAAGAGGATTATCGGACACACCGTTCGCTTCGATCGACAGCGTAAACGCTGCCTGTCGCATGAGATCCAGAACCGCGCCCATCACTTGCGGCTGGCAACGAAGACAGTAAGGGTCTTGAATTTTTGGATCGTTATCCAAATGGCTCGCCCGGATTTGCGAACCTTGCATCATATGCCTCAGTGATCGTGCAGTTTCGATCTGTCCTGCATGTCCGCGCAACGCATGGATCCGCTCGTCGAACGGTGTATCGGCGCCCCGCGCAGCTTCGGTCGACATTGCCCCGGCCACCAAGGCAGTCTGAAAGAGCGTTTCCGCCTCATACAAGCCGGCCAGTGCATTTGCGCAGGAGAATTGCGTTCCATTGAGCAGGGCCAAGCCTTCTTTCGGACCGAGCGTCAACGGAGCTAGGCCGACACGAGAGAGAGCCTCAGTGGCAGGCATCACAACCTCTTCGCAAACGATCTCGCCCTCTCCGATCATGGTGGCGGCGAGATGAGACAAGGGTGCAAGATCACCGCTCGCGCCTACTGATCCCTGACTGGGTATGACCGGCGTCAACCCGCGCGTCAGCATGGAGTCCAGCATTGAAAGTGTCTGCATACTCACGCCCGACGCACCGCGCGCCAGGCTGGCAAGTTTCAGGCTCATCATTAATCGAACGATGGGCTGGGGCGATGGCGCGCCAGTTCCTGCGGCATGGCTGAGAACGATGTTTCTCTGCAACTTCGCCAGATCCGGAACTTCAATTCTCTCCGATGCAAGCTTTCCAAAACCGGTGTTCACGCCATAGACCGGCTTTCCCCTGTCAATAATCTCTGCGACGGCCTTGGCGCTCGCTTCGACGGCGGGGATGCAGCTCTCCTCGACGGACGGGCATGCGCCCCGATAAATAGCGCGCCAGTCCGCCAGTGTCGCGGAGCCTGCACGAAGTCTGACCTTGTTCATGCGCCTTCCCGTATTCTTTTGTACAAGGGATTGTACCCGATGCGGTTGATCAGTTCGTCTGGCCGATCAACATTCCAAATCGCCAGATCGCATGCTTTGCCCGTTTCGATAGAGCCCGTTCGATCATCGATTCCCAAAGCGCGAGCAGCATTTATTGTTGCGCCGGCTATGCATTCCTCGACGGTCAGACCAAACAGGACCGCCCCCATGTTCATGGCAAGCAATAGCGATGTAAGCGGAGAGGTCCCTGGATTGCAGTCGGTCGCGACAGCCATCCGGACACCCGCCGCGCGTAGCGCTGCTACCGGAGGCTTTCGCTCTTCGCGCATAAAATAGTATGCACCAGGCAAGAGAGTGGCGACCGTGCCTGCCTGAGCCATGGCCGCTATGCCGCCAGCATCCAGATATTCCAGATGATCCGCAGAGAGGGCTCCAGCCTGCGCAGCAAGCTTGGCGCCGTGCTGATTTGAGAGCTGCTCAGCATGGAGCTTCACCGGCAAGTCGTATTTGCGAGCCGCCGCAAAAATCCGACCGACATGATCAGCAGAGAAGCCGATGCTCTCACAATACGCATCTACTGCATCGGCAAGCCCATGGACCGATACAGCAGGCAGCATTTCTTCTATAATGGTCTCGACATAAGCGGCAGGATCATGGCGGAATTCCCAAGGAAGAGCGTGCGCGCCAAGGAAGGTGGTGCGCACCGAGATGGACCGTTCCTCTGCCAAACGGCGCGCGGCACGGAGCATTTTGAGTTCATTGGCCAGATCGAGGCCGTATCCCGATTTGATCTCGACCGTGGTCACCCCTTCCGCAATAAGCGCGTCGAGACGCGGCAATGCCTCGCGCACAAGCTCCTCTTGGCTCGCTTGCCGCGTGGACTTTACCGTCGAAAGTATGCCTCCACCCTGTTTCGCCAAATCTTCGTATGTTGCGCCCGCGCGACGTTTGGCATGTTCGCTCGACCGATCTCCCGCGTAAACGAGATGGGTATGGCAATCGATCAGACCGGGGGTCGCGAGACGCCCATCGCATTCTTCCAAGTGGTCCGTCGAGAAATCGACGATCTCTCGTGCACGTCCCACGTGCACAATTTTGCCCTGATGCGCCGCAATCATCATGCCTCGCTCTACCTCAAGACTGCCGCGCCGCATTGTTACCAATGCAAGGTCAGTCCAGATCGAATCGCAATGTTGCAAAACGTCCTCCTCTTGGTTCGATCATTGCATAGCGCACGTTTAATGTATAGACATTTTACATGTCAGGAGATCGCGTTATGACACCGGATACGAAGCTGCGGTTCGACCAAGCTCTTCTGCCGGACGGCTGGAGTCGCAATGTGACTGTGACCGTTCGTGACGGCCTGATTGCAAATATCGCTGTCGGGAGCCAAGCCGAAACGAGTACCGAGAGGCATGCCATAGGCATCCCTGGAATGAACAATGTTCATAGCCACGTCTTTCAGCGGGCAATGGCGGGGATGGCGGAGCGCCGAGCTTCAGCAGACAATTTCTGGGGCTGGCGGGACCAAGTGTATCGTATTGCTGCCCGGACAGATCCGGACAGTTTGAGAGCAGTTGCCGCTCTGGCGCAGATCGAAATGCTGGAATGCGGCTTCACTAGGGTTGGCGAGTTCCATTATCTCCATCATGACCGCGACGGTCGACCCTATTCAGATCTCGCCAATATGTCGCGGGCACTGTTCGATGCTGCTGCGGAATCAGGTATCGCGCTTACCCATTTGCCGGTGTTTTACGCTCATTCGGATTTCGGAGGGGCACCGCCGGAATTCGGGCAGCGGCGTTTTGTCTGCGATCTCGACACCTACGCCGACCTGCTCGATGCGTGTGTTTCCGGGGCGGCCGACCTTCCCGATGCTCTGGTCGGCATTGCACCGCACAGTCTGCGCGCTGTAACGCCCGGAGAACTGCATCGTCTTATCGATCTGGCCGGTGACCGGCCAATTCATATTCACATCGCCGAGCAACTTCGGGAAGTGGAACGCTGCCGTGAGACAACCGGCACGAGTCCCGTGCGGTGGCTCTTCGAGAATTTCCCGGTCACATCCAATTGGTGCTTGGTTCATGCCACCCATATCGATCCGGAGGAGGTCGCTGCGATAGCACGAAGCAAAGCGGTCGTCGGACTGTGCCCTATCACCGAAGCAAATCTGGGTGACGGCATTTTCCCAGCAAAGGATTTCATCTTCGCTGGAGGGCGTTACGCAATCGGAACGGATTCCAATGTCTTGATAGACATGCCCGAAGAGATGCGGCTTTTGGAGTATGCGCAGCGGTTGGCCACTCGGACCCGGTCAGCTTTAGCCACCAAGGATCATACTTCGGTGGGGCGTAGCATCTTCGAGTCTGCTCTGTACGGAGGCGCACAGGCTCTTGGCACATTGAGCGGGTTGACCGTCGGGGCTGCGGCGGACATCGTTTCGCTGGATGGCAATTCTCTATATGTTTTGGGCCGAAATGACGATTTTCTACTCGATAGCCTTTTGTTTTCCGCAGGAAGCAAAATCATTGACTGCGTCTGGCGCAACGGCATCCGCGTGGTGTCGAACGGCGTTCATGCTAAACGCCAAATAATCGAAGAAGGATTTCGCAAGATTTTGCCAAGGCTCATGGAATGACTGCTCTACATGAACGCATCCGCTCGGATATAGAATCGCAAATATTGAGCGGCGATCTGGCACCCGGAGACCGACTGCCGATAGAACGTGATCTTATGAAGAAGTACGATTGTTCACGTATGACCGTAAGCAAGGCGATCTCCGCGCTGGCTGCTGCAGGTATCGTGGAACGACGGCGCAAGGCAGGTAGCTTCGTTTCCGTGCCCCACGCCCACGCGATGGTTCTCGATATTCCGGACCTGGCGCATGAAGTTCGCGAACGGGGGGACGCATATCGTTTCCGCCTGATCCATCGCGAAATATGCGACGACGACACTGCTATGCCACATCGCATTGCGGGAAGCAATGCGACGCAGCTTGATGGACCACTTCTCATGACAATCGGCATCCATCACTCGAACGATCGGCCGTTTGCCTATGAAATCCGTACAGTCAGTCTGACCGTAGTTCCAGAAATTGACAACGCGGTATTCGATCCCGACGCGCCTGGTACCTGGCTCCTGAAACACGTGCCTTGGACAGAAGCCGAAACCCATATTTCGGCGGCTGCGGCGAACGAGTTGGAAGCCCGCTATCTGGAAATTGCCGAAAACTCCCCATGTCTCGTTCTCAACCGCAAGACATGGCGGGGAGACAATCACATTACGGCCGTTCGACAGTTGTTTATCGGTAATGCCTACAGCCTGAGCGCGCGATTCGGCGCAGCCAAGCAATAAAATTGCTTTATGAAGATGCATAATTCCTGAAACGCCAGAAGCATTTCCGGGCAAAATTATATTTTTCTTTTATAAAAGAATACGTTGAGCAACTTTTCATGTATATACAAAAATCTGTTGACGCTGTGATATGATCGCCCCATCCTCTGCCCACATTTTAAAGGGAGGGCCTGATGATGGCTATGAGGAACATTCTTCTCGCAGGTACTGCACTTTCGATCGGTCTCGCAGTCCCGGTTTCGGCGCAGGAGGCAGATCCGCAGGAGGGCGTTAACAGTTCCGCTGAGCCGACAAACGCCATCGTCGTTACGGGGTCGCGCATTCGAAGAGCGGATATCGAAGGTGTGGGTCCGACTACCGTTGTCGATGCAGAGGAAATCGAGAATACCGGTATAGTCAATGTGGAAACCTTGCTGCAGCGCCTGCCGGCCAATGCGGGCTTTGCGGGGAACCAGAGCTCTGCATACTGGACTGGCAACGGCTATGGCACTGCCCAAGTGAACCTGCGCGGACTGGGTATTAAGCGCACCCTCGTGCTGCTGAATGGCAGAAGGCTCGTGGCCGGAGGAACAGGTGCGAACTCATCGCCCGACCTCAATATGATACCAGTGAACATGCTGGCGCGCACCGAGGTTCTCAAAGACGGTGCTTCTGCGGTTTACGGCGCCGATGCCATGGCCGGTGTCGTTAATCTCATTTCTCGTACTGATTTCGAAGGCGTTAGTGTCGGCGGTCGCCTTGGGATCACGGAAGAGGGTGACGGTCGCGATGCCACTATCGATTTGCTCGCAGGATGGCGAACGGACCGCGGTGGGATAATGATCGCGGCGAACTATCAGAAGACGGAGCCGATTTCGATGTTTAGCCGAGCTCCCTGCTCGCTCGCCGAAGTCACTCCCGGACAGCTTTCGTGCGTGAACAGTTCTTCAACAATTGGCGGGCGGGCAGTGCTACCCGACGGAAGTCAGATCAATTTTAACCAGGATGCTGGCGGCGACGGAGATTTCTTCGAACCGTATAACCCGGCAAAGCATAACTACAATTCTGCGCTAACCCTTAATGCAGTAAATCCTATCGAGCGCATAAGCGTGGCAACCTTTGCCGATTGGGCGATGACGGACGACATCGAGTTGTTCGGTGAGTTCCTTTATACAAAGCGCGAGAGCGAACAGATCGCGACTCCCGGCTCGTTGCTCAATCTTGCTATTCCCGCCTCTTCTCCAACCAATCCGACCGGCGAAGATATAGTGCTGGTACGTCGGCGGCTTGCCGAGGGTGGGCCGAGGCAATTCTTTCAGGACACCGAGACGTGGCAGGCAACGCTCGGACTCAAGGGCGATCTTGCCGATACTTGGCATTGGGAAGTAGCCGGTAGTTTTGGACGCAACACCGCGATCGACGGGTCCACGAATATCGCCAATCTCGAAAATGTTGCGAACACGCTTGATACCGATATTTGCGGAACGGGCGGCATTCCATGCGCCGATTATCTCGGCTTCGGCGATGTCAGCCAGGAGGTCCTCGACTACATCCTGTTCACGTCTCGCGACACCGGCGGCAATGAACTGCTCAGCGTCACGGCCGACCTCACCGGCGATCTTTTCGACATGCCGGCGGGTCCGGTGTCATTCGCAGCGGGTGCCGCATATAGGGAAGAAAAGGGCTGGCGCGATCCCGATCCCTTAACGGTGGCGGGAATAGCAAATACCAATCAGCAGGACCCGATCTCCGGCAAGAGCATCGCGAAGGAAGCATACGTGGAGCTCTCGGTTCCTGTATTCGCGAACGCTCCTTTCGCGGAACAGTTCACTCTCAATGGCGCCTTAAGGGTTTCGGATTACGATCTGTTCGGTACCGATTGGAACTACAAGCTCAGTGCCGATTGGGAAATGTTTGATGGCCTGCGACTCAGGGGTACTTATGGAACGGGCTTCCGGACTCCAAACGTTCCCGAGCTATTTGGCGGCGTTGCCGAAGGCAACCTGACCACCACCGATCCGTGTAGCAATTACAGCACGAGTGGAAACGCCACGCTTGTCGCGAATTGTCAGGCTACAGGTGTTCCGGCAGGTTATGTCCAGCTTGGCAACACAATTCTCACCACAGTAGGTGGCAACCCCGATCTTCAGCCCGAAAGCTCGACGATGTGGACTATCGGAACAGTCGTGCAACCCCGCTCGATAGTGCCAGGACTAACCCTGACTGCCGACTGGTTCGATATCGACATCGAGGACGCTATTCGCGCAATCCCGGGATCGACAAAACTCGCCGTCTGTTACGCGAGCCCGAATCTAAGCAGTGAATTCTGCGACGACTTCACGCGGAGCTCGTTAACGGGCGAAGTGACGTTTCTTTCTGCGACGCCGATAAATACCGGGCTCGAGAAGATGAATGGTCTCGATCTGGGTATGATTTACGATCGCCGGCTCGGTGATTTCAACGTATCGCTCAATATGAACGTCACTTGGTTGAACGAATACACGGTCATTCCCTTTGAAGGCGGTGATCCCATCAGGTTCAACGGATTTATCGGAGGCGGCAACGGCGGCTATCCGGAGTGGCGTGGTTATGGGACGCTCATGGTCGAGAATGGCCCCATAGGAGCGACCTGGTCGACGCAATGGATCGGTTCTGCGACCGATTTCAATGCGGCCCCCGGTGACATTGGATATTCGACGCCGGATGTATTTTATCATAATCTTCAGCTCAGCTTCGCCGTCGACGACGAGACGAGCTTCAGGCTGGGCGTCGATAATATCTTTGATCGCAAGCCGCCTTATATTCAAAGCTTTACCGACGCCAATACGGACACCATGACATATGACGTGATGGGCCGCCGCTTCTATGTCGGTTTCCGGACGGGCTTCTGAGCTGCTTTACGATGAAGGTCCGTTGGCCCCTATTCGTCCGCCGCTTGCACAAGTGGCTCGCACTGATTGTTGGAATCCAAGTTGTTATCTGGACTCTGACCGGATTTTATATGGTTGTGATCCATATTGACCGGATACATGGCGATCATCTCGTGCAAGTCCCTGTGACACGCGTGTTCGAGCCTGCGGCGATGGTGAACCCGCAAGCCGTCCTTGGGGATTTTCCCGACGCGACCGCAATCGCCAGCGCGCAGTTGCTTGGGCAGCCCGTTTGGAGGGTCGAGTCAGCGAAAGGCGCGCGTTTGGTCGATGCGCGGACCGGCGATATTTTGCCGCCGGTCCGAGAAGGCCAAGTCCGTGCGATAGCCAAGAAGCTATATACATCGAATGACCCGATCCGATCAGTTGAGATGATCGCGGTGGCGCCAATGGAAATGCAAGGTCGCGAACCGCCTTACTGGCAAGTCGTGTTCGACCGGTGGGATAGCCCGACATTCTACATTTCTCCGGAGACCGGCGAACTCATTTCGAGACGCCATTCCCTTTGGCGAATATTCGATTTTGCCTGGATGCTACACATCATGGATTACGATGACCGCACCGATGTGAATAATCCACTTCTACGCATAGGCACATGGATGGCTGCATCGATGGCTATCAGCGGCGCATGGCTCCTTTTTTGGGCGTTCCCGAGGCGTAAAAGAAAGAAGAGAAAGACATGAAATCGATCCGTATGACCCCCCTCTTCTTCCGGAGGGTTCATAAGTGGGTTGGGCTGGTGATCGGTATCCAGTTCATTCTATGGTCCGTCAGCGGCGCAATGATGGCGATGATCGATATGGAGGGGGTGAAAGGTCCGCTCCCCTCTCCAGAAGGTGCTATTCCCGCAGTGGCCTTGGCGGATCCAGCCTCGCTCGGGATTGATCGGGTCGAACAGTTTTCATTGCGCACCATGGATGAAACGCCAGTCTATGAACTGCGTAACGGTCCGGATGTTCTGCTTTTTGACGCGGAGGCAGGCACACCGATACTCATCGATAGGGATTTGATCGCGAGGAGAGCGAAGACCTTCAGCTCTGCACCAATCAACCGGATCGAGAAGCTACCCCAACCTAATCTGGAAAGCCGAGACTTCGCCGGCCAGGTCTGGAGGGTCGATTTTAACGACGAGAGTAACACGTCGGCCTACTACTCAGCTTCAACGGCGGAATTGCTCGTCGCAAGAACCGATACGTGGCGCTGGTGGGATTTCTTCTGGATGTTGCATAATATGGATTATATCAACCGAAGCAGTTTCAACCATCCGCTCATTGTAATTGTGGCGTTCGGCGCGCTCTTCCTTTCGGGGACCGGTTTCTATCTGTTGTTTAAATCTTTCACCAAGCGCGATTTTAAATGGATCCGCAAGAAGCCTGGGCGTCCACAGCTTCCGCGGACGTCGTCAGAAGCGGTGCGAAGACGAGAAGAATGATCGCCTGGCCGTAGACGGTCGGCTTGATCATTTCCTGCGCGGCAAGCCGCGTTTCCGTCAA
>CEQK01024384.1_pt1 | contig 12137 bp, 10 predicted proteins | sample 531051 | NCBI WGS metagenome assembly CEQK01 (sample SAMEA2621229, study PRJEB7988) | marine metagenome | biome: marine biome (ENVO:00000447); feature: deep chlorophyll maximum layer (ENVO:xxxxxxxx); material: "saline water (ENVO:00002010), including plankton (ENVO:xxxxxxxx)" | depth 150 m
CGGCCCGGGTGGCGCACGAACACGCCCAACAAAAGGCTTTCCCCCGTCGACAGGGTGATGGGATCACCGCCCGGGCCGCTCAGCACCTGGGCGCCCGGATCGAAGGTCCAAGGACCGAAGCGATAGCAGGTGCCGGGGGCTTCGGCCTCGACCGGCGGCATGGCGGTGGCGCGGCGCAATACGGCCTTGATGCGGGCCAGCAGTTCACGCGGATTGAACGGCTTGGTCACGTAATCGTCGGCCCCCATTTCCAGGCCGATGATGCGGTCCGTATCATCGGCCATGGCGGTCAGCAGGATCACCGGCAGGGATGTGGTGGCGCGCAAGTGGCGGCACAGCGACAGACCGTCCTCGCCCGGCATCATGATGTCCAGAACCACCAGGTCGATGGCGCTGGTGTCCAGCACCTGACGCGCCGATTGGGCGCGATCGGCCGTGGTCACCCGATAGCCGTGCTCTTTCAGATAGCGCGCCAGGGCGTCCCGGATGTCCGGATGGTCGTCGACGACCAGGATGTGTTCGCTGTCAGCCATGATCTCATTCTTTCCAGGACGCCACTATGCCAAAGGCCCGCGGGGCGGCGGGCAAAAATTTGTAACCAACTGTGTCACCCTGCCAACCCGGCACGTTTTGCGACAATAGCCGCGTTTTCCGCCATATTTGAGCGACGTTTGCAGGGTCTCTTGGGGGCATCGAAAGCCACGAAACAAGGAGACAATCGATGGCACGCACCCACCGTATGAAGACCCACACCAAGATCGTCCTCGGCGCCCTGGTCGCGGCCATGGCAATCGGCACCACCGCCGTCGCGGTCCAAGCCGGTTCCCGTGGTCACCACGGCAAATCCTTCGACCGCGCCGAACACCTGTTCGAACGCTATGACACCAACCAGGACGGCAAAATCACCAAGGACGAGATCACAGCCGCCCGCAAGGCGTCCATCACCAAGTACGACGCCGACAAGAATGGTCAGTTGTCGCTGGACGAATTCCAGGGCCTGTTCAACGAGATCATGCGTCATCGCATGGTCCGCATGTTCCAGAAACTTGACCGTGACGGCGACGCCAAGGTTTCGGAAGCCGAGATCGCCCGCCGGGTCGACCGCATGATGGCGCATCTCGACCGGAACGACGACGGCGAGATCGAACGCGGCGAACTGAAGCGTAAGCACAAGGGTCATGACCGTGACCACGACCGCGACGAACGCGGCCGTCACGGCGATCGCAAGTAACCCTCCCCCGCCGCCGCCCGCCCCAGCGGCGGCACCACGGAAACGCCGCGCCCCGCAAAAGGGCGCGGCGTTTTCTTTGTACCTAGTCGGAATCCATCCAGATCGTGAACGGCCCGTCGTTGGTGAGGGTCACCCGCATGTGCGACCGGAACCGGCCCGTCGCCGCGTCGACACCCTCGACACGCAGAAAATCCACGAACTTCAGATAAAGACGTTCCGCCGTCTCCGGGTCGGCAGCCCCCGAAAACCCGGGACGATTGCCCCGCTTCCAATCGGCGGCCAAAGTAAACTGGCTGATCACCAGGGCCTGACCGCCCACGTCCTGGATGGACAGGTTGGTCTTGCCGTCTGCGTCCTCGAACACCCGCATGTTGGCGACCTTGCGCGCGAAGAACTGCGCGGTCTCGTCCGTGTCCGCCGGCTCTGCACAGATCAGGACCACCAGTCCAGGGCCGATCGTGGCCAGGGGCGTTTCCACGCCCGCATCATCGACCAAGGAAACCCCGGCCGCCGTCACCCGTTGCAGCAATGCCCGCATGTGCGCCTCCATTTCCTGATGCGAACTATGCGGCGGCGAATTTCCATGGGCAAGCGGCAGGCGGTTGATTTCCCCCCGGCCAGCGGGTTAAGTGGGGCCAACAACGACACCATCGGTTGGGAGCCGACTTCATGAAGTTCTTCGTCGACACGGCGGACGTCGCCGACATCAAGCGCCTGAACGACACCGGCCTGGTCGACGGCGTGACCACCAATCCGTCCCTGATCGCCAAATCGGGGCGCGACTTCATCGACGTGATCAAGGAAATCTGCGCCCTGGTCGACGGCCCCGTTTCCGCCGAGGTCACGGCGACGGACGCCGCCGGGATGATCGAGGAAGGCCGCAAGCTGGCCAAGGTCGCCAAGAACGTGGCGGTCAAGGTGCCCTTGACCGAAGCCGGACTGGTCGCCTGCAAGACGTTGAGCCAAGCCGGCACGCCGGTCAACGTGACGCTGTGCTTTTCCCCGGCCCAGGCACTGTTGGCGGCCAAGGCGGGGGCGGCCTTCATTTCGCCCTTCGTCGGGCGGCTCGACGACATCGGCCAGGACGGCATGAGCCTGATCGGCGAGATCGCCGAGATCTATTCCAACTACGACTTCCAGACGGAAATCCTGGTCGCCTCCGTACGTTCGCCGCAGCACGTGGTCGACGCCGCGCGCATCGGCGCCGACGTCTGCACCCTGCCGCCGGGGGTGATCTGGCAGTTGTTCAAGCATCCGCTGACGGACAAGGGCCTGGAAGCTTTCCTGAAGGACTGGGAAAAGACCGGCCAGTCCATTCTTTGATCCGGTTGCCCGGGGTCGGCGCGCCTCAGGAGTTGGCGGATATCTTTGTTTCACCGCCGGCGTTCAGCGCCCGGCAATAGATATCGGCCCAGGTTTTCCGGTCTTCCACATAGTTCGAATAAGACACGACCCTGTCGATGGCCTTGCCGTCTTCGGACATGGGAACGCGCACCGCAACCTGGATGTCGGTCTTCCAAGGGTTATAGGGCGTGAGCGCATGGACGAAGATCAGCGGTCGGCGCGCCGCCGCCACCATCTCGTACTGACGCTGGCCCATACGGGCCATCGCCGAGGCGGAAATGTCGGAAACCTTCCGGCCGGTCATGTCGACGCCCTTCAGGGCCGTATGGCCTGTCCCCCAGAACCGATAGGTGAACGACCCATCCGCCCCGTTGATGTCAACCACGGCCATGTAGGGAATGATGTCAGCCGGCAATTCATGGAGTTTGAAATCGGACCAACGGGGCAGCGCCCGACCGGCCTGCAGGGCGTGGCAATGGTCAAGGAACGCCACCGATTTGGTTGAGCGCGCCTCGCCAGGCTCGACCACGGCGAAAACACACTCCTTATCTGCATCTGCCAAAGCATCATCCACGGTATTTCGGCCCCAGACGCACACATAAGATCATATGACGAGCTCATACTACCTGCCCCGCCTTGCAGGCTCCTGACGACTGGCACCGTGAATAATAAAAACTGGTGCTGGCAATGACTTCATGGGCGGGGATAATGGGACATTGATCCATCAGTATTGAGATCGCCGTTCATGGGCCGTAAGCCCCAACAAGAAACAGCCGATTCCGCTGGCACTTTTGCCGGAGAGACCGCGCGCCTGGCGCGTGCCTTCACGCGCCGTACGTTGCTGGGCAATGGCGCGGCGCTTGCCGCTGGCGGCATTGGCATGGCGTTGGCGCCGATGCTGATCCGGCCCGCAAGCGCCAAGGGCGAAACGGTCAACGTCCTGACCTGGACCGGCTACGTCCCCGCCCGCTTCGCCAAGACCTTCAAGAAGAAAACGGGCATCACCGCCAACATCACCACCGTCGGCTCCAACGAGGAAATGCTGACCCAGGTCACCGCGACCCACGGCCGCGCCTGGGACGTGATTTCCCCCTCCGCCCACCGCAAGAGCCAGTGGCTGGCCCTCAACATGACCCAGGCCTGGGACATGAAGAAGATCCCGAACCTGGCCAACGTGCAGCCCGCGTTCCTGAAAATTTCCGAAAGCTGGTCCTGGAACAAGGGCCAGCATCACCTGCCCCATATCTGGGGGACGGAAGGCATCGCTTGGCGCACGGACCGCTTCATGGGCGTCTACGGCAACCTGTCCCTGGCCGACCTGTGGCTGCCGGAAATGAAGGGCCTGATCCAAGGCCGGGCTCATTCCCTGATGTCCGGGATCGGGCGCATGCTGGCCGAACAGGGGAAACTGCCGCCGCTGCAGGATGCCTACAAGGACGAAGGCACCATGCGCAGCATCTGGGGCGACATCCTTAAATTCGCCATCGCGCACAAACCCTGGCTGCGCGCCCTCTGGCACGACCACGAAAGCCAGAAGACCAACTTCACCCGCAACGGCGTGGTGATCGGCCAGACCTGGGACGGCCCGGCCATTGAACTGGCCAAGGCCGGCCAGCCGATCGCCTACATGGCGCCGAAGGAAGGGGCCTTTGCCTGGATGGACGGGCTGTCGCTGACGGCGGCGGCCAAGAACGTCGACGCCGCCCATGCCTTCGTCGATGCGCTCTACACCGCCCGCGCCGGCGCGCAGATGAGCAACGCCTCGGGCTATAACTCCGTGGTCCAGGGGGTCGAAGGCCTGCTGACCAAGAAGGCCCGTCAGGCGTTTCAGGACGCCTATCCGGGGGACGCGCTGGAGAAGCTGTGGTGGTGGCCGGACGAACCCGTGTGGTTCGCGGGCCTGCGCAACGCCTACCGCGACCGCTACCTGGCGGCGAAATAAAAAAGCCGGGACCGCTCAGCGGCCCCGGCCTTTAATTCACCAATCCGATCCTAATCAGATTTCTTCGAGCGCTTCCCGAAGCAGACCGATCATCGCGTCGATGTCCGCCTCACTGGCGACGAAGGCCGGCGCCACGACGCCGCAGTCGCCCGTGAACTTCACATGCAGGCCGCGCCAGAACAGGTCTTTCTGGAATTGGGTGCCGAGCGCCCCCGGGTTGCCCTTGGGCTTCAGTTCGATGGCGCCCATCATGCCGTAGCCGCGGATGTCGGCCAGACAGTCGAGCCCTTCGAGGGAATACAGCGCGTTCTGGAAATAATCGACCATGCCGGCCGCCTTCGCGAAGGTATTGTCGGCTTCGTAGATCTTCTGCACGGCGACGCCGGCGGCGCAGGCCGCCGGATGCGACGAATAAGTATAGCCGTGGAACAGTTCGATCGCGTTCTCCGGCGCCGCGTTGATGATGGTCTCGTAGATCTCGTCCTTCACGGCGATGGCGCCCATGGGCTGACAGCCGTTGGTGATCGCCTTGGCCATGGTCATCAGGTCCGGCGTGACGCCGAAGGCCTGGGCCGCGAAGGGCGCCCCCGTGCGGCCGAAGCCGGTGATGACCTCGTCGAACACCAAAAGGATGCCGTGAGCGTCGCAGATTTCGCGCAACCGTTCCAGGTACCCCTTGGGCGGCACCAGGCAGCCCGTGGACCCGGCGATGGGTTCGACAAAGCAGGCGGCGATGGTCGACCCGCCGACGTTTTCGCAGATGCGCTGCAGATCGTCGGCAAGGTCGGCGCCGGTTTCCGGCTGGCCCCGGGTGAAGGCCTGCTTGGGATCCCAGGTATGGCGCATGTGCACGACACCCGGCATGGTGCCGGAAAACGTTTCGCGGTTCTTGACCATGCCCGACAAGGACGTGCCGCCGATGTTGACGCCGTGGTAGGCGCGCTCGCGGCTGACGAAGCGCGTGCGGTGGCCCTGGCCTTTGACGCGGTGATAGGCCATGGCGATCTTCAGCGCCGTGTCGATTGCTTCCGAGCCCGAGTTGGCGAAGAAAATATGGTTCATCGGGTCGGGCGTGATGCGGGCGACCCGCTGAGCCAGATCGAAAGCCCCCGGGTGGCCGAGCTGGAACGGCGGGGTGTAGTCGTTTTCCAGAAGCTGTTCGTAGACCGCCTGGGCAATTTCCTTGCGGCCATGGCCGAGCGGGCAGCAGAACAGACCCGACGAGCCGTCGAGAATCTTACCCCCCTTGTGATCGTAGTAATGAACCCCTTCGCCGCGCACGACGATGCGCGGGCTTTTCTTGAAGTCCCGGTTGCCGGTGAAGGGCATCCAGTTCTCTTCAAGGGAATTGGTATTGTATTCCATGGTCGATCCTCCTCGGGGGTGCCGCAGGTCGGTTCCTGGCGGCGGAAATGCCGTGCGGCCCATCGGAATTCTTCGGGAATTCTCCGAACCGCCGGGGTTGTCAGTTGATTGGCGCCATCGTAATCTGCGCCTCTGGCACCATGTTAGAGCCAGCGCCGGCGATTCCCTGGACCACTTTTCACACTTATGCAGACCAACGGAGCAACATGCGCGACGGCATATTTCACCTGGACCGGCGGCCCAACATCTCGATCCAAGGCCAGATCCGCGAGATGTTGGTCTCGGCCATCCTGGGCCGTCAATTGCCGGCCGGCGACCCTCTGCCGTCGTCCCGTAAATTGGCGAAAAGCCTGGGCGTGTCACGCAATACGGTGGTCTTGGCCTATCAGGGGCTGGTCGACGACGGCTATCTGGAATCCCGCGAACGGTCCGGCTTCTACGTCACCGACGACATCATGGAAGGCCGCGCCGACGAACCCGCGGCCCCGCCGTCCACGCCTGAGCCGCGGCCCAGCAACGGCCCCGATTGGGACGCGCGGTTCCAGGTCCATCCATCCGATCAGGCCAATATCGAAAAGCCGGGCAACTGGCTGACCTACCCCTACCCCTTCATTTACGGCCAGGTGGACCAATCCCTGTTTCCCATCGCGCAGTGGCGGGAATGCTCGCGCCAGGCCTTGGGCCGCAAGGGCATGGATGTGTGGACCGGTGACGCCCTCGCCGCCGACGATCCCATGCTGGTGGAACAGATCCAGACGCGCCTGCTGCCGCGCCGGGGCATTCTGGCCCGCGACGATGAAATCCTGGTGACGTTGGGGGCGCAGAACGCGCTCTATATCCTGGCCGCCCTTTTGGTCCGCGAAGACACCCGCGTCGCCATCGAGGATCCGGGTTATCCCGACGTGCGCAACATCTTCGGGCTGAAGACCGACCACATCCTGCCGGTCCCGGTCGACGCCCACGGCCTGCCCGTGGACAAACAGTTGGACGGCGCCGACATCGTGTTCGTGACGCCGTCACACCAGGCCCCGACCACGGTCACCATGCCCAAGGCCCGGCGTCAGGACCTGCTTGCCCGCGCCGGGGAAAAGGACTTCGTGATCATCGAAGACGATTACGAATGGGAAACCAATTACGTGTCCGAACCGACGCCGGCCCTGAAATCCATGGATACGGCCGGGCGGGTGATCTACGTGGGGTCGCTGTCCAAGACCCTGTTTCCCGGCCTGCGCCTAGGCTATCTGGTCGGCCCGGCGCCGCTGATCCGCGAAGCCCGGGCGCTGCGCCGACTGATGCTGCGCCACGCGCCCAACAACAACCAGCGCACGGCGGCCCTGTTCCTGGCGCTGGGCCATCACGACAGCCTGGTCCACAAGTTGCAGAAGGCTTACCGCGAACGCTGGAAGATCATGGGCCGGGCCCTCGCCGACCACCTGCCCGGCTGGTCCAAGGCGCCGACCTTCGGCGGGACCAGTTACTGGGTCAGCGGGCCAACCGGTTTCGACGCCGGCAAGCTGGCCGACCGCGCGCTCGACGACGGCGTCATCATCGAACCGGGCCGCGTCACCTTCGCCCAACCCAGCCCGCCGCGAAATCATTTCCGTCTGGGATTTTCGTCGATCGCGGCGGAACGGATCGAGCCGGGCATCCGCCTGCTGGCCGATATCGTGAAGCGGGATTTCTAAGCCAAGGGCGCCAACCAGACGCAGCCTAAAATAAGACATAAAATAAAAAATCGGGACAATTAAGTGTCTATAATGGCGTTCTGGCGCGTGAAAAATCCCCCATCTGGCCCTATCCTCTGGCCTTCCGAAGGCCTACCTACAACAGCATGGAATGCGGTGATGACCGCCGCGCCGAATATGGGCCGATGGACGTGCCCGGCGCTGCGCGCCAACCGCGTCAAGGGTGCTATAACGTACGGAACAACACTCCATGCCGGCCCCAAGCGGCGGTCGGCCAAACTGCTTACGGGAGGATCCCAAGCATGACCAAAATGAACACGGAAGAGGCCTTCGTTAAGGTCCTCCAGATGCACGGCATCGAACATGCCTTCGGCATCATCGGGTCGGCCATGATGCCGATCTCGGACCTGTTCCCCAAGGCGGGGATCACCTTCTGGGACTGCGCCCATGAATGCAACGCCGGCATGATGGCCGACGGCTTCACGCGCTCTTCCGGCAAGATGGCCATGTGCGTGGCCCAGAACGGCCCCGGCATCACCAACTTCGTGACCCCGGTCAAGACCGCCTATTGGAACCACACCCCGATGCTGCTGGTCACGCCGCAGGCCGCCAACAAGACCATCGGCCAGGGCGGGTTCCAGGAAATCCCGCAGATGGCCCTGTTCGAAGACATGGTCTGCTACCAGGAAGAAGTCCGCGACCCGACCCGCATCGCCGAGGTCCTGAACCGCGTGATCACCGAAGCCTGGCGCGGCTCCGGCCCGGCGCAGATCAACGTGCCGCGCGATTTCTGGACCCAGATCATCGACATCGACCTGCCCCAGGTCATCGAACTGGAACGCCCGTCGGGCGGCAAGCAGGCCATCGCCGACGCCGCCAAGATGCTGTCGGCCGCCAAGTTCCCGGTCATCCTGAACGGCGCCGGTGTGGTGCTGTCGGGCGGGATCGAGGCCTCCAAGCAGCTTGCCGAGCGCCTGTCCGCCCCGGTGTGCTGCGGCTATCAGCACAACGACGCCTTCCCGGGCTCGCACCCGCTGTTCGCCGGCCCCTTGGGCTACAACGGCTCCAAGGCCGGCATGGAGTTGATCTCCAAGGCCGACGTGGTGCTGGCGCTGGGCACCCGGTTGAACCCGTTCTCGACCCTGCCCGGCTACGGCATGGATTACTGGCCGAAGGACGCCAAGATCATCCAGGTCGACATCAAGGCCGAGCGCATCGGCCTGACCAAGAAGGTCGACGTCGCCATCCAGGGCGACGCCAAGCAGGTCGCCGAACAGATCCTGGCCGGGCTGGCCCCGACCGCCGGCGACGCCGGCCGCAAGGATCGCGAAGACCTGATCTCGACCACCAAGTCGCGCTGGCTGCAGACCCTGTCGTCCATGGACCATGAAGACGACGATCCGGGCACGACCTGGAACGAGCGCGCCCGCAACAAGCATCCGGAGCGCATGTCGCCGCGCATGGCCTGGCGGGCCATTCAGGCCGCCCTGCCGCGTGACGCCATCATCTCGTCCGACATCGGCAACAACTGCGCCATCGGCAACGCCTATCCGACCTTCGAACAGGGGCGCAAGTACCTGGCCCCGGGCCTGTTCGGCCCCTGCGGTTACGGTTTCCCGTCGATCATGGGCGCCAAGATCGCCTGCCCGGACACGCCCGTCGTGGGCTTCGCCGGTGACGGCGCCTTCGGCATCTCGGCCAACGAGATGACCGCCGTCGGCCGCGACGAATGGCCGGCCATCACCATGGTCATTTTCCGCAACTACCAGTGGGGTGCGGAAAAGCGCAACACGACCCTGTGGTACCAGGACAACTTCGTCGGCACCGAACTGGACCTCGACGTCCAGTACGCCAAGATCGCCGATGCCTGCGGTCTCAAGGGCGTGCAGGTCACGACCATGCAGGAACTGACCGAGGCTCTGGACGCCGCCGTCAAGGCGCAGATGGAAAACAAGGAAACGACCTTCATCGAGGTCATCCTCAACCAGGAATTGGGCGAGCCGTTCCGCCGCGACGCCATGAAGGCGCCGGTGGAAGTCGCGGGGATCAATCCCGGCGACATGCGCCCGCAGAAAGGGGCCTAAGCGCCCTTGCAAGAGGCCGGGAGGCCGCGGCAACCACCGCCCGTCTCCCGGCCCTCCCCTTTTCTCCCGGGCGCCTCTTTACATGGGCGCCCCTTTTTTTATGTGTATGCTGAACCATGCTGAGCACCGCCCCCTACGAAGTTCCCCAGTACCTGCTGGACCGCGCCCGTGGCCTTCCCCGCGTGCCCATGGCCATCGCCGGGGCCGACAACATGGTGGTCATGGAAAGCGCCCGTCAGGCGACGGATGCCGGCCTGATCACGCCGGTTCTGGTCGGTGACCGGGATGAGATCGAAAGCCTGGCCGAGACCATGGCCTGGGACATATCCGGTTTCCGCATCGTCGAGACCGGGGAAGAGGACGAAGCCGCCGCCGCGCGCATGGCCGTCACCCTGGCCCGCGACGGCGAGGTTCAGGCCCTGATGAAGGGCCATGTTCATACCGACGCCCTGATGGCCGCCGTGGTCGCCCGTGAAACAGGGCTGCGCACGGGCCGGCGCCTCAGCCATGTATTCCACATGACCGTGCCGGGATCGGACCGCGTGTTGATGATCACCGACGGGGCCGTCAATGTCGCGCCCAACGAAAACACCCTGATGGACATCGTCAACAACGCGGTCGGCCTGGCCCATGCGCTCGGCAATGCGGCGCCCAAGGTCGCCATCCTGTCTGGCACGGAAAGCGCCCTGCCGGCCATGCCGTCGAGCATGACGGCCAAGGCCATTGTCGAACGCGCCCGCGCGGGCGAAGTGACCGGCGCCGTCGTCGACGGCCCCTTCGCCTTCGACAACGCCGTGTCGCCCGAGGCGGCCAGGTTCAAGGGCATCGACAGTCCCGTCGCCGGCAACGCCGACATCCTGGTCGTGCCCAACATCGAAACGGGCAACGGACTGTTCAAGATGATGGTCTATTTCATGAGCGGCCTGGCCGCGGGCGTCGTGCTGGGCGCCAAGGTGCCGATCGTGCTGACGTCGCGCGCCGACCCGCCCGAAGCCCGCTTCGCCGCCACCGCCATCGCCGCCATCGCGGCCGCCCGGGGGGACTAACGGTCCAGCTTAAGGCGGCGCACCATGGCTTTCGGCGCCTGGGCGCAATCGTGGCGGGCAAAGACATTGCGGCCGGGATCGCGAATCAGGATCATGCGTTCCACCAGAGGCTTGCCCAGTTCGCGATTGACCTTGCCGGTCAGGGTCCGGGCCATCCGTTCCAGATCGAAATCGCTGTAGTCCGATCCGGCCAGGCCCGCGTCGGACAACGCGATGTTGACCATGTGATAGATCACCGGCGCGATGTCGCAGATGTCCTCCACCGCATCGCGGGCCGCCATGATGGCAACGGGCAGGACGGTCGCCGCGGTGCCCCGCTTGCCGACGAACGGCCGGGGGATGGGCACATGCTTGAACAGGATCGTCGGCGGCGGCGTGTCTTCCACCGGAGGAGCGGCCCGCCGTTGCGTCGGCAAAGCGGCGGCGATGCCGGACATCGGACCGGACTTGGGCTCCGCGGCCTTGTGAACGGTATCGACCGGAGCACCCACCGGGGGAATGACCACGACGCCCTCCTGCGGGGGCGGGGTGTCCGCGACCGCGGCGGCGGCTTCGGGTTCAGGGGGGATGTCGGCGTTTTCCGCCGGTTCCGTGCTGAGGTCGTTCAGGGCAATGTAGAGGTAGCCCGCCAGGGCCAGCATGGCGACCGTGGCGCCGATCAGGTACTTGGGGTCCTTGAACGCCAGATAGGCAAGACGCTTCACACCGCTGCCGGTGTCCTTGGCCCGACGGTCGGCGTCGTCCGCGTGCTTGCGCGCCAGGAACTCCTGCGCCTTGCGGATGCGCAGGTCCTTGATGGAGCGCAGCAATGCCACGGCGTCATCCGTGGGCGTGGCGCCGCCCGCATTGGCGAACATCCGTTCGATCTCGCCTTCGACCCGGGTGATTTCCAACTCGTCGCCCTTGCGGGTGAACAGCTGGCGGGTCACCGCCTCCAGGCAGCTTTTCAGCGCCGTCGCGTTTGGCGCGCTGGCGATCACGGCGATCAGGCCCTCGTTCGGGTCCTCGAACACCTTTTCCCAATCGGTCACGCCCGACGGCGTTTGCGGAAACGCGGGTTTGCTCATGCCTGATCCATGCCCTGTTGCAGGGCGCGGGGCTGTGCCCGCCATCACAATATATATAAAAAAGTGCAGATAAATTCCCGGACAATCGCCCGGAAGCGCCCATGCCCTAGCGCAGGGGCGTGATCGTCGGCGTCGGCGGCTCGACCTCGGGCTCGCCCAAAATCCGCGCAACGTCCTGCTTCATCAGAATGCGCGACCAGGTGCGGATGTCGTGAATTTCGGCCGCCGGGATGATCCAGTCGGCGAGATTTTCCACCGGCGGCGGAATCAAACGAAAGGTCTTGCCCTGGCCGCCCGTGCCCTCGACGGGAATCAGCTTTCCGTCCCGGGCCCGTTCCGCCCCCGCCTTGCCGCGCAGGCAGGCCTCGAGCAG
>CEQK01059093.1_pt1 | contig 12115 bp, 10 predicted proteins | sample 531051 | NCBI WGS metagenome assembly CEQK01 (sample SAMEA2621229, study PRJEB7988) | marine metagenome | biome: marine biome (ENVO:00000447); feature: deep chlorophyll maximum layer (ENVO:xxxxxxxx); material: "saline water (ENVO:00002010), including plankton (ENVO:xxxxxxxx)" | depth 150 m
CGGCCGCCGCGACCGCATCCGCACGCTGCGACAGGAGGACGGGCTGTCCGGTTTCACCAAGCGTGCCGAGAGCGAGTACGATCCCTTCGGCGCCGCTCATTCCTCCACCTCGATCTCAGCCGGCCTCGGCATGGCGGTGGCGAGCGAGGCGCAAGGCATCCGCCGCAACGTGATCTCGGTGATCGGCGATGGCGCGATGTCGGCCGGCATGGCATTCGAGGCGCTCAATAATGCCGGCGCGCTCGACGCGCGGCTGATCGTCATCCTCAACGACAACGACATGTCGATCGCCCAGCCGACCGGCGCCATGAGCGGATATCTGGCTCGCATGGCCTCGGGCCGCACCTATATGGGCATCCGCGAGACCGGCAAGAAACTGACCGCCTATCTCGGCAAGCATGTCGACCGCGCCATTACCCGCGCCGTCGAGCATGCCCGCGGCTATGTGACCGGCGGCACCATGTTCGAGGAGCTCGGCTTCTACCATATCGGTCCGATCGACGGCCACAATTTCGAGCATCTCCTGCCGGTCCTGCGAAACGTCCGCGACAATGGCGACGGCCCCGTGCTGATCCACGTGATGACGCAGAAGGGCAAGGGTTATGCGCCCGCCGAAAAGGCCGCCGACAAATATCATGGCGTCTCCAAGTTCGATGTCGTCACCGGCGCGCAGGCCAAGGCCAAGCCGAACGCACCGAGCTACACCAATGTCTTCGCCGAGGCGCTGATCGAGGAAGCCAATCACGACGACAAGATCGTCGCGGTCACGGCTGCGATGCCGACGGGCACCGGGCTGGACAAGTTCGGTGAGGTTCACCCGACCCGCGTCTATGATGTCGGCATCGCCGAACAGCATGCCGTGACGTTCGCGGCCGGCATGGCGACCGAGGGGCTCAAGCCCTTCGCGACCATCTATTCCACCTTCCTGCAGCGCGGCTATGACCAGGTCGTCCACGATGTGGCGATCCAGAACTTGGCCGTCCGTTTCCCGATCGACCGTGCCGGTTTCGTGGGCGCGGACGGTTCGACCCATGCCGGCTCCTTCGATGTCGCCTATCTCGCCTGCCTGCCCAATTTCGTGGTGATGGCGGCGGCCGACGAGGCGGAACTCAAGCACATGGTCCGCACCGCCGCGGCGTATGATGACGGCCCGATCTCCTTCCGCTATCCGCGCGGTGAGGGCGTTGGCGTGGAGATGCCACAGCGCGGCGAAATCCTCGAGATCGGCAAGGGCCGGGTGATGAAGGAAGGCTCGAAAGTCGCTCTCCTCTCCTTCGGCACGCGTCTGGCCGAATGTCTTCTGGCCGCAGAGGATCTGGATGCGGCGGGGCTCTCGACGACGGTTGCGGATGCGCGTTTCGCCAAGCCTCTCGATACCGACCTCATCCGCCAGTTGGCGATGAACCACGAGGTGCTGATCACGATCGAGGAAGGCTCGGTGGGCGGCTTCGGCAGCCACGTGCTTCACTTCCTCGCCCATGAGGGTCTGCTCGATCGCGGGCTGAAAGTCCGGCCCATGACGATGCCGGACGTCTTCATGGACCAGGCAAAGCCCGAGGTGATGTATGCCAGGGCGGGGCTCGACAGGGCAGCGATCGTCAAGACGGTCTTCACCACGCTCGGCGTGTCCGCCGAGACTGCCAAGCACGCCTGAGACGCGATTTCCGTCCCCTCAATTCGTTAACGGAAGCTGCGGTTTTCCGCCCGCGATAACAGCCGGGCAACCATGTCGCTTGGCGTTTCCTTGACCATGCTTCCTGAGCCTTCCGAAAGGCTTTTCCGCTAGGTTTCTCCCGGTTTGAGACGGTTGGGGAACTGAGCAATGGCGTGGGGGAAGACAGCTGCCGCGTATGCCGCGGCGCTCATCATTTCATTGTCGACGCAAGTGGTATCGGCACAGGAGCGGCCGGCCTATGATCGCATGATCGAGGAAGCGGCCATCGCGCGCGTCCAGACGAAACTCGGCCCGATGCGCGGACCTCTGGGTCTCAATCCGGGCGGTCGTTTCGACCCGGCGCGCGCGGTGAAGAGAACTGTTCCCTGGGTCTGGCTGAACTTCACGCCGCGCACGGACAGCCCGATCTCCGGCTGATACAAGTCCCTCATATACTCCTACTTTCAGCAGGATACACGCAGGAGCGGAACACCTGAATCCGGCACCTGAGAAAATGATTCATCTTTGCGACTTTACATGCAGGCATTTACCTGCATATTTTGTTCTCCGAGATGAAAGAGACGACCAACACTGACCTGGTCTTCAAGGCCCTGGGTGACCCGACACGGCGCAAGCTGCTTGACCTTTTGTGCGAGCGAAACGGCCAGACGCTTGGCGAACTTTGCGAGCATCTGGCCATGGCGCGGCAGTCGGCCACGCAACATCTCGGCATACTGGAAGCGGCCAATCTGGTGAGCACCACCAGGCGCGGCCGGGAGAAACTGCATTTCATCAACCCGGTGCCGCTGCACGAAGTCTACGAGCGCTGGGTGCGGAAATTCGAAGTGCAGCGGCTGAGCCTGCTGCACCAACTCAAAACGGAACTTGAGGGAGAATGAGCATGAGCAGTGAGACAACGACACTCGTCTATGTGACCTATATCGCCGCCTCCGCCGAGAAAGTGTTCGCAGCCATCACCAGGCCCGAAATCTCAAAGCAGTACTGGGGCCACGAGAACGTGTCCGACTGGCAGGTCGGATCCGACTGGGCCCATGTACGCGACAATGACGAGCATACGGTCAATCTCGTCGGCAAGGTCGTCGAGATCGCCCCGCCCCATCGCCTCGTCGTCTCCTGGGCGAACAATTCGCAGAAGGACGATCCGCAAGCCTACTCAAAAGTCACTTTCGAAATCGAGGACTATGAGGACATGGTGCGGCTGACCGTGACGCATGATGACTTGCTCGTCGGCTCCGGCATGCACACGGGCGTCAGCAAGGGCTGGCCGATCGTGCTGTCGAGCATGAAGTCCTTCCTCGAAACCGGCCGGGCGCTCGACATCTTCGCGAAGCCGAAGGCCGCGTGACGGGAGCAAGGGAGATCAGCCATGAGCAAGACATATGCCGGCGGCTGCGCCTGCGAGGCGCTCCGCTACGAGACTGACGCCGAACCGGTTTTCTCCAATCACTGCCAGTGCACCGATTGCGCCAAGCGCAGCGGCACCGGCCACAGCTCCTACCTCACCTTCGCCGACAAGGCGGAAGTGAGGGTGACGGGCGAAGCGAAGACGTGGACCGTCCGCGCCGACAGCGGCTTCGACAAGCACCATGCCTTCTGCCCCGTCTGCGGAACGCCGGTCTATCTGACCTTCGACAGGATGCCGGGAATCTTCACGGTCCATGCGGCGAGCCTCGATGATCCTTCCGTCTTCGCGCCCACGGTGATCACCTATGCCCGAAGCGCGCTCGCTTGGGACGATATGAGTCCCGACCTCAAGGCCTTCGAGACAAGCCCGAACGCCTGACCCATGACGTGGCAGTTGCCGGCTACCAGTCCTCGCCCCTTGCGGGTTCTCCCCGAAACCGCCATGAGGGGGCATGAATGCATCGCCCGCCACAAAAACCCGCCTGCGGCTCGACCAGCTTCTGGTCGAGCACGGGCATTACGACACACGGTCGCGTGCCCGTGACGCCATCGCGCGCGGGGCTGTGAGTGTCGGCGGGCGGGTCATCAGCAAGCCGGGCGCGCCTGTTTCTCCGGATGCGCGGATTGCGATCACTGACCCGGCGAAAGCCTATGTTTCGCGCGCGGCGCTCAAGCTGATTGCCGGGCTCGACGATTTCGGTTTCGATCCGACAGACCGCGATTGCCTCGACATCGGCGCATCGACCGGAGGCTTCACCCAGGTGCTGCTCGTGCGCGGCGCGCGGCATGTCACGGCCATCGATGTCGGCCATGACCAGATGGATGCCCGCATCGCCGCCGACAGTCGCGTGAGCAATCGCGAGGGGCTGAACGCCCGCGATCTGTCTGCCAATGATATCGGCGAGCGGGCGATTACGGCTGTCGTTTCCGATGTCAGCTTCATCTCGCTCAAGCTCGCCCTGCCGCCGGCGCTGGAACTGGCAGGATCGGGGGCTTTCGCGGTTCTGCTGGTCAAGCCGCAGTTCGAGGCGGGCCGCGAGGCGATCGGCAAGGGCGGACTTCTCAAAGACCCGACACGCGGACCGGAGATCGCCGACGATCTCGCCGCGTGGCTCGGCGATCAGCCCGGCTGGCGCGTTAAAGGCCTCGTCCCCTCCCCCATCGAGGGTGGCGACGGCAACCAGGAATTTCTGCTCGGCGGAGTGAAGGCATGAGTGCGACCGAACTGACGATCAACGAACTGGGCGCCCAGGGCGACGGCGTGGCAAGCCATGACGGCCAGCCCGTCTTCGTGCCCTTCACCGCGCCCGGCGACCGCATCACCGCAGCCGTAGAGGGTTCACGCGGTACGCTGATCTCGCTGCTGGCACCGGGCGAAACCCGCACCGTGCCGCCCTGTCCGCATTTCGGCCCGGACGGCGCCAATGCCGGCTGCGGTGGCTGCTCGGTCCAGCATATCGATCTGGACGTCTATGCCGAGTGGAAGCGCGGACTGGTGGTCGCGGCGCTGAAATCGCGCGGCATCGAGATCGACGTTGCGCCGCTCGTGCCCGCCAAGCCCGGCGACCGCCGCCGCGTGGTGTTTGCCGCCAAGCGCGCGGGCGACGGCGCGATTCTCGGTTTCAATCGTGCCGGCACGCATGAGATCGTCGACATCGAGACCTGCGCGATTGCCACGCCGCGCATCGTCTCGGCGCTGCCGCTCTTCAGGGCGCTGGCCGCCCAGGCCGCAGTTGCGCCGAAGGCGATGCAGATGGGCGTCCTCGACACGCAATCGGGGTTCGACATCGCCTTTGAGGCCCCTTTCCAGCTCAAGGAAAACGACCGGCTGCGGCTGGTTGCGGCCGCCCGCAAGGCGGCCAGTGTGGCGCGCATTTCCTTCAATGGCGAAACGCTGATCGAGAAACAACCGCCGCAACTCGATTTCGGGCGCGTGACGGTTACCCCGCCGCCCGGCGCGTTCACGCAAGCCAGCGCCGATGCCGAGGAGGCCATGGCGGCGCTTGTCATGAAGCACATGAAGAAGGCCAAGCGCGTCGTCGATCTCTATGCCGGTTGCGGCACGTTTTCGGTGCGGCTGGCCGAAAACCACATCACCCATGCGGTGGAAGGTTTCGCGCCGGCGCTCAACGCCCTCGACCGGGCCATGCGCAGGATGCAGGGCCTCAAGCCCGTGACCATGGAAACCCGCGACCTCGCCCGCCGCCCGCTGATGGCGTTTGAGCTCAAAAACTATCAGGGCCTCGTCTTCGACCCGCCGCGCGCAGGTGCCGAGTTCCAGTGCCGCGAAATAGCCAAGTCCGCGATCCCCCGCATCGCCGCGGTCTCCTGCAATCCGGCGACCCTCGCACGCGACCTGCGAATCCTGATCGACGGCGGCTACAAGCTCAAATCCGTCACCCCCATCGACCAGTTCCTCTGGACCCCGCACGTGGAAGCGGTGGCGCTTTTGGAGAAGTAGATGCGGGCGCAGGGCTAGCGCGAGCACGACTCTACATCATTGCGGTAGGGTCCGAACGACGGGGGTGCGGAAAGCACCATCTCCTCCTTCGTCATGCCCGGACTTGATCCGGGCATCCATTCCGTGATGTCGAACCGGGACTGCTTGCGCTTTTGCATGTGTAATGCAGTAGCCTGTTGGGACTGACGCGAGGAGCAGCTTGCCGCGCGCCGTAGGGTATGGATGCCCGGATCAAGTCCGGGCATGACGACCGAGAGAGCAGAGAGACCGAGTAAAAAATGCGCCTTCGCCTAGGGCGGCGCCTCGCTGCCCCTACTTCAACCGGAACCGGTTGCGCAGCGCGAGCAGGAAGAGAAACAGCAGCACGCCGCCGAAAATGTTCTGCACCACGCCGAGGCCGATCAGCCAATCGACGGTGGCAGGGTACTTCTCAAGCATATCGTAATATCGCTGGAACCAGCTCACATGCCCCTCTGGCGCAGGCGCAAAGCGGAAGAGCGAACCCAGCAGAGGGATCGAATTCTTGAGCGAGAGGAGTGCGGAGAATTCCCAGCCTTCGAGGCCGAGTTCGCGGACCGAAGAGATCAGCCATGCGCTAATGGCAGTGAACGCTGCCCAACTCGCAACGCCCCAATAAAACGGGCGCGAAAAGCTCTGGCCGAAATCGGACAGCCACCAATAGACCGTGTTGAACGCCAGTCCCCAGAAACCCTTGGTTTCGGTACCCCGCTTTGCCAGCATTTCTGCTGCAAAAAGTCCCCGTCCTTCTCGTGGTCATGCACGGAGAGCGCCATGGCCTTGAGTTTGCGGAGTTTCAGAACGTCGCTCGGATCAGTGGCCCGGCCCAAAAGATCCAATTTTGGGCGCGGAACCACCATTCCTGCCACCTCCGGCGGTCGGTCAAATTTGGCATCTGTAAAATCAGGTATCTTGGCGAACGTAGCCCCGGCAAAACTCGCGTTACCGCCGACCGTAAGCTGGCTGAAATTAGCTGAGCAAGGAAAATCGGCCTTAATTTCAAGGCCACCGTCTACGACGATGTTCGAAGCATATATGTTCGTTGAGTTCATTTTAGCCGGCGAGAACATCACCGGTCCTGTGCCGAATTTTGCGCCATCAAAAACGACGTCTCCCGTGCCAAACTCCGCGCCAGAAAACCAGACATAGCCGTCACCGAATCTCGCCTTGTTGAACAAGATTAAACCCTCGCCAAACTTGGCTCGGGCAAACGAGACATCGCCGTTGCCGAAAGTTGCTTCTGCAAACCAGACTTCCCCTCCTCCGAAATCTACTCCGCTAAACCGAACGTCCCCGTCGCCGAACATCGCTTTGTCAAACGATACTTTTCCGTCGCCGAATGTTGCTCCGTCAAACGAAACTGAACAGGGAAACCGGTAACCGGAGAAATTATTAAGCTCTTCCGAGAAATCGTGCAGGTCGAAGCGGATATGAAATGCTGCACGAGCGACCTGCCGGTATTCTTCCTTGAGGCTATTGATTGCCGCTTCAAATGCCTGAACGCGCCTGGCCCAGCTGCTCCCTCCATCATTTGCAGTCAGTAGTGCAGCATTCGCAGAAATAATTTCACGTTGACGTGATGATAAATCCTCGCTTCCCCGCCACTCCCCCGCAGGTCCGTCGATCAGCCAATTTTCAAATTCTTGGAACCGCGCATCGTGCCACCACTCGGGCTTTTCCCACTCGACTGCGCCGTCTTCGTCCGCCATGTGCCCGCCCGTTCGTTCCGTTCCCGCTGCAACTCTGGCAAGTGGGGTGTCCGAAAGCAATCGCGATGAGAAGCGTCACCCGTTCGAGACTTTCAACTCCCCTTCGCGGGAGACTTTTGCGCAGTTGAGGGCGGTGCCGTTGAGCGCGGCGGGGCGGAAGGTGGTGTCGCAGTCCTCGGCGCGGCAGTTCTCGAACGACAGCGTGCCGGCGCCGAAGACGGAGCGGTCGAAGGAGACGAGGCCGTCGCCGAAATCGACGTGATCGAAACAGACGTCGCCCTGGCCGAAATCGGCGCCGTCGAAGGTGGTGTCGCAGTTCTCGAAGCGAGCTTTTGCGAAGTCTTTAAACCCCTGGCCGAAGACTGCGTCATCGAAGCCGATGGCGCCCTCCGAGAATATCGCACCGGCAAACGATACATCGCCATCGCCGAAGGTCGATCCGTCGAACCAGACATCGCCGGGATCGAAGCGGGTCAGGCGAAAACCGATAGCACCATCCGCAAAGGTCGCGCCGCCGAAATTGACCAGATCCTCGCCGAAGCGGACGCGATCGAAGCTTACACGGACAGGGTCCGGCCCGATGCCGAACGCAGCGCCTGCAAAAGAGACCTCGCCTGTGCCGAAGCGCGCGCCTGCGAAGGAGATCGTGGGGCCTGCAAAACTCGCGCCGGCGAAAGACACATCGCCCTCGCCGAAATCGCAATCCCCGAAGCTCACGGAACAGGGGAAGCGGAAGCCGGACAAATCAGTGCGGCCGTCGCCAAAGCTGTGGCGATCAAAACGGATCAGGAACCGGGCGCGTACGGCTTCGCGGCGCTCGTCCGGCAGGCTTGCCAGTGCCCATTCAAAAGCATCGACCCGCGCATGCCAGCCGGCGCCACTGTCCGAGGCTGCCAGAAGCGCGGCATTGTCCGCGATGATTTGCGCCTGCTCGCGACGCGGGCACACGGGCTGGCCGCGTTTGAGGTCCCATCCCAGGCGCGAGCGGTCGACCAGCCAATTCGAAAACGGCGCAAAGTCCTGGCCGCGCAGGAATTCCTCGGTTCCTGCGCCTCCATCATTACTTTCGGACATTCCCCCTCCCAAGAGATGTCTGTTAGTGCGGGCGCACCTTTGCAATTCAGAAGAACGAAATCAATTAGTATTATTTATTATGGGAATTATATTGCGTCATTCAAAAAAATACTCCCTGAACAGCATCAATAATATCAGGTAATATTAATATGGAGGGAAATCTACTTCTTGCGCGCCATGAAAGCCTGGAAAGCGGCCATGGCTTCGGCCGACTGGAGCCGTTCTGCAAAAAGGCGCACCTCGTCATCGATGCGGGCGGAGATGGCCTCGCGTTCGGTGCGGCGCAGGAGATCCTTTGATATCGCCATGGCCTGAGGCGGCTTTTTCGCCAGAGCCATCGCGGCGGCCAGCGTCTCGCTGTCGAGCGCGCCTTCCTCGACCACCTTGTAGATGAGCCCGGCTTCCTTGGCTTCCTGGGCCGAGAAGGGCAGGCCGGCGGCAAGCATGGCATAGGCGCGCTGGTGGCCGGCGAGCAGCGGTACCAGCAGACTCGAGCCCGCCTCAGGCACGAGGGCCAGATCGGTAAACGGCGTGTGGAAACTGGTGCGTGGCGTGGCGAACGTCATGTCCGCGTGAAAGTGGATCGTCGTGCCGATACCGACCGCGATGCCATCGGCCCCGGTGACGAAGGGCTTCTTCAGCCCCGCCATGTTGTGCAGGAAGCGATGGATCTCGCCGCCCGAGAGGTCGCCTCCGCTCGCCATCTTCATGAAGTCGGCAATGTCGTTGCCGGAAGTGAAGGTGCCCTCGACGCCGAGCATCACATGGACGCGGATCTCGTCACTCGCCTCCCCCTCTTCCAGCGCCGCGTTCATGGCGCGGTACATGTCCTGGGTCAGCGCGTTCTTCTTCTCCGGCCGGTTGAGCCGGATGATGTTGAGGCCGTCGCGGCGCTCGATGAGAATATGCTCGGTCATGAAAATCTCCTCCCTGTCCGTAATCAGTCGAGCGCGGCCGCCGCAGCTTCCGCAAGCTTGTCGCCACCGCCAGTCACCACGCGCTTCAGGGCTGCGGTTTCGGGCAGCAGATTGAGGGCCGCATAACGGGCAAGAGCAGCACGGGAGGTCTCCGCGCCGTCACTCCCGCCGCGCACCGCGCCACGTGCCATCAGCGCGCCGCCGGCCGCCAGACCAAAGAGCCGGAGATAGGGCGTCGCGCCCGCCAGCGCCTCTTCCTTGCGGCCATCCTTGAGCGCGTTGCCGAGCCATTCCGTTGCAGCTTCGAGATCGTCGAGCGCTGCTGTCAGCGCATCGGCTACACGGTCAAGTTCGGCGGCATTCGACGCGCGGACGCTTTCGGCATCCTCACGAAGTTCCGCAATCAATCCGGCCACCGCCGCGCCATCGGACAAGGGCAGCTTGCGCGTGACCAGGTCGATCGCCTGAATGCCGTTGGTGCCTTCGTAGATCGGCGCGATGCGCGCATCGCGGAAATAGCGGGCGGCGCCTGTTTCCTCGATAAAACCCATCCCGCCGTGCACCTGCACGCCGAGCGAGGCGACATCCATGCCGGCGTCGGTCGAGAATGCCTTGGCGATCGGCGTCCAGATGCCGGCGCGTTCGACCCATTTTGTCTTCTCGTCACCGTCAGAGACACGCGCCATGTCGATGGCGTGCGCGCAGCAGTAGGAAATGGCGCGGCTTGCCGCCGTCAGCGATTTCATGGTGAGCAGCATGCGGCGCACATCCGGATGCTCGATGATCGGGCTCATGCCCGAACCTTGGTGACCCGCGGCCTTGCCCTGGGTGCGCTCCTTCGCATAGGCGAGCGCCTTCTGATAGGCGGCTTCGGCCACGGCCACGCCCTGCATGCCGACATGAAGACGGGCGTTGTTCATCATCGTGAACATGCAGGCGAGGCCCTTGTTTTCCTCGCCGATCAGGTAGCCGACGGCGCCCGGCTCGTCGCCGAACTTGCCGTCGCCATAGATCATGACGCAGGTGGGCGATCCGTGAATGCCGAGCTTGTGCTCGAGGCTTGCGCAGAAGACATCGTTGCGGTCGCCGAGTGAACCGTCGTCATTGACCATGAACTTCGGCACGAGGAAGAGCGAGATGCCGCGCGTGCCTTCCGGCGCATCGGGCAGGCGTGCCAGCACCAGATGAACGATGTTGTCGGTCAGGTCGTGCTCGCCATAGGTGATGTAGATCTTCTGGCCGAAGATGCGGTAGGTGCCGTCGTCGTTGCGCTCGGCGCGGGTCTTGAGCGCCGCGAGATCGGAGCCGGCCTGCGGCTCGGTCAGGTTCATCGTGCCGGTCCATTCACCGGAGACGAGTTTTTCGAGATAGGTCCGTTGGAGCTCTTCGGAGGCGTGCTTTTCAAGTGCTTCGACCGCTCCGATGGTCAGCGTCGGGCCGATCGCGAAGGCGAGCGAGCCCGAATTCCACATTTCGAAGGCGGCAACGGAGAGAAGCGTCGGCAGCCCCTGCCCGCCGAATTCCTCCGGTCCGGTCAGTGCGTTCCAGCCGCCACCGATCCAGTCCTGGTAGAGCTTCTTCCAGCCCGTTGCAGTGGTGACCTCGGCATCCTTGAGCGCAGCGCCCTCGCGGTCGCCGATTTCATTGATGGGCGCAATTTCCTCGGAGGCGAAGCGTCCGGCTTCGGCGAGGATCGCATCGACCAGGTCCTCGGACAGATCGCCGAAGCGCTCTTCCTCGATAGCCTTTCCAAGTCCCGCAACATGTTTGAGCACATGGGCGATTTCCTCGACCGGAGCGCGATACATGCATCTTCCTCCCTTGGTATGCTTCGGACCTCGTTCTGGTCCGCTATCTGGTGCTTTTCGGCCCCATAGGTAGCGTCTGCGCGCATTCTTTGCCAGAAAATTTTGACGTTTACGTCAAGATTAATTGCGGCAGTTCGCCCAAACACCGCATTGCGCGAGGGCCGGCAATGGGCTAGTGCGGCGGCTTCTTGAATTCAGCCGGAGCGCCCATGAGCGCCGAGATCCTCACAATCGCCGATCACGAGGCCGCGGCCTTCGGGCGCGCACTGACCGAGCTGTCCGCCGGGCGGCCGATCGGGCTGCCGACCGAAACGGTCTATGGTCTTGCGGGCGACGCCACGGATCCCGCCGCAATCACCCGCATTTACGAGGCCAAGGGCCGACCGCGCTTCAATCCGCTGATCGCCCATGTGTCGGACATCGCCATGGCAGAGCGCCAGGTGAATTTTTCGCCGCTGGCGCGCAAGCTGGCGGAAAAGTTCTGGCCGGGCGCGTTGACGCTGGTGCTGCCGCTGGCGCGATACCGAACCGTCCACGATCTGGCGACCTCCGGTCTGGATACGCTCGCCGTCCGGGCGCCGCGCGGCTTTGCCGGACGGCTGATCGGTGCTTTCGGCAAGCCGCTGGCGGCCCCCAGCGCCAATCTCTCCGGCAAGATCAGCGCCACGACTGCTGATCACGTCGCTGCGGACCTGGGCGACAAGATCAATCTGATCCTCGATGCAGGCGCGACGCCCATCGGGGTGGAATCGACCATCCTCAAGGTCGAGGACGACATACTCACACTACTGCGTCCCGGCGGCATCGCCACCAGTGACATCGAAGCCGTTGCAGGCCGGGAGGTGATCCGGCCCGCAGGCGATGGCAAGATCGAGGCGCCGGGCATGCTCACCTCGCACTATGCCCCGGAAGCAGGTGTCGTGCTTGAGGCGACACATGCGGAACCCGGCGAAGCGGTGATCCGGTTCGGCGGCGCAGCGCTCGTCGGCGATCAGGACGCCCGCATCGTGCTCGACCTAAGCCCCTCGGGCGATTTTGCCGAGGCCGCG
>CEQK01078141.1_pt1 | contig 12106 bp, 17 predicted proteins | sample 531051 | NCBI WGS metagenome assembly CEQK01 (sample SAMEA2621229, study PRJEB7988) | marine metagenome | biome: marine biome (ENVO:00000447); feature: deep chlorophyll maximum layer (ENVO:xxxxxxxx); material: "saline water (ENVO:00002010), including plankton (ENVO:xxxxxxxx)" | depth 150 m
ATGCTGGGAGCTGCTACTAACGCGCGCGTATCCGACGATGCTCATGTGGTGGTTCTCGCTGTCTCAATGGGGTCTAGAGTCAGCGCAGCATAGCCTCTCACAATCGGGATCGAACTCGTATGAGACATTCCTTGGACGCCGTGAGACGCCTCGGATGGGTATACGCTAATGGTATGGAAAAGGGTGATGCACGCATCAGTGGCGCCCCAATTGAAACATCAAGGGCTGCAGTTGTTCTCCACGCCTTTCGGCAAACCGTATGGTAACCGTTGTCGTTATTCTTGGCGCAACTACTTGACTTGTAATTGAAGTGGTATTCTTTACGAAATTGGAGGTCGTGCCAGGGGGGCATCGACCGACGGGGGAACATCAATATGAAATCGTTCTATCTGGCGGGGGCGCTGTGTGCGCTCGCCGCGCCTGTGCTCGCGCAGGAAACCGCTGCACCGATGCAACCGGTGCTCGCTCCACCGGCGGCCTCACCAATTATTGCGCCACCTACCACTAATGCAGTTCTTAGAGCCGGCACACCGATAACCTTGCGGTTGTTGGAAGAGGTCACCACGAAGGAAAAGGCTGCTCGCGTCGGTCAGCGCATCAAAATGGAGGTTGCCGCGCCGGTTGAGGTCAACGGCGTGGTCGTCGTTCCAGCCGGAAGCCCCGCAGAAGGCGAAGTCGTTTCTGTGCGGAATAAGGGGATGTGGGGCAAATCTGGCCGTCTTGAAGCTCGCGTGCTCTACACCCGCGTAAATGGCCGCCAAATCAGGCTTACAGGGAACTTCGACGATAAGGGTGTTACTGGCACGGCTGGCGTCGTCGGCGCTGTTGCATTCGTGCCCATCGCCGGTTTCCTTCTTACAGGTACTAGCGCAGTCCTCCCAATGGGCGGAGAAGTGCCAGCGTTCATTGACGAAGACGTTCAACTGGCGATGGTTGCAACAACACCGGCACCTATGGTCATCGAAGCGCCAGCCTCGATGTCGGACACGACTGCAACGGTTTCTGCGGCAGCGTCCTCTACTGCGCCCACCGAAGCAATGGCCGTGAACGAGGTTCAGTAAAGGAACGTTCGTACAAGGCTGCAAGCCGAGCGACAGATTGCCGCTTTGGAAGATCTTGCGTAAGAACGCCTTGCCCAGAAATGGTTTACCAAATCAGGGCAAGGCGTTCTGCTTTAAGGACTTCGCAGCGATTGGTTATTCGAGCCGATCGTGCCACCTTATGCGTTCACAAGCCTATACCTTTGATCGCCGATATCCTGCAGCGATTGCATCCGCTTCCGAACAGAATATCTCTTCCGGCCTGGTCTGCTCGTAATACTGCATGCCTGGGAGGTGATAAATCCAGTCACCGCGCCTGCTGCGGTTCCCCTTGATGTCGCATGCTGACGAGGAGAGCCTCTTCGTTCTGCCTGCCGGAACAGCTTTCGCGGACGGTCTGCTCGCTTCTCTTGCGGCTATCCGGTGTTGCTCGGGCAGGGCGAATTCAGATTTCCAGATTCCCGCCTTCGCAGAACGTGCGCGGTGTTCTTGTGCCAAATAGTCGTCGCTGTAGGCGCGAAACGCTGTGGCCCAGCCATACTCGACCATAGAGGCATTGAGGTTCATTCTGTTCGCCGAGCATGTTCCTAGAAGCCGACCGTACTGGTCTACCTCCTCTCCTTGGCAGTACACCGTCTGGCCCGCGATAATGCCATCTAGCTGGCGCTTTGCTTCTTCACCGCACGCCCAGGCCTCGCCATCACGCTCGCAGCTCTGGTCGAGCTCCGGCGCGTCTATACCAACGAGGCGCACCTGCCTGTCGTTCAGAACGAGAGTATCGCCATCGACAGCATTTGCTGGCCCGCTGACGACCTCTGCATTGGCCGGAAAGGCGAGGGCGACTAGCAATAAGGCGGGAAGGGTGCGCATTGTCCCAACGTAACGCGCCTGCGTAAAGAGATCGTAAGCGACCCTCACGGTCCAAATGAAGGGCCAATGCGTATGTCACGGCTGCTGCACCTTGAGCACCTTAGCCGCCGCTCGACACCCTCCATCTGCTTCGACCAGCCGCGCCGCTGGCAGAGCAACGTGACCTCCAGCGGGTTCAGGACAGCCGTGTGGCGACATGCCCTGCAGTCTACCCGCAGGGCGTAGCCATGGCGTGTATAATCGGCGATCGTATCGAGGCGCTTGGAACTCATGGTTTGCGACGCACAGACCAGACAAGGGCGGCACATGCGGTGATGATGCTTGCAATCGCAGCGAGCATCGGGGCGCTAAGAACAATCATGGCAATCTCCGACTCGATGTTCGGTCTTGTTCCATATTTGTTCCGTGTAGGAAAATGGTCTGTGTGCGGCTAGGGTGATGCTATGCCTCTCATTGCAGCAGCTCTTGCCGTATGCGCCCCGGTCCTCGCGACAATTGTGTCCATGATGGCGACACGGTTTGGCTGGAAGGCGAGAAAATCCGTATCGCAGACATCGACACGCCGGAGTTGAACGGCAAGTGCGGTATGAGCGGCAGGATGTAGCAGACGCAGCAAGCAGCAATCTTATGCCATCGCCGCAATAGCTATGCATCGTGCATGGTTACAACGCACGCAATCACCGCTCTACGCGACAAGCGGGGCGAATTAGCCGGACAAATCGACGCTTTGCAGGATCAGCTACGGCAAGCCTTCATCGACATGGATCATAGAAACGCATCCCTGCGCATGTTCGTGCCGGACATAGGTGTGATGGACTCTGAGCCGAATATACGAAACAAGATCAGCCGGGGTAAATTTACAGCGGTGTTTCTTGTCCAATGTCTAACGGCGATCGGGGTGGCCGAGATAAGAATGTAAGCGCTGTATTCGGCGCTTTAGCTCTATTGGGCATTGTCCTACTCGCCTTTGGTATCGGCAACACTCTAGGGGTAAATAGCGGACGCGACGAGGTATCCTCCCGCGAGCATTACCAAAACACAAAGCAAGACAATCTGCGCGCCTGTGTTGGGCGAGAGGGTGCGGCTGCGATTGAGTGTGTGAGCGAAGCCATAGAATCCGCACAGCATCAATCCGATTCCCGTCAAGACTTGTATGCCCAACAAGATATGTCGCGGTGGGCTTTCTGGCTTCTTGTTCTTACCGTTCTCACCTTTGCCGTGACCGCCATCGGTGTGTGGTTTGTGAAACGAACTCTGGATGCCACTCTGGAAGCTGTAGAGGACACAGAACACGCCACCCTGGCTATGAACGAGGCTAACGAAATTGCCCGCAAGACTTCGGCGCTCCAATTGCGCCCTTACATGGGAACACTTGGTGCCGCTGTGATTGTTGAGCCGCACGGCCAAACAATTGCAGTTGTGATCGACATCAAGAATTTTGGCCAGACGCCAGCCCAAATTGTGGCCCAAGATTTTCGAGTTGTTCACTTCGCTCGGCAGAGGGACGATTACTCTTTAAAGCGCATATTCTACCGCATTCCAATTCACCCCACCGCGCATTGCGATCCGGGTCACACTCAAAGCCGCACCGCGATCATAGATGGCCCTCTCAACTGGAAAAACGGAGACCATATTTTCACCGAACTCACCCAAACCTATCGCTCGTTCGATGGCAAAACCTTTTGGCGCAGAATGGCCTATCAAATGAACCACGACAGCAAATGGGTTGAGCAATGGAAGATCCGAATGGACGTTCACGAAATTTATGCTGAAGATGGCGAAGGCGATCCGCCACCAACCAACCTGAAAGAATAAAAGCACTGGACTCCACTCCTTTTCAGGGTGGCATCAGAAACTTTGTCACTTTCTACGATACGTCCATCAGCATGTGCGCTGACACCCGTCATCGGTTTGGTGCGCTTGCTACATAATGCCGGGTATGAGCGATGATTGGCGCTGCGCGACAGGAATAGACTTGTGGAGCTACTGAACGCTGGAGAATTCGACATCGCCCGGACAGGGCGAGATCGGTATGGACGAACGCTAGCGACGCCGCACAGGTCAGGCCGCTCCATAGGCGATCAGTTGGTGTCCGAGGGGCTTGCACGATCTTGGTCCGGCCGTCGGGAGCCATGGTGCAGCAATGGCTAACAGGCGCACCAAGAAAAGCGCCCTGATCGAATTCTCCGTGCTGTTGGTTCTGCACGTCGCGATGTTCGTAGCAGTCGTGGCAGGACTTTTCTGGTGACCGTTACTCGCGAGCAAGAGGTTTGGGCCATGGCGCTATGGGTCGATCGTGAGCATGGCGAAGAGGCCGAGCAATTCATTGCCGGAAAGGTCCTGCACTTCGTCGAACAGGGCGACGACGGCGGAAGGAAGCTCTGGGAGGAAGTAGCCCGACGGTATGTCCAGCTTCGCGAAGCACATACCGCCGAACCAAACTAAATTCGTCAGGCGAGGGACCAGCCGCCAGCGGCTTCCTCGAACCGGACAATTCCGATGGGGCCACATTCCATGAGCATCGGAAGGTTGAGAACCTGGTCCTCTTGCAGGTCAGCCATCCCGTCAGAGATATGAAGCAGCTTCACCTCGCCTTTGGTCGGTATGGACATAGCGGTCGTGAAGATCGACGCGGCGATGTCGGTGTTGGGAGCGATCGCGAAGACGTTGCTACCCTCGTCATTCACTGTGCGGTAGAGATTCAATTTCTGGACGGGAGCGATATGCGCGATCCAACCGATCTCGCAGAAACTCGCGAAGCCGACCGGTGCGGTGCGTAGCAAAGTGTCGAGACCACGCCGACGGTCGCCCTTGAGTATATGATCCACCCGTTCGATGGTGAGGTCTTCATGATCTAAGCCGAGCGCTTCGTCTTGCTCCACGACGACCATAAAGGCCGCGTCGTGAGAGGGGGCGACAATGTGTCCGCGGACCTCGTGATCACAGCGTTGGATGACGCATTTGTAGAGATGAAATTTCATTCGGCAGACCTTCTTGCTGTTGTTGATCAGCAAGGTCTACGTGCGCCCCGGTTGGGTGTCGGGTGGGTAATGCGATGGGTCTGAATGAAACGCAAAAGTTCGAAGGTATCTCTTCGTGAACTTTAGCTGGAGAATTTCTCGACGACTCGCTTGACTTGAATAGCGCTCCATTTGCCACCACGAGGAGCTGGAATTGTCATTTGATTAAGACGATTAGCAATTCCAGAAAAGCTCGTAACACCGCGGTGCTGAATGAGCTGTATATGGCACCAAATGCTGCTATCCCGCCTATCCGCTTTCTTTCTTCGAGCCGCTACACTGGCGGCGGGTCCGAGCGTTAACCCATCGCTGAAACCCCTATTTCCTCCCAGTTGCTTTCCATGCTCTTTCAAAGTTCCTAGCGTGGCGCTGATTTTCTGTCCGAGATCGCGTCGCCAATCCTCATCTGAATACATCAGTTGGTGGTGGGTTAGATAGTCAATATGAGGTGCGTCGGCTCCCCTAAAGCGCACTCCGCACTCTTTCACAAATCCTAGCCAGTGCACTCCTGACCTCATTCGGTCCAATTGCCCGAAGACGAGGAACGCGTCATGGTCTTGGCAAAACTCGACCGCCTTTATGAGTTCTGGTCGCCAGTGCGCCGCCAATGGTTCTAATTCCTCGAACTCGGCAATTATCCGCGCATACCCCGGACGGATCATTTTCTCGATCGCAGCTCTCTGTTTGGTCGCGCTGAGCCTTCCATATGGCCCCGTTGATCGCCTCAAATAGGCCACACACTTACCACTGAGCTCACGATAACAAACGCGATCAGCGCTAAGGGTTGCCATAAATGTAAAATCCCTACTGGCGATCAAGACTCTGACGATGGCACTAAATAACGAAAAATTCGAAAGATTTTTCGATGCCGAACAACTTCGGATTTAGAACAAATGAGAACAAAATTCGCCAAGAGACTCTGGGAAATTTGCCGCTATCTGGTCTGGCTACCCCGTCAATTCCGACCGGGCAATTGAAAGGTAGTCTAGATGAAAAAATGCAAAACGAGTCTCGAAGTTAAGGCGTCATCCGTTCCCAAAAACCAAGTTTTTCGTCTCGACGATGACGGATCAGGAAAGCCACGTTATTTCTATGTCCCTCCGATGGAAGACTATGCACGGAGGAACCTCCCGATCTCGCTGCTCAAGGCGGATTGCGATCGCGCTAAGAACATGCTCGATGCTGGTGTGGTGAACGCTGAGTATGTGATAGAGCTTACTGGCCGAGACGCGCTGGGGCCTATTCTCCTTTGTATTGGTGCAGGAAAAGACGGCGGCGATTTAATTGTCGATGGAAATCATCGTTACGTCGCTTGGACGCTCGCCTTGCACGAAAGGGGTGGCGAGATGGTCGTCCCTGCATTCGTTTTGGAAAAGGAAGAGTGGGCGGATTTCGTCGTGCCTGAAGAGTTCATCCCGCAGATGGGGTTGCTCGAACCCAAGTTCATCAAAACGGCCCCGTAACTATTGATCTTAGCTCCGCGCGCCGATGGATGGCGCTAACTAAAAATCCACCCGGGTTTCGGCGCCATCCGGGTCAATACGACCAGCCGTTTCTAGGACTTCCATTCCCTACGGGCGAAACCATTAACATGGTTCTCTCGGAGGGGATGGAAGTTGAAATCGTTTAGCGACTAAAGAGGGTCGTTCTTCCTTCGGTGTTGGGTTTTCCCTCAATTACAAAAAGTTACCAATTTCCCGGTGTAGGGCAGAAATATCAAAACCTAGTTGTTAAAGAGACGACGACCCACAGCCCATAGATCTTCATGTAGTCCATACAGCCAAGCGCGATCGCAACAAGGTGATCATGCCTTCCCGCAACCTAGCGTCTATCAGACCGGAGCAACTATGCGTCATCACGTTCATGGGACTGGTAGTAGCATGGCCTTAATGCATACCATGGTCTGCAAGGGTTTCTTGGTTTTCATGCTTCATTGCTACCGGGCTTCGCCCGGCAGCGGAACGACGCTGCTTCGCAGCATCGATCCCAAGAAACTTTGAATGTCTTTTTGATTCTAATTCACCATCCCAAGGAAGACCCTAAAACCCCCCGCCACCATGCAAAGAGGTAAGCATGGCAGCGGAGGGGTTATTCCTGGTTATCCCATGGGAAGTGGTAGAGAGCATCGATCGTGCGACGATCAGGCTGGCGGAACGCATTACCAGCCTATCTGCTCCGAAACCCCGGCCTCTCGGCCCGTTCGGTCACCCAGCACCTGCTGGGTTCACCCTGCTGGACTTTCCTTCAATCCTCACAGGGCAGGGGCGTCAGCCCCATCTTTTGGCAAACTTTCACTCCGAGGGGAGCGGGGCTTTCACCAGCCGGTCGTATCGGCTGATTTTCCCGGTGCGCGCACTCGCTCGGCTCCGGTCTTATTCCCGGCTACCGATATGCCGCAGGGCAAGCGGCGAGATCCCTTGTGCGTATGGCAACACGCGCGGTCGCTAACCGTCTGTCGCGGGCCGGAACTGGCTTGTCATCAGTATACCATAAAGCCACTTGGGGCCGGACTGAAAAATGGCGAGAGAAGCCACCCGATTACCGGATAAAATCGATCACCGTTGCGACTGTGATCGGGAGATTGACGCAACTATGTTGACGCGTCTATTTACGCCTCATGAAAGACACCATCAAGCGCGATAACTCCTACTGGCGTGGCCGCCTCGAAAAGGACGGTCACGTCGATCTTCTCGCCAAGATCGAAGCCGGCAAACTGACCGTCTACAAGGCGGCCCAAGAAGCTGGATACCGCAAAAAAGGGCCGAAATCGGCGGCTGCCAAACTGTCATATCATTGGGGTCGGGCTGACCATGCGGAGCGCAAGCGCTTCGTCGCAGCACACCTTAAAGCTGTGAACCGCGTGTTGCGCGAGGTGGGCGACGACATCAAGAAAATGAAGGCACAAAAACCCACCGAGTAGGCACGGAATACACCCGACAGCTAACTCCGCGTCTCCTAGAATAGCGGGATAAACCAACGCTCTAGGATATGCTCAATGACTACCCCCGCAGACCAAGTTACCATCAGCGACGCTGCAAAGCTCTGGATCGCTCGGTGCGAACTCGAACAGCTCGAACGCGCTACGCTTCATTCCTATCGCGGGCATGTAAAGAACCACATTGAGCCGAAGATTGGTTATCTGCTGCTCAGGGATCTGTCGGCGGTTCATGTTCGCGATTTCCTCGACGGCATGCTTCGCGACAGCACGCGAGCGATGGCGAAGAAGTGCCTGACTACACTCCGGTCGATCATCAGCGCAGCGCAGGAGCGTGGTCTGGTGCAGCATAACGTCGCGCGTGATGTGAAGCTGCGCCGCTCGGAGCGACATGACCCTGACCGCGTCTTCCCGACCAAGGACGAGATCAAGGCGCTGATCACGAATGCATCGCCCAAACACCAGCCGATCATCATGACCGCGCTCCTGACGGGCATGCGTATGTCAGAGCTGCGCGGCCTGACCTGGGACGCTGTCGATTTCGAGCGAAGCTTCATCATCGTGAGGAAACGCGCCGATCGCTATTGCGACATGGGGAACACCAAGAGCAAAGCTGGGCGGCGTGAGATCCCGATCGGGCCGGAGCTTGCAAAGCTGCTGAAGGCTTGGAAGGCGGCTTGCCCCAAGGGTGATCTCGACTTGGTGTTCCCGAACGGCGTGGGCAACGTCGAGACGCACTCGAACATTTACAATCGCATCTTCAAGCCGCTGATGCTCAAGTGCGGCATCGTGGACGGGGAGGGCACTCCGAGGTTCTCGCTGCACGCCATGCGCCATGCGGCTGCATCGCTCTTCATCGAGCAAGGATGGCCGCCGAAGCGCATTCAGGTGATGCTGGGGCACTCGTCGATCACGATGACCTACGACGTATATGGTCACCTGTTTCATGATCCCGCGAAGGATGTGGACCTCATGGGTGAGATGGAGCGAGGACTGCTTGCAGCCTGACAGGTTTTAGCGCGCGCCAGCGTTGGCGACTATTTTCAAATAGATTTAGTGCGTTAAGACAAGGAATGTCGAAGCGCACTAGATTGACTCGTTTGCTAGATCGCGGATTTTACCCGGTCGAACTACCTCCAAGCTTCGCGACGAGGAATTTCTCGACTGCAATCGGGAAGATTACCGCGGGAAACAACTACGTTGGCAGCACCATTTCCTTCGATGGTGCTACGTTTCGAGGTCCACTTCGGACGTTCGGGGTCGTAAATCCTGTAAGCTATTATCTGCTTAGTAGCTTCATTGCAGAGCATTGGTCGAAGATTACAAAGACCTATGGTCTAAGCTCGTGCTCTGGTGTGCGCCCAACCTTTCCCGCTTTAGCTAAATCGGGCCGCGCCGTCGGGACTGCCTCGCTAGCCGCGAAACGAAAACGGCAGCAGCATCTTGCTAGTGTCTATCCAGTCATCCTGAGCCTAGACCTCAATAGGTTCTATGGTTCAATTTATACGCACTCGATCCCTTGGGCCGTTCTTGGCAAGGAGGACGCAAAGAAGAGATATCGAGATCGCACCCTTCGAAGACATTGGAGCGACACGCTTGATATCCTCGTTCGAGGCTGCAACCAGGCGCAAACTATTGGGATTCCCATTGGGCCCGATACATCCCGTATCGTATCTGAGATTATCCTATCGCGCATCGATGCAGAACTCACAGCTGCTGGCTCAGGTCTCTCTTCAACGCAGATCTACCATGCTATCGATGACTATCAGTTCGGCGTTCTATCAACTCATGAAGCCGAAGACGCCGAAAGTCGATTTGTTCGGGTGACCAGCCGCTACGGATTGCGCCTCAATGATTTCAAAACCGCCGTGCAGCACGGTCTCGATTTTGCTCCGTCCAACTTTCAACGGAATTTCGATCAGCTGGATGGCCATGATGATCATTTCGTTGAGCAGTTCTTCGAGGTTCTTTACCGTCTGGCTCACGAACACGATGGCGCCAACGTAATCGGCTATGCTCTGAAGCGCTTCGCTCGCGTGCTTGCATCAAATCCAAAGCAAGAGGCTGTGCAAGAGTATCTACAGCGACTTCTCTATGCTGCGCCCCACCAGGCTCGGTTCGTTTTACCCCTGCTGCTCGGGATATATAAGCGGGATGGTGTCACAACCGATACGAACCGATTGATCAAATGGGGGGTTGATGTCTGTTCGCGGAGAAACGACGTCGGCAACCTGCTCTGGTTTCTTTATGCGGCAATCTTTTTGCGCACCAAGATTGGAGCAGCGCAATGCATGCAGTGTTTTAGTGTCGCAAATGAGCTCGTAGATTTGGTCTTGTGTCATGGACGAGCGGAGGGCCTATTCAGCGCGCCAACCGCGCAGCTTCGCTCTCGTTACAAACAGTCAGGCTTCGGATCCGCCGCATGGTTACCTCTCTATGAGATTGAAAGGCACGGTTGGGATACCACGGCAGCTTTTAGAAAGATCGGCACTGCCGATGATGACGGCAGCCACTATGATTTACTTCGAGGCCACGACGTAAAATTCTACCTGACAGATGAGCGGCAATTTTCTGTAGCCGCGTTTGAAGGGTGGAATCTCACGGCCGATGACTTCCAGATTCGTGACTGGGATCGAGCTGCTTTGCGAGATCTGTTGTGGGAAGATGGTCGTGATTGGGAGAATTACGAATAGCTATGAGTGACCTTAAACTCTTTCAAACCCTAGGTTCCGCGATGAGCGAGCTAGAAGGTTCTTCAGCTCCGCTGGAAAAGGGTCTCCAGACACAATTCGAGACGAACCTCGACACATTGCTTGGAGTGCGTTTCCTCGCCAGCGAGTATGCTACGACCCATGGTGGGCGGATGGACACGTTAGGCATCGACGAGAATGGTTATCCCGTTATCATCGAGTATAAGCGCGACCGATCCGAGAACGTCATCAATCAGGGGCTGTTCTATCTCGATTGGTTGATGGACCACCGCGGTGATTTCGAGATCCTTGTGCGCGATCGTTATGGGAAGCAAACCGCCGAAGCGATCGAATGGAGCGCCCCACGACTCATTTGCATCGCGGCTGACTTCACGAAATATGACGAGCATGCCGTCAAGCAGATGGGTAGGAACATCGAACTGGTGCGTTACCGCAAGTTCGGAGATGATCTCTTGCTGCTCGAACTGCTGACGGCCGTGTCTGCGACCAGCTCAACCAGCACAGCGATTGCGGCTGGTAACGGCTCAAAGCCCCGCAAGGACAAAACCGTGTCCGAGTATATGCAGGACATGGGGCCGGAACTTGCCGAGCTGTTCGCAGATGCCGAAACCTATCTGTTGGGTCGCGGCGATGACGTGACGAAGAAGGTCACACAGTTCTACCTCGCCTACCGCCGCATAAAGAACTTCGCATGCGTCGAGGTGCGACCCACGCTGAACCAGCTAAAGATGTTCCTGAAGCTCGATCCCGACACGATCGAGCTGATAGAAGGCTTTTCCCGCGATGTGCGTAAGATCGGGCACTTCGGAACCGGCGACCTTGAATTGACAATCGGCTCGCACGACGATCTCGAACGAGCGAAGCCCCTAATATTGCGGTCTTATGAAGAGTCCTGAGGTGGTGCGAGGTTGTCGTTCGACAGGCAGAGTAGGGTGATCCTATTTCACGCAACTCGTGACATTCTCCAAGTCGGAGAGGTGGTTACGGCAGACAGGGAGACGCTATTCTATCCTGATGCGGTTGCGGCGTTAGACCAAGCTAGACCAACAGACGCTCAATCTCGCTCGACCTGCCTATTTGCAGCAGAATCGCCTATTGCATGCTGCGAATTCATGCGTGCTCAAGGAGTTGGCGACTTTCGTATCTACAAGGTCAAAATGCCCAAATTCTCGAATGGCCCCTTCTGTATAATCCACCAAATCTCGGCACGCATTCAGGACGGACGTCCATACGACGCGTTGATCAGCGAATACTGGACAGGAGACCGTGATTGGAACTTTCTTGAGTATTTCGGGCCCCAATTTTCTGTCCTTGAGCTGATTTTGGATCGCCCAAGTTTTATCGAGAGCGCGAGCTTCAGGATCTCATACGATGCAGACGTGAAGAGGGTAGGTAGGCTATAAGCACTAATTGCGAGGAACAAACTCAGGACCGGTGATCGGTATCCTCACCCACGTAGACGCGTCTACCCACCGTTTCCGTTGGAATCATAATCCGCGTGTCGGGGGTTCGAGTCCCTCCTCCGCTACC
>CEQK01075606.1_pt1 | contig 12092 bp, 10 predicted proteins | sample 531051 | NCBI WGS metagenome assembly CEQK01 (sample SAMEA2621229, study PRJEB7988) | marine metagenome | biome: marine biome (ENVO:00000447); feature: deep chlorophyll maximum layer (ENVO:xxxxxxxx); material: "saline water (ENVO:00002010), including plankton (ENVO:xxxxxxxx)" | depth 150 m
GCCGAAGCGGATCGCCTCGATGACCTTGTCGTCGACCAAGCCAAAAGCTTCGTCGAACTCGGCTTCCGACACCTGCAGCGTCTCAGCGGTCAGCGATACAGCCTTGTCGAAATCACGTCCGTAGCGCACGAGCGCGGCATCGCCTTCGTTCTTCACCGCATCGATGATCGGCTGCACCTTTTCGAGAAAGAACGACAGGTCGGACTCGGACCGGCGGACGAGCGCGGCGCGCGCGGCTTCATCGAGACCAGCGAGTTTCTGGACGTTGATGTCGGACATGACAAACCCTTTCAGTCAGATAGAGCGAGGTCGCGGCGACGAAGGCCGGCCAACCATCATTTGGATTTCAGGAAAATTTCGAGGCCCACCAGACGGTCGAGCAGCCAGACGGCAAAGAGCGCGATGATCACGAATACCGAGGACACTGCCGCGAGGTCCGGCGTAATGATCGACCGGATGTTGTTGTAGATCTGCACCGGCAGCGTCACCGTGCGCGCATCGGTCAGGAGCAGCGAAACCAGGAACTCGCTCATCGCCAGCACGAACATCAGAAGACCGCCTGTAATGACGCCGGGCATGACGCCCGGCAGCGTCACGTACCAGAAGGTCTCGAACCGCCCTGCCCCGCAGCTCGACGCGGCAAGTTCGAGATCGCTGTCGAGCGATCCGGCGGCGGAGGAGACCGACCAGATGATGAAGGGCAGATTGATCACGGCAAGCGCCACGCCGATCGGCCACAGGCTGCCCAGAATCCGCCACTCGCCGAAGATCAGCATCATGCCGATGCCCGAGCCGATCAGAGGAATGGTGAACGGCAGCAGCAGATAGACCTGGACCATGTTGGAGAAGCGGATCCGGAAACGCGCGAGCGCCAGACCTGCGAGCGTTCCGATCGGCACGGAGACGATGAGGCAGACCGTGGAGACGAACAGCGAGCGGAAGAACGCCTGTTGCAGATCGCGTGCCAGGGCAATCTTCTCATACCACTTGAAGGTAAAGCCTTCGGGCGGGAACGAGATCATGTTGGCGGTCGTAAACGACGCCCCGACCACGATGATCGTCGGAACCGACAGGATCAGGATGCAGAACCAGACAATCGTCCAGAACAGGATGCGTTGGGAGGGAGCGGTCATTTCTTTCCTCCCATACCAAGCGTGCCGGCACCGAATATCGAGATGACGATCGCCACGAACACCGAACCGAGCACAACCAAAAGAAGCGCGAGCGCCGCGCCGAGCCCCTGGTCTGCGGTGCGGAAAAACTGGTCATAGATTGCGTTGGCGATGAAATCCTGCGAGCCGCCGCCCAGCATGGCGGGCATGGCGAAGTCGGTCAGCGCCAGAGTGCCGACGACAAGACCGGCGCCGATCAGGCCGGGCTTCGCCATGGGGATAACGACATGGCGGAAACTCTGGAACCAGTTCGCGCCGAGAGAAGCGGCAGCGGTCTCGGTTTCACGCGGGATGGCGGTCAGCGCCGGGGCGAGCATGAGTACCGCGAAAGGCAGCATGTATTGGACGAGTCCGAAGACGACGGCGGGGAAATTGAACAGAAGACGGATCGGCTCGACGCCGACCAGTCCGAGTGCGTTGTTGGCGACACCGGTCGTCCCGAGAATGATCAGCAGCCCATAGGCGCGCACCACCTGACCGATGAAGAACGGAAGGAACAGGATGACGAGCAAGGTCTTGCGTACAAACGAGCTCGAGGTGCGCACCATGATGTAGGAATAGGGAAGCGCGAGCAGAAGCGTGAATAAGACGGTCAGCGCAGCACCGAGGACGGATCGCCAGATGATCTTTCCGTAGGTCGCGTTCTCAAAGACGGTTTGATAGTTTTCCAGCGTGTAGTTTTCCGACGGCAGGAAGGTCGAGCGATCCAGCGTATGGAGCGAACTGTCGGCCATCTGGAAAAGCCCGAGGACCAGCAGGCCGACGAGCAGCAGCGCCGGCATCAGAAGCGCCCAACCGGTATACGGCGTCATGCGCGCGGGCCAGAAAACATCCAGGCCGCGATTGAGGGCATCCATGATGCGCCATCGCAAGGGATATCTGAAAGTCGTGGGCGCTTCGTTGCTGGACGGGGTCTGCGGCATAGGTCCGTCGTTCCGGTATATCTGCGACAGTCTCTGGTAGCGAGCCGGCCGCGTGCGGCTGCTGGCCACCTCTTGAAGGACCGGCGCGAAAGCGTTTTCCGCGCCGGTCACAGCGCAATCAGCCCTGCATGATTTCCTTGAACTTGGCGAACCACTCGCTCTCGTTCTGCACCTGGACCGCTGACGAGATGCGGATCAGGTGTTTGAAGTCCTCAGGCTTGGTCGGATAGGACGGATCGTTCTCAAGGCCTGGCGGGGGCGTCAGGCCGGGAACGACGCCCGGAAGGCCGAGGCCATCGAGCCAGATCTGCTGGCTTTCCTTGGACAATGCGAGATTGACATACTGCTTGGCCCAATAGGCTTCGTTCTCGGGAAGGTTCTTCGGCACCCAAAGGCAATCGGTGTCGAACTTGCAGCCCTCTTCCGGCACTGTCCAGGCCAGCTCGACGCCGTTCTTCTTGGCAGCGAGCGCGTTCGTCGAGATGGTGCAGGCCGCATCGATTTCGCCGTTCTGGAACCAGGTGGTGAAATCCGGGTCTTCGCCCAGGAGCGGATTCTGCTTTTTCATCTCGCGTACGAATTCCCAGCACGGCTCCATATGATCGGGGATACCGTCGAGCGAACCGCCGCCAGCGACCTGTGCGGGGAAATGGAAGCCGATGCCGTCATTGTAGAGCGCGATGCGGCCCTTGAACTTCGGGTCGAGCAGATCGCGCCACGACTTCGGCGGACCATCCGGGAAGGCCTCCGGGCGATAGGCCAGAACATAGACGTAGCCGTAGGTGTTGACGATCGGATAGCCGTCGAGGCCGACCGGCTTGGCAAGTTCGGTGGTGTTGGCGAGGTTCGACAGATCGGACAGATCTTCTGTGACACCGCGCAGGGCCGACTTGGTCGCGTTGGTGGTGGTGTCCCAGTTGACGTGGATCGGCGGAACACGACCCTGTGCAACTGCCGCCCAAAGCTTGGGCTGGATCTCATTGTCTTCGGTCAGGTCATGGCGGACATTGATGCCCGTCATTTCGGTGAAGCGGTCGGAAACCCCCTTCTTCAGGGCTTCCACCCACTCACCACCCCACGCGCGCACGATGATCTCGGACGGCTTGTCGGGCTCCTGGGCGAACACATGACGGGTCGGCATCGAGGCAAGAAGCGCCGCGCCGCCGGTAGCTACGCCGGCACGAAGAACGCTACGGCGGGAAAATGGCTTATGCATTTGTAGTCTCCTCTGAGGTATGCAGCTGTTATTATTGTTATTTTGCTGCGGGGGAAAAGATATTCAGGTCCCGGCGATTCCAGCCGATGGCGACGGATTCGCCGACATCGAACAGGCCGAAGCCATCGGGGTCGTGGTGATAAACACGGAAAGTCGTATCGGGCAGTGACTTGGCATCGACGATATACATCTGCCGCTCACCCTCGAAAATCGTGTCGACAACCGTGGCGTCCAGCTGCATGTCGCATGCGCCGAGCGCCTCGGCACTCTTGGCAAGGCGGATCTGTTCGGCGCGGATCGCCGCGACAACCGGCGCGCCCTCGGGCACATTGCCCGTGGAAACGCCCAGAACCTTGACGTTGCCCGATTGCAGATTGCCGTCGGCAGTCGCCGTTCCTTCCACAAAGGAAGACAGACCGAGAAAGCCTGCAACAAAGGGATTGGTGGGCGCGCGATACAGTTCGACCGGCTTGGCGTGTTGCTGGATGCGTCCGCCATCCATGACGATGATGTCGTCCGAGACGACAAGGGCCTCGCGCTGATCGTGGGTCACGTTGATCGTCGTAACGCCGAGTTCGTGCTGAATACGGCGAAACTCAAGCTGCATTTCCTCGCGCAGCTTGACGTCAAGTGCTGCGAGCGGCTCGTCGAGAAGAAGGAGGTCAGGTTCGAAAACCAGCGCCCTGGCAATGGCGACACGCTGCTGCTGTCCGCCGGAGAGTTCGTTGATCCTTCGCTCGCCATAGCCACCGAGCTTGACCAGTTCGAGAAAGCTGTTCACCCGATCCGGGATCGTCTTGGGATCAAACCGGCGCATCTTCAAAGGAAACGCCACGTTCTCCGATGCGGTCATGTGGGGAAAGAGCGCGAGTCGCTGGAACACCATTCCGATGGAGCGCCGATGCGGCGGCGCTGCGCCCACCGCCTTGCCGTTGATGGTGATCTCGCCGGCAGTCTGTTTCTGAAAGCCCGCGATCATCCGCAAAAGGGTCGTCTTGCCGGAACCCGAGGGGCCGAGAATGGTCAGGAAGCGGCCCTTCTCCAGTTCGAAACTTGCATCATCCACTGCCAGCACACCGCCACCAAAGTCCATCGAGACGTGGCTTGCACGCACCGCGATTTCGTGGGCGGCTTCTGCGGGTGCATATTGTGCGGCGGATCGGTCTGTCATCGTTGGCCCTGCAATCTGCTGTGAGCGAAGCTAAGCACTTCACGGATTAAAAGTATATACTTGTTTTGCCGCGTGGCGCGCATTTTTGACCGAATATCCGCCATCGCCTAAATCTTAGCCAGATAGCCGCCATCGATGATGACGCATTGACCAATAATATATCTGGAGGCGCTCGACGCGAGAAATTTCACCGTGCCCGACAGGTCTGACAATTCGCCCAGGCGCCCTGCCGGAATGTTGGAGATCATCTGCTCCACCCAGGCTTTGTTCTCGTAGAACACGCTGGTCATGTCGGTCTCGAAATAGCCCGGCGCGATCGCGTTGACCCTTATGCCCAACGGCGCCCATTCGGCCGCCATCGCGCGGGTCATACCCAGTATACCGCTCTTCGACGCCCCGTAAGGTGCCGCGCCCGGTACGCCGACATAGGACGTCAGGGATGCCAGATTGATGATGGCGCCTGACCCGGCATCAGCCATCTTGGACGCCACGGCTTGCGCCACGAAGAATGCGCCTTTGAGGTTGGTGTCGACGATTTTGTCCCAGAGCGCCTCGTCGGCTTCCAGGGTGGGTCGAACCTCTTCGACGCCAGCATTGTTGACGAGAACATCGATGGAGCCGAGTGTTGCGATACGGGTCTTGATATCCTCGACATTGCGCTGGTCGAGAGTGAGGACTTCCACCTCGGCACCCAGGGTCCGCGCCTCCTGGGCGACCTGCTCTAGCGCGTCGGCGTTGCGCGCGCTCAAGATCAGTCGCGCTCCGTCGCCCGCGAAAGACAAGGCAATCTCACGTCCGATGCCGCGACTTGCGCCAGTCACGAATACCGTCTTGCCCGTAAAATCGAACTTCAAGTCGTTGCCTGAACCACTTTGACCTTGCATCGGAATTCGATCTCCTATTGATATGTCTATACATAGAGTGACCAATGGTCACCCGCGAGTCAACGGAGAGCACTATGCGCCCGCCCAAGTTTTCAGCCCGGTCCGAAATTTCCGCACTCCAGCCCTACAATTCCGGTCTGACACTTGACGACGTCGCGGCGCGCGCCGGAGGACGTCGCATAGCAAAACTCGCATCGAACGAGAACCCGCACGGACCGAACGAAGCCACTAAAAAGGCGATGACCGACGCGATATCCCGGCCGTTTCTCTACCCGGACCCGTCGGGCCGTGCTCTGGTCGAGGAAATCGCTACGCAGACCGGCGCGCAAAGGAGCCGCATTGTCCTCGGCGACGGCTCCGAGGACCTGCTCAACGTGCTTGCCCGCGCATTTCTGAGTGCCGGAGACGAGGTGGTCACCCTCTACCCTTCCTTCCCGCTTCACGAGGACTACGCCACCATGATGGGCGCGCAGGTCACCCGCATCGGCCTGACGCCGGAATTTTCGATCGATACGCCGGCGCTTCTGGAAGCCGCAGCACGACTGATCCGCCTCATCCTGATCGCCAATCCGATGAACCCTGCGGGGCTGTGGCTGACACCGGACGATCTCGACGCTCTCCTCGAAGCCCAGCATCCTGACACTCTTCTGTGTCTTGACGAAGCTTATGTGGAATATGCAGCGGGTCCGGATTTCGCCTCCGCCGCCACGCGCCTCGCCAAGCACGACAAGCCGCTCCTGATTCTGCGGACATTCTCCAAGGCCTACGGGCTCGCAGCGCTGCGGATCGGCTACGGCATCTCGAACAGCGACGACGTCATCCGCGCCATGCACCTCGTGCGTACACCGTTCAACGTGAACGGCGTTGCGCTGGCGGGCGCCCTCGCCGCGATGACGGAGACCCGGTCAATGGATCAGGCAGTCGCCTATACGCTGCGCGAGCGGGAACGCATGGCCGAAAAGCTCAGGGAAATGGGCCGGCGTGTTCTGCCCTCGAAGGGCAATTTCCTGTTCGTCGACTGCGGCCAGCCGTCGACCGAAGTCGCAGACCGTTTGATCGACTTCGGCGTGGTCGTGAAACCCTGGAAACAGGAAGGCTATGAGACCTTTATCCGGGTATCGGTCGGACTCGATTGGGAAAACGATCAGTTCCTGGAAGCAATGACCCGGGTGCTCTGATCCAAGGCATCCTCTAGGACAGAACGCGCTTCAGAACATCAGCGAAACGCGCCTGCACTTCCTTCCGTCGAACATGCTGCCCTGCCTGGACGACATGCGCTCCGGCGGCCCACACGTCGGACACATTTATGTCGCGACCGAAAATCCAGCGATCGAGAAGCGCATCGCCCTGATCGAGCTTCAAAGGATCACTCAAGGCGACGAGATCAGCCGGCGCACCGGCAGCCAGTTCCGGTTTGGGAGCGTCGAGGGCCTGCGCGCCACCCGAAAGCGCCGCATCGAACAGCCTGCGCCCCGTCGAGCCGCCTTCGCGTGCCAGAACGTTGCGCGCGCGGGACTGTAGGCGCTGCCCGTATTCGAGAATGCGCAATTCCTCGGCAACGTCGATGCGCACGTTGGAATCCGTCCCGATCGCAACGCGTCCGCCGGCCTCCAGGAAATCCGGCGCCGGAAACAAACCATCGCCGAGATTGGCTTCCGTGACGGGGCAAAGCCCTGCAATGGCGTTTGAAGCGGCGACGTTGCGCGTTTCTTCGTCCGTCATGTGCGTCGCGTGAATAAGACACCAGTTCTCATTCACGTTGAAATTGTCGAGCAGCCATTCGACGGGGCGCTTGCCGTAAAACGTCTGGCAGTCCTCGACCTCCTGAACCTGCTCGGCAATGTGAATGTGCAGTTTGCGGCCTGGCAATGCCTCGCAAAGCTGGCTGAGATCCTGATGACTGGCTGCGCGCAGCGAGTGGGGCGCGAAGCCGATGCGATCCTGTGTCCGGTTGCGCCGCACATCGCATCGCTCGACCAGATCGACGAAGCGATCGACCGAGTGGAGAAAACGCCGCTGACCCGTATCCGCTGCCCGCGGGCCGAAGCCGCCATGAGCGTAGAACACCGGCAGATGCGTCAGCGCGATTCCCGTCTTTTCTGCTGCGTCGAAGATGCGATCGGAAAGTTCGGCTGGGTTGTCGTAGGGCGAACCGTCCGGCGCGTGATGGAGATAGTGGAATTCGCCGACACGCGTGTAGCCCGCCTCAAGCATCTCGACATAGGCCATTTCGGCGAGAGCCGCGACATCGTCGGGGCTGACGGACAGGGCAAAGCGGTACATCATCTCGCGCCACGTCCAGAAGCTTTCACGCCCCGCGCCGCGGATCTCGGTCAACCCGGAATGGCCGCGCTGGAATGCATGACTGTGGACGTTGGGCATGCCTGCGACAAGCGCCGAAACATGAGTGTCACCGGACTTCGGCTGAACATCCTTTGCAATGGAGCCGATCAGGCCGCCCCAGATCTCGATACCGACATTCTTCGCCCAACCATCCGGCAAGAGGGCCTTGTCTGCGAAGATCATGTTTGCTGCTCCTGCTTGTCTGCTCACCGCGCTGACCGCGAGGCGGTGAAAATTCACCTTTTCAACCAACCTTCTTTATGTATATACTTATTACATGACGGATGCAAAGCTCAAAACGCACCAAGGGAATGATATGCCAGATGCACTTCTTCTCACCAATGCACGGCTCGCCTACAAAGACGACGGCCTGGTCGACATTGCATTGCAGGGCGGAAAAATCGCGTCCGTGGGCGTGTCGCTACCGACAGACAATGTCGACGTGATCGACTGCGAGGGGCGCCTCGTCACGCCCGGATTGATCGACTGTCACACGCACATTATCCACGGCGGCGATCGGACCAACGAGTTCGAAATGCGGCTCGAGGGCGCAAACTATCAGGACATCGCCCGCGCAGGCGGAGGCATCGTCTCTTCGGTGGGCGCCACGCGGGCTCTCAACCCCGAAGAGCTCCTTGCCGCTTCGCTCACCCGTATTGATGCGTTGCTTTCGGAAGGTGTGACCACAATCGAGATCAAGTCGGGATACGGCCTGTCGATCGATTCGGAGCTCGACATGCTGCGTGCGGCACGACTTCTGGAGACACGCCGACCGGTGCGGGTCAAAACCACCTGGCTTGCCGCACACACGATGCCGAAGGATTTCGACGGCAGCAAGGAAGACTACATTCGTGACGTTGCCATCGCGGGCCTGAAGCAGGCGCATGCCGAAGGCATTGTCGATGCGGTCGACGCATTCTGCGAATCCATTGCCTTCTCCGCCGAGGAAATCCGTCCGCTTTTCGCGACTGCCCGAGACCTCGGACTTCCCGTCAAGCTCCACACCGAACAGCTCACGCGGTCCGGCGGAACGCCGCTTGCCGCCGAGTTCGGGGCGCTCTCGGTCGATCACTTCGAGTATGCAGGCGAGAGCGAAGTTCAGGCCATTGCCGCGTCCGGAACGGTAGCCGTGCTGCTCCCCGGTGCCTTCTACATGCTCAACGAAACCCAGAAGCCGCCTGTCACTGCATTGCGCGATGCGGGCGTGCCGATGGCACTGGCAACAGACTGCAATCCCGGCACCTCGCCGCTTTCGTCGATCCTGACGACGATGAACATGGGCGCGGTCCTGTTTGGACTGACGGTACGCGAATGCCTGGATGCCGTCACGCTTAACGCCGCCAGGGCGCTTGGCCTGGAAAGCGAAATCGGCGTTATCGCGCCCGGCGCATCCGCCGACCTCGCCATCTGGGATGCTGAGCGACCGGCACAACTTGTTGGGCGCCTCGGCGCAAACCTGCTGCATAAACGTATTTTCGAAGGAACCGTCGTTCATGGCTGAAACGCTCACTCCCGGCCAAGTGTCGCTCCGCACCCTGGCGGACATCTACTGGAACGTTACCGAGATCACGCTCTCCGAATCCGCCTACCCGGGTATCGAACGCGCGGCCGCCCGCATCGCCGAGGTCGCCGCCGGCAATGCCCCGGTTTACGGTGTGAATACCGGTTTCGGCAAACTGGCCTCGATCCGTATCGAAAGCGCCGATGTCGCGACCCTGCAGCGCAATCTGATCCTCAGCCATTGCTGCGGCGTGGGCGAACCGCTCGCGCTGGATATCGTGCGACTGTTCATGGTGCTCAAACTGATGTCGCTTGGTCGTGGTGCATCAGGCGTCCGGCCTGAGATCGTCGCCTTGATGCAGGCCATGCTGAAAGCCGGCGTGTTGCCTGTCATTCCCGAGAAAGGGTCGGTTGGCGCCTCGGGTGACCTTGCGCCCCTCGCCCACATGGCCGCCGCGATGATCGGCGAAGGCGAGGCTTTCTACGAGGGCGAACGCCTTCCCGCCGCGGACGCGCTGTCACGCGCGGGACTTGAACCGGTTGTCCTGTCGGCAAAGGAAGGCCTCGCGCTGATCAACGGCACGCAGGTCTCGACAGCCTTGGCACTGGCCGGCCTTTTCCGCGCCGAACGCGCGCTTCAGGCCGCGATCGTCACCGGTGCACTCTCGACTGACGCCGCCATGGGTTCGACGGCTCCTTTCGCGGAGGAAATTCATACCCTGCGCGGCCACCGAGGCCAGATCGAGGTGGCCGCCACGCTTCGCGAACTTCTCAACGGCTCGCAGATCCGCGCCAGCCACGCGGAAAACGACGAGCGCGTTCAGGATCCCTACTGCCTGCGTTGTTACCCGCAAGTGGCGGGCGCCTGTCTCGACCTCTTGCGTCAGGCGGCGGCCACGCTCGAGATCGAGGCCAATGCAGCCACCGACAACCCGCTCGTTCTCTCCGACGGCGAAGTCGTCTCCGGCGGCAATTTCCACGCCGAACCGGTCGCCTTTGCCGCCGACATGATCGCGCTTGCGGTCGCCGAAATCGGCTCGATCTCGCAGCGCCGCATTGCCATGCTCGTCGATCCCGCGCTCAGCTTCGGTCTTCCGGCATTTCTCTCGCCCAAGCCCGGCCTCAACTCCGGCCTGATGATTGCGGAAGTCACCTCCGCCGCCCTGATGAGTGAAAACAAGCAGCTCTCGCATCCGGCCTCGGTGGATTCGACCCCGACCTCGGCGAACCAGGAAGATCACGTATCGATGGCCTGCCACGGCGCACGCCGCCTGCTGCAGATGACGCAGAACCTGTTCAACATCGTCGGCATCGAAGCCCTGACCGGCGCCCAGGGCATTGAACTCAGGAGCCCGCTTGTCACCTCGGCTCCGCTGTCGTCGACCATCGCGCGGCTTCGAGAAGACGTCGGTTCCGTCGTCGACGATCGCTACATGGCGCCCGACCTCGTGACTGCCGCCGATCTGATTCACTCCGGGGAACTCGCCGCCCCTGTTTACGAGATGCTTCCGGAGGTGTTCTGATGGATCCTGTCGTCGTCAAAAAGGGCAGCAGTCCGCTTATTCTTGGCCTTCCGCATACCGGCACCTTCGTGCCGGACGACATTCGGGCCAAACTGAACGAAGAAGGCCGGCTGCTGCGCGATACCGACTGGCATATCGACACGCTCTATGCCGGGCTTATCGATGAGGCCACGACGGTTCGGGCGACGTTTCATCGCTATGTGATCGACGCCAATCGCGATCCTTCCGGCAAATCGCTCTATCCCGGACAAACCACAACCGGGCTGGTGCCGGTCAGCACCTTCGACAATACGCCGATCTGGCTTGAGGGAGAACAACCGGACGACGCCGAGATCAAGCGGCGCGTGGAAATGTTTCACGCGCCCTATCATGCCGCACTCTTAGCTGAACTCAAGCGCGTCAGGGCTATCCACGGCTATGCCATTCTGTACGATTGCCATTCGATCCGATCGGTCATTCCGTGGCTTTTCGACGGCGTGCTGCCGGATTTCAACATCGGCACCGACGAAGGCCGCACTTGCGACCCTCTGATCGAGAACGCTGTGTACGAGGCGACGAAGGCGACCGGTCGCACGCATGTACTCAATGGGCGCTTCCGCGGCGGCTGGACCACGCGGCACTATGGCCGACCGGCTGAAGGCTTCCACACCGTTCAGATGGAACTGTCTCAGGCCTCACATCTGGCGAGCGAAGAGCCGCCCTTTGATCTGGATGCCGAGAAGACCGACACCCTTCGCAAACAGCTTGCCGACATTCTCACCGGCATCATGCACGCTGCGGCCGAAGCCGCCGGACGCGCCAACGAGCATTGAAAGGACAAACGGATGACCAACCCCCGTCACAATCAGCGCGACGTCTACCCGCCGACCGGCACCGAACTCAACGCCAAGAGCTGGCTGACCGAGGCGCCGCTTCGCATGCTGATGAACAACCTGCATCCGGATGTCGCCGAAAACCCGCACGAGCTGGTCGTTTATGGCGGGATCGGTCGCGCTGCGCGCACCTGGGACGACTTCGATGCCATCTGCACCGCGCTGAAGGATCTCGAAGCCGACGAAACGCTGCTCGTCCAGTCGGGCAAGCCGATAGCCATCGTCCGGACCCATGCCGATGCGCCGCGCGTGCTCATTGCGAACTCCAACCTGGTACCCAACTGGGCCAATTGGGAGCACTTCAACGAGCTCGATAAGAAGGGCCTGATGATGTACGGCCAGATGACGGCCGGCTCGTGGATCTATATCGGCGCCCAAGGCATCGTTCAGGGCACCTACGAGACCTTCGCGGAAGCCGGCCGCCAGCATTATGACGGCGACCTGACAGGCAAGTGGATCCTGACCGGCGGCCTCGGCGGCATGGGCGG
>CEQK01016248.1_pt1 | contig 12048 bp, 17 predicted proteins | sample 531051 | NCBI WGS metagenome assembly CEQK01 (sample SAMEA2621229, study PRJEB7988) | marine metagenome | biome: marine biome (ENVO:00000447); feature: deep chlorophyll maximum layer (ENVO:xxxxxxxx); material: "saline water (ENVO:00002010), including plankton (ENVO:xxxxxxxx)" | depth 150 m
ACGTTGGTAAGAATATGTATATCAGTAGCCAATTCAGTGGCACTAAATTAGATGCTTTTTTCGTGTCCGACTTTGATGTTTCTAACGCTGCTTCTAACGCTAACGCTAACTTTAGAAAGAGACACATTTGGTTTACCTCTTCAGGCACATCAAATTATATTATAATAGACTCTGGATCTTCATCGACTTCTATTGGTTCATTAGGCAATGTAAATAAAACATTACGAGTAAATGGAGTTGATTACGATCCAAATGATCCAGAGCTGACAAGAAGTGGCGCATTTCAATTATTAGACCACAATAAATTATATTCAGTAGTCGGAGGGAATAGTGCTATTTACACAGGAACTCACGATAATATATTAAATTTAGGTTTCTATGCTTCTAATAATAATGAAACACATAACTTTGAAGGTTTAATGCAAGAGACTCTTATCTATACAGGAGATCAGTTAAGCACTAGGACTGGCATAGAAACACAAATGAACAATTATTATAATATGTTTTAATATATGAAATATTTAGTATTTGACACAGAAACAGAAGCACTAAACAGAACTGCACAAGAGGCTGAAGCTAGAGGTTGCGTTGGCACTACTAGATTTTGGTGGGGAGCAAGTATAACAAAAGCTGGCAAATGGGCTTTATGTATACCAGATGATGATCAAGGCACTCTTACGGACGCAGAAAAATCTAAATTGAAAAATTCTGTTATTTGGCCGCCTGATGATCCAAATCCTTAAAAAAAAAGTGGATAAATATTATTCTTTGAATAATATAAATATATATGAAAACTATTGATTTCACCGATGATGAACTTTCTGCCTTGGCTCAATTAATTGATATTGCAGTCAAGTCACAGGGATTAGGGGTTGCTGAAGCAGCCGTTGTATTAGTAAATAAAATTAGAGCAGAAGCAGGTCCACCGCCAGTGGTTGATAATACCCCTGAATTTGCAGACTCTGTAGAAGCTCCTGAAGAACCTGAAGGTGAGGAATAATATTTCCCTTGACAATTACAATTCTGTAATATATAGTTAATTTATGAAGAAATTAATTCTTACGACACTACTGATGGGCGCTGCAATGGTTGGCGCAGTTAAAGCTACTACTATCGCAGATGTTTCTGCTGAAGGTGGTATTTCTTTTAGTAATTTATCAACTAGCAATGGTCTTGCAGTTAGAGAAGATACAACAAACTATTCTCTTACTCTTGGCACTGCTGTAGCAGATGGGGATCTTTCTGTAGGCATTGGTCTAGCAGAAGGAGATGGCAATACAGATACTGATATTTCAGTCTCTTGGGGTCGTCCAGTAAATATTCTAGGACAGGATCTCGCAGGAGTTGCTTCTTTTAAGAAGATCGAGTCTTCTTATGGAGGTTGGGAACAACTTGGCCTCGGGCTAACTTACAGTGATGCCCTTGCAGATGTTACCGCTACCGTTTGGCATCAACTTGGTTCTAGCGCTTCTTACGGCGTTGAACTTACTGTTTCTAAAGATCTAGAGCTTTTTGTTGATAATCTTACAACAACTCCTTTTTTAACTGCTAATTTAGCTAATGATTACAACTCTGTAGAAATCGGTGTTGCACTCGGTTATGATATCGGAAATGGCCTTTCTGTTGGAGCTAAAGCTTCTTATCTTCATAATGATGCTGACGGCACTCTTTATGAGCTAGACCACGATTGGGGAGTTAGCGCAGGATTGTCTTACAAATTCTAATTTTAATTAGTTTTATATATAAAATAAAAAAGCCTCCTTCGCGGGAGGCTTTTTTTGTGTAACATAGAGATATATGGAACCCGAAAAGTCTTTAATCAAAGAATTCTTGAGTGGTGGATGGTTAGTGCCTCTTATTGGAGCCGCTGCGATGTTTGCTAGACTTTTGTCGGGCAACAATGGTTTATCACTAAAACAACAGTTTAAAAGAATTTTAACGGCAGCTATCGCCGCTGGTATTGCTTGGTTTGTTTTAGAACAAACTGATGTTTCTTCTCTTACCAAAGCAATCACTTACGGAATTATTGGAGTAGTAAGCCCTGAGTTTATAGGAGGAATTGTTCGTTTGGGTCAAAAATTTGAGAAGAATCCAGAAAAATTTATTAAGAAATGAGACCAAAATTTATAGTTTATTGTTTAGCCGCTATTTGTTTGGCCTTCGCTGCCAAAGGATTGCTTCTCACTGAAAATATCCAAAACACGTTAAAAGAAAATGCCCGACAATCAGAATCTTCAATCATGGAGATAGGTATGTGTTTTGATTGGTATGGAGTAATTATAGTGAATTCAGTAGTAAAAACCTCTCATGGGGTAATCACACCCGCAGAGATGGTAGAAACTTTAGAAGAAGAGAGAGTATATAAGGATGAATATTTAGAAGGTTATAAAAAAGATATAACGCCTAAAGAAGTAGAGTATGCTGAGTTTGTTTTCGAGCAAGAAAAGAAAATAAATATTTATGTTAATCAATTAATTGAATGGGGAAACACGAATAATATTGAAATGATTAAGTCATCAGTTCCTAAAATGTATGAAATGACTGACCCTACAATTGATGCTATTAACAACATTATGGATACAAAAATGTATTATAATGAAGAGCAAGCTGAATTATTAAACATTAAAATTAAAAAATATAGCGACTTTATGATATTAGCTATCGTTTTATCAATCGTAATGTCGATATGTGCTGGGTTTAGCAGGAGATGTGAATAATGAATTTTAAAGGCAAAAAAGAAGTAGTTAGAGCAGTGCAGAGGCTTCTTGAAGTTTCTGCTGACGGGGCTGATGGACCTGTTACTTGGAATGCTATTTTGGCTAAATTATCTACAAAAGAAACAACTACAATAACTGGTAGCATTCCAGATAAAATGGTTAAATTAGCTCGTGAAGAGATTGGCGTTTCTGAGGTTGACGGAAGCAACTGCGGCCCTAGAGTTGATGAATATAAAGCTGCTACATGGCTCGACGCAGATAAAGGCTGGCCTTGGTGCGCTGCTTTTATTTGCTGGTTAGTAAGAGAGGCTATAGATGGTGAAGATGTATCATTTAAGAGACCTAGAACGGCTGGAGCTTGGGATTTTGAGAATTGGGCGAAGCAACAAGGAGCGAGCGGTATAGATTTACGCAAGCCCACAAACGAAGATATAAAAGCTGGAGACATTGTTGTGTTTACTTTCTCTCACATAGGGCTAGCTGTAAAAGACGTAGACTCAAAGGGTTATGTAGTTACCATTGAGGGTAATACAAACGGAGCGGGGAGCAGAGAAGGAGGCTCTGTTTTAGAAAAGAAAAGACACGTTTCAAAAATAAGAAGCAGAATAAGAATTGTGTAGAATTCTTTATTTTTCCATTTATAATAGTTAGATGGAAAAAACTAAAATCAAGGTTAGCAGGTATGACATCTTTGATTATGTCGTAGGAAATTCTACATTTGATCCTATTGAAAAATGCATTGACCCTATTCGGTATGAGGTTTTTGATACTTTTATTTTTGATAGCAAAGAAAGATGCAATATCGATCAAGATGAGAAGTTTTGTAAATTTGAATGGGAAGTTTCTAAATTAAGAAATAGGGCTAGAAAAATGGACAAGGCAGAAATCGACAGGATTTGCGAAGAACTAGAGGAGATCGCTCCCATTTCAATAAATCTTTAGAGCATGAAGATAAATACAAACTATAAAGTAAGCTTTATTAAAGATCCATATCCTGTTTGGGTTGTTGATGATTTATTAGATGAAAATTTAGTAGATCAAATTAAAAAAGATTGGCCCGATAAAGATTCTCCACTCTGGCACTCTGGCTATAAAGAAGTTAACGGAAAGAAAAATATTTTAGAACAGAGAATGCTAGCTATTAGTGATTTAGAGAAAATGCCTAAAAATATTGGAGATTTAGTAAGCTTTTTTCACAATGACAAATTTTTAAACAAGATAAAAGATATCACTGGAATAGAAGATATTGAGGCAGACAAAAGCATGAGGTGGTCTGGCATGAGAACAATGCTTCCTGAGTCGTATCAATTGATACATAGTGATGCTCGGAAGCACCCAGAAAACAATTTAAGAAAAGAGTTAACTTTGCTATTTTATTTTAATAAAAAAGACTATTGCAAAGAGAGAGACCAAGGATGTTTAGAAATTTGGGATGATTCAATGAAAGAAGCTAAACATGAATTAGAACCTCTTAATAATAGGTTAGTCATTTTTGTAAATTCTGACACTTCTTATCATGGTGTTCCAACCGTAAAATCAGAAAGAAAGGCTATTACTTTTAGCTACTTAAAAAGCGGAGAGGCTACAGAGAGAAATAAAGCTTTGTTTGTTGGTCGCCCTCAAGACCCAAAAGAGGTTACAAAAATAGGTAAAGAAAGAGCTTTTTTAAAAGATAAGCAAAAGCCAAAGGGTTTGGTAAACCAATAATTCCCCGCAAATTTTCCATTGTGTAATATATAGAGAACACATATAATATATTATGGACATTATTATTAAATTAATTGAAGACAATCCTTGGTTCGGCGTAGTAACTGCCGCAATCGCTCTTGCTTCAGCCATTACCGCAGCGACCCCAACTCCCAAAAAAGGGTCTGTTTGGGCAAAAGTTTACGGTCTAATCGACTGGGCTGCTTTGAACATTGGCAAAGCAAAAGATAAAGCGGAAGATTAATTATTCCTTGAATAATTATTTCAATAGGTTATAATACTCTTAATGAGTATTGAGCCTATTTTTTCCAAACTAGAAGCTCACCCAAAAGGTTGGGGCGATGAGCTTTGGATAGCTAATAACGAAAAATATTGCGGGAAGATCCTTCGCTTTAACGAGGGGTCTTCTTTTTCTATGCACTATCATATCAAAAAAGAAGAGACTTGGTGCGTAACAAAAGGTAAATTAAAGTTAGAGTTTTTTGATTTAGAAAAGGCTGAAAAAAAAGAAAAAATTTTACAAGAGGGAGATGTTGTTCACCTAAAGCCGTGCATTCCTCACAAACTAACAGCTTTAGAAAATTCTAGTGTTTTTGAAGTAAGCACACAACACTTCAATGAAGACTCTTACAGGATAGAAAAGGGGGCTTCTCAAAAATGAAGTTTCTAGTTATTGGAGAAAGTTGTAGCGATAGATTTTGTTATGGAAAAGCAAATAGACTTTGCCCCGAAGCTCCTGTCCCAGTTTTTGTTCCAGATGACGGAGTAGAAAATTTAGGCATGGCTAGTAATGTATATCAAAATATGCTAGCGATTGATGAGGATAGTCTTAAAAATATCCCATATAGGAACTCAATAGACTTGTTTACCAATGAGGTAGAGGGTCATAAGACAAGATATATTGATTCTCAATCAAACCAAATGTTTTTAAGGGTAGATACAGATACTTATCCTCATTGTGGCAATCTACCAGACAATATAGAGGAATATGACGCTGTAGTCGTTTCAGATTACGACAAGGGATTTTTGACAGCAAATAATTTAAGGGAGATAGCCACAAGAAGCAACCTTTCCTTTTTAGATACTAAAAAGAATTTTAATATTGATTGGGCAGATCACTTCACATTTATTAAGGTAAATGAAAAAGAATTTTTGGAAAATGAATGGAAGCACCGAGCAGACAATATTATTGTAACAAAAGCAGCAAAGGGCTGTTGGTATAATTATAAAGATTATAAAATAGTAAATCCTTCTGAAGTCAGAGATGTTTCTGGGGCAGGAGACACATTTCTAGCAGCGTTAGCTTATTCTTACACTGCTACAAAAAATATAGAGACGGCAATTTTATTTGCTCAAGATTGCTGCCAGAAAGTTATTAGAAAGAAAGGGGTTGCTACCATATGAAACATAAAAAAATAGTTTCTTTTGAAGAAATTAAAAGAGAGAGGCGGTTCGCTAGAGAATTAGAAAAATGCGGAATAAAAAAATTCTTTATTTTTGCCAACGGTTGTTTTGATTTATTTCATGCTGGACATGCCAGTTTATTATACGGGATGAAAAATGCCTGTAGCTTAAACTCGAAATTAGTTGTTGGTGTTAACAGCGATTCAAGCGTTAAATCTTTAAAAGGCGATAATAGACCTATAATACCTGCAAAGCAGAGAGCTTACACCATTGCTTGCCATGAGGCTGTAGATTATGTTTTTATCTTTAATACCAAAACAGTCTCTAAACACTTAAAAGAATTGCAACCAGATTTTTGGTGCAAGGGGGGAGACTATGATGAGGACTCTTTAAACAAATCAGAAATGAGGGCCAAAGGCCCAGCTATATTAAAAGTGATCCCGTTTGTGGAAAATATTAGCACTACAGATATTATAAATAAATTGAAATGAAAACTTACATTGTAGATATTGACGGAACAATTTGCACTCATGATAATAGGACCGCTCCGTATGATGAGGCTAGACCTATAAAAGCAAGAATAGAATTCTTCAATAAGCTTTACGAGGCTGGACACACTATTATATATTGGACAGCAAGAGGTAGTTATTCTGGAGTAGATTATTCAGAACTTACCAGAAAACAACTTGATGAGTGGGGTGTTAAAAGAACAGATTTAAGATTAGGCAAACCGTCATATGACTACTGGATTGATGATCGAGCGCACAATGTAGACGATTTTTTTATGGTTGATACAAAAACAGGAGAAACAGAAACAATTACTTTATGATATCAAATAAAGCTAAAAGCATGTCCTCGATAGGACATATAAATAAATCAATCAATGTCGGCAATGACGGGCAACAAAGGTTTTATGATTCTTGTAGAGCGGCAGGAAAACAAATAAAGAAAACAAGCCAGCAGGATGATATAAAAAATCATACTGATTTTGTAGTTGATGGGGTGGGATTTGACGTAAAAGGGCTAAAACAAACACAAAAGGAAGGCAAGGTAGTTTTAGAAATAAAGAACGTGCAAGGGAAAATGGGTTGGTGCAATGGCGAACAAAAGCCAGCATGGATAGCATTCGACTATGGGGCTTTCTTCTTATGTGTTAAAAATGACGATTTATTTGACCTCGCCCACACTTGTGACTGGACCAAAAAGGTTTCAAATTTCAAAGATTCCCTGTATAAAGGATATACTAGGAAGGGTAGAGAGGATTTAATGACCACTGTTTTACTGTATGATATACTAAATACCTGCGAACATTGGTTCCTCCCATATGAAGAATATCGTTCCCCTATGGAACTTTTATAGTGTAAAGAAAAATATGCCATTACCAACTCCTAGAAGCAACGAAAAGCGTGGTGATTTCATGGGTCGCTGCGTTTCAGACCTAACCGAAAAAGATGAATTTAACGATAACAAGCAGCGAGTAGCTGTTTGTATGAATATTTTTAAAGAGGCTGAATCAAAGGCATCTGTTGTTTTTGAAGACGGGGATGACACATCTTTGTTCTTCACTGAGGCAGCAAACGAAAATAAGACTTTAAATAAGCCATTTAGGACACCTAAAGGCCCAAAGAAGTTTTCTGTTTATGTAAAAAACAAAAAAGGAAATGTTGTTAAGGTCAACTTTGGTGATCCAAACATGGAGATCAAGAGGGATGATCCCAAAAGAAGAAAGGCATTTAGGGCTAGGCATAACTGTGATATGGCAAAAGATAAAACAACTCCTAAATACTGGTCATGTAGAATGTGGAGCAAGAAAAGCGTCACAAATGTGACCAAAGGGTCTGTTGAAGAGGAGTGGGATGGAGAATCTTTATATAACGAATCAGATCTTTTGGCTATTTGTCCTTCATTAGCATATGTTGATGAAATTACTGAAGAGTCTGAGGCTGCAAAGCGTAGAGGGCCAAAGAGTGGCGCACAAACGCCAGCAGAGCCTAGTGAAAGAAAAAGAGGCTCTAAAAGAAATAAGAAAGGAAGCGCTAAAAAAGGAGGAGGAAAGATTACTTTTAGCGAAAAGACGACAAATACCTTAAAAGAAAAGGTTAAAACTCATAACGCAAAGTATTCTAAAAAAGTCACCTTGGGGCAACTTAAGAGAGTTTACAGGCGCGGTGCTGGCGCTTTTAGCACATCTCACCGCCCTAATATGTCTCGTCATGGATGGGCTATGGCTAGAGTAAATACATTTCTAAAGATGATGAGAGGAGGCAAGGTAAAAGAATCTTATAGAAAAGCGGATCAAGACATTGCTAAAGCTGCATATAAGGGAAAGAAAGTATACGGCATGGAGATGGAGGACAAAGAAAAACCCATGTTTAAGTCTTACATGAGTCATTGCATGAGGAATGATGCGGAAATGACAAACACTAAAGACATGGACATGGACCAAACAATGTCTGCTTGTGCTGTTCAATATAAGAAGGATAGAGCAACTTTAATGGAAGAGAATGAAGCTGGCTTAACAGAAAAACAGAAAAAACTTCCTACTTGGCTACAAAAAGAGATTCTAAAAAAACAAAAAGGAAATAGCAGTAAGGCTAGCCATCACGATAAGAAAAAATCATATGGATCTCCTGATGTAAATAAGCACTACTTCGATAGTAAAGAAAAAGCCATGAAAGATGCTGAAAAGATGGGTTTAAAGGGAATCCACACCCATAAGACAGAGGACGGAAAGACTCTTTATATGGCTGGCCCCAATCATGAGGCTTTCATGAAGCGCCATAAAGAAATTCTCAAAGAGAAAGAGAAGTCAGATAGTAGTCTCTGGGAAAACATCAGAAAGAAAAAAGAAAGAATTAAAAGAGGTTCTGGTGAGAAAATGAGGAAAAAGGGTGATAAAGGCGCACCCACATCAGAGCAGATGGAAAGAGCAAAAGGCTCCGATCAATCTGATTAAAAATTAATTTAAATTACCTAAACGCAAGGTAAATTAGTCCTAGAATCATAACCACTAGGATTTTTATAGGTATATCGTCCCAAGGAGGCTTTATACCGTTAAAGTCTTTCGCTTCTTTTTTTGTTCTTGGTCGCTCGCTCACTCGGGTTCTTGGATAATCTTCATCTATTACCATTATACACTGTCTTACAGTTATGTTCAAGTTTGGTAAAAAAAACTATGTATCAATATTGTAACAGATTTTCGATAGGGAACAAATAATTGAAATAGGTGTAACTATTTTATATCATTATTAAAGTGAAAACTATCGTCAAAAACGTAATCAAACTAGAAACAAAGCGGCACGACTTTGATAATGATTTTGCATATATTGAAGTTTGGCGTAATGCCGCTTTGACGGATTGTTTTTTTGCTGAAAAACAATTCCTCTGGCCTGATGGTTCTCTAAAACGTGGAGGGACGAAATATTTTTACTCGCCCCTTCATGGCAATGATGTAGAGAAAGAGATTAAACAAGTCAACCTTAAGAAATTTAACTGGTTTGATCGTTTATATTATTTTGACGAAGAAGGAGAGATTCAAAAGATAGAATCTGATTTCACTGAGCCTTCTGCGTTTAACGAGGGGCTTGCACATGGCTGAAGAAGGACACGACTACTTCTCTAATACTCCAGTTAATGGTATCGGTGTTGAATTAGATAACGTAACACCGTTTCAACCACAAGTTGAAATAGTTTATGGTGGTAACGATAGCCCTGAAAGTTTTGATGTTACTTTTAATCAGGGTTATATTTTTAACAGGGTTTCTCATTCTCAATTAGATAGATCTGCTGCTGTAATCGGTCAAATGCAGCAAGTTCACAACTTGCCCCTTGATGTAAGTAAAAAATATTATGTTGAAGTTGTAATTGATAGAGAGAATTTCTTAATCACCCGTGCTGATTTTACAGGATTTGATGCTGCTGAAGAGCAACCTGAGACACAATTTCCAGAAATCATTTTTGAACAATTAGAAAATCAAAATGATACAGAACCGTTTACTGGTTACTTTCCCGTTCTTTCTTTTGTCGAAGGTGTTGTTGATGAACTTACCTTAAGAGACAATATTAATCTTTCGGATAGGCAATTTAAACAATTAGGTCTTGTTGGAGTAGATGAAAATGGAGATGAGGCAGCTACAAATAGCGCTCACATCCTTGTTAGTGGAGGAAAAGAATCGCAATCAAATCCAGTTAGAGTAAGAGCTATTCAAGGAACTGGAGATATTACTGTTACAGAAACTGATAAATACATTCTAATTAGCGGTAGTGGAGAGACCGCAGTTGGAGCTAGTTGTGCGAATATAGGTAGTGCAGCAGAAATTTACGAAGATGGTTCATCTGCTCCATTTGAATTTAGAACATTAACTGGCAATGCAGAACAACCAGATAATGGTCAAAATAACACTGATATCTTCATTGATCCCACTAGCGCTGACAGGGTTTTAATTAGCGGCGGTCATTCCATAAATGTTGAAGGGGGAGGGGGAACAAAAGTCTATGTAGATAATTCTATTAGACCATTTAAGTTTAGAGGAATTGCTGTTGCTGGCTCAAATCTCAGCATTGGATACACTTCAGTTGGAAGCACTAATGATACTGTATTAATAACTCATACTGAGCCGTCTCACTCCACACCAAATTTACAAGAGGTAACAGATGAAGGGTCTACGACCTCTAATTCTATGGGAGCAGATTCACTATCAATAGGTGACGCTACATATAGATCAACAACCCCTCCCACAAACGGCGCATATGTAAAAGGCCAAGTCGGTCTTGGGACAAATTCATTAGGCGGCTTTACAGAAAAACTTTTTATTTGTGGTGATGTAAGAATCAAGGATGGAAGCACTCCTGCTGACGGCAAACTGTATCTAGGAAACGGAACACAAAGTGATATTAGATATGACGGATCTGAAACTGCTTTAAAGCTTGGGGCAGGTATAACACAAATTAAATTTGATCATTCAGATACTGTTCAAATAGCACCGAATTCTTCAATTACAATTGGAGCAGGAGAATATCCAGAGGACACAACACCTACTATTTATAATTCACCAGCTACAGGTTCAGTTATAATAGGTGGTTCAGGCAACTATATTAGCGGTAACTACAATGTAATTGTTGCTGGAATTGAAAATATGGTCACAGGGGGTAGCACCAACTTTATTGGAGGAGGCTCTGGGATTGACATTGCATCTAGTGAATTCTCTGTAAGTGTTGGAGGAAGAAACAATGATATTAGCGGAAGTAACTTTGCTGTTATTGGGGGAGGTTTTGATAATTTAATTAGTGGTTCTCCTACTTCTACTATAGCTGGAGGACAAGGTAATGAGATTACTGGAGAGGCTGGAGGAAGCATAGGGGGTGGTAACAATAATAAAGTTCACAATAAATACTCTTCTATTGTTGGAGGACAAAGTAATGAAATTAAATATCAACTAACTGATGGAGGATATAATTTTATAGGCGCTGGTGTTTCTAATACTATTAGTGGCGCACAAAACACTATTGCAGGAGGAAATAACAATACAGTTATTGGCAGTAGATCAACAACTTTAGGTGGCGCTCATCAAGAAATTAAAGCAAATGACGCAGTAACTGCGGGTAATTATTCAAAAGTCCAACAGGGTCATCAAGGAGCTTTTGTATTTAGTGATTCTATTGCAACTCCTGCCTTGTCTAGTGGAGCAAATACAATGCTTTTAGATTTTAAAAGCGGCGTTTATGTTACAACTGATAGTGGACTTTACATAAACGGCAATGCTGTTCTCACTGGTGAAACACCAGAGGGAGATACATTAGATAGTGTTACTGATAGAGGAAACACAACAACAAACAACATAAAAGTAAATACTCTATCTGGTTCATTCGGCATGATTGACGTTGGTCTTGCTATAGGACCAGCAGGTTCTCCTCATACGGGACCACGCTACGGATTAGATTGCGAGGAATCTGCGTTCTTGGGAGGCACTACTATTATATCAGGGAATGTTGCTGGCAAACATACTCTGGAAATCTCTGGAGATGCAGGTGGAACAGGATTTGGAGGAAGACTCACATTGGGGGGGACAGGTTATCTTCTTTCTGGAGATGTGGCAGGAACAGAGTCAGACACCTTACAGACTGTTACTGATAGAGGTGCGACTACAACTAATGATATAACAGTTGCCGATCTTCTTGTTCAAAATAATGGACAAGTAAGAGCAAATGGCGCTGGTAGTTT
>CEQK01067678.1_pt1 | contig 12043 bp, 13 predicted proteins | sample 531051 | NCBI WGS metagenome assembly CEQK01 (sample SAMEA2621229, study PRJEB7988) | marine metagenome | biome: marine biome (ENVO:00000447); feature: deep chlorophyll maximum layer (ENVO:xxxxxxxx); material: "saline water (ENVO:00002010), including plankton (ENVO:xxxxxxxx)" | depth 150 m
GTGGCGCTGCCGGGGGTGTCGATGATGACGACCTCGGCCGCCGCGCGGGCCGCCGCGAGAACGCCCGGAAAGGTGTCCATGCCATCGCCGCCCGAGGGGGCGACATCAAAGAATTCCGGCATCGGGACATGACCTTTGATCGTGCGGGCATAAGCGCGGCGGTTTTCCAGAAACCGGCGCAGCGATCCCTGGCGGATGTCGGTATCGAGCACGGCGACGCTGTGTCCGGCCCGCATCAGACCCACGGCAAGATGCATGGCAGTGGTCGATTTGCCGCTACCGCCCTTCTCGTTACCGACGACGATGACGTGGCCTTGCATGCCCTGCCCGCTCACGCCGGGCGCATCCAGATGGCGGTATCATGGAACGCGGCCCCGCCGCCCGGCAACGCCGCGTCGGCGCTGACGATCGTGTTGATGCCACGTCCTTCCTCGAAGGCCTCGTTGGGCCAGATGCCCTCGACCACCACGGTATGGGCCTGCAGCCCGTCGAACGGCCGGACATGCACGACAAGATCGCCCAATTCATTGCCCAGGCGCACCCGGTCTCCCTCCTCCAGGCCAAGCGTTTTGCAGGTATCGGGATGGACCAGAGCCATGGGACGACCTTCCTTCTTGCGGCTGGACGGCATTTCCGTGAACGAGGTGTTGAGGAACCGCCGCGCCGGCGCGGCGACCAGACGGTAAGGATGGGCGTCGGTCGCTCCGTCGATAACGTCGAGATGGTCCGGCAGGGCCGACATGGCGTCGCAGTCCGCGCCAACCTTTGACCAGTCGGCGGCGAAATGGAACTTGCCGTCGCCATGGCCGAAACCGTTCAGGAAATGTGCTTCCTCGAACGGCTTGGTGCAGTCGATCCAGCCTTCGGCCAGAACTTCGTCGGCGCCGGGCCGGCCGCTGCGGCGCAGCGCGTCGTCGATCAGCTCCCAGGCCGTCATATGGAATGCCGGATAGTCCGATCCCAAACGCCGCGCCAGCCCGTTGATGACGTCGACGTTCGATCGGCATTCCCCGAGGGGTTCGATCAGCGCCTTGTGGACCTGGAGATAGAAATGGCCGCCGCCCTGGTACATGTCTTCGTGCTCCAGGAACATGGTCGCCGGCAGGACGATGTCGGCCAGCTTGGCCGAGGCGGTCATGAACTGTTCGTGCACGCAGGTAAACAAGTCGTCGCGCATCATGCCGTCGATGACCCGGGTCGTTTCCGGGGCCACTTCGGCCGGGTTGATGTTCTGGGTGAACAGCATGGTGACCGGCGGCCCACCCTGGAGCGCCTTGGCGTCGCCGGTCAGCACGCGGCCGATCTGCGACATGTCGAGCGCCCGTGTGTTCGGATCGACCACGTCGAGCCCTTTGATCAGGGTGCCGTCGACGCCGTAAAGCTCGCGGTTGGAAAACAGCGCCCCGCCGCCCCGGTGCTTCCACTTGCCCGTGACCACGGGCAGGCAGGTCACGGCATGCATGTTGGCGGCCCCGTTGCGCGATCGCGTGAAGCCATAGCCGACGCGCAGATAGGCGCGTTCCGTCCGGCCGTAGAGCCGGGCCAGATCGCGGATGTCGTCGGCCGGAATGCCGGTGATTTCCTCCGCCCATTCCGGCGTGCGCGTGGTCAGGTGCTGCTGCAGGCGTTCGGGTCCGTCGGAAAATTCCCGCATGTAGTCCCAGTCGGCCAGGTTTTCCGCGAACAGCACCTGCATGATCGCGCAGGCGAGCGCGCCGTCCGTGCCTGGACGGATCGGAATGTGGATGTCCGCCGCTTCCGCCGTCGGCGTACGATAAGGATCGATGACGACCAGTTTTGCGCCGCGTGTCTTCCGCGCCTTGGCGATATGGGTCATCACGTTGACCTGGGTCGAGACCGGATTGCCGCCCCAGACGACGATCAGGTCCGATTCGCCGATCTCGCGCGGATCGGCCCCCCAGATCTTGCCGTGCCCGGCGACCCAGCCGTTACAGGCCGTGGTCACGCAGATGGTCTCATGTTCCCGGGAAAACCCGAAGGCATGGCGGAAACGGTGGATGCTATCGCGTTGCACAAGCCCCATGGTGCCGGCGAAGTGATAAGGCCAGACGGTCTCTGCGCCATGCGCCGTGCGGGCGCGTTCGATGGCTTCGGCAACCTCATCCAAGGCCTGATCCCAGGAAATCTGGCGAAATTCGCCCGACCCCTTGGCACCGACACGTTGCAGGGGATGGGTCAAACGCTCCGCATGATGGATCCGCTCGCGATAAGCCGCGACCTTGGCGCAGATCACGCCCGCCGTGTAATCGTTGCGGGGGTTGCCCCGCACGCGGCCGATGGTGTGGTCGTCAAGGACCTCAACCTCAAGGGCGCAGGTGGACGGACAATCGTGGGGGCAGGCCGTGGGTCGGTATTCGGGTTGCATGGCGGAAATCTACTCTCCGCCCCGCCGTCGGACAAGGAACCGATAGGGGCGGGACAGGAGAAATCGCGGTCCCGTTCACCGTGCCGCCGCCGCCGTGCTATGCTGCGGATCACTGCCGGATAAGGACTGATTAACCCTTGCCCACTATGGTATCGCCGGGAAAAAGCATCGACAGGAAGACCATGACCGCATTCCGTCCGACCGCCCTTTCGGGCGTCCTGAGCGCCGCCCTTCTGGCCATTAGCGCCCTCACGCCCGCGGCGGCACAGGCGCCGGGTCAGGTGCGCGCACAGGGTGAACCGGTGCAAGCCGGACCCGCCGCACCAGCCGCGCCCGTGCTCGGAAAGCTGACCAATTACCGCGACGAAATGCGCCGCCTGATCACCAACATCGCCAAATTCGCCCGCGAGAAGAATCCCGGATTCGTCGTCATCACCCATAACGGGATGGAGCTTCTGCAAAAGCGCGACGAAGTCGATGAGAAAAAGGTCTATCCGGCCCGCGCTTACATGATGTCGATCGACGCCATCATGCAGGACGGCATGTTCTACGGCTATGAGACCTTCGGACAGCCCACGTCCAAGGAGATGAAGGAAACCTTCGCCCAGTTGATCGAAGTCGCCAAGCGCGACCGGGTCAGCATCCTGACCATGGATTTCGCCCGTGACCCTAAAAAGATCGACGAGGTTCTGGCCGCCAGCCGCAAGCAAGGCTTCCTGCCCTTCGTCGCCCACAAGGAATTGTCCGTCATGAACAGCCTGCCGCCCTATCCGGCCAGGCCGTTTCACGAAAACTCCAACCATGTCCTGTCCATGTCGGGCGCCGAAAACTATCTCTATCTGCGCGATACCACCGCTTTCGGCCAGGAAGACGAATTCGCGCTGAAACTCCACGACACCAATTACGACATGGTCATCGTCGACGTATTCCATGGCCGCAAACCGTTCTCCAAACGCGCGATCGAGACCCTGAAGTACAAAAAGCTGGGCGCGCGCCGTCTTGTCCTCGCGCGCATGGATGTTGGCACAGCGGCGACCTATCGCTTTTACTGGAAGCCGGGTTGGCAGTCGGGTGCGCCGCGCTGGATCACCGCCCCCTACCCCACGGACCCGGACCGCTACTTCGTCGAATACTGGCGCCCGGAATGGCACAAGATCATTTACGGCGACGCCAGTTCCTTCACCTTCGGTCTGTTGGCCCAGGGATATGATGGCGTGGTCATCGAAACGGTCGAGGCCTACCGCTACTTCGAATCCGACGGTCAGGACATGGCGGCCTTCAAGTAACCGGCGGCCCCTTCCATACCGCATCCGGGACATGGCCCCGGCCGTTTGGGAGGACGGCAGCCCATGCTGACCAGGACCGACAGCTACGACACGCTCTACGACACCTTCGCCTGGGATATCCCGGCGCGTTACAACATGGGCGTCGATGTCTGCGACAAGCACGCGGCGCGCGACGCCGACGCGCCGGCCCTGATCGTCACCTCGCCCGAGGGCGACCTGGTGACCTACAGCTTCGGGGCCCTGCGGGCCTTGTCCAACCAGACCGCCAACATGTTCCAGGCCCACGGGCTGGCGCGGGGTAAGCGCGTCGCCGTGCTGCTGCCGCAGTCGGTGGAGGCGGCCTTGACCCATGTCGCGGCCTGGAAGGCGGGCCTGATCTCGGTCCCCCTGTTCACCTTGTTCGGCGAGGACGCGCTGAATTTCCGGCTCGCCGATTCCGGGGCCGCCGCCATCGTCACGGACATGGCCAATTATCCCAAGATCGCGGCCCTGGCCGACGTCCTGCCGGACCTCAAACGGGTCTACGTCATCGACGCCGGGGCCGACGGTGCCGGGTTCACGGATTTCTGGGGCGCCCTCGGCCGCGCGTCCGACGCGTTCCGGCCCGTCGATACGGCCGCCGACGATCCCGGGCTGATCATCTATACCTCGGGCACCACCGGCAATCCCAAGGGCGCGCTGCATGCCCACCGCTGCCTGCTCGGCCATCTGCCGGGGGTGGAGATGTTCCACAACTTCCTGGGCCAGCCCGGCGACCTGATGTGGACGCCCGCCGACTGGGCCTGGATCGGCGGCCTGATGAACACCCTCATGTGCGCCTGGCATCACGGCGTGCCCGTGGTCGCCCATCGCGCGCGCAAGTACGACCCCGAGGAAGCCCTGGCCCTGATGGCGCGCCTTGGCGTGCGCAACACCTTCATGCCGCCGACGGCGCTGCGTCTCATGAGCAAGCTGCCGCCGCCCAGGGGCCGCCATGCGCTCAACCTGCGTTCCGTCGCCTCGGCGGGGGAGCCCGTGGGGGCCGAGTTGCTGCACTGGGGCCGCGAAGCCCTGGGCCTGACCATCAACGAGTTCTACGGCCAGACGGAATGCAACGTGATCGTCGCGACCTGCGCGGAAATCATGGCGGTCAAACCCGGCGCCATGGGCCGGCCCGCCCCGGGGCACGTGGTCGACGTCATCGCCCCCGACGGCACCATCCTTCCGCCGGGACAGGAAGGAGAAATCGCCTGCCGCGCCCCCGACCCGGTGATGCTTCTGGAATACTGGAACAACCCGGCCGCCACCCAGGCCAACCTGCGGGACGGCTGGTGGCGCATGGGCGACACGGGCTACCGCGACGACGAGGGCTATCTGTGGTTTGTCGGACGCGGCGACGATGTCATCACCTCGGCCGGATACCGCATCGGTCCCGGCGAAATCGAGGACTGCCTGAGCCGCCATCCCGCGGTGCAATTGGCCGCCGTGATCGGCGTACCCGACCCGATCCGCACCGAAGCGGTCAAGGCCTTCATCGTGCTGATGCCAGGGTTTGAAGACGGAACCGCGACGGAACAAGACATCCGCGAATTCGTGAAGACGCGCCTGTCATCCCACGAATACCCGCGGCAGATCGAATTCGTCGACCAATTGCCCATGACCGCGACCGGCAAAATCAAGCGCAAGGACCTGCGTGATGCCGAACGGGCAAAGGCCGGCGGCACCTGACCACCAACCGTTTCAAGCTTCTTCTTAAGCTTCCGCGGCTGCCCGCAAGCCCTAGGTCAGGACGCCTGGTCCACCCATTGAATGACAAAGCCATCGTCGGGCGGAAACCGCTCGGCGATCATCTCACGGGCCGTGTCTTCATCGGTGGCGACGATATCGTGAACCTGGGCATCGGCCCAGTTGTCGTCGAAGAAAGAATGGGATTGATTGTCCTTAACGAGTGACCGGACATCCTTATTGTAGATGGCGACTTCGAAAACCTTGTCGCCGTCCTTGGTCGGGTGCCTCATCCGCCAGCCCCTTTTTCCGCGCGCCTTCCGGATTTGTTTCCTCCGGGTCCGCTGCGCCCGCATCCGAAAGAAAAGCGCAAGCAGCGGAATGTCTTTTGTTATGATTATGTGACAATCGTTGCCGCCCACTACTTTCAATGTCAACGAGCACCTCGTGTTCCTCTAATGCACCTAGGGAAACCACCAGTTTTCCGCCGTTTTCACAAATGCTTCCGATTGCCGCCGTCCCCCCGTGCGGCTTGCCCCGGCATCGAATCGCCGCGCCCATCAACAGGAACCGCCATGTCCAAAACGATCGACTACTACTTCACCGTGACTTCCCCCTGGTCCTATCTGGGGGACGCCCGGTTGCGCGCCATCGCGGATCGGCACGGCTGGCGGATCGATCACAAACCGGTCGACATGGGCAAGGTCTTCGCCGTTTCGGGCGGCCTGCCGTTGGCGAAACGCCCGCCGCAACGGGTCGCCTACCGCATGATGGAACTGAAGCGCTGGCGCGCCCGGCTGGGCGTGCCCCTGACGCTGGAGCCTGCATTCTTTCCCGCCGCCGACAAGACGGCGCGACGGCTGATCCTGGCCGCCAAGAAGGACGGGCTCGACGCCCAACAATTAGGGGAACTGGTCCATGCGTTCATGCGCGTGGTCTGGGTCGATGAAAAGGACATTGCCGATCCGGCGACCCAGGCCGAGATCATGGACGGCATGGGGTTGGACGGCGCACGCCTGCTGGCAAGCGCGGACACCGCCGAGGTTGACGATATTGCCCAGGCCTATACGGAACAGGCGAAAAGCATCGGCGTGTTCGGCGCGCCGACCTATGTCATCGACGGGGAACTGTTCTGGGGCCAAGACCGCCTTGATTTCGTGGAGGAAAAGGTGTCCGCTCAGGGTCATGGTTGATGCCGCCGCGCTGAGCACCGTCGAATGGGTTTTCGCCTATGGCTCGCTCATGTGGAATCCCGGGTTCGCGTACACGGACCGCCAGTCCGCCGCGCTCGACGGGTTTCACCGCGCGTTCTGCATCTACTCCCACCACTACCGGGGCACACCGGCCAAACCCGGCTTGGTCCTGGGCCTGGACAAGGGCGGTAACTGCCGGGGCATCGCCCTGCGTTTCGCCCCCGCCGATCGCGACGCGGTCGTCGCCTACCTGAATGAACGGGAGTTGACCGGCTACGCCTACCGCCCGGCAATCGTCACGGCGACACTTGAAAACGGACAGCCTGTCACCGCCTATACCTTTGTGACGGACCCGACCCATCCGCAATACGCCGGCGACCTTGGCCCGGCGCGGTCGGCGGAACTGATCATGGCGGCCTCGGGGCAAAGCGGGCTCAACCGCGATTACCTGATAAAAACGCTTAGTCAGTTGGAATTGCTGGGGTTTCGCGATGACGCTCTGCATGCTCTGCTGGCCCGGGTGCAGCATCTGACGGGCCTTCTCGACCAAGGCAGCGGGATTTGACCTGCCCGCGCAGGTCCGTCGGCCATGTGCGCAATTCGGGACGCCGTGATAGAATCCGCCCGGCGATAAGGAAAGTTTAAGGTTTCCCTGGTCAAATTCACGGTTAATGGCAGATGAAGAACCTGCCCACGGCGGGCCACCGGCCCGAATGGCCGCACTCACCGCTGGATAACGGAGCAAAGCAATGGCTGAAGACACCGCCCCCGAAGAGAAAACGGAATCTGAAAAGGTTCATGCTCTCTATGACGTCCAGGTGGAAATCACCGCCGTCCTCGGCACGGCGGAAATGCCGATCAGCCAGATCTTGAAGCTCGGCCGTGGTGCCGTCGTGGAACTGAACCGCACCGTCGGTGAGAACATCGAAATCCATGCCAACAACCGGCTGGTCGCCAAGGGCGAGGTCGTGGTGGTCGAGGACCGCCTGGGCGTCACCCTGACGGAAGTGCTGAAAATCAGCCAATCCCTTAAACAGTAAGGCCGCTTGAAGGCCCTGCCCTGACAAGGCCGGGCCCCCTGGAGTAAAGGCAACCGCCATGGCCACCGACAGTGATATCTACCGCGCCGCCAACCTGTTGATTCAGGAATTCGGCGATATGGCGCCCATCGGCGCGCAAGTGAAGGCAGACCAGATGCAGGACCGGGGCGACCGTTCCGCACGGTCAGTCTGGCTTCGTGTCGCGCGGGCGACCGAGGAACTGCTTTCCAGCTCCACCCCAGACCGCGCCGCCCTGAACTGACGCGCCAAGCCGGGAACAACGCGCCGTCCGGTTTCTCTAGCCGTCTTCTTCAAGCGGCCGCGCGATGTCGCGCGGGCTGATCATCGTCATCGCCCGCCCGGGATCGATCATGGAAATGAAGTAGGACTTGAGAAAACTGTCGGTCAACACCGCCGCCTGACGCAGCCGCTCGCCCGCCGTAACCAGGCGGTCGACGCCCTGGGTTTCTTCCAGCGCCCGGTTGACCGTTTCCGCATTTCCCACAAGATCGGCAAAACGTGGTTGCCGGGTTGCCGCATCGGATTCCAGATCCGCGGCGGGACCCTGATTTTCCGCCTGGGCCAAGGCCTCGGCTTCGAGACCGCGCGCCAGTGTGGCCGCGCGAATCTCAATCCGTCCATCACGTGCATCCGTCGCGCGCAACCTGTTCAGGCGCGTGGCAAGGTCCTCCTGCACCTCGTTTTTGGACAGGATGCGGTCGATACCGGAACCGGAAACAATCTCAACCATGCCCAGAATATGGGCGCATTTCTTGGTTAATGCGAGCCCCCAGAGCGATCTTCACGCAGCTTTGAAGTCTCCCGTGCAATGCCTTAAGAGAAGGGATCATGGTATTGTTTCGCATTCACAACCGGTCGAGGCTCCCTGCCGCCATGCCTTTTGTTCTTCGCACGCCCCCCTCTCTCCTGGTCCTGCTGTCCCTGACAGGGATGATGCTGATGCTGGCGGCGGCGCCCGCACGGGCCGACAGCGGCCTGCTCGACACCATGTTGCGGTCGGCCAAGGAGGCGCCGGTGAAACTCTACGAAGGCAAGGCCAAGACCTACCGCGCCGGGGTGATGACGCCTGAGACGCTGGCGGCCTGTCTGATCCTCGCCCACCGCATCGACGCGGTCGCCATCGAGATCGAGACGGCGAAAGGAACGATCCGCGATCTGGACGGCCGGATCCAGGAGGCCGGGCCGCGCCTGCAGCACCAGGCCATGGCCGCATTGACCGACCCGGAACGGCGCAAGGCCTATGAAGCGCAGATTTCCGATTACAACGCCTGGGTCGAGGAACGGCGCGGCACGGTCGAAGCCCATAATCGCCAGGTTCGCCTGTATTCGGAAATGTCCGGGCGGTTCAACGGCGAATGCAACGGCCGATCATACTTCCCGAGCGACCTGGACGTCGTCAAAGACCGCCTGCCGCCCGACGTCGCGGCGCGGGTCCAATAAGCAGCTCTGAAAGCCGCTCACACCAAAGTTAGTGGCGCTCGGCGTCAATCAGGACCAGACTCGGGCCGTGATGACAATTCAAGCGGCCTCACCCCTGCCCCGGCTAGCCGCGCTCAGCACCGCGGTGCCGCCGTGCAAGCTGGCTCAGGCCGACATCCGCACCTGGGCCCGCACGCAGTTTCAGGGCCGGGTCCGTGACATCGACCGCATGCTGCCGGCCTTCGATAACGCAGGCATCGATACCCGCTATTCCTGCATGCCGCTAGATTGGTTTTCCAAGCCGCGCGGCTGGGCGGAAAAGAACGCACGATATCTGGAACACGCGGTCGACCTGTTGACCGAAGCCGCCGAGAATTGCCTTGCCCAGGCTGGCATCACAGCCGAGGAGGTGGATGCTCTAGTCACCGTATCGACCACGGGAATCGCCACGCCGTCGCTCGACGCCCGCCTGTTCGACCGCCTGCCCTTCCGCGCCGAGACGACGCGCCTGCCCATTTTCGGCCTGGGATGTGCCGGCGGGGTCAATGGTCTGGCCCGCGCCGCCGAGATCGCCCAGGCGCGGCCGGGGGCGCGCGTCCTGTTTCTGGTGGTGGAACTCTGCGGCCTGACTTTCCGTGGTGCGGACCTGTCGAAAAGCAATGTCATCGCCACGGCATTGTTCGGCGATGGGGCGGCGGCGGCGCTGATCACCACGGACGGTCCCGGCCCCCGCATCGCCAGATCGGGCGAACATACCTGGCCCAAGTCCCTCGGCGTCATGGGCTGGACGGTCGAGGAAGATGGCCTGGGCGTGGTATTTTCCCGCGACATCCCGAACCTGGTGGAAACGGAACTGCCGGCCGTGCTGCAACACTATCTGGCCCAGGATAATCTGGGTCTCAGCCATATCGACGCCTTCGTCGCCCATCCCGGCGGGGAAAAGGTCATCACCGCTTTGGAAACCGTGTTCGGGAAACCGGCTGGCGGGCTTCACCATTGCCGGTCGGTGCTGCGCGATTTCGGCAACATGTCGGCGGCCACCGTGTTGTTCGTCCTGCGCCGCACGATGGACGCCGGTTTCGGACACACGCCGGGCAAACGAGCCTTGATGTCGGCCTTAGGCCCCGGCTTCACGGCCGGGTTCCTGACCCTGGAAACGGTTTAGGGCTGCCGCCGTGCCGGCCCTTTGGATCGCCATCGCCCTGGTCGTCTTGCTGCGTCTTGCGGAACTGGTTTATGCCGGGCGCAATACCGCTCGCCTGCTGGCCCAGGGCGGGGTTGAGCACGGGCGCGGCCATTACCCGGTCATCGTCGCCCTTCACGCGGGCTGGCTGGCCGCCCTGGCGCTCCTGGTGCCACCGGACACCCCGGCGCAATGGCCCTGGCTGGCGTTGTTCGCGGCCCTCCAGGCGGCGCGGGTCTGGGTGATCGCCTCCCTGGGGCCTTATTGGACGACACGCATCATCACCCTGCCCGGCGCCCCCCTGGTGCGGCGCGGGCCCTATCGCTTTCTACGGCATCCAAATTACTGGGTGGTCGCGGCGGAAATCGCGGTCCTGCCGCTGGCCTTCGGGGCCTGGCAGATCGCGCTGGCGTTTTCCGCCCTCAACGCCCTGGTCCTGGCGCACCGCATTCGGGTGGAACAGGCTGCCCTCGCCCCCCGATCCCCAATCACGGACTAAGCGTTAGCACATCGCCGTTCACGCGGTAGCCGCCCAAGCGGCCGAGGAAACTCATGCCCAGGAGCGAGCGTTTCATCTCGGCCCCGTTGACCGACGCCCGCACATCCGAAACCACGATGGGGCCAATGCGGATTTCCTCCAGCCGCACGGGTGCGCCCGTGACCGTGCCGTTGGCGGTTTGATAGATACGGTTGAAGTTGAGCGACTTGAGATCGAAGCCCAGGCGTTCGGCATCGCGCGGGCTGAGCACCACCTCGCTCGCCCCGGTATCGACCAGGAAGCGAATGGCCACGCCGTTGACCAGGGCTTCGGCGACGAAATGGCCGTGATCGCCGGCGCGGATGGCGACATCGCCGGCGGCGGTTTCCTGGGCCCGGTGGGGCAACAGTTCGCCCATCAGACGGTCGCCAAATGCCTGAAACTCGGCGCGGAAGGAATAACCCAGCAACAACACGGCCCCAATCCCGACCCAGATCGCGGCATGGCGCAGGGCCTGGCGGGCCTGGAACCGGCCATGGGCGATGGCCGCCCCGCCGATCACGGCGACCAGCAGCAGGGCATGGGTCAGTTGGATTTGCTCTCCCCGCGTCGTCAGGGCTTCGGGAAATTGTAGGGCCAGAAACAGGACCAGCCCCGCCAGGGCCAGACCGATCACAATCATCAGAATGACGGAACGTCTCATGGCGCGGAAGCAGGCCGGCCCGCCGTCATTTCTTTACAGGCGCCGGCAGGACACAGCGGAACACGCTGACGCTGGACTGCACGAACAACAGGGATGACTGGCGCGGGCCGGTCATCACATGCTGGGCATGGCGCCCCAGGGTCTGGCAGTAATCCTCGGCCTTCGCCTCGGCGACGAAGAACTGGTTCGCCGCATGCTCGATGGTGATGTCCTCGCCGGCCTTCTCGACGACCGTACAGGCGCCAAGCAAGGCAAGCGCGGCAATGGCGATGGTGTTGCGCATGACATTACTCCTCTCCGCGCGGCTTCCGGAGACGAGACTAGCACAAATTCAGGCAGGATTAAGGCCGCCGGATCAGCGCCCGTTCGCCTTCCGCCACGCCGCGTAATCGGCCTTGGCCTTGGCCGTTGTCGCGGGGTAGAGGCCGATGACCGCCCGGCCCTTCTTTACCTCTTCGGTGACGAAGTCCTCGAAGACGGTCATTTCCGTCGCTTCCTGGGCGATGGCGTCGGCCATGTGCAGGGGGATGACGCAGACCCCTTCGTCGTCGCCGACGATCACGTCGCCGGGAAACACGGCGACGTCGCCGCAGCCGATCGGGCCGTTCAGCTCGATCGCCTGATGGCGGG